>Ga0247817_10000047_pt1 | contig 169398 bp, 137 predicted proteins | sample UWRJL212509R1_FD_178010 | JGI IMG/M metagenome (GOLD analysis project Ga0247817, IMG submission 178010) | Plant litter microbial communities from Arlington Agricultural Research Station in Wisconsin, United States - UWRJ-L212-509R-1 | ecosystem: Environmental > Terrestrial > Plant litter >... | reverse complement strand
AAAAGCATAAGAACGAAAACCTCATCAATTATATCAATAAGCTCAGAATTGAATATATCATCCAAAAAATGGCTTCAGACCCTGAATATGCCAATTATAAAATTGAATACTTGGCACAAGAAAGCGGTTTTGCTTCTTACAGTACTTTTAAAAGAATTTTCACAAAAGAAACAGGAATTGACCCGTCTAAATTTATAAATTATTTAAAGCAGGCCAATTAACTTAACTATATTTAAATGTAAAGGCATGAAAAATATTCTATTAGCAGCAATTCTCTTTTTATCTGGCGCAGCCGCAGCCCAGAAAGACACGCTGGCAAAATATAGCATCAGTGAATTGTTAGATAAGAGTATTCCCGACATTTCAAATTCTAAGATTTATGCGGAAGAATTGCTGCACAGAAATCCATCTGATTCGATAAAAATACGAGCTCTGGACATTATTTCAGATTATTATATTCTTACGGCGGGAGATTTTGATTCTGCAAATTCATATTTTAAAAAAAGTTTGGCTCTTGCAAAAAAAATCAATTATACAGAATATATTATTATTTGTTTGTCAAGATTAAGTACTTATCATGCAGTGCTCAATAAAAATGAAGAAGCACTGAAATATCTTTCTGAACTGAAACAATACCACTTCATTGAAGATTATAATACTTATGGTCATGAAGGGTACGTTTATTTCCTGATGGGCGATATAGAAAAAACAGTTTTTTTTGACAAGAAAATGCTTCGAGAGGCAAAAAATGCGGCTAAAGAAAAGGGGATGACAAAAAAAAAGCATGAGGAAATACAACTCACAATTAAAGCCGCTTATGCAGGTATAGCAACCAGTTACAATTATCTAAAAAAACTAGATTCTGCTTCATTTTATATTAATAAGGCCGAGGAAATTAAAATTGAAGCAAATAACGTTACTTGGTTTATAAAGGCTTTTAACTTGATATTGAGGAGGGATTTTGATGGCGCTATTGCCTGCATGGATAAAAATTATGACAAGTATATAAAAAACTATAAGATTGACAAGTACCAATATTTATATTATATGGCAATCTGCTATCAGCAGAAAGGCGATTTCAAAAAAGGACTTGAATTTTCAAAAGAAGCCATTAAAAATAAAACCCCAATGATTTCTTTCCAGAACTATGAGCTGGAATGCTATAAGATTGCGGCCGAATGCGCTGAAAAACTAGGAAAAACAGATGAGGCTTTCCTCTACAATAAAAAATATAGTGAAGTTTCTGAGAAGATGAATTATGCCAAAAAGGCCGCCTTTATGGCCAAGCTTTATGAGCAGAATGAAGTCAGCCCCTTAAAAAAAGAAATTGCTATAAAATCAAGCCGTGCTGCAATGCTATTTTGGGGACTGGGCTTTGCCAGTATCTTAGCAGGATATCTTATTTTCAGGATAGCAAAGTCAAGAAAAGAAAAAAAGAAATTTCTTGCCATCATTGAAAGGCTTGAAAACAAGGAGAGCATTGAAATAGCGCCTGTTGAAATTGAAGAACCTATTTTGATAGATATTGAAGAAGAGGAAGAAATCAGTTCTAAGAAAAACATTTCTTTAGAAACAGAAACTAAAATCTTGAAAAAACTTGAAAATTTCGAAAGAAGACAGCGGTTTTTAGAGCCAAATATTTCCTTAGGAACACTTGCCTTGGACTTCAAGACCAACACGACCTATATTACTTATGTCATCAAAAAGCATAAGAACGAAAACCTCATCAATTATATCAATAAGCTCAGAATTGAATATATCATCCAAAAAATGGCTTCAGACCCTGAATATGCCAATTATAAAATTGAATACTTGGCACAAGAAAGCGGCTTTGCTTCTTACAGTACTTTTAAAAGAATTTTCACAAAAGAAACAGGAATTGATCCGTCTAAATTTATAAATTACTTAAAGCAGGCTACTAAAGAGTAAATTTGTGTCTAAAATCACACAAAATAACGAAGGGTATAAAATTTAGCAACAATTTAAATTTTTTTTAATTTATTACAATATTAAGTTAACTTTGAAAGCAAATTTAACTTTAACAGCCAATTATTTGTTTGTGTTTTTCTCCAATCGCTTTTAAAATTGCGTATTCAAAGGGACACGATTTGTGAAGTAGAGTTGATAACTTAAAACTTTTGTCCCGGCATCATGAAAAATTTTATATTGTATTGCCTTTTGTTTATACTGTTTTCAGCAAAAGCGCAACAAAAAGACACTCTGGCAAAATATGACGCAAATGCACTGCTTGAAAAAGCGGCGCAAAGAAACTTAAATTGCAAAATTTATACAGAAGAAATAGTAAGAAGAAATCCTTCAAGCAGCATCAAGGCAGAGGCTTTGAATATTATTGCAGATTATTATGTTTATAATGTAGGTGATTTTAACGCTGCCATTCAATCAAGCAAAAAGAGCCTCCTTCTTTCCCAAAAAGCCAATTATAAAAAATGCATTCTTGACAATCTCTCGCGACTCAGCATCATCTATGCCATATTGAATAAAAATGATGAGGCGCTGTATTATCTTTCTGAAATAAAAAAATACAATTATAAAGAAATACATGAAACCTATACTTCTTATGCCGTTATCTATTACCTGATGGGTGATTTTGAAAAAAGCATTTCTATCTATAACGAAATGATTACAAAGATGGAAACTTCACTAAAGGAAAATAAGTTGACAGAAAAAGAAGCCCAAAAATTAAGGGATATTCTGAGCGAGACTTATGGAGATATGGCAACGATTTATAATTTTAAACAATTAGATTCTGCTTCATTTTATATTGAGAAAGCGCAAAAAATAGCACCAGATGTAATGAACAATTATAATTGGTACACCAAGACTTTCAATATGATCTTGAGAAAAAAATATGACGAAGCCTCATCTTTTATGGAAAAAAACCATGAAAAATATATCAAAAACAACAAAGTAGATACTTACCAATATTTTTATTACAAAGCCATCTGCTATCAAAAAAAAGGCGATTTTCAAAAAGGGTTTGAGTATGCCAAAAAGGCCATTGAAAATAAAGTTACCATAATTTCTTACGTAAATTTTGAATTAGAATGCTATAAGATTGCTGCAGAATGCGCCCAAAAATTAGGAAAAACTGAGGAAGCGACAATCTACTACAAAAAATACAGCGAGACTTCCCAAAAAATAAACTATGGTGCAAAAGCCGCTTTTATGGCAAAACTCTATGAGCAGGATGCCATCAATCCACTGCAGGAATAACTGGCAAAAAAATCAAGCAGCACCAATAATTTATTTTGGCTGATGGGTTTTGCCGTTATTTTAACCGGATATCTCACCTACAGAACCATAAAATCAAAAAATGAAGAATTGAAATTCCTCGCCATAATTGAAAAATTCGAAAATAATAAAACTGAAAATATAGATGATTATGCTGAAGAAATTTCGCCGACAATAGAGGAACAGCTGTTTTTGAACGATTTTGAAGAAGAAAGCGAAACTGGTTCGAAGAAAAATATTTCTGCAGAAACTGAAAATAAAATCCTTAAAAAGCTGGAGATTTTTGAGCGAAAGAAACAGTTTCTTGATCCTCATATTTCATTGGGAACGCTTGCTTTAGACTTTAAAACCAATACTACTTACATTACTTATGTCATTAAAAAGCATAAAAATGATAACCTGATCAATTATATCAACAAGCTCAGAATTGAATATATTATCCAAAAAATGGCTTCACAGCCTGAATATGCGAATTATAAAATCGAGTATTTGGCACAAGAAAGCGGTTTTTCATCTTACAGCACTTTCAAGAGAATTTTTACAAAAGAAACTGGAATCGATCCTTCAAAATTCATCACTTACCTTAAACAGGCCACTGAAAAAGATTCAAGTTTTTAATAAAACTGGTTATTTCTTCGTCAGCATTCGCTTGATTTCATTCAGCTTCATCAAAGCTTCCACGGGAGTTAACGTATTGATGTCTAAACTTAGGATTTCGTCTTTTATTTCTTCCAAAAGCGGATCGTCAAGATTGAAAAAACTCATTTGTATATCGTCTTTTTCAGATTTGATTCCGTTCAGCGCTTCGCTACTATGATCTTTTTCTAATTTTTTCAGAAGTTTTTGGGCTTTTTGAATTACCGTTTGAGGCATTCCCGCCATTTTTGCTACGTGAATTCCGAAACTGTGTGCGCTTCCGCCTTTGACCAATTTTCGGATAAACAAAACGTTGTCTTTTAATTCTTTTACCGAAACATTATAATTCTGTATTCGCTCCAAAATATCGCTCATTTCGTTCAATTCATGGTAATGTGTCGCAAACAAAGTTTTCGGTCGTCCTGGATGTTCGTGCAGATATTCGGCAATGGCCCAAGCGATAGAAATTCCGTCATACGTACTTGTTCCACGACCGATTTCATCTAATAAAACCAAACTTCTCTCCGATAAATTATTCAAAATCGAAGCTGTTTCGTTCATTTCCACCATAAAAGTAGATTCGCCCATCGAAATATTATCGGAAGCGCCGACTCTGGTAAAAATCTTGTCGATGACTCCCGTTCGAACGCTTTCCGCAGGAACAAAACTTCCCATCTGCGCCAGTAAAACAATCAGCGCCGTTTGACGCAAAATCGCCGATTTACCCGACATATTCGGACCCGTAATCATAATCAATTGCTGTGAATCTCGGTCTAAATAAACGTCATTTGCAATATAGGGAACTCCAACAGGCAGTTGTTTTTCAATCACCGGATGGCGTCCGTTTTTGATTTCTAATTCAAAAGTATCGTCTAAAATCGGGCAGACATAATTATTTTCATTCGCCAGTTGCGTGAAAGAAGTCAGGCAATCCAACTGCGCCACCAAATTTGCATTCAACTGAACCGGCTTGATATACGTAGAAATCCAAACCACCAATTGCTCAAAAAGCTGGCTTTCCAACTGATGGATTTTCTCTTCTGCGCCTAAAATTTTTGATTCATATTCTTTTAATTCTTCCGTAATATATCGTTCTGCGTTGACCAAAGTCTGCTTTCTTATCCATTCTGCCGGCACTTTATCTTTGTGAGTATTTCGAACTTCGATATAATATCCAAAGACATTATTAAACGAAATTTTCAATGAAGAAATTCCGGTTTTCTCTGATTCACGCTTTTCAATTCCTTCCAAATATTCCTTTCCGGTGTTTGAAATATCGCGCAATTCATCTAATTCTGGATGAACGCCACGCGCAATCGCATTTCCTTTGTTGATAGAAACGGGCGAATCTGGATTCAATGTCGTCTTTATTTTTTCTCGTAACAAATCACAGCTGTGCAAACTGTCGCCTATGATTTTCACCGCTTCGTTTTTACTTTCTAATGCCAAAGATTTTATCGGAATTATGGCATCCAAAGAATCCTTCAAATAAACGACTTCTCTCGGAGAAACTTTTCCGGTGGCAATTTTAGAAATCAAACGCTCCAAATCAGAAATCTGCTTGATTTGGTATTGTATGCTTTTTAAAACTTCTTGATTTTCTTTCAAGTAGGAAACTACATTGTGACGGCCTTGAATTTTGTGAATATCTTTCAACGGCAAAGCCAGCCAACGCTTCAAAAGCCTTCCTCCCATTGGCGAAAGCGTTCGGTCAATCACATCCAAAAGCGTCACCGCATTCGGATTATAACTGTGGTACAATTCTAAATTTCGAATCGTAAATCGGTCCATCCAAACGTAAGCATCTTCCGCAATTCGCTGAATCGCCGTGATGTGCTGTACTTTATTATGTTGCGTTTCGCCTAAATAATACAAAATCGCTCCCGACGCAATAATTCCTTCCTGCAATTCTTCTATTCCAAAACCTTTCAAAGAATTAGTCTGAAAGTGATTTGTTAGGGTTTCAAAAGCATAATCTTCCTTGTAAATCCAATCTTCCAAGTAAAAACTGTGGTAATCTTCACCAAAAGCTTCCTTGAAATCGCCCTTGTTTTGCTTTGGAACCAAAACTTCACTCGGACTAAAATTTTGGAGCAATTTGTCGATATATTCTTCATTTCCTTGCGCGGTCAAAAACTCTCCGGTCGAAACATCCAAAAACGAAATTCCGATGATTCTTTTTCCGAAGTAAATCGACGCCAAAAAATTATTTGATTTTGATTGCAAAACCTCATCGTTCATCGAAACTCCAGGAGTCACCAATTCGGTAACGCCTCGTTTCACAATGGTTTTGGTCATTTTTGGGTCTTCAAGTTGGTCGCAAATCGCAACACGAAGTCCGGCTTTTACCAATTTTGGCAAATACGTGTTGATTGAATGATGCGGAAAACCAGCCAAAGCCGTCTCGGTTTCTGAACCCGCGCCACGTTTTGTCAATGTAATTCCAAGGATTTTCGACGCGCGAACGGCATCTTCCCCAAAGGTTTCATAAAAATCCCCCACTCTAAACAACAGGCAAGCATCAGGATATTTCCTTTTGATTTCGTTGTATTGTTTCATTAAAGGCGTTTCTTTGGGAGTTTTATCTTTCGAGGCCAAGGGATTTCGGAATTTTAAATTATTTTTGCTAAAGTAAAAAAACTAAAATTATTGCATCCGCATTTATGAGAAAACTTGCCAACAGTGAACTTGAAAGAAAAACCGTCGAAGATTTTAAGCAAGCCGACAAAACGCCAATCATTATAATCTTGGACGATATCAGAAGTTTGCACAACATCGGTTCGGTTTTCAGAACGGCAGATGCGTTTTTGATTGAGAAGATTTATTTGTGTGGAATCACCGCAATTCCGCCGAATAAGGAAATTCACAAAACCGCTTTGGGCGCGACAGAAACCGTTTCTTGGGAATATTCCAAAGATGTTTTAGAAGTGATTCAGAATTTAAAGCAAGAAAATGTTTCAGTTTTGGCCATTGAGCAAGTTGAAAATTCGATTTTTCTTCAAAATTTTTCTCCCGAAGAAAACCAGAAATACGCATTGGTTTTTGGAAACGAAGTTAAAGGCGTTTCCCAGGAAGCGGTTGCGATTTGCGATGGGGTGATTGAAATTCCGCAATTAGGAACAAAACATTCGCTCAATATTTCGGTAAGTGCAGGAATAGTGGTTTGGGATTTGTTCCAAAAGCTTCGTTTTTAAAGAATTCGCATTGGAATTATTCATTTAATTAAATACTTTTAGCGAATGAATAATTTGCGTTTCCCCTTCAAATTTTTAGTTTTTATTTCAATTTTATTTTTCACTATTGTACTGAATGCAAATACGATAGAAAGAAATCCGCCACTTTTCGCGACTGCTCCAATTCTTTCTGCAACAGGAAACCAAATGTTTTGCGCCGGAAGTGCGGTAAAAATTGTGACATCAATGTCAATTACGCACGATCCAACCGAAATTGGAACGAATGCAATTTATATCCAAATTTCTTCTGGCTATGCCAATGGCCAAGATTTACTGGCATTGACAGGAATATATCCAAATATTACAAGTTCTTGGAACGCAAGCAACGGCAAACTTACTTTGCAAAGCCCGACGGGAGGAATTGTGCCTTATTCCGACTTTGTAAATGCCATTGAAGATGTTGTTTTTACAAATAACACTGCAAATCCTTCGGGAAACCGAACTTTTTCAATCACCGTCGGACAAGCAAATTATCTCCCTTCCAACGGACATTATTATCAATTTATTCCGTCGTCTGGAATTTCTTGGACCAATGCAAAAACATTGGCAGAAAGCAGTATTTATTATGGCCTGCAAGGTTATTTAGCCACGATCACATCAATGGACGAAGCGATTTTGGCAGGCGAACAAGCCTCTGGAACTGGCTGGATTGCAGGAACAGACCAAGAAACAGAAGGCATTTGGAAATGGGCATCCGGACCTGAAAATGGACAGATTTTCTGGAATGGCGGTCCAAATGGATCAACGCCAAATTTTGCATTTTGGAACAACAGTGAGCCAAATAACACTAATAACAACGAAGATTACGCCCACATTACCGCACCAGGAATTGGTATCAGAGGCTCTTGGAACGACCTTCCTGTTTCAGGAAGCAATGGCGATTATGTTCCAAAAGGATACGTTGTAGAATATGGCGGCATGCCAGGCGATCCTGTTTTACAGATTTCAACGAGCACGACAATTTACATTCCTCAAATTACAAATACAACTGTTGCTTCAAGATGTGGCGCGGGAACTTTAAACTTGACCGCAACTGCTTCTGCAGGAACAATTAATTGGTATGACGTGCCGAATGGCGGTATTCCTTTGACGACTGGAAATAATTTTACGACTCCAACTATTTCTGCGACAACTTTATATTATGTCGATGCGTACAATAACCAATGTCCTACAGCAACGAGAACAATTGTGACCGCAACGGTAAATGAAATTCCGAGTGTGATTTCTTTCATTGATGGAAAAATCTGCGGTTCTGGAAGCACGACTTTGGAAGCCACTTCTTCAATTGGAACAATTCAATGGTTTGCAAATGCAACTGGTGGCACTATCCTTGGATCTGGAACAATTTTTACTACGCCAAACTTGAATACAAATACAACTTTTTATGCAGAAGCAATAAATAACGGCTGTATTTCTCCGGCAAGAACTGCGGTTCTCGCTACTGTTTTTCGTGTTCCGACTGTGACTGACGAAACAATTCCTTTGTGTGAAAATGCTACAGTTCGTCTGCACGCAGGAATCACCGGTGTTGGATATAGTTGGTCAAACGGAGAAATCACAGAATATTTAGATGTAACTGCTGGAGGAAATTATACCGTAAAAATGACCACGGCAGACAATTGCATCTTTACAAAAAATTTTACTGTCAATGAAACTGCGGTTCCTGAAATCAGTAGCGTTGTTATAAACGGAAGAACGATTATAATAAATACGATTATTCCTGGCGATTATTCTTACTCGATTAACGGCATAAATTACCAAACTTCTAATACTTTCACTGAAGTGGAAAGCGGTCTGCATACGGCTTACGCCAAAAATAATTGCGGCGTTGATCCAGAAAATTTTATTGTAATAATTGCTCCGAAATTCTTTTCTCCGAATAATGATTCTTACAATGATTTCTGGAACGTGGATGGAATGCTGTTTTATCCGGAAGCAAAAGTGTCGGTTTTTGACCGATTTGGAAAGCTTCTTGTACAATTGAACCGCTCGAATCCCATTTGGGACGGAACGCTGAACGGGAAAACTTTGCCAGCAGATGATTATTGGTATGTTTTGAAAATCAACGATGCGCTACCTGAAGTGAAAGGACATTTTTCTTTAGTGCGATAAAAAAGCATTGTTTTGAATTTCTTCCAAAATAAATAAGTAGTCGGCTTGATTTTTCACAAAATCTTTCTCAGAAACATCAATGATCAAGACATTTAAATCAGTCTGAGATTTGATGTAATCTAAATAACCGCGGTTGATTTTATCTAAATATTCTGCTGGAATTTCTTGCTCATAAGATCTGCCGCGCTGTTTTATATTCTGCAAAAGCCGTTCTGTATTTTGGTACAAATAAACATACAAATCAGGCTTTTTCATCTCCTTGTAAATAATATCGAAAAGCGTTTTATACAAGCGGTATTCGTCTTCGCCAAGCGTCACTTTTGCAAAAATCAATGATTTGAAAATATGATAATCAGCTACGATAAAATCTTTAAACAAGTCAAATTGTGCCAAATCATGCGACAATTGCTGGTATCTGTCGGCCAAAAAAGACATTTCTAGCGGAAAAGCGTAACGCGCCTGGTCTTTGTAAAATTTAGGCAAAAACGGATTGTCGGCAAAACCTTCCAAAACTGTTTTGGCATTAAAATCTTCAGCTATTTTGTGCGTCAGAGTCGTTTTTCCTGCGCCGATATTACCTTCAATGGCGATGTAATTAAAACGATCAAAAGTATATTTTTCTGTCGGAGATTTTAGATTGGAAACAATTTTGCATTCAGAATTATCTTGGCACCGGCTGATTAATTCTGATACATTTTTATTCAGAATCGGATGCACGAAATCAGTTTTCAGATCTTTCATCGGCAAAAGCACAAACTTGCGATCTTGCATCCGCGGATGCGGCACTGTCAAATTTTCTGTTGCAATAATTTCCTCGTCAAACGAAATAATGTCGATATCAATGATTCTCGCTTGATAACCTTCGGCTCCATTTCTGATTCTTCCGAGTTTTTTTTCGGCTTTCAAAATTTCCTCTAAAATTTCTGAAATCGGCTTGCAACTGTGAACTAAAACGGCACAATTATAAAAAATAGCACTCTCAAATCCCCACGAAGGACTTTCATAAAGCTTGGAAACTTTTACGACTGTCGCAATTTCAGAATGAATCAAATCAATGGCTTGCTCAATGTTTTCAAGCTTTTCGCCCTGATTTGTTCCGATGGATAAAATGATTTGATGCTGAATTTTCATAGTTTGCAAATTAAGGAAAAGAATTTCAGAAATTGATGTTAGAAGTACCGCAGATTCGCAGATTTTTATTTTATAGCCATTTTAAAAATCATTTCTAATTCTTCAAATCTGCGGTGAAAAATTAAATCTGCGAATCTGCGATGAAAATCTATAGCCAAACCTGTAACATTTGCCTAATTTTGCGGACTTATAAAGAAAAACCACATTATGAATTTTTTAAAAAATATCCTTTCGACGATCATCGGGCTTTTTGTTTTCCTGATTATCATTTTCGTCGGATTTATACTTATCGTAGCGATTTTTGGAAGCAGCAGCGATTCTAAAAAAGTTAGCGTTAAAAGCAATTCTGTCATTGAATTAGACCTGAGCACTGTCACGACTGATTATGGCGGAAAATTTCTGTACAAAGATTTCAGCTTCTTAAATGAAGAAAAAACAGACGGACTTTCAGATATTATCAACGCCATCGACGCTGCAAAAACGGATGACAAAATCAAGGGAATTTCGATTTTGAATAATATGTCATTGATCGGGATGGCACAAAGCAAAGCACTTCGCGATAAATTGGAAGACTTTAAAACGTCAGGAAAATTTGTAGTGGCTTACGCCAATAGTTTTACGCAGAAAGAATATTACCTGAATTCTGTGGCTGACACGATTTACTTAAATCCGGTTGGGGAAATGGATTTCAAAGGACTTTCTTCTGAAATTATGTTCTATAAAGATTTTCAAGAAAAAACGGGCGTGAAGATGGAAGTCATCCGTCATGGAAAATATAAAAGCGCCGTAGAACCTTATCTTGCCAACGAAATGAGCGAAGCAAACCGCGAACAGACGATGGCGCTATTAAATTCTGTTTGGAATTCTGTGGCCAATGACATCTCAAAAAGCAGAAAAGTTTCTGTGGAAAGACTGAATGAAATCGCCAACGGACTGCTTGCAAGAACTCCAGAAATGGCGAAAACGGAAAAATTAATTGACAAAGTCGGTTATGAAGACGAATACCATAACGGAATTCGAAAAGCATTGAAATTGAAAAAAGACGAAGAATATAACGTGATTGCAATCGTTGATTATGCCAATAATGTGGCGACTTCTTCAAAACCTTCTGGCGATGGAACTATTGCAATTATTTATGCGCAAGGCATGATTTTAAGCGGTGAAGGCGATGTAAATATTATCGGAGAAGGCTCGATGCGACGCTCTTTGCAAGAAGCGAGAAAAGACAAAAATGTAAAGGCAATCGTCTTGAGAATCGACAGCCCGGGTGGAAGCGCGCTGACTTCAGATTTGATTTGGAGGGAAATTGAATTGACCAAAAAAGTGAAGCCTGTGGTGGTTTCTATGGGAAATCTTGCCGCTTCGGGAGGCTATTATATCGCCTGCAACGCGAATCAGATTTTTGCCGAAGAAACCACAATTACAGGTTCAATAGGCGTTTTTGGAACGCTTCCTAATATTACGAAGCTTACAAACAACATCGGAATCCATACAGAACAAGTAAAAACGCACCAAAATGCGGCGGGTTACAGCATTTTTACGCCTTTGGATGAAAACACGAAAAATTCAATTCAGGAAAGCGTGGAAAATATCTACAGCGTTTTTGTAAATCGTGTAGCAACGGGCAGAAAAATGAAATTTGAGCAGGTCGATTCAATTGCGCAAGGAAGAGTTTGGACTGGCGCTGACGCTGTAAAAATTGGCCTTGTGGATAAAATTGGAGGAATGGACGATGCGATAAAAGCAGCCGCCGGAATGGTGAAATTGAAAAAATACAAGACAAAAAATTATCCAGAATATGAAAAGGAATTTGCTTCGATTTTTGGAGGAATGCCTTTCATGCAGTCAAAAGAATCGTTTATCAAGGAAGAAGTTGGCGAAGAAAATTACCAGATGATCGAGCAATTGCGAAGAATGAGTACTCAAAAAGGAATGCAGGCGCTTATGCCTTTTGAGATGAATATCAAGTAATTTCTTTTGAAATAAATAAAAACCGAAGTCAAAAGCTTCGGTTTTTTTTATGCGGAAACTTTTGTAACTTCAAAATCATATTACATTTAAAAACTTTTATAAAGAAAATTCTCTTATTTATATCTTAATTAAATATATTGGTGTAATTTTTGTTATAATTTCGCAAAATAAATAATATATCTAAAATCATGCTAAAGAAAATTTTAAAAGCCACAGGTATTTTTCTTCTCGTTTTAATCGTTGCGCTTTTTGCAGCACCATTTCTTTTTAAGGATAAAATCAAGCAGTTGGTTGTAAAAACAATCAATGAAAATGTCGATGCAAAAGTTGCATTTGAAGATGTTGATTTGAGTCTTTTCAAAAGTTTTCCGAGAGCGAATGTGACCATCGACAAGTTGAGCATTATCAACAAAGCTCCGTTTGAAGGCGACACTTTGCTATATTCTGGCGAAGTAAATCTGCAGATGTCTGTCAAAGAATTGTTTAAAAGCGAAGGCGAACCGATGAATATCGAATCGTTTTCTTCCACAAATGCCGTTGTAAATATTATTTTTGACAAGAACGGTTTGGGCAATTTTGACATCGCCATAAAAGATGAAAAAGATAAGAAAAGTGATTCTGAAAGCAAGCCTTTTGCAATGAATATCCAGAATTATGAAATAAAAAACATGCGTTTTACCTATTCTGACGAGCGTTCTAAAATAAAAATGGTCATCGACAGCTTGAACCATACCGGAAAAGGAAATTTTGCGCAGTCGAAATTAGATTTGGATACCAAAACTACTGCAAAAGTGTCTCTTGACATGGACAAGACTAATTATATGAAAAATATAAAATTAGACCTGACCGCAGTTTTAGGAATCGATTTAGAAAACAGCAAATATACTTTTAAAGACAACAAAGCTTTGATCAATCAACTGCCTTTAGAATTCAACGGATTTATCCAAATGAAGGAAGAAGGACAGGATTATGACCTGACTTTCAAGACGCCGACTTCTTCGTTCAAGAACTTTTTGGGTGTAATTCCGGAAGCTTATGCAGGAAATCTGGCCAATGTAAAAACTACGGGAGACTTTAAAGTTTCTGGTTTTGCAAAAGGAATGCTGACCGAAACTATGATACCTAAATTTAGTTTGGAAATCGCTTCAAACAACGCTTCTTTTAAATATCCTGACTTGCCAAAATCAGTTGAAAATATTGTAATTGACACAAAAATCATCAACGAAACCGGAAATATGAACGATACTTATGTCAATTTAGATAAATTGTCTTTCAGAATTGACCAAGATGTTTTCAACGCAAAAGCGAACGTCAGAAATATCATGGACAATCCTTTAGTGGATGCAAAATTGAATGGAACTATCAATTTATCGAACGTTTCAAAAGCGTATCCGGTGAAATTAGACACGCCGCTTTCTGGAATTTTAAAAGCGGATATTGCTACGAAATTTGACATGAAATCGGTGGAAACTAACAATTATGACAAGATTCAGGCTTCTGGAAATGCTACAATTACAGGTTTCAAATATGTGGACGCTGATAAAAAAACGTACGCAATCAATACTGCCGACGCCCAATTTTCAAACCAGAAAATTAATTTACGCCAATTAGATGTTACCACTGGAAAAACCGATTTAAAAGTAAATGGAACTTTGGAAAATTTCTTGGGCTATGCTTTCAAAAATCAAGAATTGAGAGGCAACTTTACGATGAAATCGAACCAGTTTTTAGTGTCTGATTTTATGACGAAAACCGAAACAACGGTAAACAACAAAACGACAACGACGGAAGCTGTAAAAATTCCGAAGTTGATTAACGTGACCTTGAATGCTTCGGCAAATACTGTGGTTTATGACAATTTGAATTTGAAAGATGTTTCAGGAAAAATCATTGTGAAAGATGAAGCGGTGACTTTGCAAAATATCAAAACTTCGATTTTCAACGGATTGATTACCGCAAACGGAAATGTTTCTACAAAGACTGCAAAACCTACTTTCAAAATGGATTTGGGACTAGCTTCTGTTGACATCAACCAAACCTTTACACAGTTGGATATGTTGAAAAAAATCGCTCCGATTGCTGATGCGATTAATGGAAAATTGAATTCAAAAATCAACCTTTCTGGTACTTTGGATGCTAAAGAAATGACGCCAGATTTGAATACTTTGTCGGGAGATTTATTTGGGCAATTGCTTTCGACTACGATCAATTCTAAAAATTCTGCGGTTTTGAGCAAGTTAGATGACAACGTGAAATTCATCGACCTTTCGAAATTGAATCTGAATGATTTGAAAGCGAATCTTACATTTGAAAATGGAAAAGTGAACGTGAAACCTTTTGACATCAAATACCAAGATATCAAGGTAAATGTTGGCGGTCAGCACGGTTTTGACCAGACTATGAATTATAATATCAAGTTTGATGTTCCTGCGAAATATCTAGGCTCAGAAGCCAATAAATTGATTGCAAAATTGACTCCGGCGGAAGCAAATAAATTGGAAAATATTCCGGTAACTGCGATTCTTACAGGAAATTTCAAGAATCCAAAAGTTTCCACAGACATTCAGCAAGCCGTTACAAAACTGGCGACAGAATTGGTTAAATCGCAAAAAGACAAATTAATCAATCAAGGAACCAGCGCTTTAGGAAATATTTTAAATGGAAACAAACCTAAAGACACCACTAAAACTACGACCACAACTCCGAAAGAAGATGTGAAAAACAAGGTGACGGAAGGAATTAAAGGTTTGTTTAATAAGAAGAAAAAAGAATAATTTTAATTTATCTAGTCTGTTATTCCGACGAAGGAAGAATCTCCGCATTAAATCTATTAGGATGAGATTCCTCCTTTGTTGGAATGACAAAAAACTTTTTATAAATGAAACGCCTGCAATTTAAATTGCGGGCGTTTCATTTATATAATATTCATCCCAACCACATAACCTTCAAAGCTTCTCACATTAAAAACTGTTCCGTCTTCAAAGATTAAATATTGCCCTTTTATCCCCACTAATTTTCCTGCGAAATTTGGCGTTTTGTCTAAATTCAGTCCTTTCACTTTCTTCGGATGTTGCAAAACCGGATAATTCATTACAAAATGCTCATCTAAATCGGCATTGAAATATTGCTTCACTTCTTCGGGTAAAAAATCAAAAATACGTGCTTTTTCGGTCAGCATATCGATGTCTAAAACTTCGTTTTGAAGCATTTTTCGCCAATTGGTTTTATCTACAAAATGATTCTTTAAAGCAACTTCTGTAATTCCTGCCAAATAACGATTTGGAACTTCCACGATAGAAACTGCTTCGCAAGCACCTTGGTCAATCCACCTTGTGGGAACCTGTGTTTTGCGCGTCACCCCTACTTTCACATCGCTTGACAAAGCCAAATAAACGACGTGTGGTGTCAACTGAACTCGGGTTTCATAATCTAAATCACGGTCAGCAATTCCCAAATGTGCGGTACTCAATTCTGGACGCATAATCCAGTCTCCAACCGCCGGACTGCTGTAAAAACAGTCATAGCAAAAACCTTGACGGAAAATCTTTTTCTTCTTGGAACAATTTAAACATTGATACCCTTGAAAACTGATTTCCAGATATTTGTTCAAAGCCTGATTTACGTTCAAAAAACTATTTTCAAAAGTCAGATAATATTGAATTGGAGAACCGAACTCAGTTTCCATTTTTGAAAGAACACCTTCGTATTGCATTGTAAATTAATTTATGATTTTCGATTTAAGATTTATGACAAGCGCTTTATGACTTTTGACTTTCGACTTTCGACTATTTTGTCTATTTTTGGTAAAGTTAGAAATTCATAACTCACAAACCATAACTCAAACCTAAAAAATGGCGTTACCCATAATCAATTCGGTGGCAACGTGGTTCTTAAAAAAGAGAATCCACCAGATTGAATTGTTCCTCAAATATCCAAATGAGGTGCAGGAAGAATTGCTTTTGAACTTGATTCGAACGGCTGAACACACTGTAATTGGCAAGCAATACGGCTTTTCTTCTATAAAATCCTACCAAGAATTTATTGAAAGAGTTCCGGTTTCTACTTACGAAGACATCGAACCTTTGATTGAAAGAACGCGAACTGGCGAGCAGAATGTTTTTTGGAACACGCCGATAAAATGGTTTGCAAAATCAAGCGGAACGACTAATTCCAAAAGCAAATTTATTCCCGTGAGCAATGAATCTTTGCAAAATTGTCACTATCATGCGAGCAAAGATCTGTTGAGTTTATACCTAAATAATAACGAAGAATCACAATTGTTTACGGGAAAAAGCCTTCGCCTTGGTGGCAGCAAACAATTGTATGAAGATAACAATACTTTCTTCGGCGATTTGTCAGCAATTTTGATTGACAATATGCCGATTTGGGCCGAATTCAGCAGTACGCCGAGTAATAAAGTATCTCTGATGAGCGAATGGGAAACGAAAATTCCGGCGATTATCAATGAAACAATTCACGAAAATGTGACGAGTTTTGCGGGAGTTCCGTCGTGGATGCTGGTTTTGATGAACAAGACTTTAGAAGCAACAGGCAAAGGAAATCTGTTAGAAATCTGGCCAAATCTGGAAGTTTATTTCCACGGAGGCGTGAGTTTTGAACCGTATCGCGACCAATATAAAAAGATACTTCCTGGTTCTGGCTTTCAATATTATGAAATTTACAATGCTTCCGAAGGATTTTTTGCCATTCAAGACCTCAACAATTCCAGCGATTTATTGCTGATGCTGGACTACGGAATTTTCTATGAATTTATTCCAATGGATACTTTTGGAACTCCAGATCAAAAAGTTGTTCGCTTATCAGAAGTGGAATTGAACAAAAATTATGCGATTGTCATTACCACAAATGCTGGCTTATGGCGTTATATGATTGGCGATACCGTTCGATTTACGTCTTTAAATCCGTATCGAATTCGAGTGAGCGGACGAACAAAACACCACATCAATGTTTTTGGCGAAGAATTAATTGTGGAAAATACCGACAAGGCGATTGCCAAAGCGTGCAAAATAACCAATTCTGAAGTCATCGATTATACTGTTGCGCCTGTTTTTATGGAAGGAAAAGAAAAAGGTGCGCACGAATGGATGATTGAATTTAAAAATCCGCCGGAAAATGTTGCTGATTTTAGACAAATTTTAGATGATACTTTGCAGTCTTTAAATTCAGATTATGAAGCAAAACGCCATAACAATATGACTTTAAATCCGCTGGTTTTGAATGTGGCACGAAAAAATTTATTTTATGACTGGCTGAAAGAACAGGATAAATTGGGCGGCCAGCATAAGATTCCGAGGCTTTCTAATCAGCGAAATTATTTGGAAGAATTATTGGAAATGAATTTGGAGATTTCTGGGGTTTAGGAAATTTATTTTCATTACAATATTCAAAACCAAATTTGCGTTATACGCATAAATTTCTGAAAATGAGAAGACTATGCTGTATGATTCTTGTTTTGGGACTATTTTCGATGACATCTTGCGGACCTAAAAGATTAGGTTGCGGACCGAGAGGATATTGCAAAACAGAAAAACCGATTCAAAAAATCGAACCAAGAAATAAACAAAATCCTGTTTGCTAAGCAGGATTTTTCTTTTTAAAAATTTTTTAAATTCTTTGTAACAAAATTTCATTTCAGTAGTCTGATAGGTAATCATCAATCAAATCAATCAAAATGAAATCATTATTAATTGCAGTTGCTTTCTGTTTGAGCAGCTTTGCATTTGCCCAGCAATCGCCGACTTACCTTGAATTAAACAGTACTTTAAATGCCAATTCTTGTGAAAATGATTCGACAGAAAGAGAAATTCTGTTGGAAAAAGCAGAAAACGGCACGAATACAAAAATTGGAAAGTACCAAAGCGTCGGCTGTAAATTCACGCTGACAAAAAATCTTGCTTTGGGAAAATATATTCTGACCGTTTCGGGACTCACTATAAAAGAGGCGAAAATAGAATTCGAAGTCACTACAGAAAACAAATCAAAAATTGTCAAATCAATCGCATTGTCAGACAAAACAAACGATTTGAGTGAGGTTACCGTTTATGGAAACCAGCGTAAATACATGAAAGTCGAGTCTGATAAAACGACAATCAGCATCAAAGAAAATGGCTTGTTAAACAGCGGCACCACTTTTGAAGCAGTGAAAAAACTTCCGGGTGTGGTGACTTCTCCGGCTGGCGGACTTACTTTAAATGGTAAAGGCGTTGTGGTTTATATCGACGGCGCGCCTAGCAATTTGTCAGGAACTGATCTTCAGAATTACCTGAACAGCCTTCCGGCGAATGCCATTGAAAAAATCGAACTGATTTATGACCCGGGTGCTTCTTATGATGCCAATGCCAGCGGTTCGATCATCAATATTATTACGAATGGCAAGAAAATGAAAGGTATCAATGCGAGTTTTAATATGAATTACAACTTCAACAAATACCAAAAACCGAGTCCGCAAATTCTCTTAAACGGAAAAGAAAATAATTTGAGCTGGCAGACAATGGTTGGTGTAAATTATATTGAAGGAGAAAATAAAAACAGAAACGGACAGGAATTTACTTTTTTCAATCCGCCAGTTCGCCTTAACCAGGAGAGTTTTGACCACCAGACTTTCAGGAATATCTATTGGAGAACGGGCTTGAACTATAAATTATCCGAGAAATCGAATATCCTTTTCAACTACAACATGAGTCTTTCTAGCGACAGAAATGACAATAAAAGTGCTGCTTTGGGCAATTCAATTAATTTTGAAAACAAAGGGATTTCTAAATCAAAATCGAACAATCATGAATTGAGCTTGCAGTACAAGACCAAGTTGGACACATTGGGAAGAACGCTTGATATAACGGCTTATACCAATGTTTTTGACAGAACGCCTTTAAACGAATCGACTTCTTTTGAAAATAATACTTATACTTTTAATAATTCAAATATTGATTTCGGATTGACGAATTATTACTTAAAATATGATTTTGCTATTCCGTTTGAAAAACTTGGATTTTCAATAAATACAGGAGGAAAATACAATACCACGGACGTAAAAAATTTAGGGAAATATAATTTTGAAGCAGACAGTGATGCTATTTTCAATTCTAATTTATACGAATCCGAAATCGATTTTGATTATTCTGAACACAATCTCGCTTTTTATGCAGAAGCTAGAAAAAAATATAAAAAGTTCAATTTTACCGCTGGAATCCGCTTTGAAAATTTTGATGTAAAACGTGCAGCGAGTACGGTTGCCGATAAAATTGAATTTAATAATTCTAGATTTTATCCGAATGCGAGTATTTTGTACCAAGCCACAGAACAGATCAATATCAGCACTTCATATTCTAAAAAAGTTTCGCAACCTGGCTACTACAGAATCGACCCGAACAATAATTCTAATTTCAACAGATACAATACTTCGGTAGGAAATATTGCTTTACAGCCTATTTATTTTGACAATTATGCGTTCAAAATTTCTGCCTTTCAATATGTGAATTTAGGAGCAAATTATACCGTTGCAAAAGATGATACGCAGTTTCTCTTCAGCGCCGAAGACGGCGAATTGGTGAGCAACAGGACTTTCGCTTCGTTTGATAAAATCAAGACGTTTACAGCTTATCTTTCGTTCCCTATTCCGTTGGATTATTTCTTCAAAAGCAAGGAAGAATTTACGAAGCGAATGGCTGACATTGAAAAAATGAACTACATATATTTCAATGCGAGCTATGTAAAGACCGACATTGAAGGTTATGATTTTACGTTTGAAAACAAGGGAATGGTCAATTTTGGCGCGCAATCTCAAATTAACCTTCCTTGGGGAATTGTTAATAATATGAATTATTTCTTCCTGCCAAAAGGCAACTGGGAAATTTACAGAATTGAAAAGCCGATTCAGCAATTTGATATTTCGTTCAATAAAGATTTCATGGACAAAAGGCTGAAATTAGGCGTTCACTGCTTTGATGTTTTCAATGCCAATGAAGTAAATGCGTCGATTGAAGGAAAAAACTTGAGGACTTTATTTTATGAAAAACAAGATTCTAGAACGTTCAGAATTTCCTTGACTTATAACTTTGGAAACTTGAAATTGCAGACAGAAAACACCAATATCGATGTAGAAAAAGCAAAAGAAGGCGGTAAAGGACTTTAGATTTTATGCTACGAATTTCCACGAACTGATTTGTGCAAATTCGAGTAATTCGTGGCTAAAAAATTGTTTGACACAGATTTTAAAATTTTCAAAAAATCCGTAAAATTCATTTTTAATCTGTAGCAAAAAAAAAATCCCGATTTTCATCGGGATTTTTTTTTTATAAATTTCAATTAAGACGCCGCTTTCAAACGTTGCAATAGATTTTTGTCTAAGGCATTTTTAGCATAATCTTCATCGATTGTCAGTTCTTTGTGGTCTGAACTTGGCAAATCATACATTGCATCAGTTAAGATGGCTTCGCATAACGAACGAAGTCCGCGAGCACCTAATTTGTATTCTAAAGCTTTGTCAACTACGTAATCCAACGCTTCATTTGAAATGGTAAAATCAACTTCATCCATTGCAAAAAGCTTTTGGTATTGTTTGATTAAAGCATTTTTTGGTTCTGTCAGAATAGCTCTCAACGTTGCTCTATCCAAAGGATCCATGTGCGTTAAAACCGGAAGACGGCCGATAATTTCAGGAATTAATCCGAAATCTTTGATGTCTTTTGGAATAATATATTGCAGCAAATTGTCTTTATCAATATTGTCCACATTTTTTGAAGAGGAATATCCAACAGCTTGACGGTTCAAACGTTTTGAAATAATTCTTTCTATTCCATCAAAAGCACCACCGGCGATGAACAAAATGTTCTGCGTGTTTACTTCCACGAATTTTTGGTCTGGATGTTTTCTTCCCCCTTTTGGCGGTACGTTTACAACCGTTCCTTCCAATAATTTCAGTAAAGCTTGCTGTACACCTTCTCCAGAAACGTCTCTTGTGATTGATGGATTATCGCTTTTTCTAGCAATTTTATCAATCTCATCGATGAAAACTATTCCTCTTTCGGCTTTTGCCACGTCATAATCTGCTGCTTGAAGCAATCTTGTTAGAATACTTTCCACATCTTCTCCAACGTAACCTGCTTCGGTCAAAACTGTCGCATCAACGATTGCCAAAGGAACATCTAACATTTTTGCAATGGTTTTTGCCACCAATGTTTTTCCGGTTCCAGTTTGTCCCACCATAATGATGTTGCTTTTCTCGATTTCCACTTCGTCGTCTAATTGCTGTTGCATCAAACGTTTGTAGTGATTGTAAACCGCAACTGACATTACCTTTTTCGTTTGGTCTTGCCCAATTACATATTTATCAAGAAAGGCTCTGATTTCTTTTGGCTTTTGCAAAACCAAATCAGATGACATGTTGCCTTTTTTGTTTTGTTTTAATTCTTCAATAACAATTCCGTGTGCCTGTTCAATGCATTTGTCGCAAATGTGCGCGTCAATTCCTGCAATTAACAGATTTGTTTCTGGCTTTTTCCTTCCACAAAAAGAACACTCTAATACTTCTTTAGCCATATTTTTAGTCTAAAGTCGTAAAGTCAAAAGTCATAAAGTCAGCCGAGGCTTTTTACTTTAAGACTTTTGACCTTCGACAAATTTATCTTCTCAACACTTCATCAATCATTCCGTATTCTTTCGCTTCATCGGCTTTCATCCAGTAATCTCTTTCTGAGTCTTTGTGAACTCTTTCATAAGATTGACCTGAATGTTTTGAGATGATTTCGTATAGTTCTTCTTTCAACTTCAACATTTCGCGTAAGTTAATTTCCATATCTGTTGCAACACCTTGTGCGCCACCAGATGGTTGGTGAATCATCACTCTTGAATGTGGCAAAGCTGAACGTTTTCCTTCCGCGCCAGCGCAAAGCAAAACAGCTCCCATTGACGCGGCCATTCCTGTGCAGATTGTTGCTACGTCTGGTTTGATATATTGCATTGTGTCATAAATTCCCAATCCTGCGTAAACGCTTCCGCCAGGAGAATTGATATAAATCTGAACGTCTTTTGAAGAATCAACGCTTTCTAAAAACAGTAATTGTGCTTGGATGATATTGGCGATATGATCGTCAACTCCTGTTCCAAGGAAAATAATTCTGTCCATCATCAAACGTGAAAAAACGTCTAATTGCGAAACATTTAATTGTCTTTCTTCGATGATATATGGTGTCATGCTGCTTACGATTTTATCGTAATACATACTGTTTACACCGTGGTGCTTTGTAGCAAATTTTTTAAATTCTTTACCGTAGTCCATTTTTATGAGTTTTTAGTTGGCAGTTTTCAGTTGGCAGTTTTCAGACTTTGTCTAAAATCTAAATTATAAACTGAACTTTAGCCTTTTGATTTAATTTCTATTTTTAAAGATAACAAAGTTCGTGCTAATTGTGAAACGAATTTTTATTATTCTTAAATCTGTCAATTCGTCAGTTGCACTGATTTTTAGCCCGGATTGCCGTGAAAAGCTTTTTTTAAGGAAAGCCTATTTTTTGCTGAAGAAAAAAAGCGACCAGCGGAAGCTCTTTTTTATTCTTGCAAAAAAAGGTTTTCATAAAAAAACTTGAAACAAAAAGCCGGAAAAGCTTCAAATAAAAGAGCGCCAAAACTATTAATTTTGACGCCTTTAACTATAATGAATTTTCTATACGAAATTATTCTCCGTACATTTCTTTGATGAACTCTTCGTATGAAACTTCTTTTGTTTTTGCGTTTAATTTCTCTTTAAACAAGTTAAGCATTTTTTCGCTCATTACTTGCTGCGAAAGTCTTTTCACCTCTTCTTGGTTTGAAAGTACTCTTGCAACGATTCCTTCCACGTCCGCTTCTGTTGGGTTCATTTGACCAAACTGCGCCATTTGTTTTTTGATTACTTCAGAAGTATATGCTTTTAAGTCTTCAAAAGTGATTTGAAGATTGTTTTGAGCCAAAACTTTTCCTTCGATTAATTGGTAACGCAAACCGTTTTCTGAACGCGCGTACTCTTCTTCGGCCTGTTCTGGAGTCAACGGAGTTTCACCCACAGTTTGAATCCATTTTTTCAAGAATGAAGATGGAAGGTCAAATTTTGTAGTTTCTAATAAGGAAGCCGTGACGTCATTTAAGAATTTTTGGTCTGCTTGAGAAGCGAATTGCGTTTCAGCATCTTCCTTGATTTTTTCTTTCAATTGCTCAACAGAACTCACATTTCCTTCGCCAAATAATTTGTCGAATAATTCTTGGTTCAATTCTGCCAATTCTGTAGCGTTGATTTCTTCGATTGTAAAATCAACATCAACGTCTAAACCGTGAACGTCATCGTGATCTACTTTTAAGTAATCCATCAATTTGTGGTCGTCGTCAAACAGCCCTTTAGTGTTCAAAGTCACAACATCGCCCACTTTTTTGCCGATGAATTTTTTTGCTGTTTTTTTGTCTTTGAAAATATCCAAGGCAAAAGTTGCAGGGCTTTCAATTCCTTTTTCTTCGTTTCTGAATGTTCCAGTTACGTCAAAGCTTTCTTCAACGGTGTCTTGAGAGATAAGTTTTCCGTATTGTTTTTGGATACGTTCCACTTGGTCGTTCAACATTTTATCGTCAGCCGTAATTTTATAAAGAACTACGTCGTTTTTTGCGTCTAAATTTACTTCAAATTCTGGAGCGATTCCTAGTTCGAAATCAAAGGAGAAATCTTCTTTATCCCAGTCAATTTCTTTTTGCACAGGAACTGGATTTCCTAATAAATCTAATTTTTGTGAAGCAATATATTTTCCTAAATTATCTTGTAAAACTTTATTTACTTCTTCTAGTAAAACCGCTTTTCCGTATTGTTTTTGGATCAAGCTCATTGGAACCGCACCTTTTCTAAATCCAGGAATACTAGCGTTTTTCAAATAGTTTTTTAGAACTTTATCCACTTGAGGCGCATAATCTGCCTTAGCGATTTCAACTGTTACCACCGCATTTAAAGCGTCAACATTATTTCTTGTAATATTCATTTTTTTACATACTAAAATTGGGTTGCAAAATTATAACTTTTTTGCAACCCAACCAAGTTTTACGTTAATGTATTAATATAGGATTAACAAAAGTGATAAGTTATTGCAATAAAATGCGTTGAACTACTTATCTCCTCTCGTCAGAGAAAAAATCACAGACTGTAAAAGAGATAGTATCAAACTGAACAAAAGTGCTGTCCAAAAGCTAGAAACTGCAAAACCTTCAACTAGCCTAGCACATAACATAATAATGACAGCGTTAATAACTAATAGAAATAATCCAAAAGTAAAAAATGTGACCGGAAGCGTCAGTAACACTAAAAGTGGCTTCACAAATAAATTCAATAGTCCTAATACAATTGCTACATAAATAGCCGTCATAAAATTCCCTGAGGAAACACCGTGCGTGCCTTGCAATGCGACGCCAGGCATGAAATGCGCAATAATCATTACTAAGACCGCGGTCAGCAAAATTCGAATAATCAGATTCATAAAAGTATTTTTTAGACCTTAAATGTAATAAATATATCTGAATGTTAAATTATACAAAAAATAAAAATAGAAACCGAATATTATAAATCTTTTTTTATCTTTGGATTTCATTTACTAAACTAAAAAATTTAATCATGAAAAAAACACTACTTCTTTCTGCTTTGTTAGCCGTGACTGGTGTGGCAAATGCACAACTTTGGGTTGAACAAGATTCTTTTCTACCATTAGAATCAGAAGGTGTAAAAAGCATTCAAATTATTGACGCAAACACTGTTTGGGCTCTTGGATATGATGGTTCTTCAGCTACACCTGCTCCATTTCAAGATTTTACAAGAACTACTGATGGAGGAGCAAACTGGAATGCAGGAAGTGTTCCAACAGGTGATCCAGATTTAGGGACTACAAACCTTGTAGCTATTAACGCAACGACTGCTTGGGTTGGTGCAGTTGCTAGCGCTGGTGGTGGTGGTGTTTGGAAAACTACAGACGGTGGAAATGTTTGGGTTAAGCAAAATCCTACTGCATACGTTAACGCAAACTCTTTCTTTAATGTAGTTCACTTTTTTGACGCAAACGTTGGATTGACACAAGGAGACCCTATCAATGGTTCTTACGAAATCTATAGAACAACTAACGGAGGATCAACTTGGACTTTAGTTACTGGAACTCCACCACCTGCAAACTCTTCAGAATATGGATACAATGGTGGTAACGTTGCGGCTGGGACATCTTTTTGGTTTGTTACCAACCAAGGTTTCATCTATAGAACAACGGATCAAGGAGTTACTTGGACAAAACATACTACTCCAATTACTGATTTCGGTGCAGCAACTGCATCTGGGAGCTTAGTTATGAGTGACAATAACAACGGTGTTATTCTTGGAAATGTTGGTGGAGTAAGAACTCTCTACAAAACTTCTAATGGAGGCACATTATGGTCAGCTGGTACTGCATATTCTAATCCTTATACAAATCTAGCATACGTAAAAGGCACAACAATAATGGTTGGTACTGGTCAAACTGGAACTGGCGCAACTACTGTTTTCTATTCTGGATATAGCTTTGACAATGGAACTACTTGGACTCAGATAGAATCAACAACAGGAGCTACTGGACAACAAAAAACTGACATTGAATTCTTAAACCCTTCAACTGGTTGGGCTGGTGGATTCACTGACGCTTCATTAGCTGGTGGAATTTACAAATATGTTGGACCAGCATTATCTGTTTCTGACGTAATTGCAAATAGCGTAAAATTAGTAGCTTATCCAAACCCTGCTACAAACGTAATCAACGTTAAAGGTGCTTCAATCAACAAAATCGTTGCTTATGACCTTCTTGGGAAAGAAGTATTGAGCCAAGAATTCTCTTCTCAAGACGAGGTTTCAATCAACGTTTCTTCTTTGAAAACTGGAATGTACATCATGAATGTTTACAACGACAACGGTGCTGCACAAACTATGAAATTTACAAAATCATAATTGATTAAAATTATCATATTTAAATCCCTTTCTTAATTGAAAGGGATTTTTTTTGACCTAAAAAAAACCTGCCATTTACTGACAGGTTTTTTTTAATAAAAAATTTTTACCATTATCTTTTCAAATATTCTATAACTACTTTATAAAATTCTTTTGGATTTTCAGCATGAAGCCAATGTCCCACATTTTCAATTGTCTTTAATTCATAATTAGGAAAATGGCTTTTTATCAGACCGGCATCTTCATCTTTTATATAATTTGACATCCCTCCTTTTAAAAATAATGTTGGCTTTTCAAAAATTGCATTTTCAGGAAGCGCTTCACCGATATTGTCAATATTTTCATTAAAGACATCAAGATTAAATCTAAATGCAAGCTGTCCTGGTTCTTTCCAATAAAGGCTTTTCATCAAAAATTGCCTTGTCCCGAAATCAGGAATGTGTTGCGCAAGCAAATCATCAACTTCAGCACGTTCTGGCTTTTTTGCAAAATCTACAGCATTTAAACCTGCCATTATATCTTGATGATGTGGTCGGTAATATTTTGGGCCTATATCGGCGATGACTAATTTCTCTACCATTTCTGGATAAGCTGTTGCAAAAAACATTGCAACCTTTCCTCCCATGGAATGGCCAATTACAGAAACCGTTTCCAAATTATTTCCTTGACAATAATCTAAAATATCTTGAGCCATCGCTACGTAAGTAAAATCATCCGAATGGAAACTTCTTCCATGGTTTCTTAAATCTAAAGCATGTGTTTGATATCCTTCTGAAGCAAATTGTGTTGCTAAAGTTTTCCAATTGTCTGACATTCCTAAATATCCGTGGAGAATTAAAAGTGGCTTTCCTTCGCCTTCTATTTTTGAATACAACATAAATTTAGTTATGAGTTATGAGTTATTTCAATTTCTGGAGATACATATTGACTACGTTTTCCAAACCTAAATATAAAGATTCAGAAATTAACGCGTGTCCGATAGAAACTTCCAATAATCCTGGAATATTTTGCTGGAAGAATTGGATATTATCCAAACTCAAATCGTGTCCGGCGTTGATTCCTAAATTTAATTCGTTTGCCAAAGTCGCCGCTTCAACATACGAATTAATTCCTGTTCTATTTCCAAGGCTGTATTCGTGCGCAAAAGCTTCGGTATACAATTCGATTCTTTCTGTTCCTGTTTTTTTTGCACCTTCAATCATTTCCAAAACCGGATCCACAAAAATCGAAGTTCGGATTCCGTTTCGCTGAAATTCTTGAATAATTTCTTTCAGATAATCTTGGTGTTTTATAGTATTCCAGCCGGCATTTGAAGTAATTGCATCGTCAGCATCTGGAACCAAAGTCACCTGTTCCGGCTTCACTTCTAAAACCAAATCAATAAATTTTCTTTCTGGATTTCCTTCAATATTAAATTCTGTAGTGACAATCGATTTCAAATCACGCGCATCCTGATAGCGAATATGGCGCTCGTCTGGCCTTGGATGAATCGTAATTCCTTGTCCGCCGAAACGCTCGATATCTTTGGCAACTTGCATTAAATCAGGAACATTTCCGCCTCTGGCATTTCTTAAAGTAGCAATTTTATTGATATTTACACTTAATTTTGTCATTGGAATACTTTTTGAGAATAATTAATTACTACAAAAATACAAAGTAAAACACGGTGTTTTGTGCTATTTTTTGATTATTTTGCATCGAAAATTGACTTTAAGCTATGACAGAAATTACAGATTATATCAACAACGATATCAAGGCAATCGCCATTGATGAGTCTATTGAGACGGTTCAGGATTTTTTTGCCGAGCTCTCTTTTTCGCATTTTCCGGTTTTGGAAAACGGGACTTACCTCGGAAGCATTGCTTTAGACGACGTTGAAACTTTTGACGCTGACAAAAATGTATCTGATTACCGCTATACTTTAGAAGGATTTTATGCCAGAACAAATATGATTTGGCTGGATGTATTAGAAGTATTTGCCAGAAATCACACCAGCGTTGTTCCCGTTTTAGATGACAACAATAAATATATTGGCTATTATGACATCACTGATATCGTGAAATTTTTCCACGAAACTCCGTTTTTGAAAGAAATGGGAGGCATTATTATCGTAGAAAAAAATATAAACGATTATTCGATGAGCCAGATTTCCCAGATTGTGGAAAGCAATAACGGCAAGTTGCTCGGATTGTTTATTTCTAACGTAGAAAATGACAACGTGCAAGTGACTGTAAAAATTACGCTTGGCGCGATGAACGAAATTATTCAGACTTTCAGACGCTATAATTATGAGATCATCTCTGAACACCAGGAAGACAATTATTTAAATGCGCTAAAAGAACGCTCTGATTATTTAGACAAATACCTTAATATATAACAATTAGATAATTTGCGAATTAGATAATTAGATAATTATTTTTGTGGCGAATTACTAATCCAACTCATTATCAAATTATCTGATTGCCAAATTATCTAATTAAAAAAGAATGAAAGTAGCCATTTACGGTCAATATTACCAAAACAGCACCGAACCGATCATCAGAGATATTTTTATTTTTTTCAACAAGAATAATGTTCAGTTGGTGATTCAGGATGATTTCTTGGCGATGCTTTATGAAAAAAAAATCATTACGAAGGAATATACTACTTTTCACGATTTTAATGATTTGCCTAATGATGTAGATGTTTTAGTAAGCATCGGCGGCGACGGAACGATTTTGCGCGCGGCAACTTTAGTCCGAAATTCTGGAATTCCGATTTTAGGAATCAATGCGGGACGACTTGGATTTTTGGCAACTGTTCAAAAAGAGAATATAGACGAATTGATGCAATTTATCATCGACAAAAATTATACTTTATCGCCAAGAACATTGATCAGCCTAGAAAGCTCTCTGAATATTCCAGAAATCGCTAGCTTGAATTTTGCAATGAACGAAATTACGGTCAGCCGAAAAGACACCACTTCGATGATCACGATTGAAACCTACTTAAATGACGAATACCTGAATTCGTATTGGGCTGACGGACTGATTATTTCCACACCCACAGGTTCTACAGGATATTCCTTAAGTTGTGGCGGACCAATTCTGACTCCAGAAGTGGAAAGTTTTGTGATTACGCCAATCGCTCCGCACAATCTGAATGCAAGACCGTTGGTGATTCCTGATAATGTGGAAATTAAATTAAAAGTTTCGGGAAGAGAAGAACAATATTTGGTTTCTTTAGATTCACGAATCGCATCGATTGACAATGACACGGTTTTGACCTTGAAAAAAACTCCATTTCAGATAAATATGGTCGAACTTCCTGAGAAAAGCTTCTTAAAAACACTTCGAAGCAAGTTGCTTTGGGGCGAAGACAAAAGAAATTAATCGCTTCATTATATACTATCGCCACTGAACTTCCGTTTATTTTAGACGAATTGAGACTCTATTTGCCTAAAATCAAGCATATTTAAGATTTAAGGTACAAAAAAGTGCTCATAATTACTATATTTGCACCCTTATTTTTTCCAATAAATGAATCGGATAATAATCACTTTTTGCTGTTTTTTCTGTTTTGCCATTTCAAATGCTCAAATCCACGAGATTGGTATTTTTGCAGGAGGCAATAATTACATCGGAGATATCGGACCAACGAATTACATTGCACCAAATAATGGCGCATTTGGTTTATTGTACAAATGGAACAAAAGTCCGCGTCATTCATGGAGAATTTCTTACACACAAGGAAAAATTTCTTCAAAAGATTCTAAATCTGATATGCCAAGTCGAAAACAAAGGGACTTAAAGTTTGAAAATGACGTAAAAGAATTATCTTTAGGCCTTGAATTCAATTTTTTTGACTTTAATTTGCATGAATCAGGTTTTCTTTTGACACCTTATGTTTATTCAGGATTGAGCTATTTTGCTTATAATGAGAATTATTTTTTAGGAAAAGATTTAAAAGAAGATTATGGCACGGGCGCATTGGCAATTCCGATGACTGTTGGCATAAAATCAAGAATAGCTGAGAAACTTATCCTTGGATTTGAAGTTGGTGCAAGATATACTTTTACAGATAATCTTGACGGAAGCAATCCAAAGAATGACAATTTTGAAGAATTAAGATTTGGAAATATAAATAGCAATGACTGGTATGTTTTCACCGGTTTTACTTTAACATATACCTTTGGAAACAAACCCTGCTACTGTGCAGAATAAAATGAGCTTACTAGAAACTATAGACAAAAATAACCTCCCAAAACATCTGGCCATTATCATGGACGGCAACGGCCGTTGGGCAAAACAGAAGGGTTTTTTAAGAGCTTTTGGCCATGAAAACGGCACAAAGTCTGTTAGAGAAACTGTGGAAACCAGCGCGCGCCTTGGGATTGAAAATCTAACCTTATATGCCTTTTCTACTGAAAACTGGAACCGTCCAAAACTGGAAGTAGAAACTTTGATGAAACTGCTTATTTCTTCCTTGAAAAATGAGCTTAACACATTGATGGAGAACAATATAAAATTGCAGACTATCGGCAATTTTGAAAAACTTCCAAAATCTGCACAAAAAGAACTTACCGGTGTAATTTTACAAACAAAAGACAACACAAGAATGACCCTTACCCTTGCGCTAAGCTACGGTTCACGGGAGGAAATCGTGTCTGCAATCAAGAATATCAGCACTAAAGTTAAAAATAATATAATTTCAATAGACGCTATTGACGAATCAATTATTAATCAGCATCTTTACACGCAAAATTTACCAGACGTAGATTTATTAATAAGAACCAGTGGCGAACACAGAATCAGTAATTTCCTACTTTGGCAGATAGCTTATGCGGAACTATACTTTACCGATGTATTGTGGCCTGACTTTAGAGAAAAAGATTTATATGAGGCTATCATTAGTTATCAAAAAAGAGAACGAAGATTTGGAAAAACAAGTGAACAAATTAAATAAAATTTTAATGTTAGACAAAAGCATTAAACTATTCTTAACCGTATTAGTTTTAGGAAATATTTTTCAAGCAAAAGCCCAGGAAAGAGTACCATTCGATCAAGGAAGACAATATATTTTAGCCGATGTAAAAGTCATCGGAAAGATTAGCTATAACGAACAAACAGTTGTAACATTTGCCGGACTTCAAAAAGGGCAAAAAATCACCGTTCCGGGTGAGGAAATCAGCAGCGCGATTAAAAAATTGTGGAAACTTGGCTTGTTCAACGAAATTGATACCTATATAAATAAAGTACAAGGCGATAGTATTTTCATCGATATGTACATCAGCGAACTTCCAAAGTTAAGCGAAGTTAAAATTCAAGGTGTAAAAAAAGGTAAAATTGACGGATTGATTAAAGACAATAACTTGACGAAAGGAAAGATTGTCAATGAAAACTTAATCACAACGACTAAAAATTATATCGAAAATAAATACAAAAAAGACGGATTCTACAATACAAAAGTTTCAATCAATACTATTCCCGACACTACAAATGGGAATGAAGTAAAAATGCTTGTCAACATTGACAAAGGAAGCAAAGTAAAAGTAAGCAGCATCAACTTTGAAGGAAATGACAAATTCACAGACGCAAAACTTCGCGGTGCGATGAAAAACACGAAGAGAAGATTTCCTTTGCGTTTTTGGAAAGGCTCAAAATACATCAAAGAAAAATACCAAGAAGATTTAACCGGAATTGTTTCTAAATACAAAGAAAAAGGATACCGTGATGCCAGAGTTGTTTCTGATTCAATTGGTTACAACAAAAAAAACAATACTATTGCAATTAATATAAAAGTAGAAGAAGGAAACAAATACTACTTTGGAAATATCAAATTCTTAGGAAACACAATTTACACTGACCAAGGTCTTCAAAGCATGCTTGGAATCAAGAAAGGTGATGTTTACAACGGCGTAATGCTAGAAAAAAGAATTGCTGACAAAACCAAACCAGACGGCGAAGACATTACGAATTTATACCAAAACAACGGTTATTTGTTTTCTCAAATAAACGCTGTGGAAACTAGAACGGCAAACGACACGATTGATTTTGAAATCAGAATCATGGAAGGCCCGATGGTTTATTTCAATAAAATTTCTGTAGTTGGAAATGACAAGACGAATGACCGCGTGATTTACCGCGAGTTAAGAACGAAGCCAGGTCAAAAATACAGCAAAGAACAAGTGGTAAGAACGGTTCGTGAGATCGGACAGCTTGGATTTTTTGACCCGGAAGCTATTGAGCCAAAATTCTTAAATCCTGATCCAGCTTCAGGAACCGTAGATATTGAATATCATTTAGCTGAAAAAGGATCAAGCCAGATTGAGCTTCAAGGTGGTTATGGCGGTGGCGGTTTCATCGGAACTTTAGGTCTTTCTTTCAATAACTTTTCTATCAAGAATATTTTAAATAAAGATGCTTACAAACCGCTTCCGATGGGAGACGGACAAAAATTAGCATTAAGATTACAAGGAAGTTCTTACTTTCAAACGTATAGCTTGTCGTTCACAGAGCCTTGGCTTGGTGGTAAAAAACCAATCCAGTTCTCGACTTCGCTATCGCACAGCAAGCAGTTTTTATATTCAGGATATAATGATGTTGACAGAAATAAGAGTTTTAACATCACTTCATTATCTGTAGGATATGCAAAAAGATTGAATGTTCCTGATGATTATTTCACATTATCACAGGCAATAAGTTTCCAATATTATGATTTGAACAATTATAATACAAATTTATTTACCTTTGGAGATGGAAGTTCACGAAACTTGGCTTACACGATTGGGATTACGAGAAATAATAAAGGTCTAAACCCGATTTTCCCAATGTATGGTTCTGAATTCAGCCTTACCGGAAAATTCACTTTGCCTTACTCGCTTTTTAATGGAGTTGATTATGAAAATTTAAAAAATAAAGATGGATATACAACAGAAACTGTGGATGGCGCAGGAAATATTACTAGAACTCCAAATCAATCAAAAATTGACCAAGAACGCTTTAAATGGCTAGAATATTATAAAATTAAATTCAAGGCTGACAATTATACCAAAGTTTATGGTAAATTAGTCCTTCGTTCCATGGCAGAATTTGGTTTCTTAGGAGCTTATAATAATGAAAGAGGATTGGTTCCTTTCGAGAGATTCTTCCTTGGAGGAGACGGATTGGCGAATTATTCTTTGGATGGACGTGAAGTTATCCAGTTGAGAGGTTATCCAAACCAGTCATTATCGTCACAAGATGGTTCGACGGTTTACAATAAATTCTCTTTAGAATTAAGATATCCGATCACTTTGGCAAACACGGCATCGATTTATGCTTTGACATTTATTGAAGGCGGCGCGGCTTATGACAATTTTAAGGAATATAATCCGTTTCAATTGCAGCGTTCTGCAGGATTTGGATTAAGAGTTTTCATGCCGGCATTCGGATTATTAGGAATTGACTTCGGTCACGGATTTGATCCAGTTCCTGGTGGCATTCAGAAAAACGGATGGGAAACGCATTTTATCATCGGACAGCAGTTCTAACAAAAAATTTGGCACGATATTTTCTAATACAACAAAAGATATGAGAAAACATTTTTTAATACTATTTTTACTAGCCGCCCTTCCTGGAGCTTTACAAGCACAATCACGCGGTATTAGAATTGGATACATCGATATGGAATACATCTTGGAAAAAGTTCCAGATTATGCCGAAGCGAAAAATCAGCTGGAGCTGAAAGCCCAAAAATGGAAGCAGGAAATCGACCTGAAAAGAAACGAAATTACAAAGCTGAAAGAAAACTTGAAGACAGAACGAGTTTTGCTTACCAAAGAATTAATTGAAGAAAAGGAAGAGGAAATCACTTATCTTGAAACAATGCTTTTGGATTACCAGCAAAAAAGATTTGGGTCAACTGGAGATCTGATTACGCAAAAAGCGGTTTTGGTAAAGCCCATCCAAGATCAGGTTTTTACCGCAGTTCAAGATATTGCAGAGCAACAAAAATTTGATTTTATTTTTGACAAGTCTTCTGATCTTACCATGCTTTTTGGAGCAAAAAAACACAATATCAGTGATAAAGTAATTAGAGCGCTGACAAGATCTGAAAAACGAGAACAGCTAAGCAAAAAACAGCTTAAAGAAGAACTTTCAAAAGAAGCTAAGGAAGATATGATTGATGACAATCCTGAGCTTGCTGAAAGAGAAAAAGCGGCAGCCTTGAAAAAAGACGAAAGAGCAAAACTGCTTGAAGACAGAAAAGCGGCAGCGGCAGCAAGAAAAGCGGCAAATGATGCAAAAAGAGCACAGGCTTTAGCAGAAAGAGAAGCTAGAAAAAATGGAACAGCAGTTCCAACGCCAAAGACTCCGGTCACAAACAATAAAGAAGACAATACTGATTCTGACGAGAAACCTTCTGGAACAACAGAAAAAGTTTCAAACGAAACTTCAGAAACAGAAACAAATACGGCACCGCCTTCCACTTCTGCAGAAGAAAAAAGAGAAGCTGCTGAAACAGCAAAAGCAGAACAAGCCGCTGAAAGACAAAGAAAACTTGACGAGCGCAAAGCTGCACTTGAAGAGAGAAGAAAAAAAGTTTTAGAGGAAAGAGAAGCCGCTAAAAAAGCAAGAGAAGAAAAAAAAGCAGCGCCAAAGGCTGAATAAATAAACAAGAACAAAAAACTAAATTAATTATTAATACTTTACAATGATGAAACAATTGAAATCTCTATTAATCGCCGCATTGCTATTTATCGGTGGAAGCCAAGCTATGAATGCACAAGCTAAAATGGCTCATGTGAACGTAATGGAAGTAATGTCAAAGATGCCTGCGATGATTGAAGGGCAAAAACAGCTTGAAAAAAAACAACAAAGCTATAACGCTGACTATAAAACAATGGTTGACGAATACCAAGCAAAAATCAAAAAATATGATGCTGAAGCAGAAACTGCTGGTGAAAAAGTAAACCAAGAGCGTCAAGCTGAAGTTCAAGATATGCAAAAAAGACTTCGTGACTATGGCGAAAATGCTCAAAAAGAATTAGCAAAAACAGAAGAAGATTTGCTTAAGCCAATTCAAGAAAAAGTAAGAGCTTCTATCGCAAAAGTTGGTAAAGCAAAAGGATACCAATATGTTGTTGACGGTTCTTCTTTACTTTTAGCTGACGGTCCAGACTTGACTGCTGACGTGAAAAAAGATTTAGGTTTCTAAGAAAAATCTTAAAAATATTTTATAAAAACTGCTCAGACAATCTGAGCAGTTTTTTTTATATTTGTTTTTATGACAAACGCACAACCAATCGGACTTTTTGATTCAGGAATAGGCGGTACTTCTATCTGGAAAGAGATTCACCAGCTATTGCCTAATGAAAATACTATCTACCTTGCAGACACTAAAAATGCACCTTACGGACAAAAATCGAAAGAAGAAATTTTAGAACTCAGCATAAAAAATACCGAATTTCTTTTAGAACAAAATGCAAAAATCATTGTTGTGGCTTGCAATACGGCTACAACAAATGCAATAAAAGAATTAAGGGAAAAATTTGACGTTCCTTTTGTGGGAATTGAGCCTGCCATAAAACCTGCAGCAAATAACTCAAAAACCCAAACCATAGGAATTCTTGCCACCAAAGGCACATTAAACAGTGAGTTATTTAATAAAACCGCAGAAAAATTTCAAGATACTACGATTATTGAGCAGGTCGGTTTTAACCTTGTCAAGCTAATTGAGGAAGGCAAAATGCACTCAGATGAAATGACGCAATTGCTCCACATTTATCTTGAACCAATGATCGAATCCAATATTGACTACCTGGTTTTGGGCTGCAGCCACTATCCTTATTTAATTCCGCAGATAAAAGAATTTCTGCCTTCGCACATTAAGATCATTGATTCTGGTGAAGCTGTAGCAAAACAGACTCAGAAATTATTGGAAGAAAAAATCGGCCTGAATGATGGCAAAAAAAGCACGGCGGTATTTTATACAAATACCGATTCAGATGTCTTAGAAAACATCTTAGAAAATAAATATTCAGTGATTAAAAAAGATTTTTGAATACCGATTACTCTTTCAGCCAGCTTGAATACATTACATAATTATTAGAAATTCGCTCGATTTCTCCAGCGAAGTCAGATTTATTGATATCTTTTACCTTTTTAGCCGGAACTCCTGCATAAATTGATCCAGATTCAACGACTGTGTTTTGCGTGATTACAGCACCGGCAGCAATAATTGAATTGCTTTCAATAACGCAATTATCCATCACAATAGCTCCCATTCCGATTAAAACATTGTCGTGGACAATACAGCCGTGAACGATGGCATTATGCCCGATAGAAACGTTATTCCCAATCACAGTTGGATGTTTTTGATACGTACAATGAATTACAGCGCCGTCTTGGATATTGACTTTATTTCCAATTGTAATAAAATTTACGTCGCCACGAATCACTGCGTTGAACCAAACGCTGCATGACGAACCAAATGTCACATCACCAATAATCGTAGCATTTTCGGCAACATAACAATCTTCAGGAATGGACGGACTTTTGCCGTTTACAGATTTTATAAGCATAAGAATATCTTTAAAAAAAGAATCCCGATAAAATGAATTACCGGGACTGAATTAATATCAACTTTAAAATTAATTAACCGCAGGACAATTACAATCCCATTTTTCTCTCTTGCAGAAAAGGTTGATTCCAAGAGTGATTTGGTGAAAACCACCGTTGTCAAACTTCACGTCGCCAAACAGATGAGAATAAGTATAGGCAAACATAAAGTTTTTATAATTTACACCCAAAATCGGAGTCAAATATTGTAATTTTTGATCAGAAACGCTTGTTCCGTCTTGGTATTGCGCTCCGTCTAAACTTCTTCTGTAAGAAAGTCCGCCCCAGATTTTACCAAATTCTAAATCTTTATAAGCTTTTAAGTTGATGTCAATTGTTTTTTCTTTAGTCTGATCCACATATTGGAACAAGAACGAAGGTTCTAACTGAATTCTTTCAGAATCACCAAAAACATAACCCGCACTAAAAAGGTATTTTCTTAAATTATCAGTTTCAATAGAAGAATAAAGTTCTCTTTTGCTTGCTACTGCATTTTTTACTGTAAAATGTGCGTAAAAATCAAGGTAGTTGTAAGAAGCTCCGAAGTCAACATTGAAGTAAGAATCTTTTTGAGTAACCGTTCCATCAACGTTTGGATCAAAATCTCCTGATTCTAAAAATTCAGTTTCATCAAGATTACTTTGAACAAGTCCGGCACTCATACCAAAAGACAACTGATTCAAATCATCTTGCCCTCTTGAAAATAAAATATGGTGTGCATACGTAATTTTTGCTCCAGTTTGAGTGTGGTAACCATTTCGGTCATTGAAAACGATAACACCCATTCCTGACTGCTCTCCCACTCGACCGTTAAAACTCAAAGTTTGCAAAGCTGGAGCATCATCTTGTCCAAACCACTGCTGGCGCGCTGTCAATCTTACTTTAGCACAGTTTGCAGCACCGGCCATCGAAGGGTGTATCAAGTAATAGTTATCAGAAAGATAATCTGAATAAACTGCAATTCCTTCCTGTGCAAATGATATTTGTGATAACAACAATAATAATGCTAAATACCTCTTTTTAAAATTCATGGGGTTTATCTTTTTATAAATGCATTCTAAATACCTAATTTATAGCACGCTATCTAAAAAATTAGCAATTAGCAAAATTAATTTTTATGCAAATCACGTAGGTTATTTTCAGCAGCGGTCAAATATATAAATTTTTGTCATAGGTTACGCTTGAAAAATCATAAATTGCTTTAATTCTGACGAAAAGTTTACAATAAAATCTACAACATTATCTTAACTATTTATTAAATCGAACCAAACCTACTGTTAATTTAATGTTTAAAAAACCAAATATAATATATCGCTGAAAATTTCTTTGTTAAATTTGCAGAAAATTAAAAGTAATGACTAAAATCACCATAAGAGAAACTCAAAACCCTGCGATTTTGAAGTTCGAATTCCCAGATTTCATCACGCAGAATGAAAGTTTTGAATTTAAAAATATTGACGAGGCTAAAGATTCGCCTTTAGCACAGCAACTTTTCTATCTTCCGTTTGTAAAATCGGTTTATATCTCTGGAAACTTTATTGCTATTGAAAGATATAATATCGTAGAATGGGACGACGTAAAAGATGCTGTTGCCGAACAGATTGAAACTTTTGTAAACAACGGAGGCACAATTATAACTATTTCAGAAAAGAAAACACAGAAATCGCCAATGTCAGTTTATGCTGAAAGTACTCCAAATCCTGCCGTTCAGAAATTCGTAGGAAGCAGAATGATGACCAAAACAGCTGTCGAATTTAAAAATATCGATGAAGCTTCGGCATCGCCATTGGCAATGGAACTTTTCAAATTTCCATATGTAAAAGAAGTCTTTATTGACGAAAATTATATTTCCATTACAAAATATGCTGTTCAAGAATGGCAGGATATTACGATGGAACTAAGATCTTTCATTAAAAACTACATCGAAAATGGCGGTACAGTTTTAGACGAATCAATCGCGGCTGCAAATCCAAAAATCGAAAAACAGAAAATCGAGAACTTCGACAATCTAGACACGACTTCACAGCAAATCATCAACATTCTTGAAGAATATGTAAAACCAGCGGTTCAGGCTGACGGTGGCAACATTCTTTTTGATTCGTATGATGAGACTGAAAAACGTGTAAAAGTCGTGCTTCAAGGCGCTTGTAGTGGTTGTCCGTCTTCCACTTTTACATTGAAAAGTGGCATTGAAAACATGCTAAAAGACATGCTGAACGACAATGATATTAAGGTAGAAGCGGTAAACGCATAATTTTTTTACAAATAAAATAGAAGCGTTCCGATTTTTTGGAGCGCTTTTTTATTTTTAAAAGGATATCTTCCAAAGCTTTCAACTTCCAAAATCCAAGACATGAAACCAAACGAATTACACAAAGAAACGAGTCCGTATTTATTACAGCATGCTGAAAATCCGGTGCATTGGAAAGCCTGGAACCAAGAAACTTTAGATTTGGCGAAGAAAAATGACAAGTTGATTATCGTCAGTGTTGGCTATTCTGCCTGCCATTGGTGCCACGTAATGGAACACGAAACTTTTGAAGACGATGAAGCGGCCGAAGTAATGAATAAAAATTTCATCAGCATAAAAGTAGATCGTGAAGAACGCCCAGATATCGACGCCGTTTATATGAAAGCTGTTCAAATCATGACGAGTCGCGGTGGCTGGCCGATGAATGTGGTTTGCCTGCCTGACGGAAGACCGGTTTGGGGCGGTACTTATTTCCGTAAAAACGAATGGATGGAAACCTTGGAACAATTGCAACAATTATACGTTTCAAATCCGGAAAAGATGATTGAGTATGCCGAAAAATTACACCAGGGAATTCAAGCCATCGGATTATTTCCAAAAACGGAAAGTCCTGAAAATTTCGATTTTGATCTAATTGAAGGATTTCTTGAAAAATGGAAAAAAAGTTTTGACTGGGAATTTGGCGGCTACACTCGCGCTCCAAAATTCATGATGCCAAATAATTATGCGTTTCTTATGCGTTATGGCTATCAGAAAAAGAATGCAGAATTATTAGATTTCGTAAACCTTACGCTGACAAAAATGGCTCATGGTGGCCTTTTCGATACTTTAGGCGGTGGATTTTCAAGATATTCTGTCGATATGAAATGGCATGTACCGCACTTTGAAAAAATGCTTTATGATAATGGGCAATTGGTTTCTCTGTATGCTGATGCTTATAAATTGACAAAAAATCCTTTATATAAAGAAGTTATCGAAAAAACTTTAGATTTTGTGGATATTGAACTGACAAATTCTGAAGGAGGTTTTTATTCTGCGTATGATGCCGATAGCTTAAACGAAGATAAACATCTTGAAGAAGGCGCTTTTTATGTTTGGAAAAAAGCGGAATTGCACGATTTATTAAAGGAAGATTTCGATCTTTTCAGCAAGGTTTTTAATATCAATGAATTTGGCTACTGGGAAGAAGAAAATTATGTCTTGATACAAAATAAATCTTTGGAACAAATTGCTTCCGAAGAAAATATTGCGCTTGAAAATTTGATAGCAAAGAAAAAATCATGGGAAGTAACACTTTATATTGCAAGAGAAAAACGAAGCAAGCCGAGGCTTGACGACAAATGCCTGACTTCGTGGAATGCCTTGATGCTAAAAGGATTTACTGATGCTTTCAAAGCTTTGGGAAATAAAAAATATCTGGAAACTGCTTTAAGAAATGCCGATTTCATACTCCAAAATCTTTGGAAACCCGAAGGAAATCTGCTTCATAATTATAAGGATGGAAAAACGACAATCAATGGTTATCTAGAAGATTATTGCTTTGTAATTGAAGCTTTTATTGCGCTATATGAAATTACGCTTGACGAAAAATGGCTCAATTATTCAAAACAGCTGACTGATTACTGCTTTGAAAATTTTTATGACGAAAAAAATTTCTTCTTCGCTTTCACTTCGATTATTGACGAACCTTTAATTGCCAAACATTATGAAGTTGAAGACAACGTGATTTCTGCGTCAAACTCTGTCATGGCCGGAAACCTGTTCAAACTGCACATTTATTTTGAGAATTCTTATTATGAAGAAGTGGCTCAAAAAATGCTTTCGCAGGTTTTGCCGTATATTGATTATCCATCGGCATTTGCAAATTGGCTTCAGGTATTCATGAATTTTTCTGACCAAAATAAAGAGCTGGCGGTTTGCGGTGAAAATGCTTTGGAAGAAATCTTGGAGATTCAAAAAAACTATCTTCCGAACATAATTTTTGCCGGCAATACGAAAGAATCAACTTTGCCGTTTTTAAAAGGAAGATTTGTAAAAAATGAAAAACTATTTTATGTCTGCCAAAATAGAACTTGCGATCTTCCTGAAAATAAATCAGATAGCGCTTTAAAAAAATTAAAACTTTAGACAGAAATTAAAAAAAACATTCTAATTCAAAGCAAAAAATATTGCCTAAAGCATTGAAAATTATTCGTTAATTATGAAAAACTCTGTTCCAAAATTGTTAGTTTTGGCAATTCTGAAAAAATAGCACCGATTTAAAAATATGACAGTTGATACTGATAAAATAACGTTTTACACCGACCGACTTATCACAGGTATTGTCGATTATTCACCTAAATTGCTTTCAGCGTTTTTGATCCTTTTTGTGGGATTGTGGATGATCAGCCTGCTCAACAAAGTGGCTCAGAATATTATGGTCAAGAGAAATCTTGAACCCACGCTCACTACTTTTTTGGCAAATATTTTAATTTGGGTGTTGAGAGTTTTGCTTTTTGTGATTTTCATATCGCAGTTGGGCGTTGAAACTTCCTCGTTTGTGGCGATTTTAGGAGCTGCAGGTCTGGCGGTCGGACTTTCGTTACAAGGTTCGCTTTCCAATTTTGCCGGAGGCGTTTTAATTATTCTCTTCAAGCCTTTTAAAGTTGGAGATACGATTGAAGCACAAGCGGAAACAGCAAAAGTGCTGGAAATTCAAATTTTTACCACAAAATTATTGACGGCTTCAAACCAAATCCTTTACATCCCAAATGGAATATTATCGAACAATAAAATAAAGAATTTCTCACAAAATAATACTCGAAGAGCTGACATAGTCGTAAAAATAAACTATGACACTGACATTAAATTAGTGAAAGACAAGCTGCTAGAAATTATGGAAAACCATCCGCAAGTGTTAAAAAATCCTGCTCCAGCAGTAATTGTCAACGACTTAACAGATACTGGCATAAATTTGGTAGTAAAACCTTGGTCAAAGAATGAGGATTTTGGAAGCATGAGTTCTGACATTTTAGAATTCAGCTTGAGAGAATTAGATCAATTACAAGAAAAACCATTTGCGAAAGCAAATACTTAATCATTAACAAAAACTATAAACTAAAAAAATGAAAAAAATTTTCTTTTCCGCTTTATGTGCCTTTACGTTTTTTTCTGCTTCAGCACAGAGTAATTTTGATATCGGAAGACAGACTTCAGTTGACGCATTTACGCGCAGAAATACTGAATTGTATAGAGAAGGTCGCTTAAATACTGAAAAATATGAAAAAGCGATTGGAAGCGCTTACACAATTGAAAAATTCACGCTTGCAACAATTTCAGGGGTTCCAGAAGCTGTTTCTGTAAGATATAATGCTGAAGCTGATTCTTTTGAAGTTCAAAATAACGAAGCGAATGCACCGGCTGACAAAAAGTTTTTTGCCTTGCCAAAACAGACTGAATACAGCAATATCGACTTTAAAAACGGAACTTATAAGTTTAGACTTTTAAACTATAAAGATGTGAATGGTAAAGAAGTAAATGGCTATTTGATTGAAAAATTCAGCAAAAATGACGTGGTTCTTTACAAAAAAGAAAAAATCAATTACATCAAAGGAAGAGTAGCTGAAAACAGTTATGCAATGGATTCTCCTGCAAAATTGGTTAGAGCAAAAGATGAATTTTACTTGCAATTAAAAAGCAAGCAGATTGTTGAATTTCCAAAGAATAAGAAAAAGCTAATCGCTCTTTTTGAAGATAAAAAAGAAGCTATCAACACTTATTTGAAGACGAACGATCCTTCTTTCAGCGATGAGAACGACATGGTAAAAATTGCAGAATTTGTTTCTACACTTTAATTATTTCGAAATCATAAAATCTTTCAAATAAAAAGGTTCAAAATAAGCGACATCAACAGTGTCGCTTTTTTTGTGCTTTTCAAAAGACAAACGGCTCATTTCTTTTGCCGACGGATAAACGATTTCAGGATAAAAAATAAATTTATTATCAGTAAGAATTTCTTTGAATTTCATCGCTCCATCGCCGATCAGATGTATCTTTTCATTGATCTCTTCGTAAGATTTCTCATCGATAATTTCTGCTTTTGTTTCCCTAGTCTTTTCACCGTTTGCATCAAAAATAGCGCTGTAGATTTCCATCCTTCTGGCATCAATCATTGGAATAATTATTCCTTCGGAGATTTTCAACTGCGATGCTAAAACTTCCAAAGTATCCACGGCAATCAGCGGAATATCTAAAGCATAACACAAGCCTTTTGCCGCCGAAACGCCAATTCTTAGTCCGGTATAAGAACCTGGGCCTTGGCTTACCGAAATCGCAGTCAAGTCTGAAAAATCCAAACTTGCTTCCTTTAGAGCTTCTTCAATAAAAACGTGCAGTTTTTCTGCGTGCGAATAACCTTGTTCGGCCATTTCTTTGCAGAGCAGCGTTTCTCCATCTTTTGCAATGCTGATGGAACAATTTTTAGTCGCTGTTTCGATATTTAAAATATAGGCCATTATTTTTTAGGCTTTGCAGTTTTTGGATTTTCTTCGGTTTTTGTAGCAACGACATCTCCTGAATTCAGGTCTTTCGTAACTGTCGCATACGGACCGACAATCACGATATCATTTGCTTTCAGTCCAGAAATCGCTTCGATATTTGTATCGTCTTGGATACCTGTTTTTATCACTCTGATTTTTGCTTTGTCGCCCACTTTTACGAAAACGCATTCAAATTTCTTGTCAGATTTTGGAACCGCATTTCCTTCGCCTTCGGCAACAACCGCTGGTTTTGCAGTTGCAGAAGTATCCGATTTTATCACGACGGCGCTGATTGGCACGGCCAAAACATTTTCTTTTCTCTTTGTAATGATATCAACGGTAGCCGTCATTCCTGGTCGAAATGGCGAATAGCTTTCTGGCTTACCTTCTAATAAATCAGCGTAGGATTCTTTTAAGATTCTAACTTTTACTTTAAAATTAGTCACTTGATCTGCTGTCAAATCAGCACTTGCAGAATTTGAAATACTTGTCACGATTCCTCTGAATTCTTTTTTCAAATAGGCGTCAACTTCAACTTTGGCAGAATCTCCAACGCTAATTTTCACTATATCATTTTCATTGACATCCACTTCCACTTCCATGTTATTCAAGTTGGCCACGCGAAGTATTTCTGTTCCAGTCATCTGCTGCGTTCCTAAAACTCGCTCTCCCAATTCTACTCCTAGTGATGAAATTGTTCCGTCAGCTGGCGCATAAATTGTCGTTCTTCCCAAGTTATCCTGCGCTTCATTCACCGTTGCAGAAGCACTTTGAACATTATAGTAGGCCGATTGTTTTGTCGCTTGCGCTACTTCATACGTTGAAACCGCTTTGTCCCAATCTGATTTAGAAATAATTCCTTTATCAAATAAAGTCTTGCTTCTGTTGTAATTTGCTTTTGCTTCTTTCAATTGCGCATCAGCCTGGCTCAATCCCGCTTTTGTACCAGAAAGGCTTGCCACAGAACGGTTCAATCCAGAAGTATATAAATCAGGATTTATTCGTACCAAAAGATCGCCTTTTTTCACAACTTGTCCTTCTTTAATAGGAAGCGCAATGATTTCTCCAGAAACTTCTGATGAAATTTTCACTTCAATTTCAGGCTGGATTTTTCCTGTTGCCGAAACTGTTTCCACAATGGTCATGCTGGCAACTTTGGCAATTTCAACTTCTTTCCCTTTATTTCTATCTCCAAAAACACCATTTTTTGTCAATACTAAAAGTATAACAATCAAGACAACAAGGCCAACTAATATGTAAATCGTTCTTTTTTTCATGTAAAATTATTTTTGGGTAATTGGAATTCCGAAGTAAAATTCTAGCACTTTAACTCTAAAAATATAATCAAATTTTGTTCTCAAAACTTCTGACTGCGCGTTCACAAAAAGTGTCTGCGCTTGGTTCAAATCAAAAGCATTCATCAAACCGACATCAAATTTTTCTTTTGCATAATTGTAAGCTTCCGTTCTTGCTTCCACTGCAGCAAGTGCCGATTCATACGATTTCAAAGCTCCTTTCGCATCGGTAAAAGCAGTATAAACATTTCTTTCAAGGTCTAATTCTTGCTGGCTGTAAGCAATTTTCGAACGATCCAAAGCAACTTTCGAGCGTTCCACATTATTTTTTGCTGAAAATCCGTTTAAGATGGGAATGCTCAATTGAAATCCAAAAGAATGTCCTTTATTGTCACTAAATTGGTCAAAAACCGGTGCCGGCTTTCCTAAAAGTGGTGAATAGTTTGGCTGCACAACAACTTGATTTGTTCCTTCCACAAAACCAATCGGCGACGTGGGATTTGCAATATTTGGAGCCACACCAATTACTCTGTCAGAATATGCAGCTCTACTGCTAAAACTGTAAAATCCTTGCAAAGTCGGTTGGTAAGCGCCTCTGGCAATGGTCACATCCTTTTCTGCAACATCGAGATTTGCTTTCGCAAGTTTCAATTCAACACGAGTTTCCTTTGCTTTTTCAAAAATTTCAGACGGCGTTTGCAGCATCGTTTCGCTTTCAGTCACTTCATAATCATCTTCTGCGATATCAAAATTTTGGAAATCTTCAAATTGTAACAACTGCGCCAAGCTTAATTTTGAAATCAATAAAGTATTTTCGGCGATAATAACTGCTTGCTGACTGCTTGCCACTGTTGCTTTCATGTCTAACAAATCGCCTCTTGGAACAGAACCGGCATTGACCAATTCGGTAGTTCTTTCCATCTGCTTTTCGTTATTCTGAAGCTGTTCTTTTTGAACTTTTAAATTTTCCTTATTGAAAAGTATTTGCAAAAATGCATTGGCAACGTTCAGCGAAACATCGTCTTTCATTTTTGACAATTGATATTGCGAAGCGATCATTGAAAGTCGCGCGCGCTTTAATCGGTTGACATTCTGAAGCCCTTTATAGATGTCAATTCCCGCATTTAAACCGACTTGCGTAAACTGAACTGTCTGATTTTCAAGCAAACCCGTGGTAATATTTTGATTCAGACCGATATTCCAAGAATGGGAAGCGTTTGCGTTTATGGATGGCAGAAAATTTCCGAAAGCATCTTTTTTGTCAATTACAGAAAGCTGGTTGTCTAACTCCGTCTGTTTAATGGAAATATTATTCTGAAGCGCATATTGCACGCACTCTTGCAACGTCCATTTTTTTTGCTGTGCGCTTGCAGTCACGCTTACTACGAAGGCAAAAACAAATAACGCTCTGGATAATGCTGTTTTTTTCATATATATTTTCGTGCAAAAAGTGCAATTGATTGCATTACAAATTTAGCTTTTTTAGCGAGTTAATAAAAGATTAGACGCACAAAACTGCAAATCGTTACAATGATTTTTTCTAAAGGTATTAAAAATAAAATTACATTTACTTCCAAATTAAATCATCAAATCTCATGAAGAAATCTATCGTCTTCCTCTTCACAATTTTCATGCTTTTTCTAGCCGGATGTTCGACTACAAACCAGATTGCCGCACTGAAACCAGAGCCAGATGATGCTTCGCCGTTGGTTTATGAAAACTCTACTTCCTTCATCAGCCTTCCGATAAAAATCAAGCTTCAAGATATTGAAACGCAGACCAATAAATTTTTAAACGGCGTGATTTATGAAGACAAAGATATTGAAGACGACGACATTCAGATGAAAGTCTGGAAATTGGCTCCGATAAAAATATCCGAAGAAAATGGTAAGATTAAGACAGTTCTTCCATTGAAGATTACTGTGAATTATAGATATGGAATCAATAAATTAGGCATAAAATTATATGATACGCGTGAAATAAACATGAACGGTGTTTTGACTTTATTAAGCAATGTTGGTCTTACAAATTGGAAAATGAAAACCGACACTTCGATAAAATCGTTGGAATGGAACGAAAGTCCGACGATTAAAATTGCCGGAAAAGAAGTCATGATTACTTATTTGATAAATCCTGCAGTTCGCCTTTTCAGGTCAAAAATTGAAAATACGCTAGATGAATCTATCAAAAAATCGATGGATTTCAAGCCGAATGTCATAGATGCTTTAGAGAAGATCTGCACGCCTTTTCAGATGAGCGAAACGTATGATTCTTGGTTGCGAATTGTTCCGATTGAACTTTATTCGACAGAAGCAAAACTTCAAAAAAATCAGATCAGCCTTGAAATGGGATTGAAATGCAACATGGAAACCGTTGTTGGTCATCAACCACAGAATAAATTTGACAAGGATAAAATTGTATTAAAACCGGTCAGCAAAATGCCTGAAAAAGTGACTGCAAATATCGCCGCTGTTTCCACTTATCAAGACGCTTCAAAGATTATGACGAAGAATTTCCAAGGCCAGGAATTTGGCTCGGGAAGCAAAAAAGTAAAAGTCCAAAAAGTGGATATTTGGCAGAAAAACAATAAGATGATTATTGCTTTAGATTTGCTCGGAAGCTTAAACGGAACGATTTACCTTTCTGGATTTCCACAATATAATGAAGCTACAAAAGAAATTTATTTCGATCAATTAGACTATGTTTTGGATACAAAAAGCAGGCTGATGAAAACTGCAAATTGGCTCGCATCGGGAATGGTTTTGAGAAAAATGCAGGAAGCTTGCCGTTATTCGATCCAGCCAAATTTAGACGAAGGCAAAAAGAACATGATGAATTACCTGAAGAATTTTTCACCAATGCCGGGCGTTTTCGTAAACGGAACTATTGAAGACATTCAGTTCAAAAAAGTACAGCTAACCAACAAAGCAATCATTGCATTCATTGGCATTAATGGAAAAGTTGACGTCAGCATCGACGGACTGAAATAATTAATTCGCCTTCTTTTTCTTGAAATACATTCTGTAAATCGCAAAGCCGACGATTCCAACAAGAAGGTAAGGAATTACCATCAAATAAAGGATTCCGTCATTAACAGCTTCGCCTTTCACGCCACCCTCTTCAGTTTCTAAAGCGGCACGGCACATGGCACACTGCGCATTTGAGTTCAGGGAAAAGAAGAAAAAGGCAATAGGCAAAAGCCAATAGGCAATTGAATTTCTATTTCGTTTTTCTTGCCTCTTGCCTCTTGCCTCTTGTCTCTTGCCGAGTTCTCGCCTCTTGCTTTTTTTAATGTACATAATAAGGAGAAATCATTAAGTAAACAATTACGCCAGTTACGGCAACATAAAGCCACATCGGATAGGTGATTCTGGCTAATTTTTTGTGCTTGTCAAAACGCTGTGCCAAAGCTCTGACATAGGTTACCAAAACAAAAGGAATGATAATTATTGACAATAAAATATGCGTAATGAGAATAAAGAAATAAACATATTTTATAGCTCCTTCTCCGCCATAAGACGTGCTGTCAGCCGTCATGTGATATGCAACATACATCACTAAAAAAGCAACCGAACATCCTATTGCACATTTCATTAAATTTTCGTGCAATTTTAATTTGCCGTTTTTCACAGCCCAAACTGCCGTCATTAAAAGAATTGCGGTAATTCCGTTTATTGTTGCATAAATTGGCGGTAAAAAACTTAAAGGTTTCACATCATAACCAAAATCCTTTAGCTTTACTCCAAAAAGAATTGCCACTGCAACCGGAATGACGATTGACAAAACAATAATCCATTTTCTGTATTTTAGCTCTACTTCGCTTAAATTATCTTCCATTATATCTAAATTATTCTTCTAATAAAATTGAAATATCTTCCTTGATTGCAAAAATTCCAGGCTTGTATTTTCCTTCCAAATTGTCTTTAAAACCTTCTTTATCGTCGTAATTTAACCCCGTATAAAAGATAATTGGGTTTCCTGATTTGTCTCTTCTGCTTCTGATATTGCCTTTTTTATCGACCAAAGCAAAATATCCAGAATGCTCAAAACCGGCATCGCCTTCCTTTTTACTTTCGCCGGCATAGATGTTAAAACCTTTGTTGGCCAATTCATAAATATACTTTTGGTCGCCAGTTAAAAAATGCCAGTTCGGCGAAGTGACTCCCAATTGCTTGGCGTGGTTTTTCAAAACTTCTGGCGTATCATATTCTGGATTTATCGTGAAAGAAGCGATTCCGAAGTTTTTATGAGTTCCAAATTCCTTCTCAATCAAAAGCATATTTTCGTTCATGATTGGGCAAATTGAAGGGCAAGTCGAAAAGAAAAACTCTACTACATATACTTTCCCAAGATAATCTTCATTGGTTACTGTTTTACCGTTTTGGTCTGTAAGGCTGAATTTTGGAGCTTTTCCAATTGTTGTCAGATTGACATGAGGCACTTTTTCAGACGTAATTCCCGAATTCAGGCGGTCTTGCTTTACAACATCGCCATCTTTTAAGCGGTCAATTATCTTTGGAATGGCATAGATTCCAAAAACTAGAATTATAAAGGAAATTCCGATGTAAGATTTATTTTTCATCTAAAAGGAAATTAGATTTCTCGTTTGTATTTATTGTTCTTTTTCAAAGCCGCGCGGTACTCATACAATATGATTTTCACATCATCGCTCATGTCGTTGTGAAGGTCGGCTGCAGAAATAGTATTGTAGCCTTCTTTGTATTCGTTTTCGCCTTTTAAATTCTTGCCTTTTCTTCCTCGTAAATTCAAATCTTTGTCGATGATATAAACATTTGGAGTTCCAAGGTTTTTATCCAACTGACCCACAAGATTTAGCTTTGAATAATAAGCCGTGATTTCTTGAGCTGGCGCAAAAACAAAAATCCACTTTTTCATGTCTTTTTCATCTGCCAAAGGCGTCAGCTTTTCGATCAATTGCTTGACTTCGGCTTCTGAACCTTTTGGAACCACCATTACGAATTGAAAATCTTTGAAATCTTTATTTTTATTGTAAATCTTCTGGTTTAGGTTAAAGAAATTTCCTTCGTTATAAATAATTTCCGTTCCTGTAAAGCCTAAAATGGTAATCTTGTTTTTAAGCGAAACTGGTTTTCCGTCTAAAGAGGTCCAATTAGAGATATCAGGAATTTTTTCAGTAATCGTAGGAAGTTTGGCAAAGCTATTAACGCCGGAAGCAAAGAAAAGATAAGCGACGATCGGCAAAATAAATAGCGAAAAGAGAACAATATATTTTTTCATTTTAAAGCGGAATTAATCCTTTGCAAAAATAAAAAAAGACGGTGTAATACCGTCTTTTTTTGTGATTTAATATGCTGTTAAAAATTCCATTTTATCTGAGAACTTTTGAACACATCAAAAATATAATTACCTTCAACTAGTAAGATGAACACTAAATAGATAATTAGAAAAACTACCGGAGCAACAATGCTCCATCTAAGATTGCTTTTTTCGCCTTCAAGGTGCATAAATGCCCAAACGATATAATATGCTTTATAGATTGTCAAACCGATGAATAACCAGTTCAGCAAATTCATCTGAAGGAATAATGTGTCGTGCATGAATGCCGGCTTAAAAATACCGAATGCAACTTCAACGATTGTCACCGCAGATAAAAGTGCGAAGACAAACCAAATTCTTTTTGTATTAGAAACGTGCTCGTGTGCCATGATATAATAGATTTCTAAAAATTAAACTAAGTAGAAGAATGTAAATACGAATACCCAAACTAAATCGACAAAGTGCCAGTAAAGACCAACTTTCTCAACCATTTCATAGCTTCTTCTTTTTTCGTAAGTTCCAAGAACTACGTTAAAGAAAATAAGGATATTGATAAGTACTCCTGAAAATACGTGGAAACCGTGGAAACCAGTGATAAAGAAAAAGAAGTTGGCGAATAATTTTTGGCCATATTCGTTTCTTACCAAGTTGGCACCTTCCACAACATAATGAGCATCAGCCATTCTCGCAAGAGAAGCTTCTCTTGTCAAAACAGTTTTGTGCTTGTCTTTTATATTTAATTCTTTATTTAATAAAGGATCGCTTTTAGTCTTTTCATTGCTGTGGTAAATCGTTTCAGTTCTCACCAAAAGCTCTGGATGTGCTTTAAAACCCTCAACAATTTGTTCTACAGAATACGTTGGCAATGTGCTTTCGCTCATAAACCAAGTCGCATCTTTTCTTTCCAATTGCTTTCTTTCTACTGGAATATTAGCAGCAAAATCAGCAATTTTAACTCTTTCTCCTTTTGTATTCACAAATTGAAGAATGCTGCCACCTTTAGTTTCGATTGCGCCATATTCCCCTTTGATGAAGTTTTTCCATTCCCAAGCCTGAGAGCCTAAGAAAATTCCACCACCAATGATTGTAAGAAACATGTAAACTGCAACTTTTTGCTTTTTCATGTGATGACCAGCATCTACCGCCAAAACCATTGTTACAGATGAAAAGATCAAGATAAAAGTCATCAAGGCCACATAATACATCGGAGCATCCACGCCGTGCATAAATGGAAAGTGGTTGAAAACTTCATCAGCCAAAGGCCAAGTTTCAACGAATTTATATCTTGAAAAACCGTAAGCCGCTAGAAATCCAGAAAAGGTCAAGGCATCAGACATGATAAAAAACCACATCATTAATTTGCCATAATTAGCACCCATCGGCTCATTGCCGCCTCCCCAAGTTTTAGCTTCACTATTTGCAGTAGTAACAGTCGCTCCCATAAAAGTTATTAGTTAAAAAGTTTTCAAATTTACGTTTTTTTCTTATTTAAAGAAATATAAAAACAAAAACAAATACAGCCAAAGAAAATCCAAAAAGTGCCAGTACATCGCACCAAGCTCTATTCCAAGGGTTTGACCAGAATTGTATTTTTGTTTAAAATGATTATAAATTATAATTAAAAGCGAAATTACGCCTCCCGCAAGGTGCGCAAGGTGCGCAATCACTATGATATAAAGGAAGGAAATGGTAATTGAACCCGCTCCGCCAACTGGGAAAGCACCACTTGCAGCAAGCGTTTTAAATCCGTCTAATTGAAAATACACAAATCCGATTCCAGCTACCAAAGTTACCAAAAGCATTAAAGTCGTTGTGTTTCTATCGTCTTTTTTAATAGCCTTTTTCGCTAAAACAAAAGCAACACTGCAAAGCAAAATCAAAGCCGTGCTGATAAAAAAAGCTGTCGGCATCTGAAAATTCTCCATCCAGTCTGCTCTTGACTTGCTCACGACATAAGCACTTGTCAGCCCGGCAAACATCATTGTCATGCTGATCATTGCAAACCACAAAAGCAATTTATATGATCTTGCACTTCTTTCTTTGTGTTCTTGAATTGTCATTGCCATAATTATCTTAAAAATTTATCTGCGATGTAAATAATTTGTAATAGTGTAATATATGAAACGCTAACCAGCATCAATGTTCGCGCTGCTTTTGGTTCTTTTGACTTATAAAGTTTCATTGCATAAGCAAGCATCCAAATTCCTAATAAAAATACGGCAACTGCTGCGTAAGGCGTTATAAACAATCTTCCGGTGAAACCCAAAGATGGCAATAATGACGCAACAATCAGCCAAATTGTATATAAAATGATTTGAGTGGCCGTAGATTTGTCTTTCTTCCCGGTAGGAAGCATAAAGAATCCCGCTTTTTTATAGTCGTCGAATAAAAACCAGCCGATTGCCCAAAAATGTGGAAACTGCCAGAAAAATTGGATTAAAAACAAAGTTCCAGCTTCGATTCCGAATTCATTTGTTGCCGCGACCCATCCAAGCATAAAAGGAATAGCTCCTGGAAACGCGCCCACAAAAACCGACAAAGGCGTTTTTGTTTTCAACGGCGTATAAATGCTCGTATATAAAAATATGGAAATTGCGCCAAACATGGCCGTTTTCGGATTGATATTGTAAAGTATTGTCAGCCCAATAATTGTAAGTAACGAAGCGATGATAAAAGCCATATTTACTGACATTCTTCCTGCCGGAACGGGACGATTTTTAGTTCTGTCCATTAAAACGTCAAGGTCTTTTTCTATGATTTGGTTGAAAGCATTTGAAGCGCCAACCATGCAATAGCCGCCGATAAAAAGCATAACCAGAACCGTCCAAGAAAACGGATTCTCACCACCGAAACCTAATAAATAACCGGCTACTGAAGAAAAAACAACGCTTATCGCTAGTCTAGCCTTTGTGATTTCTCTGAAATCTACGTAGATTGATTTTAAGGAAAAGTTGTTTGCTGTAGTGCTCAATGCTGCTTTCATTTGGATTTTGAAATCTTGCGCAAAGATACTCCTTACGTATTAAAATCACAAAAAACTACTCACAAAAAACCATGAAAAGCAAAAAATGACAAAATTTAGAACGATTATTTTCAAGTTAGCGTCTTTTCTTGCTTTTCAGGCGTTTTTAAATTGATTAATAATCGTAATACCAGTTAGAAATATCTGCTCTGATTCCGACAGAAAACCAAGTTGTATTTTCTTTAAAATCAATAGAATTATTTTGTGTCGGATCAAAATTTCTGTAAATCAGGCTTCCAAAAAGCTTCAAGTTCGTTGCAGGATTTATCAGATAACCACCTTGCAAATCTGCAATCATGATGGTCGTTTTATTTCCCTGTCCCACAGTTACGCCAGTATTAAACGGCCTGTTGTCATAATCTTTATAAATATTGCTTCCGTAGTTATTTGTAATGTCGTCATTATCAAAATCAAGGCCTCTTTTTCCGTAAGTCAATTTCGCGTCAGCAAACCATCTTCCTTTGAAATATCTGGCAATCGCAATGAATTCTTGAAAATTTCCGCCCCATTGGTGGCCCATACTTTGGTTATTATGACCATAATTTGTCAAAGGATCGCTGTGGGAATAAACATATGGACGAACGTGATTGTATTCCAATTGCAATAATAAATTTTCAATTTTGAAAGCATCAAAATATTTCGCTCCAAGCTGGTATCCGAATTTATTCTTCCAGCTTTTTTCTCCAGATTTCATATCTCCGATAGAAAATTCATCCAGCAAAAACTGTCCGTAAAACTGAACTTGGTTGCTAAATTTGTATTTTGACGTAAGTCCTAAAAGTGCATTACCGCTTTTTGAAGAAGAACCGAATTCTACTGAACGGTAAAAAATAATCGGATTCACAAAACTCGCATCAAAGCCTCTGTCATTCGAATTCGACCAAACAACCGATTCAAAAAGGCCGATATTTAAACGGTTTGAAACATTCCAGCTCAAGTAGTGGTTTGCCATAAACTTAGTAGAATACGTATTATCCAATGTGGCGTCTTGACGAACATCTTTCAGCCACATGTAAGTATTTGTATATTTTATTTTCCAAAAATTCGTATTGATTTTCAGGTAAGGATACGGACTCGTGCCATCGCCCTGAAGCAACGATCTGTAACCGTCACCAAGAAAATTCTTACCATAACCCAATTGCAAATTGATAAATCGGCTTGGGGTATAGGTCAGGTTTGCTTCGGCCATTGGAAAATCATAAGCATCGTCTTTGAATCTCTTTGCAATTCCAATACCAGGAATAATCGCGGGATTACCGCCAGAAGGCGCGATTGATTCTGCATAACGATTGTAATAATCCGCAAATCGGCCTTGGCTTTCATAAATTGTAGTGGTAAAACTCAGCTGTTCGCCAACGGCACCTTGAATCTGCAAACCTCTTGTATTTTGATAGGTGTAACTCGATTCGCTCGGATCGCTTTTTCCAACTCTCAAGTCAAAAATTGGATTCATCGTGAACCAATAACCCTCGCCCTGAATCTGAACCAGACTTTCATTCCATAATTTTCTTCCCCACCAGCCTTCTTTATTTTTCATAATGCGGCGGTTGGCTTCATTTAAGTCATAATATTTGTTGACTTCTGCGTAAGTAAACGGTTTTGAAGACGTGTGATTATTTGCCCCTACTTGATTCAGCGCACGGTCAAACTGCGCATAATAACTGTGCGAAAGCGGAATATTCAAAGTGCTTGTCAATTGCGGATTATCGAATTTTTTATAAACGATGCTGTCCAATTCTGTCAATTCTTTGCTTCTGTCCCTATCTAAAGAATTTATTTTTTCAGGTTTTTTCTCGAACGAAATTTCGCCAGGTTGCTGCAACGGTATAGCAATCTTGATCGTATATTTTGCATAGGATGGATTTCCGTTGTACGTTGCCGGTTTTACCTTTGGAAGCATTCCGAAAACGCGAATCGCTTCGTCTTTCAAGCTTCCATCAAAAGCATCGACATATTGTACTTTAAAATTTCCTTCTTGGTTTACTTCAAAAAGCACAATAATATTTCCTGATGCAGTATTGTTTTGAATTTCCTGAGGCACTTTGAAATTATTGTAAACAAATTCCTGAAGCTGATTGTAAAAACAAGCTTCTAATTCTTTTGACTGTTTGCCTTCGCAATTTTGAAAAACAGGAAACTGTTCTCTTTCTTGAGCATTTTGTGCTTTTAAATAAGCGCTGCTCAAGAGCAACATCAAAATCGTAAATCCTTTTTTCATTTAGTTTGTATGGAATATTTAATAACTACCTTTTGATTCTTTTCCGTCAGCAATTGTTTTTGCTGCAGAGGTTCCGATTCTTTTTACGCCGAGGCGAATCATTTCTTCGGCTTCTTCTAAAGTTCTTACGCCGCCGGCTGCTTTCACCGGAAGCGGCGATGCGTTTTCAAGCATCATTATAATATTTTGAACGGTCGCGCCATTCGGAAGATTATTTTCAGTTTTATAAAATCCGGTAGAAGACTTCACAAAAACCGAGTGGAAATTATCTTCAGAGAAATTTGAAATCACAATATTTTTTACCAAACACGAAAGTTGCATGATCTGCTGGTTGTTTAAAGCCGCTGCCTCGATAATCCATTTTACGGTTTTGTGATTTAACAATCCGAGTTGCGTTCCTTTCAAAACTTCTTCTTTTACCAAATCGATTTCTCCATTTTTAAAAGCTTCGTAATTGCATACAAAATCCAAATCGTCAGCACCGTCGGCAATTGCTTTCTTGGCTTCTTCTAATTTGCTTTCTAATGAATAGGTTCCTTCAGGAAATCCAATTACGGTTCCGATCAGCACTTTTGATTTTGCCTTTTCAATCATTTCTTTAGCGACAGCAACCATGTCTGGACGAATCATGATGAGCTTGAAATTTTCGTCAATCGCCTCTTTAATGAAACTTTTGACAACTTTTTCATTTTCTGCACTACTGATTCCAGCCTGTTCTGGCGTCTTGAGATAAGTCGAATCTAAATATTGTTTGATATCCATGCGATAAAAATAGAAAAATCCCGCTGATGCGGGATAATTTTCTTGATTATTTTTTAAATCTATTAGTATAAAGTCTCAACATTGTCAAACCAAAAAGACTTCCTAATGTATTTGCAATGGCGTCAATGGCGTCAGCCTGTCTGGTTTTTGTAAAAACCGATTGGCAGATTTCAATCATAATTCCGAAGCAAACGGCAAAAATAAAAACCTTGAGGTAAAGCCACTGGTGATTTTTCAAAACCGTTTTCAAATAAAGAAACCAAAGGACTGAGAAGATTGCATAAAAAGTAAAGTGCACTAATTTATCAGCATTATCAACACCAAGACTTACATCTGGAACTTCAGAAATACTGACAAGGCAAGCTACCGTGACGCACGCTGTCCAAAACAGCGCAAGTGATAGGTATTTATTTCTTCTATTAAGCTCCAATCAAATTTTTATATGCTTCGCTGTCTAGCAAATTTTCAAAATCAGATACATCAGAAACTTTTACTTTCACCATCCAGCCTTCGCCATAAGGATCAGAATTTACTTTTTCAGGAGAAGTTTCAAGAGATTCATTGAACTCGATAATTTCTCCGGCAAGAGGCAAGAACAAGTCAGAAACAGTTTTTACTGCCTCTACTGTTCCAAAAACTTCATCTTTATCTAAAGTCTGGTCAAGTGTTTCTACTTCTACATAAACGATATCGCCCAATTCTTTCTGTGCGAAATCTGTAATTCCCACCGTTGCAACATCGCCGTCAAGGCTAATCCATTCGTGGTCTTTTGTGTACTTTAAATTTGCTGGTATGTTCATTTGTTTAGTTGTTTTCGGCAAATGTATTATTAACTTCGATATTTATAAAATGTTTCGCACATTAATTTCCAAAGTTATATCGCAACGTGAATCCAGAACGGATATTTGTCAATGGAAACGCTGTTGAAATCAATGCTTTTGAGAACGAATGGTCATAGTAGAAAATCGCTGTCAGGTTTTTGCTGAACGCATAATCTGCAGTCAGTTTGACAGCCCAAATACTTTGTCCGCCAGCAAGCTGGTTGTTATCATAATCTAAATATCTTACAATCGTGCTTGAGTTTCTTAAAGACAAATCGGCTTTGATATTGATATCGCTTCGAATTGTATTTGTTGGATTATCAGCCAATCTAGAGGTGATAACCACATCTTTGAAACGGTAGCCAAGACCTACAATATATTCCATTCCTTTCACTTCTGTCAGCAAACTGTTGTCAAAACTCATCGACAATGTTCTGTCTTTTTTCACTTCGGCCAAAACTTTGAACGAATTTTTCATCTCAAAATCAACGCGCACCAAAGGATTAAACTGCTCCACAAGATTGACGTTTGAGATCAAAGTCTTGGTCAAGAAATTACCGCTGGCATCTTTCTGGTCAGGATTTCTATCGTATTCAAAGTTCGAACGGAACGAATTTACTGTATAAGAAGCTCTATAACCGTGCTGCAAAGAGAAACGCTTGAATCTGTCTTTGAAGAATTTATAACGCATCAATCCGTTATATTTCACAGTCCAGTTTGGAATCGGAATATTTCTGAAAGCGCCTAATGAAACACCTCCAGCATCGCCACCTGTATATGCCGCCAAGAAAGATGGCAACAATACTGACTGGCTATTTTTTCCAAAACCAACAGGATATCCGTCAGCAGTTCTAGGGAAATCGGTGCTTCCATAATAACCTTGCGCCAATCTATCTGCAACAACCGATCTGTTCTGTCTAAAATCATCAAAAGCCGCTGAAGAAACTTCGTCGCTTTTTCCAAAAGCCGTTCCGATCATTACTGTCGAAATAGAGAAATTACCATAGTTATAAGGCGATCTTGAATTGTATTGCCCGTTTGTAACGTCATACTGTTCAGAGAAATTTTCGGTGTAAGAACGGTCAGCAGTCAAGTCAATTTTAAAATCAGGGAACAAATCGACGTTTGCCGTCATGTTCAATGTTTTTGTCGTTACCTGCGTAAAGTTCTGGTTGAATTCTTCATAATTCGTCAACCATCCGTTTTTAGCGGCTTCATATCTGATGTCTGACTGGCTTCCTAAAACGAAACCTAACGATGGTTTTGTTGTTCCTAAGAAACCTACACCTGGCGTGAAACCTGGCAAAATTGTACCTTCATTCTGCGTATAGTTAATCTGGATATTTTTAACGCTTGTCAAAACTCCGATCAAACCGTCAACAAAAATATTTCCTTCTTTTGCCTGAGGTTTGTTTTGAGCCGTAATTTTCTCGCCTGGTTTTGGCGGTGCTGTATTTGCAGGCTGTTTTGGCGCTTTTGGTTTTTTCGTCAATCCTATATATTTATAGAAAAGATCCATATTTAAAGCAGTATTCAAACGGTGCGAACCGGCATTTTGAATTGTGTTTCCAAGACTGAAAATATCATCTCCAACTTGAATTTGTGACAAGGCATCTGTTGAACGTTGCCAGCTATAATCTCCAGTATAAGAATAAGTTGACTTCACAAAAGCAAAAGTCGGAATCTTATTCAACGGAAGATCGTAATTCACAACCAACTGCTGAATGTGCTGATTTGCCTCTCCAATATTGAAATAATCATCCCAGATCGTGAAATCTTCCATTGGAACACCATTCTCATCTAAATAATTTCTTACGATATTATTAGTTGAAGCCGTATAGTTTATTTTCAGCGCGCGAGTCAAATTATAGTTGAAACCATATTGGTAATTAAACATATAATTTCTTCTGTATAATGGCTGTAAACCTACGCCTTGAATATCCACATCTCTGTAAGACTGCCTGTTATATTGTCTGACGATATTACTATTGAAAGAAATTGTCGTTGGCAGATAATTGAAATTGAAATCACTCAACATTTTCCAATACTGGCTTTTTTTCATGAATTTCGTTTTCTTAAACGGTTCTACAGTTTTTGGCTGGAAAGCAAAATTATAGTCCACAGAACTTCTTTGCTGTTGGTCTAACAAGCTTTCAATTTCATAATCATGGTGTTGCGTTTCATTATATGAATACGAAAGCGTCAAGTTTTCTGGATCATAAACGCGTGCTTTCTGCTCAGGTCCGCGTTCTTTTTTTACACCGATAAAGTTGATGCTTTTTCGCTTCGTATAATCAATCGCTCTGTTTTTAATATTGTCTTTTTCCGCTTGATCTTCAGTTACATCAATCAATTGGTCTAATTTGATATCTTGATTGAAAGGATCATATTCTGGCGTAATCGTTTCTTCTGCAATTCCATAATTAAAAGGAAGATTGATTCCCCATTTCTTAGGAAGCAGTTTTCCAAGATTCATATTTGTCACGATATCATATTGCTGGATATCTTCACGGCTTCGCTCTTGCGGTCCTTGTTCCAAAGATCCAAAACCTTGCGTACTTATTCTTCCTGTTGCAGAAATTGTAGCAAAATCTGCCAATTGCGCATCAAGACTCGCTACTGCGGCCATTCCGCCTTTGTTGTCCATTTCGGCAAGACGAAGTTCGTTGAACCAAACTTCTCCTCGAAGCGGCACGTCACTGCGGTTTTTCAAACCGACCATCAATGTTCGCACCAAACCAAAATTCGGGTTACCTTTTATAGCCAATCGCAAAGGATTTGATCGTCCCGCCAAAGCGCCGTCCAACTCAAAATCATTGATATATTTGATTCCGAATGCATCTTCATCAAGACCGCTCGCCGGATTCATTGCCAAGATTTTCAATTTTGTCAGTAATGCTAAAGAAATATCGATTTCATTGGCTTCAGGCCAAACTGCTTCTGCCGAATTTGAACCAAAAGGAGTTACTTTTAAAGGAATCTCAACTTGGTAGAAGTTCTGCGTAAAGTCATTTCCAAAACGGATGAACGCCACCATCTGGTCATCAGCAAGCCCATTATTTTCAGGTGTTCCCGGCACTGTTGCAGAAGGCAAAGCTTCAGCATGCAAGAACATTTTCAAGCGCTTGTATTGACGCATGTCCACACTTACATTTTTGAAAACTCCTCTTGAATCACCGATTTCCAAACCACCAGAACCTGTAACTGAAGGATCTCTTTTGGTTACTTTTAATGAAAGCGACTGCTCATTTTGGTTGATAATGGTGTTGCTATTGTAAAGCTGTTCTCTTGTAACTCCCGGAGGCGTTACATATTTGATTGGAGATCTATCCCCGTTTTCTTGAATATTTACGGCCAATACATCTAAAGCAGTATCATCGCCATCGTTGCTCGTTTGTTCTGGTTCAGCAGGATCAAGCGTATTTTCATATCTTCTCCATTCGCCTCTAACTAAGTCCAAAGCTCCAAAACGCAACGTTATATCTTCTGAGAATCCTGTCATGTACATTCTCATGAATCGAACCGATCTCAAGTCAGAAATTCCACCAATAGTATTTGTTGGCGCTGATACAGGAATTTTAAACTGAATCCATTTGTATCCAGATGAACCGCCACCAGGAAGGTTTGCTCCTGAATCTGCCCTTCTTACATCAGTAATATAAGGATGCGATCCGACTTCCATATTTGGAACGATGTCAATACCATATTCATAATACGCATTGATTTCATTCATCGTATTATCACGGTTGATATCTTCAGTATCTGGCAAAGTAGTAGAACCGCGATTAGTATTGCTTACTTCCACAGGTGAATTTCCTTGAAGTCCGTTGTAATTTCTGTAACGTTCCACAACATTTCCTGTCGCCGTCAAAAAGTATTCATAATTATCTGCAGATGGATCGGGCTGTGAAGCAAATTGCGGGAATTTCGCCGCTTCTTCAGCATCGTTCAAACCGTCAAAACCAACGTCTTGAGAAGCTCTGTTTGCTGTTTCAACATCAAAAGCATAGATCAAAGATTGTGAAAGCGGAATTTTTCCCCAAACTGTTTCAATAGTTTGTTGATTTCCTCCAGAACCTGGAAGTCCGTTTTCATATTGCTTTCTTCCGTCTTTCAAGACATCCTCAGAAATTTCTCCTAAGTTGAAATACAATCTACCCGTATTTGTGCCGTTTACAGCACCATTTTGCCTGTCATAATAAGGATCCAATACCCAAAACTGGATATATTCCACATTTGACTGTTCAAAATTGGTAGAATTTATGGCACGCATGATTCCTCCAAAATTTTCTTGTGCCTGTGTTGCCGTAAAACCGTTTGTTGCGGCGGCTTGAGGATTAAAATTGTAAGGACCTCTTTCTTGTGGGAAATAACTTAAATCTAAAGTATTTACAATCGTTTGCTGTCCAACTGCGATATCAGTATTTGGATAAAGTTCTTCGTTATAAATTCTTCTTGAGTTATAAAATGTCAGGTCATCGTTTGAAATACCGGTTGGTCGGTTGGCATAGAAAGTCTGGTCAATTGTGTACCAAGCTAATTTTGACCTTTTGTAGCCATAGGACAATCCTGTAAGTTCACCGCCAAAATCTTTATCGCTCGTGGCAGGTACGCTGGCAAGACTCCAAGAATAAGGAGAACGCATATCGATTGTGGTTTGAGAACCTTCAAAATCATCCACATAAATTGTAGATTCGCCTTCAAATTGATCGGCTTTTGGGGTATCTGGCTTCAAATAAGCAATTTCTCCCCTGAAGGAAATATTCGAAGGAACATCAGTATCTACGTTTGGAAGCTTGTTCACCAATCGTGTCAAAAACGGAACTTCAGTAGCAAAATTCGTATTCATACCAAAGATGGCATTGTTTACAGATTCCTGCCCATAATTTGATTTTTGCGTAAATGGTCTTTCTGTCATTTTCAAGAAAGTCGCGCCGACAAGAAATTTATCGCTGAATTTGTGCTCTACATTCACACCAAAAAATCTTCTAGTCTGCTGTCCGAAAACGGCGTTATTCTCCAAAGAAATTTCAATTGGCGTTCCCGAAGCGGTAAGTGCGGCATCTAAAATCTGCACTCTTCCTAATTGGTAATTTACCGTATAATCAATTCCTTCTTGCAAAACTCGTCCACCAGAAGTCACTGTTACAGAACCTTGAGGCACGTTGAAAGCACCGATGGCAATTCCGTCGCCGCCTGTAGATTTGAATTTACCTTTTAATTGAAATTTATTTTTATCACTGTCTTGAAGCGCTCTTGCCTGAGTTGACTCATACATGCTTCTGTAAACATATTTTGCCTGGTTTCCATTATAACTTGCCGGAACATCATAATCTCCAGGCGCACTTTGATCGTTTAATTTTCTAAACAAATGTTCTCCAAAAGGCTCCACCGTCGTAAAGATGATGCGTCCATTTTGCTGGTCAACAGTCAGTCCTGGAATAAAATCGAAAAATCCGTCACCGTTAACTTGCGGGTCATTTGTATAATTCAGCCTGTCAACATTGAAAACCCTTAATAACGGCGCCAATTCCACATCAGCAGGAAGCGGATTTGCCGCAGCCGGAGCCGCAGGTGTGATATAATTCAATGGTGATGGATCGGTGTACATGATGTTCAGCTTGAAATCTTCCTGCTCCAATTGTGCACCGCCTGGAATCGCATAGATGTTTTTCATCATCAAATTCCAAACTGGCTTTTCAACATTTGTCAAGTTGCTCTTCAGCATTTTCAAAACCAAACTTTGCGTAGCAGGAATTCCATTCGGATCTACCTGCGTGGCATCAACACCGTCATTACCAAATTCCCCAACCTGATAAACCTCGCCACCAATCGTATATTGGTAAGCAACGGCCAAAACCTCATCATTTGAGAGTCTTTGTGAAAGGGAAATATAGCCTAATTGCGGATGAAAAGTATATTCGCTTGACGATAATTTTCTAGCATTTTCAAGTTTAGAATAATCTGTTCCCTCTAAAACTGTTGCGCCTCCTAAATTCGAGAAACCTGAACTTGCAGTAACAATTTCACGTATCGCCGGATTTAAAAGATATCCTGCAGACCCTATTCTTGCTGGATCAAATCTGTTATTTGAGTTTTTTGGCGGCGTATTTGGCTGTGCCACAAAGAAATTTGCAGGCGGCGGACTTAAAGCGACTAAATCTTCAGTAGGAACTCCTGTCAGCGGCGCTTCCCCTAAATCTTGAAGCGCGATAATATTTCTCATGTTATTATCGGTCGAACTCACACGGTTTTGACGATTTGTTACCCAAACCTCAATTCTTGTAATCTGCACACGGCTGTTAATCAACGGATAAGCCACTAAAGATTCGTCATATTGGTCTCTAAAATATTGCGACAAGAAGAAATGCCTGTCAGCGTCATAATCTAAAGCGAATAGTTCATATTCTTGAACGGTACCGCCACCTTCAGCAGTTACTGTCTTTGTCTGTGATTTTTGCTCAGAGAAAATTCCTGTGATGGTTGTTTTTCCAAATTGAAACTGTGCTTTTACACCAAAAAGGCTTTGCGCACCGCGGATCAATGAGCTGTTCAATGGCAAACTTACGTTTCCGACCTCAATTTTTTGGATGATATCGTCTTCCGTAGGAGTATATTCTAATTTGACAAGATTTTGGAAATCAAAAGTAGATTCCGTATCATAATTGGCATTCACTTTCAGTCTGGTTCCAACTTTTCCCATCAAGCTCATGCTGATTCTTTGGTCAAAATCAAAAGTTGTAGTTGATCTGTTTTGTGGCGAAAGCGACGGATTATCTTGCTTTGTATGTCGAACACCCAAATCCATTTCTACCGAACCTGTTGGTTTTACATCAATCGTATTTCCTCCAAAAATAGTTTCAAAAAAGCTGGAATTCACATAATAGCGAGGCAATAAATCTTTTTTATCGGCTTCACTTCCTGTTTTCTTGCCTTCAATAGCATCAGACTTTTTCTTGAAATAATCGCGCATCGATTCTCTTAAAATCAATTCGTCATACTCTTCTCGAGTCAAAATAATTGGGTAGTTGATATTGAAACCGCCAACCGTATTTGTATAAATATAGCGGTCAGTTATCGGATCATAAGTGTATGCTTCAAGTATGCTTGGCGGGTTGTTCATTTCAACTTTTCCAACAGAGTAACCTTTTGGAATGCTGTCTTGAACTTCCTCATCTTCTTGGGCTTGTAGTGTTACACTAAAAAATAATAAAACCAGCGAGAAGCCAATTTTAAAGTTATTTGCAATTTCTTTAGTATAGTTTGTTTTCAAGTATTTATAAGTTTTTTAAGGCTTGTTTGATAATAGTTTCAATGCTTGCGTCTGGATTTTCTTTAACGATTTTTTCTACGGATTTTTCCGCCAATTTTCTGTTAAACCCAAGAACTTCCAAAGCAGATAACGCTTCGTCTTTGTTTGTATTGTCTTGTAAAATGGAAACTTCGTCTAAATCATACACTTTTAACACTTTATCCTTTAAATCGAGGATGACGCGCTGTGCGGTTTTGCTCCCAATTCCCTTGATGGACTGAACCGTAGAAACATCGCCAACGGCAATTGCCTGGATGATCTGTTTTGGTTCTAAGGAGGAAAGCATCGTTCTTGCAATGCTTGCGCCGATGCCCGAAACGGAAATCAACATCTTGAAGATTTCCCTTTCGGATTTTTCGGCAAAGCCAAATAATGTATGTGAATCTTCCTTGATCTGGAGATAAGTAAAAAGCTTTATGCTTTCCAAATCAGGAATTAAAGAATACGTATGTAGAGAAATATTGACTTGATAACCCACGCCATTGCAGTCGATGACTACTTCGGTTGGATTTTTTTCCACCAATTTTCCTTGAATATGTGCTATCATCAATCGTTAAATAATTCCCAAATGTAACGAAAAAGTTTTATTGAAAACCTACTAATCGACCAACTGCAAGAAAATCAGTTAAAAATTAACTTTTATAGCCTTTTGCTTTTTCTCTTTTTCTTGTGCATCAACAACGGCCACGGCTGCCATATTCACCATTTCTTCCACGCTTGCGCCTAATTGAAAAATGTGAACCGGCTTGTCCATTCCCATCATGATTGGTCCGATGGAAACCGATTTATCCAATTCTTTCAGCATTTTATAATTGATATTTGCCGCTTCTAAATTTGGAAAAATCAAGGTATTCACTTTCTTTCCTGCTAATTTTGAAAACGGAAATTTCTTTTGAAGCATTTCTGGATTTAAGGCAAAATCGGCCTGAATTTCTCCATCAACAATTAAGTCTGGATAATATTTGTGAAGATAAGCAACGGCTTCTGCCACTTTCTTCGCGCTCTTTTCTTGTGAAGAACCAAAGTTTGAAAAAGAAAGCATTGCAATTACAGGTTCCATACCAAACATGCGGACGGTTTTCGCAGTCATCAAAGCGATTTTTGCCAATTCATCTGCTGTAGGATCTGGGTTTATAGCTGTATCAGACAAAAAAATCGGACCTCTTTTGGTCATCATCATATTTGTAGTTGCAATTCTCGTTACGCCAGGCGCTCGGTCGATCAACTGCATCATCGGTTTCACCGTTGCCGGATAACTTCTTGAATAACCCGTTACCAAAGCGTCAGCTTCGCCCTCATTGACCATCATTGCTGCGAAATAATTTCTTTCGCGCATCCATTTTTGAGCATCAAGCAAGCTTGTTCCCTTGCGTCTTCTGTCTTCCCAAAAAGAATTTGCATAACGCAGTCTTCTTTCGTCTTCGTCAGCCGTTTTTGGGTCGATAATCAAAACATCGGCATCAAAACCAAGCTCTTCTTTCAGCTCTTGGATGATTTCCTTATTACCTAACAAAATAGGAATTCCGATTTTTTCTTCAGAAACAATTTGTGCGGCTTTTAATACGTCTAAATGATCTGCTTCTGCAAAAACTACGCGTTTCGGTTCGCTTTTTGCTCTGTTTGCCAAAAGCCTAACCATCTTATTGTCAGAACCTAAACGTTCTAAAAGTTCTTCCTCATATTTATCCCAATCATGAATCGGGTGAAGTGCCACTCCAGAATCCATTGCCGCTTTTGCAACTGCAGGAGCTACAACCGCAATTAATCTTGGGTCAAAAGGTTTTGGAATAATATAATCTCTTCCGAAGATCAATTTTGTCTCGCCATAGGCAATATTTACCTGCTCTGGAACTGAAGCTTTAGCTAGTGAAGCCAATGCTTTAACGGCAGCCATTTTCATAGCTTCGTTGATTTTTGTCGCGCGAACATCTAGCGCTCCGCGGAAAATATAAGGAAAACCAAGCACGTTATTCACCTGATTAGGATGATCAGAACGTCCGGTCGCCATAATAATGTCTTTTCTTGTTTCAATGGCAACATTGTAGTCAATTTCAGGAATCGGATTTGCCATGGCAAAAACAATCGGATCGTTAGCCATTCCCAAAAGCATTTCTGGAGAAAGAATATTTCCTGCTGAAAGTCCGAGGAAAACATCGGCGCCAGCCAAAGCCTCGCCTAGAGTAATATCTTTGAAACCTTTTGAATACCTTCTTTGCACTTCTGACAAATCAGTTCTGTCGGCAGAAAGCACGCCGTCTTTGTCGAACATGATGATATTATCAGTTTTTACGCCTAACAATACATATAAATTCGCACAAGCCAAAGCTGCAGAACCAGCTCCAGAAACTACGATTTTTACTTCCTCGATATTTTTTCCGGCTAGTTCAAGCGCATTCAATAAAGCTGCCGAAGAAATAATTGCCGTTCCGTGCTGATCGTCGTGCATCACCGGAATATTTAATTCTTCTACCAATCTTCTTTCGATTTCAAAAGATTCTGGCGCTTTAATATCTTCTAAATTGATTCCGCCAAAAGTGGGAGCAATATTTTTTACCGTTTCAATGAATTTGTCAATGTCTTTGGTATCAACTTCAATATCAAAAACGTCAATGTCTGCAAAAATTTTGAACAGCAACGCCTTTCCTTCCATTACTGGCTTAGAAGCTTCAGGACCGATATCGCCAAGTCCCAAAACGGCAGTTCCATTTGAAATTACGGCTACCAGATTTCCCTTTGCCGTGTATTTATAAACGTTATTTACATCTTTTACAATTTCAAGACAAGGCTCTGCGACTCCAGGAGAATAAGCCAAAGATAAATCTCTTTGTGTTGCGTAAGCCTTTGTAGGCACGACTTCTATCTTTCCCGGAGAAGGTTTTGCATGGTATAAAAGTGCTTCCCTTCTTTTGCTGTATTTGTTCATTTTTGTAGATTTATTCCGATTTGCAAAGGTAAACGTATGAACGAAATACAGCAACTTTTAACTGTTTTATTCAGCAAACATTTCGTCAGGATCTGTCAATACATTTAGTTTCTCCCTAAATTTATCTTGCAACAGGCTCAAACCAAATTGGTAGGAAGCATTCATCCAGCCAAAACCTTCTTCTGTGATGTAGTCAAATTCAGTTCCCACATTTCCATATTCGGCAAAGATTTTGTGCGAGCTTATTTCAAGGTCAAATTTCTCAGGAATTGTTCCGTTGAAATCGACGGCATTTCTTGTAATCAGCCACAACCATCTGTAAATCAATTCTTGCATTTCTTCTTTATAGCCATAATGCAATAATCCTTGCCAAAGCAAAATCTGGTGCGGCGCCCATCCAAACGGATAATCCCACTGTCTTACCGGCGCATTTTCAGGTACATTTTTTATCGTTTCTTTTGTGCTTCCGGCGATTCCACCTTTCATCAGGAACTTTGGCAATGTTTCTTTTACCAATTTTTCAGCTTGTTCTTTTGAGGCGATTTTTGCCCAAAGCGGAAAAAATGTCGTCGCTGCTTCAAATTCGTGCTGTTGCTTTTTCAGGAAATTATAGTCGTAATAAATTGAATCGGCTTCATTCCAGCAAAGTTCATTGATTTTAGTCCTTCTAGAAACGGCTTGCTTTTCCCAATAATCAGCGTGGTGAACCGTATGAGAATTGACCTCAAAAACACCGTTGAAATATTTTTTAATCAAAAAAGCGATGTCGGTTTCGTATTTATACAAAAAGCAATTCACGGCAACGGTATTCAAATCGGCACACACATTCACCAGTCGGTTTGTGGTATCGTGGCCACTTTCTCGCATGCTTCTGTCTTGGATAAAGTAAGCATCAAGTTCAGCATCGACGATTTCTCTTTTAAGGTATTTTTGCTCAAAATCCCGCAACGGCATTTTGTGCTTTACTGCATATTCTTCTAAAATATCATCAAAATGTCCGGTTTCGACTTCAAACGGAATTCCGATTCCCTCCGCTTTATAACGGTTCAATCCTGAAGATGTCAGCCGTTTTCCTTCTTGCATCCAAACCGTTTCATATTCTTTTATTGCCGTTTTCAAATGCTTTGCAATCCAATTTACATCTTGGTCTTTTTCGGCAATGTCCATAATTAAGGACGTATAAAGCGGCGGCTGCGTTCTGGTCAGGTAATAGCTTCTGTTGGCATTTAAAATCTTTCCGTAATGATCAATTTGGTATTTGAAATTCTCTGCAATGTCTTTCGCTTCTTGGATTTTTCCGTCTGTAATCAACCCCAAAGCAATAAAATAACTGTCCCAGCCATACATTTCATTAAATCTTCCGCCAGGAACGACAAACGGAACGCCTTTAATTTCATCGCCCTCTTTTTGCAAAGCCAAAGCCAAAATTCCAGGATTTTCATTCAAAGAAAGAACATATCCAGGAGTGATATTTTTGTCCAAAATCCGTACTTCAAAATGGTTGTTATTTTTTTGAACTTCTGAAAAATAATCAATCGCCATCTGGTCAGTTGCCGGAACATACAAAATAGAAATGTGGTGGTTTGTCTTTTCATCGCCGACAATTTGCCTCAGACCTTTTTCATCGATAGTGCGTTTCAGTCCGTTCCAATACAAATCTCTAATTTTTCGAGAAATTCGATCCACAGGATTTTCAATTATGGCGTCTAACCTAATTTGCACAAATTCAGTGTTTTGTTTTTTAGCCAAAGCCAATTCCTGCAAGAGATTTGAAAGGTGGTATGTTCCTCCAATTGCAATTTTCTTTCCATTGACATCTTCCAGCTCAAAACTTTTTGGGCCTTTGTCATCAATCGTAATTTTTTTGTCGCCGTCAGTGTCTTCTTGAGCGAGCAATTTTTCTATTGTATTTTTTATGTGTAGGTTAAATTTCATTTTTTGCAGTTAATTTTTTTAATATAAAAAAGGAAATCAGCAGCAGCGTCATTGGAACCAAGGTGAAATAAAAAGCATTCTCCGGACCTTTATTTTTAAACAGATAGCCAATTGCCCGTGATCCTAAAGTTCCTCCCAAGGCAGAAAAAACAACGATCAATCCTGTCATCGGGCTATGTAATTTCTTTGGCAAAGCGCTTAAAACGACCGAGTTTAAAAGCGGATAAATTGGCGCAATAAATAATCCGACAAGCGGAAATGCGAAGGCGATTAGCGGAATATCGCTCAAGGAATTAATTTCTTTGACTTCAAGCCCGACGGCCTTTGGCAATAGAAAAACTACAATCAGCATAGCGCAAGCGATGCATACGGTTAAAACCCAAATCCAATTTATTTTTTTCGTAATTATTCCGGCTGCGATTCTTCCGATGGCGAGAGAAATTGCTAGAATGCTGGCCATCATGATGCTGATGTTTTCTGGCAGATGAAGCACTTTTGTATTAAATGTTGGAAGCCAGCTCATGATTCCCTGCTCGATCATTACGAATAAAAAAGCGCTGATTACAAAAATTATGATGAGCAATCTTGCCATTAATTTGAACATCTGTAGAAAATCGTCTGTGATATTTGCTCCCGGAATTTCTTCCTGTTTTTCAAATTTTGTAAAAAATAAAAATGCGAAGGAAAGTAGCGAAAGCATTGCCAAAAGCCAATAGACATTCAGCCAAGAATCAGGATTATTTTCATTATTAAAAGCTGGAAAAAGAAAATACGCCAAAGCAATTCCTACCATAAAAACGCCTTCAATACTGCTCATCAAAGCATTGTGCTCTTTTTGGTTTTCAGTAACCGTTCCGATCAATGAGTACACCGAAACTTTTATCAAGGCAAAAGATACCCCGACAGTGGCAAAAAGCAGTTTTGCAGTATCAAAAGAATTTCCAAAATACATGGCGATGCAAGCAAAAGAAACCAAGCCTAAACCGGTCAGCATTGCTTTCTTATAACCTATCCTTGGAAGAAAAGAAGCTATAAAAAAGGATACGATGGCAATGGGCATGTCTTTAAAAGCCTCTAAAATACTGGCTTGCACTTCATCAACTCCATAGTTTTTTTGGGATTTTAAAATTACGATTCCCACGCTGTTCAGCAAAATGGCGAAGACAAAATAATTGATATAAATAGAAATTTTTATTCCGAGATTTTTCATAAAAGCTTTTTATAAAATAGAAAAAAAACCAAATGCTGTCTATAAAACAGCATTTGGCAAGAACATAACCTAACTCAAAAAACCTAAAACGTAATCCCTACCGAAAATCTGAAGGCGCGCCCTAAAATTGGCCTTGCCATAAATACATCGCTAGCAGATGATGATGTCTGTCTTGGATCGCCTTCTGTCAAACCAATGGCGTTGAAAAGGTTTGATCCATCGACTGCAAATCTGAACATATCAACTTTATAGCTGATTCCAGCTCCAACTTCTTTAAAAGCTGGCAAAGTCTGCTTGTTGTCTTGATTTGTATATTTTTTATCGAAGTAAGACATTTGTGCATAAACAGATAGCTGTTTTGTGATATCAACTTCAGGTCTTAATGTACAAAAGAATTTTGGGATTCTTCTTGCAGAATTGCCATTGTAATTAAATTCTGTTCCGTCAGCATTTTTCCCTTTGAAATTTTCATATTCAGGCATCTGGTAAGTAAAATTGAAACCAACCTTAAAAACATTATAATTTGCATTTGCTTCAACTTCTAAACCATGATTCACAATATCAGCAAATTTATTCTCTGATTGCCCGTTGCTCAATATGTCTGCAAATGGCACATTTTTAAGATCCATCCTGAAAAGGTTAGCGTTCACATTCAAAAAAGAATTTGAATATTTGTAGCCTAGTTCATATTGGTTCACAAATGTATTTTTTAATTCACTCAAATCACCATCGCCTGCCGCTTCATAAAAAGACTCTTCAATTGGAGACCTAAAACCGTGACTGTATCTTGCGTAAGCTCCCATATTTGCATTGAAAACATAATTTGCTGCACCTGTATAAGAAACCTCTTCAACATCATACGTCCAGTAAGTATAAGGAGTTCCCGTGATTGTTGTCACAGCATCATCAGCTGTATTATTTGCCAATACACCTAAATTTTGCGAAAAGAAATTTGCGTGATCTCTGTAACCTGAATATTTATTGCTGTCATATCTCAGACCTGCATTAAAAGTAAGTTTTTCAGTAGCTTTAAATTCAGCATCTGCGTAAAAATCATTCAATTTCCCTTTGGTCATCGCATCTCTTTCCAACCAAGTAATTCTTTCAACTCCGTTATAAGTATGTGAAATTCCAGTAGCAGTATTTTCTACGTTTAAAAGTCTTGGATTATCTGTTACATCAACTAAATAGGTGTTCCAGTTCCAATATTGTTTTGATTCCCAATTTGAATGGTAATAGCCCAAAGTCAATTTCACAGGATCTAAATCTACATTCACAGAAAAATTATTTGCTAGATTTTTCATGTCTTTATGAATATACCAGTGATCTGCTCTCATGATCAATGAATTTTCATTCAATGTAGCTCCATTGTCTACATACGTAAAACTCAGATCAGAAGCATCAGTAAGTCCTCTAACTCCATTAGCATACGCATCTTGTGTCCACGGTCCACCATTTGGGAAAATCGCATTGTAATTCAAGTCAATATCTGTATATTTTACAGCATTTTTAATCGTAATTCTATTCGTAATTTTCTTGCTGAATTCGCCACCGTAAGCATTAATCTCCGGATGAACGCCATCTTCAAGATTAGCATTGAAAGTCCCTCCGCCAAGCTGTGGCACTGAAAGATGAGAGAAATTTGAAGAAGCCAGTGTTCCATAATTTGGATCAAAACCTGAAATACCTTTCACTTTTCCATTCTCACTTTTCAAAGGAATCGGAAGATAGAACATATTTCTGTCGTCTAATCTTTTATAATTGATTCTTACATAATCATCTTCGTTGTTCTTATTGAATTTGTAAGTAATATTTGCTTTTCCTTGACCTCCTCTATTGGCTTTAAAACCTGGATCTCTTACTCCATCGTCAACACGGTAAAAACCGCCTACGTTAAAGAACAGCCTGTCTTTTACAATCGCTCCGCTTAAATTTACATCTTGTCTGAACAAACCATAATCGCTAGTAGAGATTTTTGCTCTTCCTTGAAATTCATTCTGGCCTGTTTTTGAGATAAAGTTAATGATTCCCCCTGGCGCATTGGAAGCAAAAATTGATGCAGAACCTCCGCGAACGGCTTCCATTTTCTTAACCGTTTCGTCTAATCTGTAAAACACGTCGGCATTGGCAAATTGCAAAGCGCCGTCTTCAAAAACTGGCAGTCCGTCTTCTTGAATCTGAACGTATTCATAAGCTCCCGCTGATGGAATTCCTCTTGCAAATAAGTTGTTTCCAACTTCTCCACCTGAAGATTCTACCACAAAACCTGGAACAGTCTGAAGAATTGCGGCCGTGCTTATTGGCGCTCTGTCTTCAATTGCTTTTGCACCCAATGAAGTAATGGCCACACTCGTTTCAAGCTTTGTTCTTGGTGCTGAAGTTCCCGTAATTACTACTTCGCTCAAACTTTCTGATTCTGATTCAACAGAAAAATCTTCTCTGTGGCTCTCGCCATCTTTCAATACGATTTTTCTTTCCGTCTTTTTATATCCGATGCTTGAAACCTGCACCGTATAATTCCCTGCAGGAAGATTTGAAAAACGGTATTCACCATTCATATCTGCACTGGCGTTTTTGTTCATTCCTTTTAAAGAGACATTTGCGCCACTGAGCGCTTGTCCGGTTTCGTCTAAAACAGTTCCAGAAATAGAACCTTTTCCCTGTGCAAAAATTGCCGAAGGCATAAAAAGTAAAAACAGCATTAAAAGCAGTTTTCTGCCATAAGCGTCGAGTTGTTTCATAATTATTTTTATTTGGTTAGTATTTATTTGTAATATTTATTGTAAACTTAACAACAAATTAACGCATGAATAAGAATTTCGCACCGAAAACGTTTTCGAAATAACCGAAAACGTTTTCGAAAAATAAATTACGTTACAGGAATCTTATTTTTAACTACTTTTAAGCATTATGAACGATACAAAATTAATAGACATCGCCGCCGCACTTGGAATTTCTGTAACTACAGTTTCCAAAGCTCTAAAAGGATATTCAGACATCAGCAAAACAACGCGCTCAAAAGTTTTGGAAATGGCCGAGAAGATGAATTACCGGCCAAATGCCAATGCCGTGAATCTTCGAAACAACGAAACAAAAACGATTGGCGTAATTATTCCTGCAACCGTCCACCACTTTTTTTCCAGCGTTTTAAACGGAATTCTGGAAGAAGCTGAAAAACGAGGCTATTTGGTCATCATCTTACAGTCTAGCGAAAAATATGAATTGGAAAAAAAGCAGATTGCCTTGCTCCTACAGAAAAGAGTCGACGGGATCTTGATTTCACTTTCTAATGAAACTGACGATTTTACACATATAAATACAGCGATAAAGAAAAATACGCCAGTTGTTTTGTTTGACAAAATTGCCAAAATGGTAGATTGTTCCAAGGTGATTATCAATGACAAGAAGGCCGCTTATGACGCGGTGACGTATTTGATTAAGAAAGGCTACAAGAAAATTGCGCATTTCAGAGGTTCACTAGTTCCTCAAAATTCCATCGACCGATTTCTAGGCTATAAAAAGGCTTTGGAAGACAACAATATTCCGTATGATTCTTCCTTACTATATATGTGCGACCACAATACTGATTTTGAAGACGGTTATGCTAACGCAAAATTGATGGTCGAACAGCACAATGATGTCGACGCGATTTTTGCTATTACTGATCTGGTCGCCATTGGAATTATAAAATACCTGAACGAAGCGCAGATTAAAATTCCAGAACAGATTGCCGTTTTTGGCTTTAGCAACTGGTTCATGTCAACCGTAATTTCTCCAAAACTGACAACAATCGACCAGCCAGGCTATGACATTGGCCAACGTGCGGCTTCCATTTTAATCGATGAGATTGCGCAGACGAAAGAACATCTTCCTGTAAAACACCAAATCGTCGAATTGCCCACGACGATTATTGAAAGAGAATCAACGATTAGATAATTATGACAAAAACAAACCCAAATCTGAAGTTATTTTTTACGCTATTGTTCTTCTGTTTTTCAATTTGTATGAAATCACAGCAGGCTAAAAAACCACTATTTTCAGCAGGAAATGGAGTTATCGGTTACGGAAGAATCGAATTTACGATAAAAATCGACAACTATTTCGATGAGAATTCTAAGAAATTGGTGCTGGTTGATTCGATTACCGCAGTTACCGATACCAGTGAAAAATTGAAGAGAACCGAACTTCCAAGATCCAGCCAAAACAAGCAGTATAATAATTCTAACAAAAAATCAGTTTGGTTTGAAGTTCCAAAAAATGACTTTAAATCTGTCAGATTACAAGGAACGATGAAATGTTTTGTACCTGACGAAGCCAACAATTCTTTATTATATTTCGAAAGCCTGTCTTCAATAGAAAAAAATAAAAATTACCTGTCTGACAATTCTAAATATGAAAAAGGATTGATTCTAGAGTTTTTAGATTTGAAATCATTCATGAAACTAGGCGGATTTAAGGAAACTCCGAGTTGGACTGTGAACAATAAAAAAGTTGGTTTTGATGATTATGATTATGCCATCCATTTGAAAGAATTGCCTCAAAACAAATTAACTTGGATTTCCAGCAACTGCGAAACTTTCAAAATGACGCTTGACGATAAAAGCACGATCATTCTATATCGCATCTGCAACAAGAAAAATCCGCTTAATGATACTGACGCAACTTTATATATTGAAAATAAAAAATCAGTTAAAACGCTTCCTTTCAAGTTAGAGAACATTCTTGTGGAATACTAATTATTTCAGAAAATCAATATTCCGTTTCAATCCGTCGAATTTTGTTCGCTTGACAGCGGAATTTTTAAATACGGTGCGAAAAGTATCTTCTGTGATTTCTTCCCAGTCTTTTTTGGTCATAGAAAGCAGTTCGGGATGCGGGTTAAAAAGCGGTTCTTTGTGAGGTTTTGAAAAACGATTCCACGGACAAACGTCTTGACAAACATCGCAACCGAAAGCCCAATCATCAAATTTCCCCCTCATTTCTGACGGAATATTTTCTTTTAATTCTATCGTAAAATACGAGATGCATTTGCTTCCGTCCACAACATACGGCGAGACAATCGCTTCTGTAGGGCAAGCGTCGATACATTTTGTGCATGAACCGCAATGGTCGGTCACGGCGTTATCGTATTCCAAATCTAAATCCACAATCAGCTCGGCAATAAAGAAAAACGAACCGACTTGCTTGCTCAGCAAATTGCTGTTTTTTCCAATCCAGCCCAAGCCACTTTTTGAAGCCCAAGCTTTGTCCAAAACCGGAGCAGAATCCACAAAAGCGCGACCAGAAACTTCACCGATATTCTCTTGAATAGAAAAAAGCAATTCTTTCAATTTTTCTTTGATGACAAAATGGTAATCTTGTCCGTAGGCGTATTTTGATATTTTATAACTATCTGAAATTTGCGTTTCCTCAGGAAAATAATTTAAAAGTAAAGAAATCACGCTTTTTGAATCATCAACTAATTTTGTTGGATCAAGTCTTTTGTCAAAATGGTTTTCCATATATGACATTTGGCCGTGTGCGTTATTTTTCAGCCAAGCTTCCAATCGAGGCGCTTCCTGTTCTAAAAATCCGGCTTGAGATATGCCACAAGACAAAAATCCGAGGCGAGTGGCTTCGGATTTTATGAATTGCGTGTATTTTGATTTTAGATTTATGATTAAATAAGTTCGATTAATCTACAAATGTTTCCCTTAAAATTTCTTTTACTCTTAAAATTTCTTTCTCTGTCAGATTGCCTAAAATTTTGATTATCCTTTGCCTATCGATAGTTCTAATTTGATCCAAGACAATCCAGCCTTTTTTGCTGTCATGGTTTATTTCTAATCTTGTTGGATAATTTTTAGAACTGCTAGTCATAGGCGCAATGACAATTGTGTTCAGATATTTATTCATTTCGTTGGGAGAAATTATTATGCATGGACGCGTTTTTTTCATTTCACTTCCCATTGTCGGATCTAAATTGACAAGAACGATCTGGTATTGTTTTAAATCCATTCTTCAAGATTTTCATCTTCAAAAACATCATTTACCAGTAATTTATCATCACCGTTTCCATGCATTTCTTTAAATGCTTTTTCCCAACCATTTCTTGGCTCCGATTTTGGTTTTAAAACAATATAACCCTTCTCTAAGATGAGTTCAACTTTGTCAGTAATATTATACTTTTCAAGTAAGGTTTTCGACAAACGAATTCCTTTTGAATTTCCAATTGAAATAACAGAAACGTCCATAATATATTTTATTTTTGTAATTACAAAGTTATTACTTTTTTTAGTGTATTTACAAATAAAAAAGGTTTATTTAAACAAATAAAAAATTCTAAAAAAGCCCTCCTTGAACATTATGTCGAACTTTCCCTAAATGTTTATAAGCTTTTTCGGTAACTTCCCTTCCTCTTGGTGTTCGCATAATAAAACCTTCTTGGATCAAAAACGGCTCGTAAACTTCTTCAATCGTTTCGCCACTTTCAGAAACGGCTGTCGCCAAAGTTGATAATCCGACTGGACCGCCTTTAAATTTATCCATGATGGTGTTCAAGATCTTATTGTCCATTTCATCAAGGCCGTGCGCGTCTACATGCAAGGCTTTCAATGAAAATTGGGCAATTTCAATATCAATTTTTCCGTTTCCTTTTATCTGGGCAAAATCTCGAACTCTCCTTAATAATGCATTCGCGATTCTTGGCGTTCCACGGCTTCTTCCTGCTATTTCAATTGCCGCTTCCATCGTAATTGGCATCTTTAAAATGGCAGAACTTCTTTCCACAATTGCCGTTAAAAGTTCGGTTGTATAATATTGCAGACGGCTTTGGATTCCGAATCGCGCTCGCATTGGAGCGGTCAATAATCCAGAACGCGTCGTGGCTCCAACCAACGTAAACGGGTTCAGATTCAGCTGAACAGTTCTCGCATTGGGCCCCGATTCAATCATAATATCAATCTTAAAATCTTCCATGGCAGAATATAAATATTCTTCCACGATGGGACTTAAACGGTGAATTTCGTCGATAAACAAAACATCGCGTTCTTCAAGATTGGTCAGCAATCCTGCCAAATCTCCAGGTTTATCTAAAACCGGACCTGAAGTAATTTTTATCCCGACACCCAATTCATTGGCTAAAATATTGGCAAGCGTCGTTTTTCCCAAACCCGGGGGTCCGTGAAAAAGCGTGTGGTCCAAAGCCTCATTCCTTTGGTTGGCGGCTTGCACAAATACTTGCAAATTTTCCAAAACCTGATCCTGTCCTGTGAAATCGTCAAAGGAAAGCGGCCTTAATTTCTTTTCTAAATCAAGCTCTTCGGGATTATAGCCTTGGTTTGTTGGGTCTAAATTTTCATTCATGTGGCAAAGATACAGAAAGTAAGTCGAAAGTTTAAAAGTCGCAAAGTCAAAAGCAGCAATAGTAAAAAAGTAAGTGGAAAGTCAAAAGTTTTAAAGTCATAAAGCAATAGCAGACTTTAAAAGTAGTGTAGCCACTTCATAAACTATAAACTAAATTAATCTACATTATAACCTTTTGCCAAAAGCGTTTTCCATGTTGGATGTTTTCTCACATACGAAGCCACAAATGGGCAAAGTGGCGCTAAAGTATGTCCGTTTTCTTTGATGTAATCCAAAACTTTTTTAACAATACTGCCACCGATTCCCCTTCCTTCTAAACTTGTCGGGACTTCGGTGTGCGTCAGAAACATCACATTGTCTTTTGTTAAAATATATTCGATGTAAGCCGTATGATTATCAATTTCCATTTCAAATCTTTTCGACGCTTCATTTTTAACCAATTCTAGGTCAGGATATTTATCGCTCATCTGTTACTCTTTTGTTTGAAGCTTAAAGGTACTCAAAAATCAACTTGCATCAAAATTCAGATTTTTTAATATCTTTAACAGAAATTAACAATCAACCCAAACCTAAATATGGAAAACCACGACGAAGACAATAATTTAAAAAGAGAACTCGGCTTATTAGACGGAACGATGTTGGTAGTAGGCTCGATGATCGGTTCAGGAATTTTTATCGTAAGCGCTGATATCGCAAGACAAGTTGGTTCTGCAGGATGGCTGACTTTGATTTGGATAATCTCTGGTTTAATTACCGTGATTGCAGCGGTTAGTTATGGCGAATTAAGTGCCATGTTCCCAAAAGCGGGCGGTCAATATGTTTACTTAAAAGAAGCTTACAATAAATTGATTGCTTTTTTATACGGTTGGAGTTTCTTCGCGGTCATCCAAACCGGAACTATTGCCGCTGTCGGAGTTGCCTTTTCAAAATTTGCCGCTTATTTGTATGAACCTTTGAGCGATGAAAACATCCTTTTTGATTTGGGTTATTTCAAATTAAATGCGGCGCAAATCGTTTCGATAATTACCATTATTCTGCTTACTTACATCAATAGCCGTGGTGTAAAAAACAGCAAAATGCTTCAAACCGTGATGACGATTATCAAAATCATGTCGCTCTTAGGGTTGATTGTCTTCGGATTTATTTTAGGAGCAAAAGCAGAAATTTGGGATGCCAATTGGGCTGATGCTTGGAGTACTAGAAAATTTGATGTTGATTCTGGTTCTTGGTTTCCGATTAGCGGAGCAATTTTAATTAAGGGAATTGCTGCTGCAATGGTTGGTTCATTATTTTCTAGCGATGCCTGGAATGGCGTAACTTTTATCGCCGGAGAAATTAAAAATCCGAAGCGAAATGTGGGCTTGAGCTTATTTTTAGGAACTTTTATCGTAACCGTAATTTATATTTTGGCGAATCTGATGTATTTGGCCGTTGTTCCTTTTGAGGAAATTGCTACCGCAAAATCAGACCGAGTTGCCGTTGTCGCCGCCAATTATATCTTTGGAAATATCGGAACTTTGATTATTGCCATCATGATTATGATTTCCACTTTTGCCTGCAATAACGGATTGATTATGGCAGGCGCAAGAGTTTATTATACGATGGCAAAAGACGGCTTATTCTTCAAAAAAGCTGCCGTTTTAAATTCGGCTAGCGTTCCGGCTTGGGCTTTGTGGGCACAGTGCATTTGGGCTTCGGCGTTGTGCCTGACCGGAAAATATGGCGCTTTATTAGACTTTGTAATGATTATTGTAATCATATTTTACATCCTGACTATTTACGGAATCTTCATCTTACGAAGAAAAATGCCAGACGCTGAAAGACCTTATAAAGCTTTTGGCTATCCATTTTTGCCTTTGCTTTATATTCTTTCTGCTTCTGCTTTGTGCGTTGCTTTATTAGTTACAAGATTTGAAACTTGCGGTTGGGGCGTTTTGATTATGCTGGCTGGGATTCCGGTTTATTATTTGACAAAACCTAAAGAAATAAAATAATGTCTGAAAACAAAAAAATTATAGAAAAATATATGGAGGGCTTTAGAGAAAGCGACCATGAAAAAATTCTTTCGTGCTTAAGCGATGCTATTATTTGGGAAATGCCGGGCGTTTACAAACATATCGGAAAGGAAGAATTTGATAAAGAGATTGAAAATGAAAATTTTGTGGGAAAGCCAAAAATCCAAATTAAAAGATTGGTAGAAGAAGATAATGTGGTCATTGCAGAAGGTTCAGTACAGGGCGAAATGATAAATGGAAACAAACTTGACGCAGTTTTCTGCGATGTATTTCTTATGGAAAATGGAAAAATAAAAAAGCTCACTTCTTACCTAATGTCGCTGAATACGTCAATGACTTTTCAATAAAGCAACTCCAAAATTCATGATCAAAAAGATTTTAGAACAAAGCGCACACCGTCCTTGGGAAATTCCAAAAGACCGCTGGAAATATTACCAAGAATGGAACGATGCGATTTTCCTGCATTGGGAAGTGGATCTGGAAGAATTGAAAAAGCATGTGCCAAAAGAATTAGAAATCGATTTATACGAAGGAAAGCCTTGGGTTTCGGTTGTCGCTTTTGCCATGGAAGAAATTCGTCCGAGGTTTTTACCGGCATTTTCTCCGATTTCTAATTTTTTTGAGATAAACGTGCGCACTTACGTGAAAACGAAAAGCAAGACCGGAGTTTACTTTTTAAGCATGGAAGGTGGCAAAGATTTGTCTTGCAAAGTGGCGAAGCTTATTTCAGAACTGCCGTATCGTTTTTCAAGTATCAAAAGAGAAATGGAATATTACCGTTCTTCTAATTCAGAATTTGGCGACCGACTCGACATCAAATTTAAAATTGGCGAAGCCGTACAAAAAACCGAAATCGACAAGTGGCTGACCGAAAGATATGCTCTGTTTCAAGACACTAAAAATTTCATCAATGAATATGAAATCCACCATCAAGAGTGGCCGATTCGAGAAGCTATTATTGAAAATATCGAATTGCATTATCCGAGATTTGAAAAATTAATAGGCAGAAAACCTGATCTGGTCAATTATTCTGAAGGCGTAAAAGTCGTGGCTTGGGCGAAAAAGAAAATTAGGAAAAGTGATTGGGATAATCGTTAATACAAAGCACAATGAATATAGAAAATTTAGAAACAGAACGATTATTGCTTATCCCTTTTACAAAACTGCTATGCGAACTGGTCATCAATAAAAATTTTGAAGGATTAAAAAATAAAGGATTAATGCCCGGAAATGGGTATCCTGATCAAGAAACTTTGGAAACGATACCAAAAATACTAGCAAATTTAGAATTAGTTGACGCTCCAACCGGATTTGAATCTTGGCTTATTATCACCAAAGAAGAAATGAAAATCATAGGAGACATTGGCTTTAAAGGAATTCCAAATCCATCGGGAGAAGTCGATTTAGGCTATGGCATCATCGAAACCGAACAAAGAAAAGGATATGCTATTGAAGCGGCTAAAGCCTTATCAAACTGGGCGCTTTCCCATCCAAACGTAAAAACGATTACGGCTAAATGCTTACTCAATAATTATGGTTCCTTTAAAATCTTAGAAAAACTAAATTTCACAAAGATTGCTCAAGATGAGAGCATGCAATACTGGTCTTCATAATTGTAGCAATTTTTATATAACCTTATAAACCTCCATCACAATTATATAAAGCTATTACTAATATTAATGCCGAAATTTATAATCAGTAATAAACTAAAAAAATTGCACAATGGAAAATTCAAAAAACATCGACGCTTTAAACAAATTGATTGTAATCAATAATGACCGTATTGAAGGATATGAGACGGCGTCAAAAGAAGCAAAAGACACAGATTTAAAAAGCTTATTCGGAGAATTAGCTTCTACAAGCCAAAAGAACGTAGCAGAATTGCGCTCAGAAGTGAAAAGACTTGGTGGCGAGCCAGAAGAAGGAACAAGAGTTACCGGAAAATTCTTCAGAGCCTGGATGGATGTAAAAGCAGCGTTCACAGGAAATGACCGTCACACGATTTTAGATTCTTGCGAATTTGGAGAAGACAAAGCTTTAGAAACGTATGAATCAGTACTTGAAAAAGCCACTACAGACTTGACAGCAGAACAGACACAGCTGGTTTCGCAACAGCAGACAGCTTTGCGAGCAGATCACGATAGAGTGAAAGCGTTGAGAGATGCTACAGCATAAGACAAAAAAAGAGCTTCTAAATTGAAGCTCTTTTTTTTGTAAATTACTATTAAAAATAAGATATGAAAACGAGCGCCGGCCTTTTGGTCTATAAGAAAGAAAATGAGGAGATCTTATTTTTCATTGCGCATCCAGGTGGCCCTTTTTGGAAAAACAAAGACGTAGGCGCTTGGTCGATTCCAAAGGGAGAATTTACTTCGGATGAAAATGCCTTTGACGCCGCGATAAGGGAATTTAAAGAAGAAACCGGCATAGTGCCAAAAGGAAATTTCATCGAACTGACTCCTGTCAAATTAAAATCAGGAAAGATGATTTATGCTTGGGCAGTGGAAGATGGTATTGATGCCGACACTATTACCAGCAATGAATTTGCTTTTGAATGGCCTCCAAAATCTGGGAAGATGATTATGATTCCGGAAATTGATCGTTGTGGATGGTTTGGCAAGGAAGAAGTTTTGGAGAAATTAAATGTGGCGCAGAATGCATTTGTAATTGAATTGCTAGATATTCTTGTTAAAAATAGTCCGAAAAAAGTTTAAATAAAGCAATTAACATCCCTATCAATAAAACGAAAAACAAAAAAAACCGCTTCTCTCGAAACGGTTTTTTATATAAATCTTAATGATGAAGTTCTTCTTCGCCCTCTCTAAAAGGAACTGTCTGTGGGATGAAATCTTCTTCAAAGCCTGGCTTGCTGTAGTCATAAGGCCATCTGTGTACTTCTGGAAGTTCTCCTGGCCAGTTTCCGTGGATGTGTTCCACTGGAGCTGTCCATTCTAATGTTGTAGATTTCCATGGATTCATTACTGAACGTTTTCCGTAGAAAATGCTGCTGAAGAAGTTCCACAAGAATACGATTTGGAAAACACCACCAACTAAAGCGAAAACAGTGATCAAAACGTTTACGTTTTGCAAGTCGTCAAACAATGGGAAAGCTGTGTTTGTATAATAACGTCTTGGAAGACCTGCCATACCAATGAAGTGCATCGGGAAGAAAACACCATAAGCACAGATTGAAGTTACCCAAAAGTGTACATATCCTAAGTTTTTGTTTAGCATTCTTCCGAACATTCTTGGGAACCAGTGGTAGATTCCGGCAAACATTCCATAAAGAGCAGAAATACCCATTACCAAGTGGAAGTGCGCTACAACGAAATAAGTATCGTGAACGTTGATGTCAAGCGTGCTGTCTCCAAGAATGATTCCTGTCAAACCTCCTGTGATGAAAGTAGAAACGAATCCGATAGAAAACAACATGGCTGGATTTAACTGCAGGTTACCTTTCCACAAAGTGGTAATCCAGTTGAAGGCTTTTACCGCAGAAGGAATTGCAATCAATAATGTTGTGAAAGTAAACACCGAACCTAAGAATGGATTCATTCCTGAGATAAACATGTGGTGACCCCAAACAATTGTTGACAAGAAGGCAATTGCTAGAATAGAAACAATCATCGCTCTGTAACCAAAAATTGGTTTACGAGAGTTTGTTGCCATGATTTCAGATACAAGACCCATTGCTGGCAAGATTACGATGTAAACCTCAGGGTGACCTAAGAACCAGAATAAGTGTTCGAACAATACCGGAGAACCGCCTTGGTAGTGCAATACTTCTCCAGCAATATAAATATCAGAAAGAAAGAATGACGTTCCGAAGCTTCTGTCCATGATCAGCAACAATGCCGCTGATAAAAGAACTGGGAAAGATACGATACCGATTACTGCCGTGATGAAGAAAGCCCAGATTGTAAGTGGCAATCTTGTCATTGACATTCCTTTTGTTCTTAAGTTGATTACTGTTACAACGTAGTTCAAAGATCCCATTAAAGAAGATGCGATGAAAATTGCCATAGAAACTAACCATAAAGTCATACCTGTTCCCGAACCTGGAATTGCTTGTGGCAATGCCGATAATGGAGGATAAATTGTCCAACCTGCTGACGCTGGTCCTGATTCTACAAAAAGAGAACAAACCATGATCACACTTGAAAGGAAAAACAACCAATAAGAAACCATATTCATAAAACCAGAAGCCATATCTCGGGCTCCAATTTGCAATGGAATCAGAAGATTACTAAATGTTCCACTTAATCCGGCAGTCAAAACGAAGAATACCATGATTGTACCGTGAATGGTAACCAAAGCTAAGTAGGCATCATTTTTCATAACTCCTCCTGGAGCAAATTTCTCACCTAAGAAAAATTTGAAAATTCCAAAAGATTCTTCTGGCCAAGCCAATTGCATTCTGAAAAGCATTGACATCCCAACACCAATAATACCCATAATGATACCAGTAATAAGATACTGTTTTGCGATCATCTTGTGGTCAATACTAAAGATATATTTCGTGATGAATGTATCTTTATGGTGATGTTCGTGTTCGTGATCGTGTCCGTGATCGATATCGTGAGCTACTGCTGACATATATTTTAATTTAAATTTTATTTAAAAGATATACTTATTATTAATTAGCCGCTACAACTTTAGTAGTATCTGCCGCTGCATTAGCTTTAGTTGTATCTACTGGATTTGTAGGCCCAACAGTTTCTGCCTTTGGCTCTTTTTCTGCTTTTACAGCTGAAACTAAAGTTGGCTTTTCGGCTAACCATTTTTTGTAATCTGCTTCACTTTCCACCACAATTTTCATTTGCATGTTATAGTGTGAAGGTCCGCAAATTTTATTACAAAGCAAAAGGAAATCGAAAGTATAAGGATCAAGCGCTGTTTCTCCTTTTTTAGCCAATTCAACATTTTTCTTAGCTCTGATTTCATTGATGCGAGAAACTTTTTCTACCATTTCTGGAGTCTGGCGCATTTCATCGGTAGTTTTATTTGGCGTGAAAGCAAATTGCGTTACCATTCCAGGAACACAGTTCATCTGTGCTCTGAAGTGTGGCATGTAAGCAGAATGCAAAACGTCTTGTGAACGCATTTTGAACAATACTTTTTTACCTTTTGGCAAGTGCAGTTCATTTACTACTTTATCATCTTGCGCATTTGGATCAGAAACATCAACACCTAAAGTATTTACTCCTTCGATATATCTTACGTTAGCTTTTCCAAGAACGTTGTCTTCACCAGAATATCGAGCTTCCCAAGAGAATTGCTTAGCATATAGTTCAACGACAATTACATCCTCGTCTTCATCAACAAACATGATGTTTGTCCAAGCGTATAATCCGTAAAGAATCAAACCTGCCAAAACGATTACCGGAATAATTGTCCAGATAAATTCTAATTTGTCATTATCAGCAAAGTATAAAGCCTTTTGGCCTTCTTTACCTCTGTATTTGTATGCAAAATAGTGCAAAAGAAATTGTGTGATAAATTGAACTACGAAGATCAAAATCATCGAAATCCACATTAAGTTATCCACATCTTGCCCGTGCTCAGAAGCAGAGTTGCTCATTAAAGGCAAATCGCCAAGAGAGAAAACACACCATACGATCGTGACATAAATAAATACCAAGAATCCCATGACTAAATATCCATTCACATTATTATCTCTATCATTAGCGATCTGTGAATTATCACTGTGCGCGCCAACTTGAGTCAAATCGAAAATTTTAGTCAACTGCCAAATTGCGACAGCCAATAAAACTAAAACTATAATTACCAACAAACTTGTCATCTGTTTTTTCTTTAAATATTAATAATGAAAATGTTTACTTTCCTCAATAAATGGATTTCTTTTTGCCAATAATGGAGATTTAGTAAGAGCAGTGAAAACTACCAATATAAATAATCCAAGGAAGAAAAGTACTGAACCAATTTCAGCGAATCCAATGAACCAACGGTCACCAACTGTTGCTGGCATGATCATGTTATAGAAATCAATATAATGTCCGGCTAAAATTACAACTCCAGCCATAACGATGATCCAAGTAAGACGTTTGAAGTCTGTGTTGATCAAGATCAGGATTGGGAAAACAAAGTTCATAGCCACCATTCCGAAGAAAGGCAAATTATACTGCTCAATTCTTGTAATGAAGTAAGTTACCTCTTCTGGAATATTTGCATACCAGATCAACATGAATTGTGAGAACCATAAGTAGGTCCAGAAAACGCTGAATCCAAACATGAATTTAGCTAAATCGTGGATGTGGCTTGTGTTCACATATTCTAAATAGCCTCTTGATTTCAAATATAAAGTTGTCAATGCGATAACAGTTACAGCGCTTACAAGGAAGCTCATGAAAACATACCATCCAAACAAAGTACTGAACCAGTGCGGGTCAACAGACATAATCCAGTCCCAAGACATGATTGATTCTGTAACAATGAAGAATACTAGGAAACCAGCAGAAATCTTAAAGTTCTTTTTGTAGTAAGCATTGTCGCTAGCTTCGTCTTGAGCCAAACAGTTTTTTCTAGAAAAATATCTGTAAAGGTTCCACCCGATTATGAAAACTGCGGCTCTTATTAACCAGAACCAGTTGTTTAAGTAACCTGATTTGTTTGCAATTAATTTGTCAAATTTAGGGCTTGCAGGATCAATCAAATCTTTGTCCATCCAAACAAATAGGTGGTGGAAGTGAAAAGCTCCTAACGCTAAAATTACGAATACGATTATAGAACCTACAGGCAAATAAGCCGTAATTCCTTGCATAACTCTGAACAATACTGGAGACCAGCCTGCCTGTGCCACTTGTTGGATTGCATAGAAAGCTAAAACTCCCAAAGAAATCAACATGAAGAACAAAGCTGCAACATAAAGTGCCGCCCAAGGTTTGTTCTGCAACTGGTGCAAAACGTGTTCCAAGTGTTTTGTGTGTTCTGCATGTGCATCGTCATGACTGCCTTTTGCTTTATCATGACCGTGAGCTGCAACAGCTGGGTGATCAGCATGGTGTTCTTCAGCAGAAGCAACTGCATGTGCCGTATCTTTTTGAGTCGCAAGAGTATCTGAATGAAAAGCTTCGGCTGGCGTTGCAACAGCTTCATGGCTTGCATGAGCGTCAGCAACGTGTGCTTCAGCAGCAGGATGCGCTTCGTGAGCATCATGTGCAGCTGCAGCTTCGTGATGGCCGCCGTGAGCACTTTCCTCCTCCTTTAAAATTTTCTCTACGTCCTCAGTATTTTTTGGTGCAGTTAAAAAACCATATCCTATCCCTAAGATTCCTAAAATCATAAAGACGATAGCGACAGTTTTTAATTTGCTTGAAAATGTGTACATATCTATTAAGATCAGTTTGTTCTACAATTATAATTCACTTTTTAGCTTCATCACGTGAGCTGCAACCATCCAACGTTCTTCTTTTGTCAATTGATTTGCATGAGAACCCATTGCATTCAATCCATAAGTTTCTACGTGGAAAACGCTTCCTTCTGTGATAACTCTATCTGCATAACTTGGAACACCAAGGAATTTCTCTCTTTTTACTAAATTTCCTTTTCCGTCACCTTTTTCACCGTGGCAAATTGCACAGTAAATTCCGAAAAGCTGTGCGCCTTTATCAGAATTTTTAGCGATTGAATCTAAAGGAGATTTTAAATTAGCTTTCGCTAATTCATATCCAGCAGTTGAATTTTCATATTCATAAGGCTCGAAACCTCTAGGAATAGATCCTTTTGCAGGAAGCTGTCCTTCTTTGCCATTTGCAAAAGCACCAGACTCAGAGTAAGTTTCATAACCTACAGACTGATACATATTAGGCATATATTGATAATTAGGCTGTTTTTTGTTGTGACAAGAAACTGCTGTTATCGCAATACCTACCAAAAGTGTTATTTTATATAAACTTTTCATATCTCCTCTTAATGCTTTTCTATTACTTTAACTTCTACTGCTCCAGTATTTTGAAAAAATGATACTAATTCATTTTCGTCACCGTGAACTGCAACTTCCATCAAAAAGTGGTCATCTGTAGTTCTTACATCTGGATTTTCTGCTGCTTTGAATGGCCATAATCTACTTCTCATATAAAAAGTTAGAACCATTAAGTGAGCGGCAAAGAATACTGTCATCTCAAACATTACTGGCACGAAAGCCGGCATGTTTTCAATATAACTGAAACTTGGCTTTCCACCGATATCTTGTGGCCAGTCAGAAATCATGATATTGTTCATCATCCAAGTTGCGAAAGACAAACCGCATAGTCCATAAATAAAAGCGCAAATTGCTAATCTTGTTGGTGCGATTCCCATTGCTTTGTCCAATCCGTGAACTGGAAATGGAGTGAAAACTTCTTCAATATGGTGATGAGCAGCACGTGTTTTCTTAACGGCATCCATAAGCACATCATCATCATTATAAATAGCGTATATAACTTTATTACTCATGGTGTGAATGTTTATTTTCTTCTCTATGTTTTTTATAATTATCTCCAGAAGATTTCAAGATTGTTTTTACCTCTGCTTGAGCGATCACTGGGAAAGATCTAGCATATAATAAGAATAATACAAAGAAGAAACCAATTGTTCCGATGTAGATTCCGATATCAACAAATGTTGGTGAAAACATTGTCCAAGATGAAGGAAGGTAATCTCTGTGCAATGAAGTTACGATAATTACGAAACGTTCAAACCACATACCGATATTTACTACAATCGAGATAACGAAAGAGAACATGATACTTGTTCTTAATTTTTTGAACCACATGAACTGCGGAGAGAACACGTTACAAGTCATCATCGCCCAGTAAGCCCAAGCATATGGTCCTGTTGCTCTGTTCAAGAAAGCGTATTGTTCATACTCTACTCCTGAATACCAAGCCACGAATAACTCTGTGATATAAGCCACACCTACTATAGAACCAGTAATCATGATTACGATGTTCATCAACTCGATGTGCTGTAATGTGATATAAGCTTCCAAGTTTGAAACTTTTCTCATAATGATAAGCAACGTATTTACCATCGCAAATCCTGAGAATACCGCTCCAGCAACGAAGTATGGAGGGAAGATTGTGGTATGCCATCCTGGGATTACAGAAGTAGCAAAGTCAAAAGATACGATCGTGTGTACAGAAAGTACAAGTGGTGTAGCTAAACCTGCAAGAACCAAAGATACTTCTTCGAAACGTTGCCAGTCTTTTGCTCTACCGCTCCAACCGAAGCTCAAGATTGAATAAACTCTTTTTGTGAAAGGCGTTACAGCTCTGTCTCTAAGCATTGCGAAATCTGGAAGCAAACCTGTCCACCAGAAAACTAATGATACAGAAAGATACGTAGAAATTGCGAATACGTCCCAAAGCAATGGCGAGTTAAAGTTAACCCATAACGAACCAAATTGGTTTGGAATTGGAAGTACCCAGTAAGCCAACCATGGACGACCCATGTGGATGATTGGGAACAAACCCGCTTGAACTACAGAGAAGATGGTCATTGCTTCTGCAGAACGGTTAATGGCCATTCTCCATTTTTGACGGAACAATAAAAGTACCGCTGAAATCAATGTTCCGGCGTGACCGATACCAACCCACCAAACGAAGTTCGTGATATCCCAAGCCCAGCCAACTGTTTTATTTAATCCCCATGTACCGATACCTGTTGAAACAGTGTATATGATGCAGCCAAGTCCCCAAAGGAAAGCTACTAGTGCGATTGAAAATACAATCCACCATTGTTTGTTAGCTCTTCCTTCAACAGGCGCAGCAACATCTACTGTTACGTCGTGATAAGATTTATCACCTATAACTAAAGGTTTTCTAATGGGTGCTTCGTAGTGAGACGACATAATCCTTTATCTTATTTCTTGATTAATTATTTATTGACTTATGTATTTCTAACTTTTACGTGATAGAATACGTTAGGTTTCGTACCAACATGCTCTAGCAAATGATACATTCTTGGATCTTGTTCTAATTTAGCAATTTCATCTGCCTTATTGTTAACATCTCCAAATATCATAGATCCAGAAGTACATGCAGCAGAACATGCTGTATCAAAAGCATTTGTATCAACTGCTTTTCCTTCACGTTTTGCTTTTAAAATAACCGCTTGTGTCATTTGGATACACATTGAGCATTTTTCCATAACCCCTCTTGAACGAACAACTACATCGGGATTCAATACCATACGACCTAAATCGTCATTCATGTGGTAATCAAATTCTGAGTTTTTGCTGTACAAGAACCAGTTGAAACGACGCACTTTATAAGGACAGTTGTTTGCACAGTAACGCGTTCCAACACATCTGTTATACGCCATGTGGTTTTGACCTTGGCGCCCGTGTGATGTTGCAGCAACTGGACAAACCGTCTCACATGGAGCGTGGTTACAGTGCTGGCACATTACCGGCTGGAATGCAACTTGCGGATTATCTGCAGGATGCTCTAATTGTCTAAATCCTCCTAAAGAACCTTTCGTGTCTTCATTTCCAGCAATAAATCCTGTTAAATCCAATCCATCGAAATTTTCTTTTTTCTCGTCGTCTTTTGCGAAAGTTTCTTCAGAAGAATAGTACCTGTCAATACGCAACCAGTGCATATCACGGCTTTTTCTTACCTCTGCTTTCCCTACGACAGGAACGTTATTTTCAGCATGACAAGCAATAACGCAAGCACCACAACCTGTACATGAATTTAAGTCAATTGACAATTTGAAATGGTGGCCGACAGTACGGTCAAATGAATCCCATAAATCTACAGTATTCGCTTTTACCGGATTGTGGTCTAGAGAAACCATCGGAGAAGGATTCCAAACTTCACCTTCTTCTTTATTGAATATGTCTAAAGTAGTTTCCTTGATGATATCTCCTCTTCCCATCAAAGTTCTTTGCAACTGAACGCAGGCAAATTCGTGTTCTCCACCAGCCTTAGTTACTTTCGCTACTTGATTAGAATTAGAATTTGCATATAAAGTATAAGCATTTACACCTACTTGCATTTCTTCTTTCATAGATTCTTTACGGCCGTAACCTAAAGCAATCCCGATTGTCCCAACAGCTTGACCTGGCTGGATGATCACTGGAACATTTTCCAATTTCACACCGCCAACTTCAATGTTAGCATAGCTTCCGTTTAATCCACCGTTCGCTACGTTATAGTTTTCAAGGTCTAATTTTGCCGCATCTGCTTTAGAAACAGTCACGTAGTTATCCCAAGAAACACGAGTAATTGGATCTGGAAATTCTTGCAACCAAGGGTTATTTGCTTGCTGGCCATCTCCCATTCCTGTTTTAGTATATAATACTAATTCGAAATCGCCTTGTTTTTTAGCTTGCGCCAAAGTTGAAGCCGCAGTCGCATAATCAGCAGAACCAGAAACAGTAGAAGTTACCGGCGTAGCATAAACTCCGTCATGAACTAATTTGTTCCAAGTGGCGCCTGTTGCAATTGAAGAACCAACAGCTTTTAGGTAATCGTAATATGAAGTAGAATTATCAGACCAAAGCAATAAAGCTTCCTGAAATTGTCTTGTATCAAATAAAGGACGAATCGTTGGCTGCGTGATGCTATAATTTCCTTTAGAAATTGTCACGTCACCCCAAGATTCTAAATAATGTGGTGCTGGAGCTGCAATTGAAGAAAGAATTGCCGTTTCATCTTCTTTCAAAGAAAATGCTACAGAAGTTGATACTTTTTTCAAACCTTCAGCAAAATCTTTTGAAGCCGCCAAAGTATAAATCGGATTAACACCGCTCATAATCAAAGTATGAACTGAACCCGCTTTCATGTCAGCTACCAATTTAGCAACTGCTTTTGCATCGCCTTTTCTTGTAAGTCTAGCTGAAGAAGGATTAAAAGCTTGAGATTGCAAAGCATTGTTAATTGCAAAAACTAACAATTGTGCATTTACATCATCCAAGCCAGAAACCAAAACTCCTTTTGAACCAGCTGCTTTTAACTGCTGCGCCGCTTTCATTACATCATTCTCTTGCGAGATTTTTTGAGTTCCAACAGAAGCACCAGTAATAATATTATAAATTTTAACCAAAGCTTGTTTTTGGTCAGTAACTGTCAATGGAATACGTTTGTCAGCATTTGCACCAGACAAAGACATATTTGCTTCAATTTGAATATGCTTAGACATTACTCCGTTTCTCGGAACACGTCCTTTTGCATACCCACTGTCAAATCCTCCACCTTGCCAGTCTCCTAAGAAATCAGCTCCGACAGAAACGATTGTGTTTGCTTTTGAAAAGTCATAATCCGCCAAAGCTCTTTCACCGTATGCCATTTGAAAAGCATCCAAAGCATTTGATTCAGAAACAGCGTCATAAATTATATGTTTAGCTGCAGGATTTTTAGCAATAAATTCTGCAATTAATTTATCCGTAGAAGGGCTCGCCATTGTATTAGTAAGCAAAACCACTTGTTTTCCGTTAGTTTTTGCTTCAGCAAGACTTGCTTTAACTTTAGCATCTACTTCCGACCAAGAAGCTCCTTTTTTACCAATTTTCGGTGATTTTAAACGTGTGTTGTCATATAAAGAAAGAACAGAAGCATGAACTCTGGCATTTGCGCTAAGTTTCACTCCGTCAAGTGTATTGTTCTCTACTTTAATAGGACGACCTTCACGAGTTTTAATTAATATATTAGCAAAATCAAAACCGTCAGCAATTGTTGTCGCATAATAATCTGCCACGCCAGGAATAATTTCTTCCGGTTGCACTACATAAGGAATCGATTTAATTACCGGACCTTCGCACGCAGCCAAAGAAGCAGCAGCTGTACTAAATCCTACATATTTTAAGAAATCACGACGTGAAGTTGATGATGCTGATAATGATTCTTTATCTCCTAAAAACTCTTCCACAGGGATCGGTTCTGCGAATTCGTTATTTCTGAGCGTCTCAACAATAGAACTATTATCGTTTAGTTCTTCAACACTTTTCCAGTATTTTTTGTTTGATGACATCGTATATTATATATAAATTATCTTAATAAATTTGATTAATAGTGGCATTTTCCACATTCTAAACCACCCATCTCTGCAGCAGTAAGCTTGTCTTTACCATATTTTTTAGCTAATTCAGCATGGATCTTGTCATAGTAAGCATTACCTTCCATTTTAACATCCGTCTTGCGGTGACAGTCAACACACCATCCCATTGTCAATGGAGAAAATTGCTCCATAATTTCCAATGTTTCTACCGGTCCGTGACAAGTTTGGCACTCAACTCCAGCAACAATTACGTGTTGTGAGTGATTGAAGTAAACAAAATCAGGCAAGTTATGAATTCTAACCCATTTTACCGGTTTAGTAACTCCTGTGTATTTTTGACCTGCTTTATCCCAACCAACAGCATCATATAATTTTTGAATTTCTCCATCATAGAATACCTTGCTGTGTTCTGGCGTAGCAGTTTCTTCAGCAACTTCTGAAATATTTTTGTGGCAGTTCATACAAACATTCAACGAAGGAATACCTGCATTTTTACTAACTCTAGCAGAAGAGTGACAGTATTTACAGTCAATACCATTGTCACCTGCGTGAATTTTATGAGAATAATGGATTGGCTGAATTGGCTGATAACCTTGATCGACACCCACCTGCATTAAATATCCGTAAACGAAATAACCGCTTGCAAGCAACAACAAGATTGCAGTCACTAATACCAAAAATTGGTTTCTAGCATAAGCAACCCAAATCGGCACTGAAGGCTCTTTTTGAACAGCCTCAATTCCGTTAGCTCTTGCGATTTTCCCTAAAACATTGTTTACAAGGAAAAGCATTACAACCAACATCGCCATCACCAATGCCAAAGCACCAAGAATAACATTGTTCGAAACACCGCTTCCTTCAGCCGCGGTATCAACAACCGCTCCCTTTTCAGCACCGCCTTTTGCCGGCAATGGCTCAGAAGTATATGCTAAGATATTATCAATATCCGCATCAGACAACTGAGGAAAAGCAGTCATGATTGATTTGTTGTTTTCTTCAAAAACTTTTACTGCCGCAGCATCGCCAGATTTTATCAATTTCTGACTGTCCTTGATCCAAGCATGCAACCATTTAGTATCGTGTCTTTCTGTAACACCTCTCAAAGCAGGACCTGTCATCTTCGCGTCTAATTTGTGACACGCAGCACAGTTTGCATTGAACAAGGCTTTACCCGCTGCAGCATCACCAGCACCTGCCGGAGCAGCAACCTCGGCAGCCGGAGCAGCCGCGTCTTGAGCATAAGATGTAGCGGAAAATGATAGCAGAAGCGCTAAACTAAACAGTAATATTCTTGAAATCGAATTATGGTTACCCACCTTTTTCATATTTAAAATGATTATCGACTAATTGTGGTATGGTTTTTTCTATCTTAGTTGAAAGAAAATTCAATACGTTGTTTTAAACTTTGCACAAAAATACGACTTAAGAACTATTCTCAAAACCCTAAAGAACTCTTAATAATCAATTTATATTAATTCTAAATAATTTTTTCAATTTCGAATTAAAAGTTAAATATTACATTTGCATAAAACTAACTTCATTATGAGAATTTTAAGTCCAAAATCTATCTTTCTAAATGCCACATGTCTAGCATTTTTAACAGTTTCAGGCTATTCGCAGGACAAAGGAATTAACGTTTCACAAGATCCGAAATTCGAGCAATTGCTTAACGAAAAGAGAAAAATTAACGCTTCTTTGACCGTAAATGAGCGCTATAAAATTCAGATTTATTACGGCGACAGCGAAACCGCAAAGAAAACATTGTCAGAATTCAGAAAGGAGTTCAGAAATCTAGACGGAACAATTGTTTTCAATACGCCAACTTATAAAGTCTGGATCGGCAATTTCAAGACTAAAATCGAGGCCGAAAGAAACCTCGCCGACCTTCGCAAAAAATACCCAAATGCGCTTTTAATAAAACCTAATAAATAAACAAAAACGCCTCAAATATTGAGGCGTTTTTTTTATTTGCTTAATGTAATTTGATAATACTTTTCAAGAATTTTCTTGATGTCTTCATTTGTTTTTTTACTGTCTTTATATTCTTTGTAAAGTTCAGGTTGCGGTTTCAATAGTGTCTTAATTTCTGAATTTGACAAAAAAATCGGTTGTCCAGAATAGCAATCGATCAGCATCGGAACACTGCCGCTTCCTGCTGAAGAAGCTACCAAAACTCCGATTACGCCAAACATCGCTCCAGCTGCCGCCACACTATTTGGATTATAAACCACATCTTCCACAAAATATTTATTACCAACAATAGCCGTTTTTGCATAAAATTTTGCGTTAGCATATTTTGAAACATTGATATAAAAATTATCTCCGTCGCTAAACCCAAAATAGTTTGATTTGTCTTTTCCGGAAGCGTCCATTATAAAATATTGCTCCTTTTTATTGCTGAAATTAAAATCTTCAGTAAAAGGTTTTTCGTTTAAGACATCCGCATACGTTAGGTAAATTCCTTTTTTCGGTTTTTCAACCAAGGTTCTATTGGCAATGATTTGGTTTGCATCAAAAGCAATCTGTGTTTTCTTGTCTTGCGATGTATTTTTATATTCAGTCATAATCTGAATAAGCGCTTCTTTCAGGCGATCATCATGCTTATTTGTCACATCCATTCCATTTCCTTCGGCGGTATAAGAATAAGTTCCAACGATGAAATCAGCGCCGTCTTTTTGTTCGATTACATCCAAAACAATTGTCGCAAACCCAGTTTCTGAAAAAGCTTTTGTAATTTCTGAAACATACAAATCATTGATTCTAATGGCAATATTTTTATTGGAAGGAGGAAGAATTACGGATAAATAATTTAAAATTTCTTCCTCTAATGGTTTTTCAAAATCCGCCAAAACCTTCTTATTGAAAGCTCCTTTTTGAATTGTTCCGATGTTTTCTTTGAATTGTCTTCCGTCATAAACTTTAGAAATTGAAAAATTCAAACCAATTGGCGTATCGTTTTTATCTTCCAAAGAAATTTTATGATACTTGATTTCCGACTGGGAAAATCCGGAAAACGAACTTATAAATAATAGAATTGCAATTACTTTTCTCATGTTTTTATATTTGAATTTAGACCAAAAAAAATCCCAATTTAACAATTGGGATTTTTTTATAAATATAGAAAATTATTTCAATTTTTTCTTCACTGCAACTTCTTGGAATGATTCGATGATATCATATTGCTCAATATCATTGTATCCTTTAATCTGAATACCACAGTCATATCCTTTTGAAACTTCTTTGACATCGTCTTTGAAACGTTTCAAGGCAACCAATTCTCCTGTGTGGATTACAACACCCTCACGGATTAGGCGTATTCTTGAAGAACGGATGATTTTTCCATCCATCACCATACAACCGGCAATTGAACCTACTTTAGAAATTTTGAAAATCTCACGAATTTCAGCAGTTCCAGAAATTTCTTCCTTCATTTCTGGAGAAAGCATTCCTTCCATCGCATCTTTCAAGTCGTCAATTGCATCATAGATGATTGAGTAATTACGGATATCGATTTCTTCTTTATCGGCCAATGCTCTCGCATTTCCTGCAGGTCTCACGTTAAATCCGATGATGATCGCATCAGAAGCAGACGCCAAGTTAACGTCAGTTTCTGTAATTGCTCCAACACCTTTGTGGATAATCTTAATTTCGATTTCCTCAGTAGATAATTTAGAGAATGAATCCGCCAATGCTTCAACCGAACCATCCACGTCACCTTTAATGATGATGTTCAATTCTTTAAACTGTCCAAGAGCAATTCGACGTCCAAGTTCAGCAAGAGTCGTGTGTTTCTTAGTTCTTGCAGATTGCTCACGAATTAATTGCGTACGTTTTGCAGCAATTTGTTTCGCTTCTCTTTCGTCTTCAAAAACGTTGAATTTATCACCAGCAGTTGGCGCTCCGTCCAATCCAAGGATCGAAATTGGAGTTGAAGGTCCTGCTTCTTTAACCGCATTTCCTCTTTCGTCATACATGGCTTTGATTTTACCATGGTTTTTTCCTGCCAATACATAATCTCCAACTTTTAAAGTACCGGCTTGAACTAAAATTGTAGTCACATAACCTCTACCTTTATCTAATTGCGCTTCCACTACAGTTCCAACAGCTGGTTTTGTAGGGTTTGCTTTTAAGTCAAGTAATTCAGCTTCTAATAAAACTTTTTCTAGAAGATCTTTCACACCCGTTCCTACTTTTGCAGAAATATCGTGTGATTGGTATTTTCCACCCCAATCTTCCACAAGTAAGTTCATACCTGCTAATTGTTCTTTAATTTTCTCAGGATTCGCCGCTGGCTTATCCACTTTGTTGATTGCGAAAATCATTGGAACATTCGCCGCTTGTGCGTGAGAAATCGCTTCTTTTGTTTGAGGCATGATATCATCATCCGCTGCAGCAACAATAATTGCGATATCGGTTACTTGAGCTCCACGTGCACGCATCGCGGTAAACGCTTCGTGACCTGGTGTATCTAAGAATGTGATTTTTTGACCGTTATCCAAAGTTACTGCGTAAGCTCCGATGTGCTGTGTGATTCCTCCAGATTCACCAGCAATAACATTTTCTTTACGGATGTAATCCAAAAGCGATGTTTTACCGTGATCGACGTGACCCATTACAGTAACGATTGGCGCTCTTGAAACTAGATCTTCTTCTCTATCTTCGATGATCTCTTGATTTTCTTCGATATCTGTAGTAATAAATTCTACCTCATAACCGAATTCATCTGCAACGATAGACAATGTCTCTGCATCAAGACGCTGGTTCATGGTAACCATGATTCCAAGTGACATACACGTTCCAATCACTTTAGTAATTGGCACATCCATCATGGTTGCAACTTCACCAACGGTAACGAATTCTGTCACTTTGATTGTTTTGCTTCCTTCTTCGATAGCTCTTTGCTCATCATCAGATTTCTGACGGTGCGTGTCTCTTTTGTCTCTTCTATATTTAGCAGCTTTAGATTTGCTTCCTTTTCCTTGAAGTTTTTCTAAAGTCTCTCTAATTTGATTTTTAACTTCTTCTTCCGTAGGCTCTACTTTTGCAACGATTGCAGGTCTGTTTCCTTTTACGAAACCAGGTCTAGCACTTCTGTTTGCATTGTTTCCGCCAGCTCCTGGAGCGTTTGGACGAATAATATTTCCTGGAGTTGCAGTACCGCCACCTTGACCCGGTGCGCCTGGTTTCCCTGGAATTCTTTTTCTCTTGTTCTTATTATTGTTGTTGTTCGCACCTGCGGCACCTGGAGCGCCCGGTTTGTTTGGAACAATTTTTGGCTCTTCTTTTTTCTTTTTAGGCTTATTGAATTGTGACAAGTCAATAGTCTGTCCTGTAAAAGTTGTACCTGATAATTTTTGGTACTGCGTTGTAATTGCTTCTTCAGCTGGTTGTTCACCTTCTGGAGTAGCATTGGCAACTGGAGCCGGAGTTTCTTTTTTCTCCTCTTTCTTTTCCTCTTGTTTAGCAACTGGAGCTACCGCAGGTTTTTCTTCTACTTTTGGAGCTTCAGCCTTTGGCGCTTCTGGTTTTACAACCGGAGCTTGAGGTTTTGGTTGTTCCACTTTTGGCTCTTCCACTTTTTCAACTGGAGTTTCCTTTACTGGCTCAACAACTGGTTTTTCTTCAGATTTTTCTGGAGTCGGAGTCGGTTCAACAGCTTTAGGCGTTGGCGCCACCGCAGGAGATTTTGGCTCCAAATCGATTTTTCCAACTTGCTTTGGCCCTGCTAGAGTAGCCTTAGCTTTGATTACTTCTTGACGTTGACGTTCTTCGTCTTGCTTGCGTTTGTCTTCAATTTCTTTTTCTCTTTCAAGACGCAATGCTTCTTTCTCTTTTCTTTTTTCTTCCCCAACCTCTTTGGAAGCTTCTTTTTTACCCTTATCGCCAGCAAATTGACTTTGCAAGATATCGAATTCTTTCTCAGATATTTTCGCGTTTGGGTTTGCATCAATAGCAATTCCCTTATCTTTTAGATAATCAACGGCTCTATCTAACGAAATGTTCAATTCCCTTAAAACCTTGTTTATTCTTATTACTCTCTCTTCAGACATATAACCTTTTTATTATTACCTTTTTTGTTGTGTTGTTGTGGTTGCCTTTAGTCTTCGAATTCGTCTTTAAGGATTCTGATCACATCAAGGATCGTTTCTTCTTCAAGATCAGTTCTTCTAACTAAGTCATTCACATCCTGCTTTAAGATGCTTCTTGCGGTATCTAAACCTATTTTTGCAAATTCTTCGATTACCCAAGCTTCTATTTCATCAGAAAATTCAGTCAACTCAACATCATCCTCTTCTTCTGCAATATTACCTTCACGGATAACATCTAATTCATATCCTGTCAAAAGTCCGGCTAATTTGATATTGTGGCCACCTCTACCAATAGCTTTAGACACTTCTTCTAACTTCAAGTACACATCGGCTCTTTTTGTTTCTTCATTGATTTTAATCGAAGAAACTTTTGCAGGGCTTAATGCTCTTGTAATAAACAACTGCGTGTTTGTCGTATAATTAATTACGTCAATATTTTCGTTACCCAATTCACGAACGATTCCGTGGATTCTTGAACCTTTCATACCAACACAAGCTCCAACTGGGTCAATTCTGTCATCATAAGAATCAACAGCCACTTTCGCTTTTTCACCCGGAATTCTAACCACTCCTTTAATAGTGATCAATCCGTCGAAAACCTCAGGAATTTCTTGTTCAAATAATTTTTCTAAAAACTTCTCAGAAGTTCTAGACATAATAATTTGAGGCTTGTTTCCTTTTAATTCCACATTTTCAATGATACCGCGAACGTTATCTCCTTTTCTGAAAAAGTCAGAAGGAATTTGTTTTTCCTTTGGAAGCACAATTTCATTTCCTTCATCATCCACCAAAATTACGGCTCTTGGACGAACGTGGTGTACTTCTGCCGTGTAAATATCGCCAATTAAATCTTTAAATTGTTTGTAAAGATTTGTATTATCATGTTCATGAATCTTAGAAATCAAGTTCTGGCGTAGTGCTAAGATAGCTCTTCTTCCTAAATCTATCAACTTAACTTCTTCAGAAACTTCTTCACCAATTTCAAAATCTGGCTCGATTCTTCGTGCTTCTGTCAAAGTAATTTCTTCATTTTCAAAATCTAAATCTTCATCTGCAACAATAACTCTTCTTCTCCAAATCTCCATATCGCCCTTATCAGGATTGATAATGATATCGAAATTATCATCAGAACCATATTTCTTCTTCAATGCATTTCTAAACACATCTTCCAAAATCGCCATAAGCGTTACACGATCAATTAACTTGTCGTCTTTAAACTCTGAAAATGACTCGATTAATGCAATATTCTCCATGCCTATTCTTTAAATTAAAATGTTATTGTAACAATTGCTTCTTTTATATCGGCATAAGGAAGCTCGAGTCTTTTTTCCACTGTCACTTTTCCTTTGCCTATTTCTTTTGGTTCTCTTGCAGTCCAAGTCAATGTGATAAAATCATCATTTGCATCAACCAGTTCTGCAGTTATATTTTCTGTAGCAGTCTTAACTTGCAAGGTTCTGCCAATATTCTTTTTGTATTGTCTAACTAATTTCAACGGAGCAGAAACTCCTCCAGAAGCTACTTCTAAAGAAAAATCTTGTTCTTCTCTGTCAAGATTGTTCTCGATGGCGCGGCTGATGTCGATGCAGTCTTGCAAACTTACGCCATTATCTCCATCTAAAGTAACAATAATCTTAAAAGCGTCTGTAATCGTTAGATCAATCAAAAAAACATCAGGCTTTTCTTCTAGGCCCGCATTTACTAACTCGCTAACTTTTTCTTTAAATGTCATATTTTTATAAAAAGAGGGGACAATTAGTCCCCTCATTATTTAGTTTTTTAATAAATAACGGTGCAAATATAGTGATTTTTTTATATATCTAAAATCATTACTGTATATTGTGCGATGTTAAATTAAATTCTTACCTTTATTGTAAGAAAAACGAGCTTAAATTATTGTAAAAAAACATCTTAAACTTACAAACTATGAAAAAAATACTAGTCCCTACAGATTTTTCTGAGCACGCCGAATATGCCCTCAAGGTCGCTGCTCAGATTGCCCGTGAAAACGACGGAGAAATCATTTTGCTTCACATGCTGGAATTGCCAGGACAAGGAAGCGACGCCGTTGGTTCAGGAAGCGATATTCCTGAAATTATGTTTTTTAAAAACAAAGCCATTGAAAAGCTTGAAAGCTTGATGGACATTAGTTATTTAGAAGGAATTCCTGTTTCTGAAGTTATCCAGTTTGAAAAAGCATTTGAAGGAATCGTAACCATCAGCCACAAAAACAATGTGGATTTAATCGTAATGGGTTCTCACGGAGCCAGCGGTTTTCAAGAAATGTTCATCGGATCAAATACTGAAAAGGTGGTTCGCTCATCTGACGTTCCTGTTTTGGTTATCAAAAAGGAAGATGCTAATTTCAGCGTTGAAAAATTCGTTTTCGCTTCTGACTTTACAGACGAAATTAAATCTTCTTTTTCAAAAGTGGTTGATTTTGCCAATAAATTTAAAGCGCACCTGAATTTGGTCATGATCAACACGCCAAATAATTTCAAATCTACAGAAGTTGCCAAAAAAATTATGGCTGATTTTATCGCTTCTTTCAATATTTCAGATTACACAACCCACATTTATAACGATACAAATGTTGAAAAAGGCGTTTTGAACTTTGCAAAAAGCATTGATGCAGATTTGATCGGAATGAGCACTCACGGCAGAAAAGGCCTTTCTCATTTCTTCAACGGAAGCATCAGCGAAGACCTAGTCAATCATGCACAGCGCCCGGTTGTCACTTTTAAGATCTAAATTTCAATGAATTGCATAAAAAAACCTCTCAATTTCTTGAGAGGTTTTTTGTTGGCCCACAAGGATTCGAACCTTGAATGACTGCACCAAAAACAGTAGTGTTACCGTTACACCATAGGCCAATAGCGTTTGAATGCGGGTGCAAATTTAGTACAAAAAACATATTGTGCAAATTTTTTTTCAATTTTTCTTGAATTTTTTTTTTTTGGCTTTCCGTTAAGCAAAAAAGCTTTTTCTTTGCAAGTATAAAATTATAAGTTTTCTATGGTATCTTTCAACTTTAAAAAATGGAATACAATTATCGGATGGTCAGTTTTTGCAATTGCATTAGTGACTTATTCCCTAACTGTTGAACCCACGTTAAGTTTCTGGGATTGCGGCGAATACATTTCAACTGCTGCAAAACTAGAAGTCGGCCATCCGCCTGGCGCACCGCTTTATCAAATGATGGGAGCCTTTTTCGCAATGTTCGCAACGGAAGCTTCAAAAGTCGCGCTGATGGTAAACATGATGTCTGTTTTTTCAAGTGCATTCACCATTCTTTTTATGTTCTGGTCTTTGACTTTATTACTAAAAAAATTAGTTTCAAGGTTTTCTGAGATCGATAACAGCCACTCAATCGCCATTTTAGGAAGTGCCGCAGTCGGTTCTTTGGCTTACACATTCTCTGATAGTTTTTGGTTCAATGCCGTAGAAGCTGAAGTTTATGCAATGGCAAGTTTATTGATCGCTGTTTTATTTTGGCTTGGCCTTCGCTGGGAACAAGATATGGACACGCCAAGAGGAAACCGCTGGCTGCTTATAATTTCATTGGTTGTCGGACTTTCTTTTGGGGTTCACTTCATGGCTTTGCTGACCATTCCTTCTATCGGATTTTTATATTATTTCAAGCATTACAAAACCGTAACCATTAAAAACTTCATCATTGCAAATATTGTAGTGGTTTCGATTTTGCTTTTTATCTTCCAATTGCTTTTACCTCTGACAATGGGATTCTTCGGAAAAACAGAAGTTTTCATGGTAAATTCATTAGGATTGCCTTTTGATTCAGGTACGGTTTTCGTAACAATTTTATTCGCTGCAATCTTTTACTTCGGATTAAAATACACCAAACAAAAAGGCTATGTGCAATACAACACCTTGATTTTGTGCGTGCTTTTCATACTTATCGGTTTTTCTACCTGGATGATGCTTCCGATTCGCGCCAATGCAAATACGGTAATCAACGAAAACAAGCCTTCTGATGCAAGAGAGGTTTTGGCCTATTATAACAGAGAGCAATACGGTTCAAATCCGCTTTTTTACGGACCTCAATTTTCTGATACATATGCCGGTTTAGACAAAGACAACCCTTATTCTGATAAAAAACCAAATTACGAAAGAGATTATAAAACGGGCAAATACGTAATTGTAAACAATTATAAAAATGCCGAGCAAAATACAGATGACAATCAGAAAGCCTTCCTTCCAAGGATGTGGAGCACTGATCATGCTGCAAATTACATGACTTTTACTGACGTGCTGACTTTCAGAATGGATCCGAATTATCCATACGAAGACGAGCTTCCACGATACGGAATCAATCCTGAAGATCTTTCTGAAGAAGAATTGGCACATTATACGGCACAATTGCGTGCTGAAATGGAGAAAAATGTGACGCAGTTCAGAACGGCTTACGCCAAAGGCGATATTGACACTGACGGCTACCATAAATTTTTGAAAACTTACGGAGATTACCTGATCATCGACAAGCCGACAGCTGTAAACAACTTGAAATTCATGGTGGAATACCAATTCGGATACATGTATTGGAGGTATTTGATGTGGAATTTTACAGGAAGACAAAACGACGTTCAAGGAAAGTATGACAACCTTGACGGAAACTGGCTGAGCGGCGTTAATTTCATCGATGAAGCGCGTCTTGGCTCACAAGAAAATCTTCCTTCGGATGTTTTGAACAACAAAGGCAGAAATTTGTATTATTTCCTTCCTTTCTTATTGGGAATCATCGGTTTGGTTTACCATGCAAACAAAGATTTAAAAGGATTTTATGCCTTGCTCGTGCTCTTCTTATTCACAGGATTAGTACTGAAAATATACTTGAACGAAAGGCCTTTTGAACCTCGTGAAAGAGATTATGCTTTGGTCGGATCTTTCTATGTTTTTGCAATCTGGATAGGTTTTGGAGTATATGCAATTTTTGATTTTATCAAACAATGGCTTACGCCAAAAATCGCCGGGCCTGTTGTAATTGCTGCAACTTTATTGGCTGCGCCGGTGCTTATGGCTTCGCAAAACTGGGATGACCACGACCGTTCTGATAAATACACAGCCATTGCCATGGCAAAAGCGTATTTAGAATCTTGCGAACCAAATGCGATTTTATTTACCATCGGCGATAACGATACTTTCCCGTTATGGTATGCGCAGGAAATTGAAAAAGTGAGAACTGACGTGAGAATTGTCAACACCAGCCTTTTCATGACCGACTGGTATATTGACCAGATGAAAGCGGCGGCTTATGAATCAAAACCGCTTCCTATTCATTTTACGCACGACCAATATGTGGGTGACAAACTAGATTATTCAATCCACAGGCCAAAAACAGATAAAAGATGGGACATCAAAAGTTTCATTAATTTTATTGCAAGCGATGATCCGCAGACGTTGTTTGAAATTCCAAACGGACAGAAAATTCATTTCTTCCCGACAGATAAAATCAGAATTCCTGTTGATAAAAATCAAATTATCAAGAATAAAGTGGTTTCTGAGTCGTCTTATGATTCAATCGTTCCTTACATCGATGTTGACATTAAAGAAGGCGCTTTGTATAAAAACCGATTGATGATGCTTGATATTGTGGCTAACAACAATTGGGAACGCCCAATTTATTTCACAGGCGGAAGTTTTGGCGACGACGATTATCTTTGGATGAAAGATTACCTTCAATTAGACGGAATGGTGTATAAATTAGTTCCGGTGAGAACTTCTCTTGAAAAAGCGCCAAGCCCAATGGATATGGGACAAATTGATTCTGAAAAGATGTATAATATCGTCATGAAATGGGATTGGGGAAACAGCGGTAGCACAAAAATCTACCACGATCCTGAGACTAGAAAAAATAGCATCACTTACAGAACCAATCTGGCTCGCTTGATGGAACAGCTTATCAACGAAGGAAAACCTAAGAAAGCAAAAGACATTATCGATCTTGCTATGAAAAATATGCCGATTGACCAATTTGGCTTTTACACTTTCGTAGAGCCTTTTGCAGGTGGTTATTATGAAGTTGGCGAAAAAGAAAAAGCGCGAGCTATCTTGACGCAGCTGAGCAAGAAATACCAAGAAAATTTGAAATATTTCAAGAATTTCAGCGCAACTGAACAAAATGACTTATATGTTGATATCGTAACAAACATCGAGCGTTACAGAAGTTTGGTGCAGACAATGAAAGACCGTGGCGACATGGAATTCTATGAAACCAACAGAAAAACTTTCAACGATTACAACACCATGTTCAAGCGTTTTGGACGTGACAATGAATAAGCTTAAAAACTAAACTTTAAAAAATGTGCCAAGATTTCAAATTGGCACATTTTTCATTTATAACAGTGTCGCATGGATTTAATGTGGGTAAAAACGAACGCTTTTGTCAAATGGCTTCTCCCAAAATATGTCTGGGATATTCCGAATAAGGAGAAAAAAATCTACCTGACTTTTGACGACGGACCGATTCCAGAAGTCACGGAATGGGTTTTAGAAATTCTAAAAAAAGAAGAAATCAAAGCCACCTTTTTTTGCATCGGCGACAATATCAAAAAAGATCCTGATGTCTTTAGAAAGGTGATTTCTGACGGACATTCCATAGGAAATCATACTTTCAACCATTTAAAAGGATGGAATTTTTCTACGGAAGACTATTTGAAAAATACCATTCTTTGCGAAGAAGCAATACATTTGAATTTAGAAATCAAAAATCAAAAATCAAAAATTTTCCGTCCGCCTTATGGCAAAATCAAACTTTCGCAATCAAGAAAACTACGAAAATTAGGCTATAAAATTATAATGTGGGATGTTTTAAGCGTCGATTATGACAAAGAAGTTTCTCCAGAACAATGCCTTGAAAATATCATCAAAAACACGGTTTCGGGAAGCATAATTGCATGCCATGACAGCATCAAGGCTTTTAAAAACCTAGAGTACGCATTGCCAAAAGCAATTAAATATTTAAAAAATAAGGGATTTGTGTTTGAGAGAATCGACTAGATCTGTTCTTGAACAAGCCCGATGATTGTGTTGGCGTCCATTTCTCCAGATTGTCTCCAGATCATTTGGCCTTCCTTATAAATCATTAACGTCGGAAGCCCTTTTATACGAAGTGCGTCTGCCAATTCTTGATTTTTGTCCACATCAATCTTGATCACTTTTGCCTTGTCTCCCAATGCTGCAGCGACATCTCTGATCACAGGATGCATCGATACTGACTGTTCATTCCAGTCGGTATAGAAATCGATTAAAACGGGCACTGAGGCGTTTATAAGTTCTCCAAATTTTGACATAATTGAAAATTTACTTTGACTTGAATCCTAATTTACACAATTTTTCAATACAAATGTAGCATTTTTACGGAATTATGCTACTTTTTAGCTTTTTTTTAGTTCGATAACTGTAATCTCCGGCCAGATTCCAACTCTTCCCGGATAGGCATGAAACCCAAAACCGCGGTTTACATAAATGTAACGGCCTAAATTCTCATACAATCCCGCCCACTGCTTGTAAACATATTGCACAGGACTCCATTTAAAAATTCCTGGAATTTCGATGCCGAATTGCAATCCATGCGTGTGGCCGCTCAATGTCAGATGGTATTTTGTCTGGTGATTTTTGATTTCATATTCCCAATGTGAAGGATCGTGGCTCATCAAAATCTTAAAATCCTCGGCTTTCAAACCTTCAGAAGCTTTGGTCAAATCGCCCGCTTTTTTAAAATTATGTCCCCAGTTTTCCACTCCTACCAAAGCAATTTCATCGGTTCCGTTATTGATTTTGATATTTTCGTTCAGCAATAATTTGAAATCAATCTGACGGTGAAGATCTTTAATCGCTTCAAAGTTGGCATTTTTAGCGGTAGCCGACGGCCATTCCACATACTCGCCATAATCATGATTTCCTAAAACAGAATATTTTCCGAATTTTGGATTGTGGATTTTCTTGAAAGTTTCAATCCAAGGATGCATTTCTGTGGCGTGCGTATTGACAATATCTCCTGTAAAAAGCACCAAGTCAGAATTTTGCTGATTGATTAAATCAATAGCATACTGAATTTTCTCAGGATTATCAAAACTTCCGGAGTGAACGTCAGAAATCTGCGTAATCGTCATGCCGTCAAAACTTTCGGGAAGATCAGGAAAATGCAAAGTCTGCTTGAGCACTTTAAAATTATATTTCCCTTTTGTCATTCCATAAATTAAGGAAACGAAAGGAACAGCGGCAACTCCGAGTGCTATTTGGCTGACGAATTTTCTTCGGTCAGGTAAGAAATCACCTCCGGAATTATCGCCCAAAAAATGTGTTATTGCGCCAGAAAAAACTCGGTAAACATCTTCTCCCAACATAAAAAGCGTTACCACAATTTTTGGTATGAAAACCAAAAGCACAAGTCCCATTGTAATTAATGATTGGCGATTTTGCCCAACAGTTCTATCAAATTGCGTAAACGAATAGATAACGAAAACAATGACAGCAAGGGAAAGCAGTTGGTAAGGAACTAAAACCCACCGCGCTTTTGTGATGGTTTTGAATGCCTGAAAAGCATAAAGTTCGACTAAAAGTACAAAAGCAATGAAAAATATCCAGCGAAGCATAAGTAATTTTTGAATTAACGCAAAGTAAGTGAATTATAAAAGCTGTATTTTCTTATTTGGATAAATTTTAACTATTCACATATTGCCACCACAGCGAATAACACTTCTCCAATGCAAAACCAACTTATCAATACTTTATAGCTAATATTTTTCAAACAAATTATTTATTGTTAATTATCCTAGAATACTGACGAACAAATTCTTCATTTTAAGAAATTACTGCAAAAATCATTTATCACTATTTTTATTTAATCTAAATAAATAATTTTGCTTTACTATAATTACTTAATATTTACATGATGAAAAATTACTTGATATTGTTGCTTTCTTTAACGGCAAGCCTTGCAAATGCGCAGTGTGCAGATCCAGGTGCAATTGCCGGCGACACCGGATGCGTGACTTTTACTTATAAAGGCGTTCCTATAACTTATGCGACTGTTCGTGGTGATGACGGGAAAATTTGGCTGCAGCAAAATCTTGGAAGCCAAAATGTCGCTACCGCAAAAGACGACGCGGCATCTTATGGCGATTTGTTCCAATGGGGAAGATGGGATGACGGCCATCAAAACAGAAACTCAGCGACGGCAACGGCTACAACGCCAAATAATCCGCTCGGCATTTCAGGAAATTCAAATTATATCGCAGGTTCGCCAGCTTGGTGGACGCCAAATGCACTGACAGACAAATGGGAAGCCACAACTCCATCTGCTGTAACGGCTGTAAACGGCTGTGATCCGTGCAAAGCTTTGGGAAGCGCGTGGAAATTGCCTTCTGAAGCAGAATGGACAGCACTTGTAGATGCTGAAGGTTTTCAAAATCCGGTTGGCGCTTTTGAATCTAACTTGAAGTTGCCTGCAGCAGGTTACCGAGGCTCTTCAAACGGAGCCGCTTCAGCAGAAGGCTTGAGAGGTTATTATTGGAGCACAACACCAAGTTCAACAGGCGCAAAATATCTATACATTGGAACAACGCTTGCAAATCCAGCTGCCGGAGCACCAAGAGGACAGGCTTCTTCTGTAAGATGTTTAAAAGCAGAATCAGCCGTTCCTAGTTATTGCGCAGTTTCTGTGGAATGGGATGTTGAACCGATTTCTTTGGTAAATTTTGCCAATCTAAATAATGCGACTTCTGAAGTTGTAAATGCTACGCCAGCTTATGAAAATTTCACGGCAATGGCTGCAAATGTAACCAGAGGGCAATCGTATGCGCTTACTGTAAAAGGAAATACTGTTGGAAACTATACGCATGACGTTCGCGTATTCATGGATTGGAACAAAGACGGAATTTTTGATATGGCAACAGAATATTATCCATTATCACTTATGCCTTCAACAGGAAATGACGCTGTAGAAGCTACGCAAGAAATCACAATTCCTGGCACGGCTACTTTAGGAAATACAAGAATGAGAATCATCAAAGACCAATGGACAGCTTATGAAGAAGGTGATTTTGATGCTTGTACTGATTCATATTATGGACAAGTGGAAGATTATACTTTAACAATTGAAGAAAACTTGGGAACTGATAAATTTGCAAAAAATGATTTTGAAGTGTATCCAAATCCAACAACTGGAATTTCAACTGTTAAAAGTGATTTAGAAATCGAAAACGTAATAATTTTCAACCAATTAGGACAAATTATCGCTAATCAAAAAAGCACACAGATTGATTTATCAGATGCTGGTTCAGGAATTTATATTATCCAAATCAGCTTTGAAAATGGCAAAAAAGCCACTAAAAAAGTCATCAAAAATTAATCACAATGCCAGATTAAATTTTTTTAGTTAGTTTTTTGTTTTTTTTTGAAAAACCGATGTTATTTATTTAGCATCGGTTTTTCTTTTTTAGTGCCTAAGTTTTGTATTTTTGAAAGCTATACAAATAAAAATTTATGTCACAGAAACGCCTTTTTCTTCTCGATGCTTACGCCTTAATTTTTCGCGGTTATTTTGCATTCATAAAAAACCCAAGAGTAAACTCAAAAGGAATGGACACTGGTGCCATCATGGGTTTTATGAACTCACTTTTAGACGTAATTAAAAGAGAAAAACCTGATCATTTGGCAGTTGCTTTTGACAAAGACGGAAGTCAGGCCAGAACAGAAATGTATGTGGAATACAAGGCAAATCGCGACGCAACGCCTGACGCGATTAAAATTGCGATTCCTTATATCCAAGAATTATTGAAAGCGATGCACATTCCGATTATTGAAATTGCGGGTTGTGAAGCTGATGATTTGATTGGAACAATTGCAAAACAAGCGGAGAAACAAGGCTACCAAGTTTTTATGGTGACTCCTGATAAAGATTTTGCCCAGTTGGTTTCTGAAAATATTTTTATGTACAAGCCTGCCAGAATGGGCAACGGAATCGAGATTTGGGGAATCCCAGAAGTTTTGGAAAAATTTGAAATTGATCGTCCAGAACAAGTGATCGATTACCTTGGAATGATGGGCGATGCTGTGGATAATATTCCAGGATTGCCAGGCGTTGGCGAGAAAACCGCAAAAAAATTCTTAAAAGAATATGGTTCGATGGAAAACCTTTTGGCGAACACGCACGAGCTGAAAGGAAAGATGAAAGAAAACATCGAAGCGAATAAAGAAAAAGGAATTCTTTCAAAGAAATTGGCGACAATAATCACCGATTGCAGCGTGACTTTCCACGAGGAAGATTATGCTTTGACAAGACCAGATATTGAAAAAACCGAAGCTATTTTTCAGGAATTAGAATTCAGAAGAATGGCCGAACAGTTTGACAATTTATTCAGAGTCGATCACAACGCATCTGTTGCAAATAATCCGTCGGAAGCGAGATTGTATAAAAAAACACAGCCGAAAAGCGACGACCAGTTTGACCTTTTTGCACTTCCTTCGGAAGGAGAAAATGGTGAAGAAGCAAGAACCAGTTTTTACAAAACATTGGCAGACACCGAACATTTCTACCAAACTGTGGAAGGCGATATGGCGATAAAATTCTTATTGCAAAATCTATTAAAACAACAAAGTGTCAGTTTTGATACCGAAACTACCGGAATCGATCCGTTGACGGCAGAATTAGTTGGGCTCTCCTTTTCTTGGGAAAAAGGAAAAGGATTTTACGTTCCCGTTCCAGAAAATCAAGTAGAAGCGCAAGCTGTTGTTGACAAATTTCTTCCGTTTTTCCATTCTGAAGAAATTGAAAAAATCGGACAAAATTTAAAATACGATTTAAAAGTTTTAGCCAATTATAATGTAGAAGTCAAAGGAAAAATCTTTGATACGATGATTGCGCATTATCTGATTAACCCAGATATGCGCCACAATATGGACATTTTATCAGAAACCTATCTGCAATATTCTCCAAAACCGATTGAAGATTTGATTGGAAAAAAAGGGAAGAATCAAAAGACAATGCGCGATGTTGCTGTCGAAGAAGTCAAAGAATATGCGGTGGAAGATGCCGATGTGACTTTGCAATTAAAAGAATTTTTCGACAAAGAATTAGACGGAACGAATACGAAGAAATTATTCGAAGAAATTGAAGTGCCGTTAGTTCCAGTTTTGGCAGCAATGGAAATGGAAGGAATTAATCTTGACGTTCAGTTTTTGCATTCGCTTTCAGCGGAATTGGACACTGATATTCAAAAATTAGAAAATCAGATTTATGAAAATGCGGGCGAAAAATTCAATTTGGCTTCGCCGAAACAATTAGGAGACATTCTTTTTGACAAATTAAAAATCGGCGGTGCAAAACAGAAAAAAACCAAAACCGGACAATATGCCACTGGCGAGGAAGTCCTCTCTTATTTGGCTTTGACGAGTCCGTTTGTGCAGGATATTTTAGATTGGCGTCAGTTGGTGAAGTTGAAAAATACGTATGTTGACGCGCTTCCGTTGCAGGTTTGTGGCAAAACACAAAGAGTTCACACTGATTATATGCAGACTGTTGCCGCAACTGGGCGTTTGAGTTCCAATAACCCAAACTTGCAAAATATCCCGATTCGTACGGAAAGAGGTCGCCAAATCAGAAAAGCTTTTATCGCAAGAGATGAAAATTATACTTTAGTTTCTGCCGATTATTCTCAAATTGAGCTTCGAATTATTGCGGCTTTGAGCGGCGAAGAAAATATGATCAAATCGTTCCAAAACGGGGAAGATATTCACGCTTCGACTGCTGCGCAAGTTTTCAATGTTCCTTTGGAAGAAGTGACTCGCGAGCAAAGAAGTCACGCAAAAACAGTAAATTTTGGAATTGTTTATGGTGTTTCCGCCTTCGGTTTGAGCAACCAGACTTCGCTTTCAAGAGCAGAATCTAAAGATTTGATCGACGCTTATTATGTGACGTATCCGAGATTGAAAGCCTATATTCAGGAGCAAGTGGAATTTGCCAGAGAAAATGGTTATGTTCAGACGATTTTAGGAAGAAGACGTTATTTAAAAGATATTAATTCGCAAAACGCAATGGTTCGCGGTGGCGCTGAACGAAATGCTGTCAACGCTCCGATTCAAGGAAGTGCTGCAGATATAATCAAAATTGCAATGATCAACATCCATAAAAGATTAATCGCCGAAAATTGGAAAAGCAAAATGCTGCTTCAAGTACACGATGAGCTTGTTTTTGACGTTCATAATAGTGAGCTTGAACGAATTCAGCCGATGATCAAGGAAGAAATGGAAGGCGCTTTTAAACTAGACGTTCCGTTGATTGTAGATATGGGCGTTGGAGAAAATTGGCTTGAAGCGCATTAATTTTTGATTTGAGATTTTTGGTTTGAGATTTTTGATTTTCCATTGTAAATAAATTCTATGAAAAAAATATTTTTATTCCTATTAATAACTCTTTCCCTAAATTCATTTGGGCAAAATAAGTTATCCAAAACAATCACGATTCCGTTTGAATTATTAGGAAGCGGACACATTTTGATCAAAGCAAAAGTGAATAACATCGAAGGTAATTTTATTTTTGATACTGGTGCCGGACTTAATCTATTGACAAAAAAATTCGCAGACAAAGTCACAAACTTAAAGAAAACCGACGGATTTTACACTGGACACCGCGCAACGGGAGAAGCAATCGACTGTGACCTTTGGGATTCTGAATCGCTTGAAATTGGAAGCCTTACTTCAAAAGGGCAAAAGTTCACGACAATTGACATGGAATTTCCTGTGGACGGTTTGATTTCGTTACTGCCTTTTAGAGATTTTCCGTTGACAATTGATTATAAAAACAAAGTTTTGGTTATAGAAACTGAAAAATCTTTGAAAGAATTAACTAAATCGGGAACGTCATTTCCGATACAGATTTCTGACGATGCTGAAAAAACTCTAGGGATTTCAACTTATATCAAAGTCAATGACAAGCTGACATTGCAGATGAATTTAGACAGTGGCGCAGGTTTCAATGTCTTCAGATTCAGTTCCAGATATATGAAAAAACTGGGCGTTGATGAGACAAAAGTGGAGAAAAAATACCGAGCGAGCGATTTTAAGCCTACGGAAGGTAACAATTATTATTTTACAAAACTCGACAAAATCAGCGTCGCTTCCACCGATAAAATTAAAGCCACGCAATTTAACGCGACGTTTATCGAAGGCCAGATTTATGAAGCGATTGGAAGCATCAATTGGCTCGGCGACAAAATCACGATTGACATCCAAAAGAAAAATATGATCATTAATAATTAGGTTTTAATTTTTACCAATATCTGTCTTATGAAAAAAATATTTTTGTTTTTAGCATTTTTACTTTCCATAAATTCTTTTGGGCAAAGTGAAACAAAATTTGGCAAAATCGACAGCCTTTTGACTTATCTGGCTTCCAATGACAAGTTTATGGGAAGCGTTGCGATTCAGGAAAATGACCAGATCGTATTTGAAAAATCATATGGTTTTGCAGATATAAAAGGAAAGAAAAGGGCAAATTCTAAGACAAAATATAAAATTGGGTCCATTACCAAAACGTTTACCGCGGTTGTCGTCATGCAATTGGTAGAAGAAAAAAAGCTGACTTTAGAAACAAAGCTTTCTGATTTTTATCCGGAAATAAAAAATGCGAATAAAATTACGATCAATGATTTACTGGCGCATTCCAGCGGCATTTACAGCTTTACGGATGATGCCGATTATAAAACTTATGCCACGAAACCGCAAACAAAAAGCCAGTTATTAGAAAAAATTAAAGCTGGAAAAGTACAATTCGAACCCAATGCAAAAGCCGAATATAGCAATTCAAACTATGTTTTATTAGGATGGATCATTGAAGACGTGACAAAAAGTTCGTACCAATCAAACGTAGAAAACAGGATAATCAATAAAATAGGGTTGCAAAACACAGGATTTTCTCCAAATACAAACAGCGCCAATAACGAGGCATTTTCCTATCACATGAACGGAAAAACTTGGGAAGAAGCTGGAAAAGAAGACATGTCGATTCCGGGTGGCGCAGGAGCTATTATTGCTTCAGCTTCAGATTTGACAAAATTCATCAGCGCTTTATTTTCAGGAAAATTGCTAAAACAGCCTTCTTTAGAATTAATGGCAACGATTGAAAATGGTTTTGGAAAAGGACTTTTCATGATGCCTTTTGGTGAAAGAAAGTTTTTTGGACATACCGGTGGCATTGAAAATTTCTCCTCTACTTTAGGATTTTATCCCAAGGAAAAGCTGGCAATTGCTTTGCTTGACAACGGACAAGGTTATGGAATGAATGATATCATGATTGGAATTTTGAGCATTTATTATAAAATGCCCTACCGTTTCCCGAATGTAAAAACGGTGGATGTGCCGGTTTCAACTTTAAAAAAATATGAAGGAACTTATTCGGCTGCCAATTTCCCTATGAAGATTGCTATTAAGGAAGAAAATGGCGTTTTAATCTGCCAGGCAACCGGACAGGAATCTTTTCCACTGAATGCTTTGAGTGATACTAAATTTGGATTTGACCCAGCTGGATTGGAATTGGTTTTTGCCATTGATTCCATGACAATTTTGCAAGGCGGACAGCAGTTTAAACTTACGAAGGAGAAATAAAAAAAACCGCAGATTCACTGATTATTGAATGAAATCTGTGAATCTGCGGTTCTTTATAAATATGGATTAAAGCTTTCTTGTAGAATCTCTTTGGCGCAGTTCTGTTTTGATAACTGTCGTCGTATAAGTATATTCTTCTTCTTTACTTTCTAATTTTTCAATCAGTAATTTTGCCGCAGCTTCGCCGATTTCAACGCCGTGCTGGCTGATTGTGGAAAGGCTTGGCGTCATTCTTCTTGACCAGACTCCGTCAGCAAAACCGATTACTGATAATTCTTCCGGAATTTTTATTCCTTTTTTGATAGCCAATTTCATTGTCATTGTTGAAGTATGCTCGTCTAAGGCAAAAACTGCGTCGATTTTATGTTTTTCAAGAAGTTCCTGCATTCTGAAATCGAACTCGTCAGGATTGTCTGTTCTGATGATCAAGTCTTTGTTGATCGCCATTCCGTTATCGTTCAACGCTTTTACGTAGCCTTGCGCACGCAGTTTACCTACGCTTAAATTATCGATTGAAGAAACCAGCGCGATATTTTTACAGTCTAATTTTATCAAGTGATTTACGGCATCAACAGAGGAATCAAAATCATCGACGATTACCTTGTCGCAGTTCACTTCGTCAGAAATTCTGTCAAACATGACGATTGGAATTCCTTCAGAAATAATTTCTTTAAAATGCTTGAATTCTTGCTGTTTCTGAGTCTCCTCTGAAATTGACAAGATGAAACCGTCGATGGTTCCATTGCTCAGCATGTCCATCGTATGAATTTCTTTTTCTAAAGATTCGTTGGAAATACAAGTGATTACATTGTATCCTTTTTCATTTGCAAGCTTTTCGATACCGCTGAAAACTTTGGCAAAAAACGGATTCAATATATTAGGAATAATTACACCAATGGTTTTTGTACTTCGGTTTTTCAGGTTTATAGCAACATTATTCGGCTTATAATTTTTCAATTTCGCAAATTCCTGAATCTTGATTTTTGTAGGTTCACTGATTTCCGGACTGTTGCTCAATGCTTTAGAAACTGTTGACACAGAAACATTTAATTCTTTTGCTATTTGCTTTAAGGTCGCTTTTGGTTTCATCTTTAAATTTATAAGGAATTGTAAAGTAAGTAAAAAAATGTAAAATATTTTTAGATTTTATTGCAGATAAATGATTTTGGAGAATATTTTAAGAAGAATTCACTGCAATCCCTTTTGTAATCATAATTCAGCAATTATAAAGTTTGTAAAAAAATCCATTTAAACATGCAAAATAGGCAACATATTTGAATTTTTATTGCATAAACAATACTAAATATTATGTTAACATTGAAATTATGTAAACTTTTCTCGAAACCACTAACCTAATTTTATCGTAACTACCACAATAACCAATTCCCACGAGGAAGTAATTATTAATCAAACCAATTAATTATTAACCTATTAAATGTTTAATTATGAAAAACGTAGTAACTGTAAAAGAACAGCTTACCTCGGGAACCAACCGAAGAAGTTTTTTAAAAATCAGCGGACTCACAATGGCAGCCACGGGACTTATCTTGACCGGATGTAGTGATGACGATGACAGAGGAACGACACCTCAAGACAATCAACTGCCTGGCGTTAGAAACGGGAAATTTGATTTAGGCGGAGGCGATTTTGGCGTATTGACGTATGCTTATGCGCTAGAACAGCTTGAAGCCGATTTTTACACCAGAGTGGTGAATTTGAATAACTTTGGAACTTTATTCAACAGTACAGAACAGCAAGTTTTGACTGATTTATACCGTCACGAAGTAATTCACAGAGAATTTTTTAAAACAGCTCTGACTGGAGCACTACCAAATCCATCTGCACAATTATTGCCAAACCTTGAATTTGATTTCAGCACGGTAAACTTTGGAAGCAGAGATTCAATTTTAGGAACAGCTCAAGCTTTAGAAGACACGGGCGTTGGCGCTTATAACGGTGCCGGAAGATTAATCACAAGTGCTGATTATTTATTATTAGCTGGAAAAATTGTTTCTGTAGAAGCAAGACATGCATCTGCAATCAGAAGCTTGATCAATCCAAATTCAAACAGTTTTGCTGGTGACGATATCGTTGCAGCAGGCAATGGATTAGATACTGCAAAAACCCCTGCACAGATTCTTCCTGTTGCCGGCACTTTTATTGCAACTGATTTCACAGCCATCTACTTAACTTAATAATTAACCAGCAAAATTTAGAAATTATGAATATCTTAAAATTTATAGAGTCTTTCACGGATGAAAACTTCATGAAAAGCCAAGGCTCAAGAAGAGATAGTTTTGGACAGTTTGGTCAAGTAGGAAAAAATATGGCCCTTGCTTCTATTCCTTTTGGATTAGCCGCTTTCGCCAATAAAACTTATGCAGCAGACATTACCGCAACACCAAATACACCAGTTGGAGCATTGCAATTGGCTTTGACATTAGAATATCTGGAAGACGAATTCTACCGTTTAGGCTTAGAATCAGGTGTAATTCCGCCAGGCGGAAGAGATGAAAAAGTGTTCATGCAGATTGCAAAACACGAAAAAAGCCACGTTGAATTCTTGAAAGCAGGACTTGGCGCAAATGTTATTGCAAAACCTACTTTTGATTTTACTGTAGGAGGCGCATTTAGCCCATTTACAGACTATCCAACATTTTTAGCGTTAGCGCAAGCTTTTGAAGACACAGGCGTTAGAGCATATAAAGGACAAGCTGCCAATTTGATTACGGCTCCAGATTTATTAACTGCGGCATTGCAGATCCACTCTGTGGAAGCAAGACACGCTTCTGAAGTAAGAAGATTGCGTGGTTTAAAAGGATGGATCACAGGAAACCAAAGAGGTGCAGGAATGCCAGCTCCAACACAAGGAGTTTATGATGGAGAAGAAAAAACAGATCAGGCAGGATACAATACAGCGGCTTTATTTGGAGCTGATGCCGGAACAGAAGCTTATGACGAACCATTGACAACACAGCAATCTGTTGACATTGCGAATCTATTTATTGTTTAAAAACAAATTTGCTTACTTCTGAAAAACCATCCAATTATTGGATGGTTTTTTATTTTAAAATCATACAGCAAGACGAAAACAAAATTATGATAAAAATTATGCTTAAATTTGCAGACTTCTTTTTCAGAAAATCTTTCTGATAATCAACACTTAAAATAATCTTTTATAGGTGTTTGCATTTAAAATAATTTATTGTACTTTTGCACTCCCTTTATTGGGAATGGAATGTTTAATTAAAAATTTATTATGGACGCATTAAGCTACAAGACACAATCAGCAAGCAAAGCCACTGTACAAAAAGAGTGGATCGTTGTTGACGCTGACGGTCATAACTTAGGACGTCTTGCTTCAAAAGTCGCAATGATTTTAAGAGGTAAGTACAAACCAAGTTACACACCACACGTGGACTGCGGAGATAACGTAATTGTTATCAATGCAGAAAAAATCAACCTTACAGGTACAAAAATGGACGACAAAATTTACATGCGTCACACAGGTTACCCAGGAGGACAAAGAACTTTGACTGCTAAAGTTTTACAGGCGAAAAACCCTGCATCTTTGGTAGAAAAAGCTGTAAAAGGAATGTTACCTAAAAACAAATTAGGAGCACAACTTTTCAGAAATTTAAATGTTGTTGTAGGTACTGAGCACAAACAAGAAGCTCAAAAACCTAAAACTGTTAACCTTAACGATCTTAAGTAATGGCTACAATTCACAAAATCGGTAGAAGAAAAACTGCTGTTGCTCGTGTTTATGTTACAGAAGGAACTGGAAACATCACAGTAAACAAAAAAGAATTTACAACTTACTTCCCGACTGCTACTTTACAGTACAAAGTTTTACAACCTCTTACAATGACAGAGAATGTATCAAACTTTGACGTAAAAGTAAACGTTTATGGTGGTGGTTCAACTGGTCAAGCAGAAGCTGTGAGAATGGCGCTTGCAAGAGTAATGTGCGAAGTTGGCGAAGGAAACAGAGCTATCTTAAAACCAGAAGGTTTATTAACAAGAGACCCAAGAATGGTTGAACGTAAAAAATTCGGTCAGAAGAAAGCTCGTAAGAGATTCCAATTCTCTAAACGTTAATATTACCGTCTTGTTCATCGCGGGCAAGACATCGTTCATTTATTATTTAAAAACAATGTTGTTGTTCCTGTCGAGGCAGGAAATTAGTTTAGCATCTAAATGAAGCCTAAAGCCTAAAGCTTAATGCTGGAAGCCCAAAGGAACATTGCTAATTCAACAGAACGTAAACTATTACATTAAAATGGCAAACAAAGTAGAAGTTAAAGAATTACTAGAAGCAGGTGTTCACTTTGGACACATGACTAGAAAATGGGATCCAAACATGGCTCCTTACATCTATATGGAGCGTAATGGAATTCACATTATCAATCTATATAAAACTGCAGCTAAGATCGAAGAAGCTAACGAAGCTATGAAAAAGATCGCTGCATCTGGTAGAAAAATATTATTCGTTGCTACCAAAAAACAAGCAAAAGATATCGTAGCTGAAAAAGCAGCTGCTGCAAACATGCCTTACATCACTGAAAGATGGCCTGGCGGAATGTTGACTAACTTCGTAACTATCAGAAAAGCGGTTAAAAAAATGGCTTCTATTGATAGAATGAAGAAAGACGGTACTTTCATGACTTTATCTAAAAAAGAACGTTTACAAGTTGATCGTCTTCGTGCAAAATTAGAGAAGAACTTAGGTTCTATCGCTGATATGTCAAGACTTCCTGCTGCATTGTTCGTAGTAGATATTAAAGCAGAACACATCGCAATTAAAGAAGCTCAAAAATTAAACATTCCAGTTTTCGCAATGGTGGATACAAACTCTGACCCAAGAGAGGTTGATTATGTAATCCCTGCAAACGATGATGCTTCTAAATCAATCGACAAAATCTTGTCTTTAGTAACTGCTGCAGTTATCGAAGGTCTTTCTGATAGAAATTCTTCTGATAACAAAGACGAACAACCAGCTGGTGAAGTTGCTGCTGCTCCAAGTGAAACAGTAGAAACTGCAACTGAAGAATAATAAATAAATTTAAAGATTGAGAGATTTAATGATTAGGTAATTATTGATTTTAGAATTAATACTACTTTTAATCCTTAAATTTTTCAATCTTTTCATCTTTAAATCAAAAATATATTATGGCAACAATTACTGCTGCAGACGTAAATAAATTAAGACAACTTACAGGTGCCGGAATGATGGACTGTAAAAAAGCTTTAGTTGAAGCGGAAGGAGATTTCGATAAAGCGATACAAAACCTTAGAGAAAAAGGACAAAAAGTTGCTGCAAACCGTTCTGACCGTGAGTCTTCTGAAGGAGCTGCCGTTTCTTTTGTAAATGCTGACAAAACTAAAGGAGCAATCATCACTTTGAACTGCGAAACAGATTTCGTAGGAAAGAATGAATCTTTCGTAACTTTAGCTAAAGAATTAGTTGAAAAAGCAATCAACTTCTCTTCTAAAGAAGAATTCTTAGCTTCAGATTTCAACGGAATTACTGTTGCTGAGAAACTAATCGAGCAAACAGGTGTTATCGGTGAGAAAATCGAAATCGGTGGTTTTGAAATTTTAGAAGGCGCTTTCGTTGGATCTTACGTTCACGTTAACAAAATTGCTGCTTTAACGGCTATTTCTGCAAAAATCGACAACGCTGAAACACTAACTAAAGATGTTTCTATGCAAGTTGCTTCAATGGGAGCTGATACTTTATCTTACAAAGATTTTGATCCTGCTTTCGTAGAATCTGAACTTGCCGCTCGTATTGCTGTAATTGAAAAAGACAATGAAGAAGCAAAACGTTTAGGAAAAACATTGAAAAATGTTCCTAAATATATTTCTTATTCTCAATTGACTCCAGAAGTTTTAAAACAAGCAGAAGAAGATGCTAAAGCTGAATTGAAAGCAGAAGGTAAACCAGAACAAATTTGGGACAAAATCGTTCCAGGCAAAGTACAACGTTTTATCTCTGACAACACGACTTTAGATCAAGAAAAAGCTTTGTTAGATCAAAACTTTATTAAAGACGATAGCAAAAAAGTTGCTGATTATGTTAAAGAATTCAACGTTGAAATCACAGGTTTCAAAAGAGTTGCTTTAGGATAATCTATCTTAAACTTATATAAAAAAACCTCAATCTTTCATTAGATTGAGGTTTTTTCAATTTATATCCTATATTTGTTTTTCATCCGCAAAATCTTACAGCAATTGAAAAACAAGATACTTCTTCCGTTTTTATTCATCACCGCAATGCTCTATTCCCAAAAAGAGAAAACATTATTTTGGGAAATTTCGGGCAACGGACTTGCAAAAAAGTCGTACTTGTATGGAACAATGCATATGAACGAGAAAGTTTCTTACCACCTTTCTGATTCGTTTTTTACCAATCTTTTAAACGCTGACATGGTTGCCAATGAAAGTGATCCTGAAACCTGGGGCGACTTAAAAACACTTACCGCACCTGAAAGTTTTCAAACTCCGTATAAATTTTATGCTAATTTTTACAAGCGCGCGGCGAAGAAAGAAGCTGTCAAAAAGATTTTCATAAACGGCAATACCTATTTCAACAACCTGCTTTCGCTAGGCAATGAATCCAAAGCCGACTATCAAGAAAATTCTGTTCTTGACATGTTCATCTACCACACTGGAAGAAAATACAATAAGAAAGTCGTAGGACTTGAAATCGCAAAAGAATCACTGATTCCGCTATTGAGTTTAAGTTCTGAAGACGCAATTGCAAAGGAAGAAAATAGGGCGATTTTATTCAAATTCTTGAAAAACAGAAACCCCGAAGAAGTGATGAAGCAATATTATCGAGAGAAGGATATTGTGATGCTCGATTCTTTATACAAGCTTATTTTCTCCAAAAAAGCACAAAATGCGCTGATCATCAATCGGAATTATATCATCAGCAAAAGCATCGATTCCTTAGCTAAAAAAGGAAGTCTTTTTGCCGCAGTCGGAGCAGCGCATTTGGCTGGAAAAGAAGGAATAATCGAAATTTTGATCAAAAAAGGATACCAAGTAAAGCCAATTTTCGACGGTTTTTCAGAAAGCGGCCAATTGAAGAAAAAAACCATCGAAGCTTATTTCCCAAACCCAAATCTTTCTGTTTCAAAAACAAAAGACGGGATGGTGACAATGCCACTTTACAAGACAATCATCGAAAAAGATGCGCATCTCGGCTCGCCAGACTTCACAAACGGCGGCGTTATAAATATTTCAAGACTGCCCTTGAATTATTTTCTGAAAAAGGAAGAAACAGCTTATAATCCGAAATCGCTCGACAGTTTATTCTTCGAAAACATACCTGGAAATATTTTAGAAAAGAAATATTTTGAGGCGCAAAATTACAGCGGTTATGACATTAAAAGTGCCACAAAAATCGGCAACAGCCAGCATTACCGCTTTTATATCACGCCTCTTGAAATCATTGCCATTTCAATGACCGGAAGCGGCAATTATGTTAGACAATACGAAAATGAAGTCTTCAACAACATAAAAATAAAAACTTTTTCAGAAGCGTGGGAAAAAGTACAGCCTGAAAATGGAGGATTTTCTGTGGAAGTTCCAGCGTTTAAAACAGCCGACGGATTAGGCATTGAAAGTGCAGATACTGAAATTCAAGCTTATGATTCAATTGAAAAAGGATATTATTTTTTGACCCAAAAAACAGTAAACGACAGCAGTGAAATTTTAGGCAACGAAGAAGAACAGCAGCAAATGCACAATGAATTTTACCTGCAATATGATGCAGTTTCTCAAGACACAAACTATGATCAGCAAAGCGGTTCTCTTGCATCAAGTGCGAAAATCGGCGCAAAAGACATCAAATTAAAAAGCTTTATCAATGGCTCAAAATATTATCTTCTAGGAACAGTAAACGCTTCTGAAAAGAATACGTCGCGCTTTTTCAAATCGTTCAAACAGGAGCCGTTTTACTACAACCAAAACTTAAAAACTTTTGAAGATACGCTGGCAAAATTTAAAATCGAAATTCCGGAGAAAGAAAACGAAAAGACTTTCCTAAACCTTGAAAACAAAAAAGAATATTCAAAAAATACCTTTGTTTCTAAGAACAATTTTTACACTTTTAGAAACAGTTCTGGAAAATCTGTTGATTTGGAATATTTCAGGTATGCGAAATATTACAGCCAGACTTCATTAGATTCTATCAAAAAGGAATTTGACAAAAACCTTTTGAAAGAAATCACTAACACCGATTATGAAGAAGAAGATTATTTCAGCGAAAGTTCTTTAATGAATTATGATTTCTACACTAAAAAAGGAATCAAAGAATCGACTTGGCGCAGTCTAACGGCCGACAAAAAAGACGCTTACGAATTTGTTTCAAAGACAGAATCATTTGATAAAGAAAAAAATATCCTCACAATTGATGCGCTTGTTTCAAAACCAAATTCAAGAACAGCTTTGAAGCACAGAATCGTCTATACCGGAGATTCTTATTATTTACTGACTGCCGTTGTTGAAAAAAATCCAGTCTTTAAAGAGCAATTTATTGAAAAAACATTTGATTCTTTTACGCTTTTAGACAAGAAAATCAGCACTATTGAAGATAAATTAGGCACATTTATAAATGACGCCAAAAGCACCAAAGACACGATTCGCTATTCTGCTTTAACTTCTGCGCACCAATTAGAAATCACTAAAAGGGATTTTGAAAAAGCAACTGATTTCTTAACAAGTTTTGAATTTAAAGACAGCGAAGAAGCCACGATACAGACGCTTTTAGAAAAAATAGGATCTATTGAAGACAACAGAGTTGTTCCGTTTTTGGAGAATTATTACAAGAGAGAAAATATCAAAACCGCAACGCAGCTTTCAGTTTTAAAAGCTTTGGCCAATCAAAAATCAAAAGCAGGTTATAAAAAAATAAGCGAATTATTAGATTACGATTTGCCTCTTTCAAATTATGCCTATCAAATTGCTTCACTATTTTCTTATTTTGAAAAAGACCTTGAAAACAGCAAGGAATTATATCCGAAGATTTTCCAATTTTACACCATAAAAGAATATACTGATCCGGTTATCGACTTCTGCAATTTGTTATTTGACAAAGAAAAAGCGCAAATAAAAAAGCTGAATTCTTATAAAAAAATGCTGGTTACAAATGCCAAAATGGAGTATAAAAGATTACTAAGCGCAAAGCAAAATAATTCAGAGGAAGAAAATCCTGAAAATAGTGATGAAAATTTCGAGTCTTCTGAATTGATAAATTACTTAAGCCTTCTGTCAAATTTCAAACAAGACAAAGACATCAGCGATCTTTTTAGCAAAAGCAGAAAGCTAGACATTGCTTCTGTAAATGACGAAATTCTAAGGATTAAAGTCGTGAATAATCAGCTTACAAAAGAGGAAGAAAACGAAGTTTTAGCAAATAAAGCTACTCGATTTTTAGCAGTCCAATTGTTACTTAACAAAGATCCAAAACTTGAGTTTAAGAACATTCCAAATGAAGAATTGGCATTGTCAGCACTGATGAATGTCAAAAATTTAAGCGAAAAAGACAGCTTGGAATTTGTCACAGTAAAAGAATTTAAGAAAAGCGAAAGAGCCATTTCTGGTTATTTCTTCAAAGCCACAACTGTAAATAGTGATACCAAATTGACCGAAAATAATTTATACGGCGTCTATTTTGTAACCGAAAACGGCAAGCTGAATCTCCAAGCCTATAATGTCGTGCAATCAGAAATTGATGAAGAAACCGACTTGGAAAACCAAATCGAACTGCTTGTAAATTCAGTTATTCAAGATTCAAATACAAGGGCGAGTTTTGGAAAAGAAAAAGACGAAAGCGAAGCGATGTTCAATTTTCCAGCTTATTAAATTTGCAAAAAAAATCTCAGGACATAAATTTTTTTTATGTCCTGATAAACGATTTCCCATTTGATAATATTAAATCCTCATCTTAAGTTTTTGTTTAAAAATATAAAAATATTTACAAAAATTTCATAAAATCATCTCTTGTAATTTCTCTCGCCCCCAAATTTTCAAGGTGGTCGTTGTGAACTTGGCAATCCAAGAGTTTGTAGTTTTCAGCTTTTAATTTATTAACTAATGAAATAAAAGCCACTTTTGACGCATTGGAAACTTTTGAAAACATGCTTTCGCCACAGAAGACTGTGCCGCCTCCCAAATCAATTCCGTACAAACCGCCGACTAGAACGTCATTTTGCCATACTTCGATTGACTTGGCAAAGCCCAATTCATTTAATTTGCAATAGGCTTCAATCATTTCATTCGTAATCCAAGTGCCTTGCTGGCCATCTCTTTTAATGGAACTGCAGTTTAAAATTACCTCCCGAAAATTTTGGTTGAAGGTAACTTTGAAAATATTCCGGTTCAGGATATTGCGCATGCTTTTTGAAACAGTAAATTCCTCTGGAAAAACAACCATCCGGTATTCAGGCGACCACCATAAAATCGGTTCGTCATCTTCAAACCAAGGAAAAATGCCGCTTCGATAAGCAAGCATCAAACGTTCTGGAGACAAATCACCGCCAACAGCCAAGATTCCGTCGTCATTGGCTTCTTCCACTGGCGGGAAATATAATTCTTTTCTAATAAAATACATTTCAATACTAATTTCAATATTCAATTTCAACTATTTCGCAGAGATTCACAAAGAAAACACAGAGATACACGAAATTTTTCAATCTAGCTTTGCATCTAGAAGCATTGGGATTGCGAAAAAACTATGCGCTTCTTTGCGTAAAACCCACAAACTTTTCCATAAAAAAACCGCAAAAAAATAATTCCTGCGGTTTTTAATTTATTTCTTCAAAGATTAGAATGGCAAATCGTCGTGCTCTTCTTCTTTATAGTTTGCAGCTGGTTCAAAAGCTTCTTTTGCCGGCATTGGAGGAACTTGTCCTTGTGGCGCTTCAGCTTGCAATTTCTCGATTCTCCAACCTTGAATACTGTTGAAATATTTCGTCTCGCCTTGTGGATTTGTCCATTCTCTACCTCTCAAATTGATAGAAACTTTCACCGGCTCACCCACTCTATAATTGTTTAGCAAATCACATTTGTCTTGCGTAAATTCAATCATGATGTGCTGCGGATACTGCTCTTCAGTTGTAACCACCAATTCTCTTTTTTTGAACGCCGCGCTAACCTGCTGTTCTGCGTTAATTACTTTTACTTTTCCTGAAACTTCCATAATTCTCTAAATTTATTTGTTATTTATATGGCTTGTAAACCTACAGCCCTTTCATTAAATTCGCTCTGACAACAGCATTTTCCATGCAGAAATTACGTCATTATTGTCAAGATATTCCTTTGCTTTTAAATGCACTTTTTCTTGGTCGTCAGAACTTAAAACGCCTTTGACCGCAAAATTTGCTTTTACAAATATATCAATTTCCTCGAAAGTGGGCAATGCTTCGACGTTTCCTAATTTACCCAAATCATTGCCGTCAAAAACAGCACTTTGCTTTACAAAATCAGGAATGTTGTCCACACCAATGCCCAAAGTCGTCAGTGGTTTTTCGACTTCAAAGAGTCCGGCGTTTGATCTCGAATACCAATTGCCGCCTAATCTTGAAACCAAATCAATTTTGTGCTGGTCGATGCCGCCATTTTCATCTAAAATCTTTTCGTCGATGTGCATTTTTATGACTTCGCAGATAATCAGATTTCCGGCGCCGCCTTCTGTTCCGAGGCTTATGATCTCTTGGATTTTGCATTCAAATTGAACCGGAGATTCTTTCACGCGAAATGGTTTTACCAAATCAGAAGGAATTGCCGTAAATCCGGCTTTTAAAAATTCATTTACGCCATCACCATATTCTGTACTCGACAGCGAAGCTTGCTGGACCATATCAAAACTTACGACATTAATCACCACTTCACGAGTCGCCTCAGCATTGATTAGCGTATGTTTTATAGTATTGTCACGAACGCGTCTTGAAGGCGAAAAAACTAAAATCGGCGGATTAGCGCTAAAAAGATTAAAAAAACTGAATGGCGAAAGGTTCGGATTTCCCTCTTTATCGACCGTGCTGGCAAAAGCAATCGGGCGCGGACCAACGGAACCTTGGAGATAACCCTGCAATTTTGCCGTAGGAATTTCTTTTGGATCTATACTAATCATAAAATTTTACGTTTAAACAAAAGTAGCAAATTGAATCAAGATGCAACAGCGAAGCTTTTAAGACTTATAAACAGTTTGATATTTTGACTACTTTCTTTTTCCTATATTTATAGCTCAAAATAAAATTTATGCAGTTTTCAGAAAAACGAAATGCGACACGATGGATTATTATCGTTATTTCCTTCATAATTATTACGCTTATCCTTTGGAATACTTATACTTTTTTCCAAATTTTCAAAAATGAAGAACGTCTTAAAATGGAAGTCTGGTCTTCGTCATTAAACACCATAAACAAAGCCGATCTTGAAAATGATGACGTTTCGCTTCCTTTAAAAATTGTGGATCTTAACAGAACCATTCCGATTGTGCTTACCGATCAAAACGGAAAAATCATGGGAATGCGAAATATTTCTGATGAAATTGCCAATGATTCGATCAAAGCAGAAACGTTTTTCAAGAGTTTTAAAAATGAAAATCCGCCGATCGCCATAGAATTTTTACCTGGCGAATTGCAATATGTTTACTACGGAAATTCATCTTTACTGAACAACCTAAAATATTACCCGATTGCCTTATTTTTAATCCTATTTCTTTTCGGATTATTGATTTTTAATTTTTACAGAGCCAGCAGAATGGCGACTCAAAACAAGCTTTGGGCAGGAATGGCAAAGGAAACTGCACACCAAATCGGGACGCCGCTTTCGTCATTATTAGGCTGGATTGAAATCATGAAAGTCGATAATGTGGACGAAACCACGGTGACTGAAATTGAAAAAGACATTGTTCGGTTGCAGACTATTGCCGACCGTTTTTCAAAAATTGGTTCTGAGCCTGTCTTGGAAGAAAAAGACCTTATCAGCGAAACTGAGCAGTCGTATGACTATTTAAAATCTAGGTTTTCAAAGCAGATTGATTTCAGTTTCAAGGCGCCAGATTATCCAATTTTGGTTTCTATAAATCCGATTTTGCACAGCTGGACAATTGAAAATCTGATGAAAAATGCAATTGATGCAATGAAAGGAAGAGGAAAATTGGCAATCGAAATTACCGAAGATGCCAAATTTGTAAAGATAAAAGTAAAAGATTCTGGCAAAGGAATTCCGAAGAATCAGTTCAAGCGAATTTTTGAACCTGGATTTACGACTAAAAAACGCGGTTGGGGATTAGGACTTTCCCTTACAAAAAGAATCGTTGAAGAATACCACAATGGCAAAATCAAGGTTTTTTCTTCTGAGAATATGAAGGGAACTTGTATGTTGATTAGCTTGCGAAAAATTTAAACACAGATTCCATTTAAAACAAAAAATCACAGATTCTAAATAAAATCTGTGATTTTTTGTGACCCGAAAACGAAGTTCGAATTGACGAAGTAAATCTGTGTTGGATGATTCTACAAATTAGCTTTAATCTTCGCCGCTAATTCTTCAAATTCTTCTTTGGTCAATTTCACTTTATTTTGAAAGCGAATTTCATCCATTTCATTCAGCGGAATCAAGTGAACATGCGCGTGCGGTACTTCTAAACCGATTACAGACATTCCGATTCTCTTGCAGGAAACTGTTTTTTCCAAAGCTTTTGAAACCTTTCTTGAAAATTTCATAAGTCCCAAATACTCTTCTTCTTCCATGTCAAAAATCTTATCGATTTCTTTCTTCGGAATACAAAGCGTGTGCCCTTTTGCATTTGGATTTACGTCTAAAAATGCCAAGTAATTTTCGTCTTCTGTAATTTTATACGCTGGAATTTCTCCGTTGACAATTTTTGTGAATATTGAACTCATCTGATTAATCTCTTGTAATTTCTAAAACTTCGAATTTTAAAATACCGTTCGGAACTGTAATTTCAGCTACTTCGCCCACAGATTTTCCAAGCAATCCTTTCCCGATAGGAGAAGTTACTGAGATTTTTCCTGTTTTTAAATCGGCTTCGCTTTCCGCTACCAAAGTGTAGGTCATTTCCATGCCATTTGTCTGGTTTTTGATTTTTACTTTAGACAAAACCAACGCTTTTGACAAATCTAATTGTGACTCGTCAATCAGTCTTGCATTGGCATAAACTTCCTCTAATTTAGAAATTCGCATTTCTAATAAACCTTGCGCCTCTTTTGCCGCATCATATTCTGCATTTTCAGACAAATCGCCTTTGTCTCTGGCGTCTGCGATATCTTGTGAAGCCTTTGGTCGATCTACACTTTTCAGGTGATCAAGCTCTTCTTTTAATTTTTTTAATCCTTCGGCGGTATAATAAGATACGTTACTCATAATTTTATCGTTTATATAAATAGAAAAAATCCCATGACCACGGGATTTCTTTCCACAAAGATAGTATTTTTTACTTCAGTTTAAATTTATACGCTATTCGTATATTAAACCAAAGTTAATTAAATTAAATTTGCTAATCCAAATTACAATATGAAAATTTTAAAGATGAGAAAGTTAATTGCCTTAATTATTGCTATAATCGCAGTTTCAGCGTGTTCAAGTGACGACACAAGACGCAATCGTAATCCCTATATTCCGAATTATTCGTTTAACGTAGAAATCAATCTGAACCTGCCACTTTATAGCGATTTGAGGTATGTAAATGGCGTGAAACACATAAATTTAGCAGGCGCCGGCGTAAACGGAATCATTCTTTACAACAGAGACGGCAACAATTTCAGCGCTTATGAAGCGACTTGCCCAAACCAAATTCCTGCAACTTGCTCGGTTTTAGACATCGATGGATTGTATGTAATTTGCCCTTGTGACAATGTAAAATACAGCTTAATTGACGGTTATGGCGCAGCTGAATGGCCTCTGGTTTCTTACAGAGTTGTGAAAAACGGAGATATTTTGTCGATTTCCAACTAAGCCCGAAAATTACTTTTTAGGCTTGCTATCCATATAAAAAGTCAGGTTCCCGCCGTTCATCAATTGTTCGTGGGTGATGAATTTTGAAATTTCTTTTCCGTTTAATTCTACTTTTTTTACGTAGATATTTTTCGCATTTTGATTTTTGGCAGTAATTGTCAAAGTCTTTCCGTTTTCAAAATTCATTGTTGCTTTTTTTACCAAAGGACTTCCCAAAGCATAGTCTGGCGAACCCGGCGCAACTGGATAAAAGCCTAAACTAGTAAAAATATACCAAGCGCTCATTTGGCCTGTATCGTCATTGCCACCCAAACCATCTGGCCCAGAATGATACATTCTCTTGATAATCATTCGCACTTTTTCTTGGGTTTTCCAAGGCTGATTTGTCCAATTATATAAGTAGGCGACGTGGTGCGAAGGTTCGTTTCCATGAACGTAATTCCCGATGATTCCGTCTCTTGTAATGTCTTCGGTATTTTCAAAATATTTATCAGGAAGGTTCATTGAAAACAATTCGTCCAAGTGTTTTGAAAACTTTTCTTTACCGCCATTCAATTCAATCAGACTTTCTGGATTATGGGGAACATACAAGCTATAATTCCAAGTATTTCCTTCAATAAAACCCTGTCCGTGAGTATCTAACGGATCAAATTCTTTCTTGAATTTTCCATCACTCAATTTCGGACGCATAAATCCTACCGAAGAATCGAAGACATTTTTATAATTTTCAGCACGTTTTATATACGTTTCATAAACATCGTTTCTGCCTAATTTCTTCGCCATTTGGGCAATACACCAATCGTCATAAGCATATTCCAATGTCTTTGAAACCGATGCGCCGTTTTTATCTTCAGGAACATATCCTAGTTTTTTGTAATATTCCAAACCATCGTAATAATCTAGATTTGAAGAAGAAATCATAGCTTCCAAAGCTTTGTTTTTGTCAAAATCGTCGTTGTTTTTTGCAACAGCATCAGCAATTAGAGAAACCGCGTGATAACCAATCATACACCAATTTTCGTTGGCATAATGCGACCAAACTGGCAGTGCTTTGTGAACGCTTTGGTCATAATGCGCCAACATTGATTTTATCATATCTGCATTTCGTTTTGGCTGAATCACATTAAAAAGCGGATGAAGCGCGCGATAAGTATCCCAAAGTGAAAACGTCGTATAATTGGTAAAACCTTCTGCTTTGTGCACATTTTGGTCCAAACCTTTGTAGCTTCCATCGACATCCATGTAAACTGTCGGATTGATAAAAGCGTGGTACATCGACGTATAAAAATTGATTTTATCTTCTTCAGAAATGGTTTCTACTTCAATTTTCTGCAGCTCTTTTTCCCAAAGCATTTGGCCTTCATTTTTAGTCTTTTCAAAATCCCAATGCGGAATTTCAGCTTTCATATTTTCTAGAGCTCCCAAAGTGCTTACTGGAGAAAGCGCAAATTTGATCTTTACTTTTTCGTTTTCATTCGTATCAAAATCCAGAAACATTTTCAATTTTCTTCCAGCAGCTTCGGGGAAGTTTTTTGACTGGTCAAATTTCCTCCAAAAGCCTTTGTAAATATTCTTGTCGTCATTATTTTGAAAGCCATAACTTTTGAATGGTTTTGAAAATGCAATCGCAAAATAAACCGTCCGCGTCCTACCCCAACCTTGCGTTTGGCGGTAACCTGTGACCAAAGTGTCGTTTTCCACACGCACAAATGTCCAAACATTCTTCTCATTGTGATTGTAAATTCCGGCCATCAAATCTAAAATTATGTGCGCATTATCAGATTTCGGAAACGTATATTGATGAAAACCGACACGCTGTGAAGTTGTCAATTCAGCGGTAATATTATAATCGTCGAGTTTTACTTTGTAATAATTCGCTTCGGCAATTTCATTTTTGTGCGAATAGGCAGAACGATAGCCTTTGGTGTGATTTGTCGCAGTTCCGGGATTCAGATATAATTCGCCCGTTGTCGGCATAATCAAAAAATCACCCAAATCAGAATGTCCGGTGCCGCTGAAATGCGTGTGGCTAAAACCTGTAATTGTCTTGTCTTCGTATTGATATCCGGCACAATATTCATAGACTTTTCCGTTGTATTTTCCATTTAATTCGTAAGAAATCGTGTCAGTATCCGGACTCAATTGTACTGATCCAAACGGAACCGTCGCGCCAGGAAATGTATGTCCCATTCGTTCTGTTCCGATCAACGGCCGAATATATTTGAAATTTTGCGTTTTTTGGGCAATGGAAAACAGCGGCAATAAAAACATTGAAAATAACAATAGTTTCGATTTCATCTTCGGAAGTTTTGGGATTTTGGAAAATTATTCCCTAAAGATATTACAATAAAACAGAAATAAAAAAGCCTGACAGAAGGTGGTTTCTGCCAAGCTTTTTTGGGGAAATAAAAAAACTAATTCTAAAATTTCAATGTCAATCCGGCTAAGAAATTAATTCCCGCTTGCGGATAATAACCTGCGCCTTCAATCGTGCTGACCGTTCCCGGATTTGTATAGTCGTCGTCATACGTGTAAAAATAGCCATTTGATTCATATTTGTAATCAAAAATATTATTGACCAAGCCAGAAACAATTATCGATTTGAAAATTGACTTCATCTTGATTTCATACGAAATATTAAAATCGCTCACAGAATAACTTTCTAATTTTGAGCCTTTCGAATCGATATTTCCCATGTATTGGTCACCGACGAATTTTGTCAAAAGAGAAACCTGCATGTTTTTTATCGGAAGAAAAGTAATCGCATTACCCACAATTACGTTTGGAGAAAAAGCAATATCTGTGTTTCCTAAATTCTGCAAAACGCCATCTCTTTGGAAATAAAAATCTTCGTTTTTGTTTGAACTCACAGTTAAGTTCGGACGAAAAATCCATCTTTCGTTTACAAACAAAGTCGCGTCGATTTCCAAACCTAGTCGGTAACTGTTTCCAGAATTTTGGCGAATCGGCGCGCCGACATCGTTCAAAGTTCCGGTTAAAACCAGCTGATCTTTGTAACGCATGAAATATCCGTTGATGTTTAATTTGGTTTTTGGCGTGTTATATCTCCAGCCTAATTCAAAATCGTTCAGCTTCTCTGGTTTTGGACTTCCGGCTTCATAATCGCTTCGGTTTGGCTCTCGATTTGCTCTTGCATACGAAAAATAAATATCGCTCACATCGTTTACCGTGTAAGTGATTCCCGCCTTTGGATTGAAGAAATCGAAAGTGTCATTTACATTTCCTGTGTCGTTTCCGTTTGCTTTATAACTTACATTTCTGAACTGCAAATCTCCAAAAAGGCTCCAATTTTCATTTAATTTCACATTTGCTTTCGCAAAGAAATTCGCATCGGTTTTAGTAGAAAAATCATTATAATATTCTAAATCATATTCTGGCAAAACCACGCTTCTTGTCCAAAGCACGTTGCCTCGATGGCTTCCCTCGTATTTATTTAAGCCACCGCCGAGAATAAAATCTAGATTTTCATTTTTGTAATTGGCTGAAAAAGTAGTGCCATAAAAATCATTGTCAAGCCATTTTCTTCGAATCAGATCACTTTCAGAAACCTCAATTCCGTTGATAAGTTGCGGTTCGATTCCATAATCTGACACGTCTTCACCTGCTTTATAATTTTCATAATAGCCAAGACCTTTTGTGTAATGGAAAGCTAAATTCGTGTGCCAGTTGCTTCCCCATTTTTGGTTCCAATGCAATTGATAATGATCTTGGTTGTAATTATCGGTTTCATTATTGTAAAATCGCAGGTTTCCGGCATCATCGATATATTCTCCAGAAGTATTGTAAGTTCTGTCATTTGCGAGTTTTTCTGGATCTTCGAGTCCGTTCCAAGCTTGGTAGGTTTTCTCTTTTCCGCCAAAAACTAAGGCTTTGATCAAAGTGTTTTTGGCAACAAAAGTTCCTTGAAAGAAATACGATTTTAAGTCAGATTCTGCTCTGTCGATATAACCATCAGACTTGATATTTGAAACTCTTCCGGCCAATTCAAAATGGTCGTTCATCAAGCCAGTGCTGAATTTTACCGTATGTTTTCTGGTATTGAAGCTTCCAAAAGAATTCGCAATTTCTCCGTTAGATTCTAAAGCATACGAATCGGTAAGCAAATTTAAGCTGGCGCCAAAAGCTCCGGCACCATTTGTGGACGTCCCGACACCGCGCTGTAACTGCATACTTTGAACCGACGAAGTAAAATCTGGCATGTTCACCCAGAAAGTTCCCTGCGATTCAGAATCGTTGTACGGAATTCCGTTTAGCGTAATATTCACGCGTCTCGAATCAGAACCTCTGACGGAAATCGCCGCATAACCGATGCCATTTCCAGCATCAGAAGTCGTCACGACCGAAGGCAGATAATTCAGCAAAGCCGGAATATCTTGTCCTAAATTTCGAGATTCTAAATCTTTCTTCGTAATGTTTGTAAAAGTCACCGGAGTCTGCGCTGTTACACGAATTGCGGAAACCAAAACCTCATCTAAAGCGGTAATTTTTGTGGTATCAAGTACTTTTTCTTCTTGGGCAAAAAGGGAAGCGGATGAGAATAATGCGATTGCAAAAAGTGTTTTTGCGTTAAAAAATCCCGATCGTTCAGGACTCTTTTGGCAAAGAGGAAATTGTTTGAATAAAGTTTTCATTCGTAAAAATTTTACGAAATAAAAGGGGTAATTATTCTGTTGTTAAAATTAAAATTGGTGATCTACGACAATTTTGAAGCGTGCACTCTAAAAAAGTTGTCGTTTTTTCCCTTGGCAGCATTACCCGCCCAGGTTCTTTGGGTATAATCTCAGCTCGTTATTTAGAGCACCCCTTTGAGACAGCGCAAAACTAATTATAAAATATGAATTACAAATTAAGAATCGCAAAAATTTTAAAAATCAGGTTTTCGTCGATTTTGCTTTTTCTCAGAAAGGTTTCTTTTGTTGTGAATCCTCTTTCTGATTACTGATTTCGGAACTTTTGTAGCTTTTCTTTCCTTAGGGACTATTAAGTTTTGATTGATTATTTGCAAAAATCTTTTGATTACGATTTCCTTATTTTTCAACTGGCTTCGGTCTTCGTCGCAATTTAAAATCAAGATTTTATCGTTGGTCAGTCTTGGTTCTAAATTCTGTTCTAATAGCAATTTTTCGTCTTCAGACAACGCTTTTGAATTCCATAAATCAAAGGAAAGCACGACTTTTGACGAAACTTTATTCACGTTCTGTCCGCCAGCACCACTGCTTCTGACGGCTTTGAAACTTAATTCTGATATGATTTTTTCTGGTTCCAAAATTATTGTGGCTGATGCGCCGTTTTTAATAAATCATTGACCGTTTTCACAGGATTAAAAGTAATCAGTGGCACTTCTACAAAAAGCGTAATCCAAGAAGCCATCGCGCCATTCCACAAACCTGGAAGTTCATAAGCCTTGATATCTTTGCCATTTTTAGTTTTATCGGCAATGAAACCACTATTATGGTCAATGAATTTTGTGAGGTCAAACTTGTTATTTTTATAATCTTTTACAGCGCAAACCAAATCCACCGGATTAAAATGTGTCGCCTGCGCCATGATTTTTGCCTGATTTGGATTTTGCAGATCGACTTGAGAAGATTCCACGATCTGAAGCGAAAGATTGCCTTTCAAACCGCGAACCCAGAACGGTCCTCCGCCAGGTTCTCCTTCATTTTTCACCATGCCGCAAACACGAATCGGTCGGTTTAAAAGTTCTTGCAGATACTCAATTTTGCTCTCTTTCGTATATTTTGAAAAGTCAGAAATAACAGGACAGTGGATTTTATTTTTAGCAAAATCTACAATCTCGTCAATCAGCTCTTTGTTGGCTCTTTCTGATTCTAATTCTTTCAAATAGGAAAATATCTTTTCTTGAATTTCAATTAAAATACCCCCTAACGCTTTTTTATACAAGGAAATTTCTGAAATATGATTTTGTATTACATTATCAATATTTTTGATAAAAATCAAATCGCCGTTGAGCTCATTCAGGTTTTGTATCAGCGCTCCATGCCCGCCTGGACGAAAGAAAAGCGAGCCATTTTCTAAACGAAAAGGTTCACCGTTCAAGTCAGCCGCAATCGTGTCTGTACTTTTGTGCTGGTAAGAAAAATCGATGTTTATTTTGGTCTTTGAACTTTCTTCGACTTTACTTTTTACGTCAGAAATAATCTTTTCAAAAGCTTCCTGATGTTCTTCAGAAATGGTAAAATGAAGGTTCGAAATACCTCTTGAAGCCGCATAAAATCCGCTTTCGTTTAAATGTTCTTCAATTGGCGTTGCAATGTGGTCTGCATATTCGTGAAAAGGCAAAATGCCCTTTGGTTTTGAAGCAAAATCAAAATGCGAAGATGACAAAAGTGCTTTTGCCAAAAGGTAAACTTTGACATCATTTGATTGTTTTTCAAAATCTGAGAACTGCGTTTTTGTATATTTTAAAAGTTCTTTGTAAAAAGGAAACTTTTCTAAACCAATAACAAAAACAGGCATTGCCGAACATTTTTTTCTATTGATATAAGCATTCAGCGTTTCTTCACTGACTTTAAATTCGTTTAAAAATTCAGTCAAAAACTTAAACATTCTGCTTGCAGCGCCAGATGCGGGAACAAACTTTTGAAGTTTCAGCGTTTCCTTTTTTTGGTCAAAAAAATTAGAATAATAAATGGCTTCGTTGTCTGAAATCGGCAGTATTCCGTTTTTAATTGTAGCTGGTTTGTCAAGTATGGTTTTCGGAATTCCGCTTTTAAAAATGTTCAAGTGTGCTTCGACCTCACCGATGGAAACCTGTAGGTTTTTCATCTGCATAAAATCACTCGAATTAAATCCTAAACTTTTTGACTTTTCAAGTTCTTCAAGCGTTTCGATTGCTTTTTCAAGTCGCTCTTCCTGATTTCCTGAAAGTTTTATATAAGGCTTTTTATTGTCAATTAAGGCTTGTTCAAATTTTGCCATAAGCATTTCTCTTTCATTAGGTTTATCGCGCAAATCATCCTTTTCAAAGGGAACATCAATGTCTGTCAGAAAAAACAGATCATATTTGTGCTTTCTCGCGGCCTTGTCTAAACTAGCATCGCAAAAGCCATAATAAATTTCTGAAAACACTTTTGTACACATGAGATTCGTGTCACAGAAAAGATATTTTTCAGCTGTTTTTAAGGCTTCGTTCTCTAGTTTAATTTGTCCGACAGCAATGGGAAGCAAATCTTCAGGAGTGCAAATTGCTTGCGATTCATTCCACTTTTTTTGCAAATAATCACGCGCAAATTCTTCAATCCAGATGGTTTGAAAATGTTGCGCTAATTGTTTTGCTAAAGTTGTTTTTCCAGTAGATTCTGGACCATACAACGCTATTTTGATTATATCTGTGGGTTGCTGTTTAAGATTTTCCTCCATTCTAAATAGGCTAATATTGCTAAAATTGTAAAAAAAACATATTGCAGCGACAGCATTCCAAGTCCTCGATAAGCATACAATGGAACGGCGATAATATCACCGATAATCCAAAGTGTCCAGTTTTCGATTTTTTTCAGCGCCATGTACCACATTCCCGTGAAGAAAATGCCTGAAGTGACGATATCGATGTAATTTTCTGGACGTATTTCTTTCCCAAATAAATGATAAATGCAATATGTTACCACAATAGTAAGAAAAAATAGCAAGATTCCAATGATTTTCTGCTTATCATTCGTTCTAGAAATCTTAAAAACGTGCTCATTCTCTTTTACGCGCGACCAATTTATCCAACCGTAAATACTCATGAATGAAAAATAAACATTCAATGTCATATCAGCAAAATATTCTGCTTTATAAAGAAGGTAAACCGTGATTACTGTTGCAATTATTCCTGTCGGATAAACTAAAATATTTTCTTTTTTGGCATAATAAACGCTGCTAATTCCGAAGAAAAATACGACAGCTTCCATGACGATGTCAAAGGTCGTTGCGTTTTTATAGGCGTCTAAAAAAAAATCAATCATTGGAGATGAGATTTGGATTTGTAAAGAAATTTATGTCGTTTTCAAAGGCCGTTCCAATGACCACCAAATCAGCTCCGGCAATGTAAGCGTCTTGGATTTCTTGAATGGATTTTATGCCGCCACCGACAAGCAGCGGAATTTCTAGATTTTTTGAAACCAAGGAAATTGTTTCTAAAGGAACAGGCAATTTTGCCCCACTTCCAGCTTCTAAATAAATCAACTTGTTTCCTAAAAATTCTCCGGCAATTGCCGTATCCACTGCAATTTGTGAATTATGTCTTGGCAACGGAATGGTTTTGCTGACCGAAGCAACGGCTGTGGGATTGCCACTTTCTATCAAAATATAGCCTGTGGAAATGATTTCAAGTTTGGATTTTTTAAGAACCGGCGCGGCTTTTACCTGATGCTCGATTAAAAAATCTGGATTTCTGCCAGAGATTAACGACAAGAATAATATTCCGTCGGCGTGGATTGAAATTTGCGAGGGATTTCCGGGGAAAAGCACAATTGGAAGCGTTATTTGCTTTTTTAAACGAATGATTATTTCGTCAATAGTGTTATTTAAAACCAAACTTCCGCCAATGAAAACGTGTGTTGCAGGAGATTCGTTAATCTTTTGAATCAAATTTTCAATATTCTGCAAAAAAACTTTATCTGGGTCGAGAAGGATGGCCAGAAGTTTTTTATTTGTTTTTTTCGCTTGGCGTATTTCGGAATAGATATTTTGTATTTTTTGTTCCACGTAGATTCACAAAGTTTTCACAAAGCTACGCAAAGAAAATTAGATAATTTGGCAATTAGGCAATGTGATAATTCTATGCGTTTCTTGAAATTTATTTTTCAAAAGCATACACCAGCGTATAATTTTCGATTTCTTCAAAGCTGATTTCGAATTTTATATTTAAATTTTCGAAGGTCAAAAGTGCTTCTGCTTTTAAATCTTTCATTTCAAATGGAGCAACAAAAATGTGGTCTTTGAAACTGATTCCTTTTTCGTTCCTGATTTTAAAAACGGCTTCTTTTATGCCCCAGATTACGGTTAATTTTGAAACATATTCTTGTAAATTTTCCTTATTGAGAAATAAAAATTCAGAATCATCCACAAATTTATCGGCAATTCTTATGATTTTTTCTCTTCGCTGTTCGATGTCGATTCCAACGTTTTTATCGCTCAAAATAATGGCAGAAAAATCAAAAGAATGTGTAATTGAAATATGGTTTTCATTGTCTAAATGCGGTTTCCCGAATTCGTCATAATGAAGCTGAACGTCGTTGTGGCCCGTTTCTTGGAGTAATTTCCTGACGCTTAAAAAGGCGCGTTGGTGTGTTTCTGATTTCATTCCTTGCAATCTCAAAAGCGTTTTTTCTTTTAAAATTACTTGTGAGTAAAGTTCGTCGAAGGTTTCTGTGATTTTCCAGATTAAGATTTTTGTAGTGGGATTATATTGGATGGTTTTGTGGAGCATTTTTTAGGGTTGAGGGTTTTGGATTAATCACCTATGCCATTTCTGACTGTAAACGACTTTGCTTTTTAATTCTTTTCCCAGATCGTATACTTACAATTAATACAACTAAACCGATGAGTGTATATATCATTGATTCAATTAGATATCTAGAAAAAGTATCTTGAGTAAATAAGCTTCCTAAGCTATTTAAAATTGAATTCAAATAACCTGTTGCAACTAATCTGATTGTAAAAAAGGATAATATGAATGTGGACAATGTGGTTATCCAAGAAAATTTAAATATTACATTCAAAATTAAAAAGAGAACCATTATATAAAGCCCAGCATAGAAGGGAAATATTTGCATATCTGTCATAAATTCAAATATGTTTTCTTGCGTAGAAATTTGTTGCCAACAATCGCTTTCAGAATCTTTTATGTAAGCACTTATGCAATCCATTTTTTCAGAATTTATTGCAAAATAAAATCTTTTTATTCCGTTAACAATAAAAAGGAAAGCTAGTAATTGAAAAAATATAAGTTTAATTTTGTTCATAAATAGTATTAACCGACTGCCTAATAAACGCAAAGGTTGAAAGTTTTTCGCAAAGTCCACTAAGCTTTTGTCTTTTTGAACGTAAATGTATTGATTTAATATATTTTCAATTCTTCCACAAACTTTTGCCTATTGGCTATTTATTAATACCTCTTTTAACTTACAGATTATTTTAATAGAAACTAATTCCGTAAATTTGCATAAATTTTGATAATACAAATATATACAAATAGATGAGTACAACGACATTACCTTTTGTAGCTTTTAAAGTGAAAGATATTTCTCTTGCGGCGTGGGGAAGAAAAGAAATTGAATTGGCGGAAGCTGAAATGCCAGGTTTGATGGCGCTTCGTTCAGAATATAAAGATGAGCAACCGTTGAAAGGTGCTAGAATTGCAGGTTGTCTTCACATGACAATTCAAACTGCAGTTTTGATCGAGACTTTAATCGCTCTTGGCGCTGAAGTTACTTGGTCTTCTTGTAATATTTTTTCTACGCAAGATCAGGCGGCCGCTGCAATTGCTGCTGCTGGAATTCAAGTTTATGCTTGGAAAGGTCTTGATGAAGAATGGTTTGACTGGTGTATCGAGCAGACTTTATTTTTTGGAGAAGACCGTCAGCCGTTAAACATGATTCTTGACGATGGTGGAGATTTGACAAATATGGTTATCGATCGTTACCCAGAATTAGTTGCCGGAATCAAAGGTCTTTCTGAAGAAACAACTACTGGTGTTCACAGACTTTATGAAAGAATGAAAGCTGGAACTTTGCCAATGCCTGCAATTAACGTAAATGATTCGGTTACTAAATCGAAATTTGACAACAAATATGGTTGTAAAGAATCTGCAGTTGATGCAGTTCGTCGTGCAACTGACTTAATGTTGGCCGGAAAAAGAGTAATCGTTTGTGGATATGGCGACGTTGGAAAAGGAACTGCAGCTTCATTCAGAGGTGCTGGTTCTATTGTAACTGTTACTGAAATTGACCCAATTTGTGCGCTTCAAGCAGCAATGGACGGATTTGAAGTGAAAAAATTAGACACAGTTATCGCAAACGCGGATATCATCATCACGACAACTGGAAACAAAGACATCGTTCTTGGTTCTCACTTTGAGAAGATGAAAGATAAAACTGTTGTTTGTAACATCGGTCACTTTGACAATGAAATCGATATGGCTTGGTTGAACAAAAATCACGGAGCTTCAAAAATCGAAATCAAACCTCAGGTTGATAAATATACAATTGCTGGAAATGACATCATCATTTTGGCGGAAGGTCGTTTGGTAAACCTTGGTTGTGCAACTGGACACCCAAGTTTTGTAATGAGTAATTCATTCACAAACCAAACTTTGGCTCAAATCGAATTATGGAAAAACAGTGCAGCTTACAAAAATGAAGTTTACATGTTACCAAAACATTTAGATGAAAAAGTGGCTGCTTTGCACTTGGCTAAATTGGGAGTTGAATTGGAAACATTGAGAGATGACCAAGCGGCTTACATCGGAGTTGAAGTTCAAGGTCCGTTTAAACCTGAATATTACAGATACTAGTATTGAGAATCGAAAAAACCCTTGCTGAAAAGCGAGGGTTTTTTATTTTGAATAATTCGTAATCTAATCTTGCATGTGCAATTTATAAGCTTCGGCTTCTTGTTCGCTTGAATCTATAATTTGCTTTAAATTTGGAATATTAAAGTAATTATTTTTCTTTATGATTTCAATAATTTCTGGTTGTGAAGATGCGATATTATAAATCACGGTGGCTTCATTGTTCCAAACCGTCGCATTTTCCTTTTTGAATTTTTCGGTTGCCGGAGTTTCAATGCTGGCAATATAAGCGATGATTTTCGCCTTGTCTGCTTTTGTAAATTTCTTTGACGGATCTTGACCTTCATTAAAAACATTGTCCACATCGCCGTCAAATAAGACTAAGGCATAATTTGCCAGCGCATACACAAATCTATTATCTGAAGCTGTTGTATTTTGTTTTGTGAAATCAAGCAAATCAGTACGCACGTCTAAGTTTCCGTCGCAATCTTTTACAAAGAAAAGTTCTCCAATTTTTTGAGTCTGCTTTGGTGCTGATTTGTCATATTTATTATAAAAATCATTCAGAACAAGTTTGTTTATTTTCTCATTTGTATCATATCCGTAGGTAAAAACAAGCATTTTCAAGAAATCTTTATCATTAGCCAAAAGCCATTCTAAATCAGCTTTGCTGTCATTAAAAAGAAACTTATTTCTCGCCAAAACGGTTCTTAAATTCTGTGATCTTTCTCGAGACAAATCGGGTTTTGCATTCCACTTATAAATTTTAATTTCGTTAGCTTCTTCAGGCAAATCATTCTCAAAAGTTGCTATTTCAGGGAACATTTTTTGGTAATCTAAAATCTCAGGAATAAAGAACAATTCAGAAAGGAAATTTCCATCCTTGCTGATATAATTTACATAATCCAAATCTGTATTTTTCAAAAATTTCAATTCTTTATTGCATGGCGAAGTGAAACTTACAATAACAGTTTTTTTATCAGAACTGAAATCAAGTTTTCTATTAAAAATGCTTTCTATTCTTTTTCCAAATTCTTCATTTGCTGGAGATTTATAGCCATTGCTTGCCAAATATCCTTTTAAAATTGCATTAGAAGCATTTAAGTCTTCTTCAGTCAAATCATAGTTTGGATAATCAGTTTCATATTTTTCAGCAGCATATCCGGCTTCGATTTGCTTTTTCAATAACGGCTCGATTTCTTTATTTTCCATTATAATTTGGTTGTTTGATTGTTCAGTCTGTTCAATATCTTTTTTCTTGCAGGAAGCAAATCCAATTAAGAATAAAGAGAAAATAAGCATTTTTAATTTCATAAGAATTCACTTTTTTAAGTTCTTGTACTTGATGCGCTGTCAACATCAGCCTCTGATTTCATGATTTTAAGTTTATATTCTGCTGCGACGGGCGTGTAATTTGGCGGAATCACAAACCAGTCAATATCACTTTTGCTGTATTTTGAAATCTTGACAGTTCGGGCTCCTTTTGAACCTCCCTGATTTCCACCAACACAATAATAATGATTGCCGTCTTCGCTGATTCCAATTACAAAAGTGATGTGGCCATCGCCTCCCACTGCTCCATCTTTTCCATCTGCTTTTGCTGTGCTGTTATCGCCCCAATCAATTACCGCTGCTGATCCATAAATTGGCTTGTCTTGTTTCCAAAATTGCCACATCGCAGCCCTGCAGGAAAGTGCAGGTGGCGCATAACCTGCTTGCGAAAAACACCAACTGACAAAAGCACCACACCAGTTTGTTTCTTCATTGAGCCCTTTTCCGTTTGAAGAGGCATTGAAATATTCAGAAATTCTTGAATTGTTGCTTTTTGCACCAAGAATCGCTTTCTGTCCAATTTCTTTAAGCGCAAATGGCACCCATGGCGCTTTTCCTGCAATGGGTTCTACTTTTCCATAAACGCAACTGTCCACCTTGAATACTTTTGCTGTAAAATCTTTAAAGGCTTTCTGTTTTTTTGCATAACTGCCATCCACTTCTTTCCCAACTTTTATTGAAATCGGCTTAGTATCGGTTTTTCCATTGGTTAAGGTATTAATATTTTTCCACTTAAAAAAAGCCATCGATGACAATACCGCAACGCCCACATCAGTCAAAACCAGATCAGGATTTTCTACAATATTTGAGCCTTCTTTTAAGGTATATTTATTTGCATATTCATAAGCTTTTCGGCCTGTAAGCTGTACTAGTCCTTTTCCCCTGAAATTCCAACCGTCATTTGCCTGTGTATTTCCAAGTTCTTTTCCTTTGTCAGATGTTGGCGAATAAGCCCAATTGGCAATATTTTTTTGGTTTTCTGCAGAAACGCCAGGTTGCCTTGGTTCAACTGTCGGCCTTCCCCAAAGAGCTGCTTTTTTTCTTCCTTCAACAGTTTTGAAAGCGCCAAAAGTGGTAATAAGACCTTGATAATACCAATTGAAATTTTCGCCGTTTTTTACATGTAATTTCAATCCAGATTCCACGACAGCCTGCGCAAAAAAATGGGCTTTGTTCCAGCAGGTATCCATGCCCAATTCTTTCATGTGTTTTGTATAATATGAAGCCGCCTTGGTTAAAGTTGCATCGTCCGCTTCTGTAAATATCTGTTTCAATTCTGCCACGGTTACAGGTTTTTGGCAATTTGGGCAACCGCCTTCTTTCACAGGAGCAACCGTTCCCACCACGACAGCGCTTTTATTTTCAACCATTTTGACCGCGCTCGGCGAAAACAGCAGATTTACTGTCGCTTCCTTTTCTTCACCGTCGGCGTCATAAATGGTCTTGCCGTTTTTATCTTTGACTTGGATATAAGCAACGCGCAGTTTTTTCACCTTCGCAATTTTGCTCCATTTTATTTCACATTTTAAGACTCCAGACTGGTCAACTTTGGCTTTTGCCTTATATTTCAAGTCGTTATCGAATCCTGTAACTGCTTCCCAAACCTCAACTGTCAACTCTTCATTGGCAGGAATTCCAGTCGTATGAGCATAAAACCAACTGACTTTGTCATAATCAACTGACATGTGTTTTTTTGAAGCGTTTTGCTCGCCTAACATGGCGTCAAAAATTTTCCTTTCGCTAGTCAGCGTGAAGCTTCCTGCTTTCGGAAATTTTGCCTCTTCATTTTTTACAGTAAGTTCTGGCGCATTTATTTTGATATGAAACTTCGTATGGTTTCCTGCTGCAGTTTTTATCTTTCCATCAAAGGCAATCGGAAGCAGCGCGCCGTCAAAATTTTTAACCGCTATTTCATGAACTGCTTTTCCGCTGGCGTCGTCGATAATCTGAACTTTAAAATTTTCGCCGTTGAGTTCTTTGTGTGAAATATAAATATTTCCCTTGTGTCCCCAACTTGCCTTGTTCGTTTTCACGCCGTTCAAATCTGTAAAAGCTGCATCTGTAATTTCGGCCTGCCTAACGTCAATCGTCTGTTTAACACCTGGCTGTCTGTTGATTCTGCAGACCACGGTTTGCTTTCCCGGAGTGGCAATTTTCACATCGATAGACTGTGCAACCACCTGTTTTCCAATCACATCCCAAACAACTTTCTCATCTTCATTTAAATTCATTATAAATTTATCGGCTTTCAGCGTAAATTTCTTGCCCACTTTTGGCTGTGCTGACTGCGTAAAACTTACTACGTCATTATTTTTTACCGAAAAACGCCAGTCGTCAGCTTCGTCTTTTGAACCCGGACCGAAGGCATTGGCCTTACTTACGAAAGCTTCCACGACATAATCTCCTGGTTTTAAGAAATTAGATCCTGGCAAATTTAATGACGAACCGGTTCCCACAAGCCTTCCGTTCAGATTCCATTTTATCTGGCTTCCTTCCTCAGATGTGATATTATTCGCGGTTTTATATTGCGTATTTCCCACAGAAAATTTCATGGCCGTTTCAGGACGAATTACCTCAGCGGTGCTGGTGATTCCAAGAACCGAAAGGCTTTCTGTTTTTCCTGAAAAAGTCTGGCTTTGGGTTGCGCCGTCTTCATTTGTATAATCTGCAACTACTGTATAAGTTGAAGATGTATTTGTTGGCGTAAAAACATAGGAATTTCCTGTTTGTTTTCCGTCAGTCAATATATTTCCGGCTTCATCTTTGGCATAAATTTTCACTCTTTGAAGTTCTTCTTCATTTGGCGGCAAGAGAAATTTGGCTTCAAAAACAGCTGGAAAATTCTGTCTTAAGCGACTGGTTTTGCTTTTATCTTTTCTGGTAAATGTATCGCCGTCTTTAGTTCCTAAAACATTTCCTTCAAGTCTATTGACCACGACTTCCACATCAATTGAGCAATCGGTATAATTTTTATCGTGTGCGCCATCGCTAAAATCTGGTCTTTTCGGCTTTCCATATCCTTCCACGCGGTAAGTTCCCAGCGCTAAAAAGGTATTCTGAAACTGCGTCCCAGTTTGTTCTCTGACAAAGGATTTTTTATCGCCTTCATAAATTACCCAAGAAGTAAGGTCTTTATTTCCTGATTTTAAGTTGGCATTGAAAACACATTCTTCATTTTTTCGAATTCGGATTTTTTCAACTTCCTTGCCTTTTAAAGAATTCAATTCGGCAAACCCAGTTCGCCCCGTGATACTTTTTAAAGTAATGCTGTTCACGACCGGAAATACCTGTTCGGCGACCGGTTTTTCTACAGCCGGATTAATCAACATCTGCTCCACCGGATCGGTGTTTTCGGCATGTTCTTTTACGACGGTGTTGGTCTGTCCGTGTTTTTTGATAGAAACTACGCCGCCGACCGTACATTGCAAAGTCGAAATTTCTGTCAAAACTGTTTTTCCTGAAACCACTTTTTTATCATAAGTCTTGTCCCATTTCGGACCAAAAGCTGGCGCGCACGGCATATTTCCAGAAGAGGAAGGCTTCAAAGTGCATTTTCCATAAGTGGCTGCCGGCGGATCCATAGTCTTGTCATCTTCTGTCACGGCAAATTTTCCGTCGCTGTCATTTATGACTAATTTTTTGTGCGACGTGACCACTATTTTTGCTTCCTTCGTCGGATCTTCCGCTTTATTGCAGACACAAGTCGCCCCGTGAACTACGTAATATTTTTCGTCGTGTTCGTTTTTTTCAGCTTCTTTTAGTCTGTCTTCTTCGGCTTGTTTTTGTTGTTCCAGATCATATTTTCCCTGAACTTTTGCCTCATTGTCATCAATGGTTTCTGTCTCCATACGTCAAATTTTTAGAGTTATTCTAACATTGATTTTAAAGTAATCGTTTCTTTATAATCGAAATAATTTTCAATTTCGACTTTGACTGCCGTTTTTGATGCTGTGAAAAAAAAGCTGTCATTTACATAATTTATTTTGTGTTCCAAGCTTGTTTTTATTGCCACATCGGTATCGATTTCTTCTAACTTATTCTTAATCCGATATTGGTTAAAGAAATTTTTCAAGTTATCATAATCGCTGTTTTCATAAGAATAGTTTTTGTTTTCAGCAACCGCATCTTCACTCTTTTTCCAAAATGTTTTTCCGATAATCGGCGTCATCCATTCAAAAGAAGCGGTTTCTTCTGGCGAATAGCGCTGTAACGAAAGGTTGATGATTTTCACGATTCCGAGGGAAAGGATGAGTTGTTCTAATTTTTCTGGCGTGTTGGTGCTTTCAATAAATTGGCTTCTGATATATTGCAGTCCTTCACCTTGCATTTCGTCTTGCAACTGCTGGTCTTTTTCATTGATTCGTTGCGTTATTTCTTCGTAATTTGCCACTTTCAACTCGTCTCCGATGCTGAATTTTATTGGAAAAATACACTTAAAATAATGGTCAGAAACTTTTGAAAATTTGTTTTGGATAGCTTCTCCGTTGACTTTAAATTTCAATCTGTCCACCAGCAAATCATAGTTTTCATTAGGCACTTTTTTCATAAAAATATCATACGTAGAAAATGCCTTGAAATCATTCTCGCCCATTTTCACGTCGATTTCATTTCTTACTTCAAAATAATTCGAAGAAATTTGGTCTTTAAAATATGCTGTCGTATCCATAGGCTTATTTTATCTAACTACTATTTCATTGTACTTTTTAAACAAAATTTTAAAATATCCGTCAATTTCTGCCGGAAGTTTTGTACCTGGCTCGATTTCCCAAGTTGTCGTTTTTCCGTTTTTGAAATTGAAAACAAATTTGTGGTCAACGCCGTCTGTGCAAACGCCACAGCCATATTTTCCATCTTTCTGCGTCACGATTTTTGGAACGTTTTTCAATTTTGAAAATTCACTTTCCTCAATATTTTTGTCTTTTTGCCCTTCGACTTTTAGCACGTTTTCAGCAATTGTATAAACTTCGTCAACACCTTCAAGACTGATTAAGCTGCAAGTTATCGACACCAAACTATTCTCTTTTTTGGCTTCCTTTTTGGCCTCTTGCGACTGGCACGACGCCATTGCTAAAAAAAATATTATCAAGATTTTGTAATTCATACTTTTAATAATTAAAAATTAAGCTTCGGTCTTGGCGCATCAATTTCCATTGCCATTTGAAAAAATTATTCATTTTGTCATTGGCTTCGTATGGATTTCTCGCCGCAACACCGGTTTGGTTTACATAATCCATAATATTGTCTAAAAAACCTTTGTAAAAAACATACGGACTCAAGCCAGCGCCTTCCTGAAAAGTGTGCGGCAGTGAAAAAGAGTGCGCGCCTTCATGCAAAACGGTGCTTTTTGTGGCCAAACCGGTGTTGTAAATAACATAAGCATTTCCCCAGTCAATACTGGAAATATTGCCACTTGACCCAACGTTTATATTGGCAGAACAGCTTCCTAATATAGATCTTCGCCCGCCATTTGGAAGTATATCTTGGGCGCTGATATTCGTATAAAAAAGATACGTTCGCTTGTTGGCATTTGTATCGATTCTTGCATTTCCTGGCTTGTGTTTTCCAAATTTTTCATACAATTTGATCAAATCCTCTTTAAAGGAAGAAGCATTTGCGGTACCTACATTGGCAGTTGCATTTATATAATTTCTCTTGAAATCAATCACATCGCGGTCATTTGCAGGAAGCGAATTCAGATCAAATTCTGTGTCCACCTTAATTTCTGCCCTGATAAGCGCTTGGTTAAACGACTGATATTTAAACAAAAACTGATAATCAGATCGCAACGACGCCCTGCTGCTTGAATTAGAAATAAAATTAATGGCGACGATTTCTGCCTTTGGAATTACATTATTTCTGTGAAGCATTAATTTCCCAACTTCCACTTTTTGGGAACCTAATTTTGCAAAAACTTTTACTTCTTCATGGGAAGTCAAAGCACCGCCAGAGCATTTTATATTGACTTTTTTAGTATTGTGATAGTAATTTCTTACTCTGCTTCCGCCAAGATTTTTTGTCTGTTTTCTGCCAATCAGACTGCTCAGATTTAATTTCGCAGGGGAAATTGTCACAAACCGATTCGTGCATTCAAACAAAATTTCTGTTGCGTCGCTGGCCAAAGCTTCAATCTCTTCGATATCAATATCTAAGGTCACGCCATCTTTGTGCATTTGCGATCCGTGGGCAAATTGAGCCGTCGTGGTGTGCGGAAAAATCGCAAGCCAAGCCGGAAAATATTCTTTGCCGTAAGGCGAAATCGGATTTCTCACATCGGTAGTTCTGTACTCTGCTTTCAGGGCTGACGGATTTTTGCAAAGCGGCATCTGGGTGTTGATTCCTCTTCCGTTATTGTCATTGCCAACTCTTATAATTGGATAAATATATTCGTCGCGAAGCCAGTCAAAGCCATACTTTCCGTCATAATCACTCGGTCTTCTGAAATGCACTAAAAACTGTCTAAGAACCGCATTTTCAGTTTTGACATATTTTATCGGATCGCCAAAATTTACGCCCTTTTCAACTCCGGTTTCAGTAATGGTCGTAGCCGAACTGTACACGATGTTTTCTTTCGCATAAATATTGAAATCACCGCCCGTAGATTCCAGAATTTTTCCGCCGACTATGGTAGTTTTGCTCATATTGGTATTATTTTGCGAAACTGATTTCTGTTGTAAATTTTTTAGAATTATTGATTCGTTTAGTTACTATTTCTGCCACTCCATATTCTTGATAATAATCGGTCAGAATTTCGCTTGAAAAACCTCCAGGATCATCGCCATTTTCAATAAAATAAGCTGTCTTGCTGTTATTGTCGTAAAATGTCGAACTGAACTGGATTATCTTTTCGTCTGAAAAAACACTATCCGCCTTTTTTGAATGAAACGCCAGCATTTCGTCTTTCATCGAAGCCTTGTCTTTTGAAACTGCTGCCACTAAAATGCTTTGGTAATAAAAGCCTTTTCCTTCGTCTTCCCCACGGCTAAAAACACCCGTTCCGGAGTGCTTTGTTAAAGTGACAAACATTTCTTGATTTTCACATGACATCATTAAAAAGCTTATTATGATTAGTAATCTGTTCATTTGCAATTATATAAAATGGAATTAAAATGTTCCTTCAAATTCTTTTTCAAATTTAATTTTTGTCACAAAGGGCTTGTATCCTCTTAAATGCTGCAAGATAAACCAAGTGACAAATGTCTCGCCGACACTCGGAATTATGTTAAAAACCTTCTCCATATCTGGCAAATCGAGGCCGAAATGATCCCAAAGTATCACTTCATATTTGCATTTGTAAGTGGTATTCGTGTTTTTCAATTCTTTAATAACAATTTGCGTTGCCCAAATATCATTCAGTGCAATGGTCAGACCTTCTGTTTTATTGACATTGTAAATTGGCCTTGAAAAGGTTTTATTTTTGTTTTTTCTATCGGTTTGCAACGCATTGAAATTCCCAAAATAAGGTTTCTTGTCTTCGATTTTATCTAAACTCGTGATATTTGCTTTTATGCTTTCTGAAAGATATTTCTCTACGTCTGCGCAATATTTTTTAGTTACGTCGCTGTTCACGATTGCCTGATTCAAAACTGCATCTTCATAAATTCCGCCTTGGTTGGCTTTGAATTTTGCAATCATTCTACGCAAATTTCCTTCTAATAAACCTGTGGCGAAATAAAGGGAAGCGGTTTGCTCAAAATTCCAAAATAGCCTGTCGTCTGAAAAATTATCGAAGATTCTAACGTCCAATCCAGTTGAAATATTTAGGTCCAAATCAATAAAAGGAACCGTTGTCAGCGTGTATTTTGCATTGTAACACTCTTCCCTGCTGTATTTTGCCTTGTCATTTGCGTTTGCATTGCTTGTATTATTCACAAATAGCGCGTGTTCGGCATCCTGAAAACCTTTTTCTGTATATTGATCAATATAACTTGTGACATCGCCTGAATTATAAATAGGATTTGGTCCTTTTACGCCAAAACCAAAACTCAAATCGCTTGCAATATCTTTTCCGTCTTCGTTTAATCCCGGCATTTTGTACCTGTCGGCAACAATTTCGCTGACCTTTAAATAGTCTTCCTTATTGGTCGGATATTGCGAATTTTCGTTGGAATAACTGCATCTGAAATACAATTCTAAAACTTTGTCTGCTTCATTTTCCAGAAAACTGCCCAAACCGCCAAGCTCAATCGGAATCACGACTTTGTTATTATTTACCGGCCTTACTTGGGTTTCAAGCATCGTAGCTTTATTGACCAGCGTAATTTTATCGTCTTTGTCGCCAGAAGTGCCGTCATTTTCTTCAGCTTCGCTATTGTCTTCCTCATAAAGCGACATGAAAACGTTGCCACCATTTGGAATATTTTTTGTTTCCAAGTGAAAATAAACAGTCATAAACGGAATCGCGCTCTTGATAATCTTCGTTCCTTCAAGATCCAGCGACCACCATCCTTTTGTAAAATAATTTTTTCTTTCTGGCGGATTTTCCGGATTTCCATAATTCACGCCTTTTTCAACTCCAGTTTCAGTAATAGTCGTAGCCGAGCTGTACACGATGTTTTCTTTCGCATAAATATTGAAATCCCCGCCTGTGGTTTCCAAAATCCTTCCGCCGACTATTGTAGTTCTGCTCATATCAATGTGCCTGAGATTTTTCTGCGCTATTATTTTGGATTTCCTTTTGGGAATGCTTGTTGATATTGCCGTTGCTCAATGATTCGTATCCTTTTTCAGAATTGATCGTTCTTCCTTTTTCAGTATGGGAAATCAGATCGCCAAGAATTTTCTCGGTCATTTCACCGCCGACATTTACAAAATGGTTGCCACCGATTGACGTAGAATTGTCAACTCCCACAGTCGTATTTTGGTTCGCGCCAGCGCTTATATTTATATTATTTGTAGCTGAAATATTAATGTCTGTCGCACTGATATTGATGGTTTGCGGTGCCGAAATACTAATATTGCTACCCACCGTATCTAAAATAATTTCATTGCCGCTTTTATCAGTGATCAGGATGCTCTCATCTTCGGTAAATTTTATGATATGTCCGCTACGCGTATGAATAGCCTTGACAGAATTGTCTGAAGCCGCATATCCGCTGGAAGCGCCACCGTTGTACATTGCGCCAAGCACAAAAGGTTTTTCAGCATTTCCGCCTTCAAAAGCGACCAGAACTTCCTCGCCAACTTCTGGGATAAAATAAAATCCTTTTCCTCCGCCAGAATGCGGATTTGTCATTCGAAGCCAAGGCGTATTTGTTCCCGCATCTTGCTGCCAAGCAAAAGCAACCTGAACGCGTCCCAAACCAGCCGGATCATCGTTTGAAATTACCGTGGCCGGCTGTGATTCTGCAGTTGGAAAACTGTGCACATTCCCATAAGGAGGCGTAACCACATTCTCTGGAACCGCGTCAAACGAGTTATGATAATTTCCCGATTCATCGCAAATGTGCATGATGTCGGTAATAATATAATTGCCGAAATTCTGCTCTTGAAGACCGTCAAGAAGATTTCCTGTCAAAGAAAATGCAGGCTCTTTAATTTCGATTATATCGCCAATTCTTAGTCCGGTTTCATCAGAATCTCCTTTTGCCGTGACCAAATCTGCAGTGCGCGACTGAAGCTGCGTCGTGACTCTGTCAATCAAATGCGTTCTCGAATTTCCTTCTTCCAACGCATGGGAATACAGCATTGTAGAAGTATTTGGAAACAGCTTTTTCGACGATTCAAAAATCGATTTGGCATAGCCGTCAGGCTGATAATTCACTTCGGAAGAACTTGCTTTCTGCGTTTCCCCATTGGAAGGATCATAGCCCAAATATTCAAAACCAAGGGATTTTGCACGCATTTCAATATTAAAAGAATGCAGCGTTCGACCGTATTCTAAAGTGAAATTTTTAGATTTTGGTTTTCCAAACTGAAGCTCTTCTCCATTGTAAAAAAACCACTGTCCTTTTTTCTGCGCTAGTCTTGCCAAGAAGCCAAAATCGCTTTCATTATACTGAACTGTGTAAGGCAAAGTCGTGTCTTTTTCAACTGAAACTGCAGGTTTTAAATTAGCTCCAGAATAATTTTTAAGCACTTCATTTACAATGTCTGACAAAGATTTATCAGAATAAGAACGGATGTTTGGCGTGCCTTCCATCATGATCGTCGGACTGTAACCGTTGATGATAATTCCTCCGGAAGCGCCGGCAGTTCTCACCAATTGCGCCTCTGTGATGACACCGTTAAAGGTCAGCGGTGAAGCCGTCATCATATTCGACGGATTTACGCTGATTTTTATGGTTTTCCCCACATAATGTTGCGCTTTATCAATAGCCTGGCTGACAAATTCCTTTGGAAGCGGCTGCAAAAGTGAAAATCGGTGGTGCGTTTGCACTTTTTGTTCAATCACCAATTTCGAAAAGCGGGTAAGCGCTTCACCTTCGATTTCAATTTTTACTTGCGTACTGATTGGCATGGCTTGCTGTTTTTAAATTATTGTTGAACTACTTTTTTTGGGAAGCAGTTTTTGTAATCACATTTAGTTTTTCTTTCGCCCGCGAATAATTTGGCTGCAGTTGCAACGCTTTTTTATAGTCGGCGACGGCTTCTTTGTCTTTGCTGATCTGAACATATAAATCGCCTCTGTTTGTGAGAATCTGAGCGCTTTTCGGTTCTGCCATAATGGCGAGTTCATAGGCTTTCAAAGCTTCGTTCTGCTGGTTTAAAACCGTCAAGAAGGTTGCTTTTAAATTGTATCCGATACTCCAATTTGGATATAGAGAATTCAGTTTGTCAACCGTTTTTAAAGCTTCTTCTAGCTGATTGTCTTCAGCTTGAGCAGTCGCTTTGTTGACATAAAACCATTTGTTTTCAGGATTGATTTTTAGCGCTTCATCAAAACTTTTTATTGCGGCTTTGTAGTCCAATGCTTTTGCCTGCAATTTTCCTGTGAAGTGTTTAATATCGGCATTATTCGGAAGTTGCTTGTCCATTTCAAATGCCAATTCAAGCGCTTTCGCATCATCATCGCTGCGAATTGCTTGGCTGACTTGCTTGTTCAAGCCTTGGATATTCTGAGGAAAAGTCTTGATTCTTGCACTGAGCGCGCTGTTTTCTGCTTTTATCTCCTTTAGATAAGCATCATCAAGATCTGACATTGCAGGCTTGCTCTCTTGTGCAAAATTTTGAATTGACAAGAGCAGAAAAAGGGCAATATAGAATTTCTTGATCATCGTTCGTGCTGTATTATATTGAACTGATAATTTTATTTTAATTCTACCAGCCCGGTTTTAAATTTTCAATTTGCGCTTTGTCAAGCGGTAAAAAACGGTAAGTCGCCTTGTAATAATCAGTAAAATATTTATCCTCAAGCTTTCCTTTTCCGTCGATGGTTTCTTTTACAAGAATGAGCTTGCCGTTTTCGATAAGCCCATAATTATAGGTAAATACATTTCGGGGAACGGTCACGCGCTGTATCACGAGCCTGTTTCCTTCCATTCTATAATAACTTTCAAAATGTGTCTTAAAATGTGTCTCCTTAGTTGATTCGACATGATTTTTTATGCTTTCGATGTATTCCTCTTCCGTATTGATTTCATGGTTCAAATCCACTGTCAGATTCGATTGACCGGTTTTATAAAATTTATAGAACAGGTGCTCTTTTGGCTTCTTTTCTGCATTTTCTGACCAGATACTTTCCAAGACATAAACTCCGTCGGTGCGAAGATTTGAATCTGGCGGTAACTGAAAATTTTCTTGGTAAAACGGATAGTCGTTTTTGACGTAAACATTTTTAGAACAAGAAAAAAATGCGATGGAGAAAAGCATAATTCCTAAATTTTTTTTCATCAAAATCCGGTATTGATTTGTGGCCCGAGCTGCACTTCCCAATAATTTGGTCGTTGCGACGGAATCAAATGAAAATTAATACCACGGTGAATCAAATCTTGAGTGTACATGTGGCTTCCGCCAACGCCATTGACATTGAAACTTCCTTGTGGCGTTCTTCCGTGAAACGATGTTCTTCCTTGATTTAAGTCAAAAGAATGCGCATTTTCATTCCATGGAATTCCTCCTCTTTTTTCGTTTAAAAAATCTTGGCCTACTTCTGTGGCTGATGTTGGCGTATAGTTAAAAAATTTATTGGCTGTCTTTTCGAAAAAGTTTCCTGTATTTGTTTTTTCAAATTCAAGCAGATTTCGTCTGGCATTTTCAGCGTCGATTGTACTTTCTGAATCGGTGTCTGCCGTAAAAACGTCGCTTCCGATAATCATCTGGTAATTGCTGCTGTTATTGCCCAAAATCACTTTTCCGCCGCCAGTCCACCAGCGGTCATGACCATCAGCGATTCCGATTTTCTTAAAACCTCCAAAGTCATTATAAAACTGGAAACCGAAGTCGTTTGCTCTTACTTGCAAAAAGCCGACTTGCTGGTTTCTGTCGTTATTGTTCAAGATCATGCTGGTTCCCAAAGTGGCAGAATAACGGTAAGTATCTTCCATTCCGGTGCCGCTGTCCATGTGAAGCGGATAAACCGACATTGGGTTGGCACGGCCGGTTCCAGCTGTAACTTTTCCGGTCAGAACGGTATCAAAATTCATGGCATTGCTGTCTGAACGCGCTCCCATTCCTCCGTTATAAAAATTTAAGGCAAGATTGACTCCAGGTTCTACGGCTCCAAATCTTTTGCTGACACCCACGCCTGCGGTACCGCTCATATAAGATTTTCCGCCACCGAAATGCCAACTTAATCCTACGAAGAATTTAGTATCAAGTTCGTCCATAAAAGTAAATTTTTAGAATTTTAATGGCCAGTTTCTGGCGAATTGCGAACCGTTCATATTGATTTCTTTGGCAGAAACCACAATTTCAATTTTCATTGACATTGTATTATATGCTACGAAAAGTTCGTCATATCTGATGCAATACGCTTCTTTGAATTGGAGTTCCCGCATCTTTGAAATGGCGTCTCTTCTATAAAAAGTGAGTTTTCCATTTTTTGTCTGCGAATTGCTGACCATCCAATCAAATAACATAGTGCTTTTTGTAGATTCTACAACAATGCGAATTTTTCCTCCCGCTGGATCAGCTGAAGGTTTTCCGCTTTTATCGGTATCTTGACCAAGAGTGCATTGAAATTCAAGTACATTCAAAACCTCTCCGTCAATTTCTAGTTTTGCTAAAAATGACATATTTGATGGATTTAATAATTAAAATGACTGAAAATAATAAGATATAATGACAAAGGGAATGTATTCACAAACCCTTTATCATTAAGACTTTAAGTAATTCTAATTGAATTAAACCCACTCGTTAATGTGTTCTCCTCCACCCATTGAAAGTTCTTTTGCAGAAATTGTGAACGTTTCTGTTAATGGGCTTCCGTCTGAAGCATCAAAAGATTCTTTGTATTTTACAAGATATCCTTCTTTGAAGTTCATTTCTTTTAATTTTGCGTCAGTATCACGCTTTACATACTGGATAGAACCGTCTTTTCTTTCGAAATTGTTAGTCATCCATTCAAAAAAGAATGAATCACCAGTTGATTCTACAGTTAAATTGATTGTACCCCCACGAGTAACAGATGATGGGCGACCACTAGCATCTACTTCTTGATGCAAATCATACGAAGCGTTCAAAATGTTTAATTCTTTGCCGCCAACTTTTAGTTTTGATTTGAATGACATAATAAAAAAATTTAAAGGTTAAAATTTATTAATTGTGATAGAAGTTGGGGGAAATTCTATTTTTCTGTTCCTGCTATTTTGATAGTTCTAAATTATTAAAAATTTATTTTATTTGCAATGATTTTGACATTAAATAATTGCAAATTTAACATACAATTATTTGACATTAAGCATAATACAAATTTTTAAGCGTAGATTCTTCGCTTATTTTGATTCCGCATATTCAGTATCCCAGTCATTACCGTCATCGCCTTTTTGGCCATCCATTTTGATAAGGAAATTTTTAGCCGGGAAATAAGGCTTCAATCTAATATCTAAGAATATTCTGTCTTTTTGATTCGGATCTTGTTCAAATCTCTTGATTTCAAAATCTTCAATCAATTTGTCTGGTCCGGCAACGTTATCCAAGAATTTCACGATTTGGTTCAAAATCTCTTTTCTTGTTTTTGCATTGAAGTTTTCAAAAGCTCTTCTGTTTAAGAAATCCATTAAAACTTTAGTCACATAATCAAAAACACGAACTACAGAGTAGGTTTGCAGTCCAAGATTGTCGCCGCTGAAAAGTGTTTTTCCTGAGAATGCCATTACTTTTCCGTATTCGTTTACCATTGGAATTAATCCTAAGTTCTCCAGATTTGCAATTTCACTTTTCTTCAAGTCAAATTTCACTCCGTCAACCTCATTGATTCCTCCAAACTTTTTACCGGCAGTCACCTGCGACATCAAAGTATTATAAACTTTTCCTGCCAATGCCGTTGATGGCGGAATATAAAGGTGATCCAACTCATCGATTTCATCGTGTTTTCCACGGCCGACAAGCCAGTTGCAAGCCATCATTACATTAGAACGATAAGTGTCTCCTCCTGTTAAGTTCGCCGATTCGAACATTTCCATAACGTCATCTGGTTCATCTAAATGTTGGAAATCGGTAATCAGCATTACTTTATTGTCGTAAGCGATTTTTGCCCATTTCTCAATGACTTTATTAGAACCCAAATAGCCTGGAATGACCAAAAGTGAGTAATTTTGACGTAAGTCTAAACGGTCAAAACCATTGACCAATTCTTCCTGGATATTGTCAATGAAGCGCGAATTGTCAAGATCTTTCAGCTGATCTAATTCGGCATTCATAATCGAGATATTTTTGACTTTGCTTTCTTCGGTATTTTTGTAAAAAAGTGCGAGCGTTCTGTAATTTTCCTCTAATTCTTTAGATTCTTGAACTGCAGTCGCCAAGTTTTTCTTCAAAGCTTTTGCTGCTTCTTCTGACTTTTTAGAACTTTCATTCACTAATTCTAAAAGGTCGTCAGTAGTTTTCAGCGATTCTGCCCAAAGTTTCAAGACGGTTTTCAACGCCTGTCTTTCTGCTTTTTTATTGCTTTCGCTCAAAAAGATATTTTTACGTGCTTTTCTTTCTGGATTCAGGTTTTGAACACCTTCAATCGCTCCTTCCAAAAGATCAAAACCTCCATATTGTATAAACGATTCAACGTTTTGTTCTAGCGTTTTACCTGATCTTTCTTGGGTTTGAAAAGCGCCGTTTGTTGTTTTTGTGTTTTCTTGATTTGCCATGGCTTCTTATTATTTATCTGTTTGTTCGATTTCTTGAATTAATGTTTCGATAGTTTCAATAAGTGATTTTCTAGCTTCTGGATCTTGCAACGCCAGCTTTAAAACTTTATTGGTTTTCAGCTGCTTGATCATTTTTTGATACTGCTCGTTTTTAGTTTTTAAGTCAGCCAAAAAAGGACTTTGGGCAATCAATCCGTTGATAGAAAAATCACCGACATTTTTAAATGCAAGCTCTTCTCTTGTAATTTTGCCTTCGTCATCTTCAAAAGCCACATTGATTTTTGGATCAAAATGCTCGAAAACTTCATCCATATTTTTTAGCCCCGTCACGATTTCTGGTCGAACTGGCGTATTTGGAGTTAACTTTTGTGCAATCAGAGTCTTATTTTGTGGAATTTCCAGAATTGCCTCCTGACCTTCTTGTCTTACTTCATTTCCCCCAATTCCATAACTGTTTGAAAAATTATTTGCCATGCTATTTTGTGTTAAATATTAATATAGAGTTAGAGCTTAAAAAATTGATTTGTATCTGTAATTCAAATTGATAACCGTCACGCAACCATCAGAATCACGGGCCAGTTCTACCTTTTTGATATTTATATTGCGGTTTCTGATTTCGCCGTCAAGTGTTTTTAAAGTAATTGTTTTGCCACTTCTCAGTTTTACCAAAGGCAATTCGTCGTCACAGAAATATCTTTTCAAGTTCTCATAAGAAAGCTCATCCTTGCAAATTCCTAATAAAACTGCTTTAAAAGTCTCTTCATTTAAGTTTCCAAATTCAGCACTTCGCTTTGGCGCTGAAGGCAATTGGTTGAAATAATCTTTAATTACGTCGCCTCTTGCATCGCTTCTTCTGGCCAATCTTTCAGCAACAATATCACGCTGTTCTGTTTTTGCAGGCAAAACAGTGATTTTTGCATTCTGAACATATTTTATATCGCCATTCACAACAAGTGAAACCAATTTCTCCCCCGGAATTCTATAAACATGTGTAGGATTTTGGTCAATAGCGTCGATTTTCATTCCGTCGCCAAAACGCCATTCCCAAGATTTTGCATGACCTGTAGAATCTCTAAACTGCACCGGCTCACCTTGATAAACCACTTTTGGCGCAAAGAATTTTGGCAATAAAGCTTTGTTGATTACATCATTCTTTGGAACAATTGTAATCGTTTTTTCAATCGTACAGTTGTTATCGACTAAAAGTTTTACGGTATATTTTCCTGGTTTTGAAAACGAATGCACTTCTTTTGATCGGTACGAAATTTTACTTCCGTCGCCAAAATACCAGCGCCATTCATATGAATTTGGTGTTTTATCAGAAAACGTAATCAATTCTCCCGCTTTAAAACTCGGAGCATCGATATTGAATTCTTTTACGGTACAAACTTTTTTAGTATTGACTTTGAAAGCTAACAATCCACATGAGACGATAAAAATTAAAGTGAAAAACACGATAATCTTTCCATCAAAATGGGTTTTTATTTGGTTACTCTTACTCATTTCTATTTATAATTGGTGGTGAAAATTATAAACTGCTGGGGGCGATAAATAAGTGAAGTTTGTCTTATTCCAAATTTATAAAAATTTCCTTTCGATTTTCAACATATCGCCATTAACAGTGAAATTTATTGTTTAAAGACCAATGATTTAACATATAATTAATGTCGCAAAGCTTGATTTTCCTGCGATATTGTCCAATGATAATTTTTTGTTAAATTCGCTTTATGTGAATGTTAATAATATTTTTTATCTTCAAAAAGTATTAATTTAACACCATGAAAACGGATATTAAATCCTAATTGCATAAATTAGTTCCCAATATTTTTAGATATAAATAATCGCTTTCCCCCTTTAAAAGCACAGATTATTCACATCAAATTAATAGGAATATTGCGCCAAATCACCATTGACCTATGTTAAAAAAGATACTATTTTTATGTCTTTTGCCAGCTTATTTTGCTTCTTGTGATACAAGCAAAGAATTCATCGTGACTGATTCTTACCTTGCTTCAAAATCTTCAGGGAAGAAAAGTTCTGGCAAAGTTTATACGTATGACACGACCCTGACCGAAGACGATAAAAAGTACTTCGGAAAGAAACTCGGCGTGGATCCAGATGAGATTCTGAATGTGAAACTTTACAATTTTATTAAAAGTTGGGAAGGCACAAAATATGTCTATGGCGGCGAAACCAGAAGTGGCATTGACTGCTCGGCTTTGATGCAACAACTTTATACCTATGTCTATAACCGGGAATTACCCAGAACAGCTGTAGAAATGAGCCTTGACAGCCGTTTTGAATTATTTCAGCCTCACGGAAAATTAAGAGAAGGCGACTTGGTTTTCTTTAGAATTACGGAAGAAAAAATTATTTCCCACGTAGGAATTTACCTTAGAAACAATAAGTTTTTTGCTGCCAATCAAAACGGCGGCGTTGAAATTGCAAGTTTAAAAAAATCTTATTGGAAGAAAAATTTTATGGCAGCCGGAAGGTATAAACAATAAAAATATGGTAAGCACTCGTTTTTTTGCAGAAAATTATAGAAGACTCACGCCTTTTGACTTAAGGGCCGAGCTTTTATTTGAGGCGCTTTTAAAAAATAAAATTGACGATTTAGATATTATTTTTAAGCCAAACGGTGTCTTTTACAGAAAATACAGCAAAGACACGATGAATATTTCTACAGATGCCAACGATTCTGACATCTTGAATATCGACATCAGCCGTGACGGATTTTATGATATTTTGCCTGAAAGCATTACGCATAATTATCGAAATCGCGATCAGCGAAATGACGCTTCGCAAGAGTTTAAAATTCGTAAAAAAGAAGAAAAAGAAGCGCGCCATTTTTACAATCCGTTGGAGAATGAGCTGTTTCGATTCAGGCACCAGATTGAGAAATATGAGTCTGATTTTTTCTCGAAATTAAGCACCAACGGAATTGCAGATATCATCAGAATGATTTTAGGTGTGGAAAACACTATTCCAGATATTTTAACCGTGAAAATGTTCTATGCGCTGATGAAGCAAAAAGGAAATGCCGGCCAGAATATTTCAGATATCAGTGCAATTCTTGAGAAAATTTTAGGAGAAAAAGTATCTTTTACGTCAAAGAACATCCAGCTTGAAAACGGCCATGACGTTGAGGAAGATTCAGGCGAAATGATCATGGGAATCACAACGACTTTGCAAAGCAGCCAGGAAATTTTCCTGAAAAAATATAATTTTAATATCGGCCCTTTGAAAAATCCTGACAACCTGCCAAATTATTTTGACGAACAGGTTTTGCAGCTTTTTTTAAATACGTTCTTTAATCTTTTTCTTCCTTTTCAGGTGCAGTTTTCTTTTGAAATCCAGCTGAATCCTGAAGATGAGATTTTTTCAATGGACGACACAATTTATAAATCTAGACTAGGAATATCAACAGTAATATGAGAAAATATTTAAACCAAATTGGTGGAGGGGAAACCTTAATTTACATTTTTTTAGCCATTGCAGTCGCGATGATCATCAGCATGTTTGTGGGTATGAAAGTGCCAAAATTCAGACAAGACAAAAAGAGGTTTTTTATCTATATTTTATGTCAAGGCTTGATGTTGCTGATCTTTGGAGCAATTTTATACAATTTAAAAGATACTTCGCTGAATACGCGATTTATTTCAATCCAAGTCTATCTTTTGATTGCCGGTGCCGTTCATCTGACATTTTTTCACCTGTATTTCAAGCAGTTTGACGCGCCACAAATCTATAAAGAATTATTGATTGTCTTAGTTTCGGCTGCCTTTTTAACTGGCTTTTTAATCATGATTTTAGGCCATTTCCAAGAATTGGAATACATGCTTTACTTTTTAGGAACTATGCTCTTTTTCCTTATCCCGACGTTGTGCTTTACGCTTTTCAAAACGGCAATTTCCATTCCGGCAAAGCTTCACAAGCGTTGGTTTTATCCAGTAAATTCAAGATATCCGGCACCGCAGATTTCTGAAATGCGAAATATTATTATTGTAAACTTAGTGTTCCAGAAGAAAGCGAACGATTCACAAATCATTAACTTTAAGGTAAAAGCGCCCCGTGGTTTCGACTTCGGAAAACTGTTTTATTATTTTATAAATGACTATAACGAGAAGAATCCGAACAGCCAGGTTCATTATCTAGACGAAAAAAATCAGCCTTATGGTTGGTATTTTTATACGAAGCCAAAATGGTTCAGTTCCTCAGATTACATCGATCCAGAATTGGCAATCGACACCAATAATATCAAAGACGGAGAAACAATAATATGTCAACGAATATAATTTTTTAATTATGGCTGAAAATATAAAACACTTTCCAGTAAACTGGATCGATGGGATGAAAATCAACAAGAATCATTTTATCACTTTGCAAGATAATATTGAAGATTTGGTGCGCGATGCCAGAAATTTAGGCGTAAACGAACTGAATTATGGCTTGATGTCAACGAACTTGACTCGACCGTTTCAATATTCGATTTTCATCGACGCGCACAACGAATTAAGCGTGAGCATAAAGCTGATAAAAGCGGTGACTCCGGGCGGTGGAAGAATTGAAATCACTGATTTTACTGGTGAATTCAATGAAAAAATTGAACTGAAGGATTTTGATTTTAAGGAAAATAATTACTTTTTGTTGCTGAATGTTGATCCGTTTCAAAGGATTCCTACGGGAGAACAGAATATGGAGGAAATTCCGCCACGTTTTCCAAATGCGATGTCGCGTTATTTTTTGACCAGCGTCATTGAAAGCGAAGTCAATCAAAACAATATCGGCGCGCTTCAGTTTCCTTTGGCAAAGTTTAAAACTTCGGCTGACAGCTATGAAATTTTGACTGATTATATTCCGCCAAGCCTTACTGTCAATAGCCATCCGACGTTAATAACGTTATTTGAAAACTATGAATCTTTCTTTAAGCAGATTGAATTCAATGCCGTTCAGATTTCCCAAAAAATCAGATTCAGAAACAATACAGAAGATGAAAATCTGATTGCAAACATGGTTTTTGAAGCTTGTGAAAAGATTTTGAGCTATGTTGCCCAAAATATTACCAGAAATAAATGGGAAAACTTCAGCATGAAACCGATGCATGTTTTAGAAAATGTGGTGAGCCTGTCCCGAATCATAAAAAACACTTTCGACTCTTTTTCTGGCGATGGAAAAGAGATGCTTTTCAACTATTTTTCTGAGTGGACAGAAATCTCCAGCGGTGATTATGAAAGGCTTTTTTCTGAGACGATTAATGCCAAATACAAAGCTTTTGACATTGAACCGACCGTAAATCAAGTAAACAATTTCATCACGAAAATAGATTATCTGTTCAATCTTTTAAATCAGTTGGATTACATCGGAAAAAAACGCGATACCGGAATTTTTGTCAACGAAAATATTGTAAGAAATGAAAGAACGAGCTTCTTTGGAAATGATGACAAAGATAAAGATGCGCCAAATTCATCACCATCATTTTTAGCCGAATAACCAATTTAAAACCTACACCAAAACATGGATATTTTAAATAAAAAAGAGCGTACTTCCGCATTTCTGCTATTCCTTCTGATGTTTATCGTCACGACAGGAGTTTTATTTTTTGCGATTTTTTTCAATTACAGGCTTCCCTTGAAGGAAAATGAAGTGCTGAAAAATGAGAATGATAAAATCTTGGCAGAATTCAATTTCCAGAAAAAATTCTCTGAAAAAATCGAGCATATCAGCGTCTTGATCGATTCATTAGACAAATCTCCCGAAAGTTTTCAGTTTATTGAGCAGAATATCAGTTTTGAATTGGTAGATTTAAAGGAAAAAATTCCTGCAGATTCTGACCAAAGTTTGAAACTGTATGACAATGTGATTTTGACGATCACTGACTTGGTAAATACTAAAAAATTACTGCTTCAAGTCAATGATTCTAAAAAAGAAATTGACATGTTAAACCAGCAACTGAAGGCTTATGAGGAAGATAATAAAGACTTGTTGCGCGACTTAAAATTGGCAACACAATTGAGCAGAAGAGCTAATTAAATCCTATTAATTTATGGTCACAGAAGATATTTTACAGGCAATTCATATTGCAAAACAACACGCCAAAGAGAATTTCAACCAAAAATATTCGCCAGCGCATTTAATGAAAGCGCTTTTGAGTCCGCAATTCAATTTCATGAAAGAGCTGGATTCAAAAGGTATTGATGTATTTTATCTCGACGAATGGGCTGATATCAGAATCAGTGAATATCCCAAAGCATCCAAGCCAAATGACGATCCAGCGCCTGACAGCGCGGTAAATGTGGTTTTGGCTGAAGCTGAAGAAATCGCAAAAAAGTCTGGCGATGAAGTTGGATTTATTCCGATTTTAAAAGCGCTGGTAACGCCTGGCGTAGGATTTTCTCACGACCAGTTGAAGTCGCTTCCGTTAAATGCAAATGATTTGTCAGAACAATTTGACTCAGGAAAAGTTCAAAACAATTCTGAAAAACCAAAAGCAACTTTAGGTGGAAATTCTTCCACTTTAGATAAATATTGTACTGACAAAGTCAAGCATTATAAGTCAAAAGAATCGATTCCGATGATTGGCCGTGATGATGAATTGAAGACAATTACCGAGATTTTAAATCGGAAATTAAAGCCACACGTGATTGTAATTGGAGAATCTGGCGTTGGAAAATCAACTTTGATTGAAGGTTTCTGCGGAAAGATTGCCGATAAATCAACATTGACCGCTTTCAATAATGCCAATGTTTTTGAAATAAATATCGGTCCGTTATTTGCCGGCGCTTCTTACAAAGGCGAAGTGGAAGATCGATTGCAAAAGATTTTCAACGAAGTAAAAAACTACGAAAAACCGATTTTATTCATTGACGATATTCATGAATTATTTGATTCCAACCAAGGAAACGGCATCGGAAGTATCATAAAATCAGAACTTTCAAAAGGAGACATTACTTTTATCGGAGCCACAACTACAGAGAAATTCAGAAAATCTTTGGGCAAAGACGATGCGCTTTCGCGTAGATTTGAAACTTTGGAAGTTACAGAACCAACGCAAGAATTGGCTTTGAGAATGATCAAAAACGTAATTTCTCATTATCAAACGCATCACGATTTCAGCATTGACGAAGAAGGTTTGAAAGAATCAATCCGACTTTCAAAACGCTATTTAAAGGAAAAATCGCTTCCGGATTCAGCTTTGGATTTGATTGACAGAACGATGTCTTCCTTAAAAGTGGCAAAAGAAAATATCAAAAAAGATCTTCCGGAATTGAAAAAGCAATTGGAAGAAATCCGTGATATTATTGAAGATTTAGAAAAAGAAGAAAAAATTCATTGGCTTCATTCTGATATTCAAAACAAGACTGGAAAACTTTTCAGCGACGACGATGACAAATTTGCTTCAATTGAAAAAGAGCAGAAAATTTCGCATTTGGAATCACTTTTAGAAAATTTAGAAAAACTGAATGACGAAGAAAATATTGTTTTAAACACACACCTTTCCCATGTGGTTTCTGGAATTACCGGAATTCCTGCCGGAAAAGTAAAATCTGACGAACGCGAAAGACTTTTAGACATTGAAAACACTTTGAAACAAAGAGTTATCGGTCAAGATCACGCGGTAAAAGTTGTGGCAGACGCTATCTTAGAATCACGTTCTGGATTGACAAAACCAGGTCAGCCAATTGGGTCTTTTTTCTTTCTAGGACCAACAGGAACAGGAAAAACAGAGCTTGCTAAATCATTAGCAGATTTCTTATTTGGCGATGAAAATGCGATCATCCGATTGGACATGTCTGAATTTAAGGAAGAACACTCAGCGGCACTTTTATACGGCGCGCCTCCAGGATATGTGGGTTATGAAGAAGGCGGTTTATTGGTGAATAAAATACGCCAAAAGCCTTATTCGATCGTACTTTTTGATGAAATTGAAAAAGCGCACAAATCGGTTTTTGATGTGTTTTTACAAATTTTGGACGAAGGAAAATTACACGACAGATTAGGAAAAGAAGGTGATTTCTCCAACGCTGTAATTTTATTTACGTCGAATATCGGTTCTGATTTCATCGTAAAATCTTTTGAAAAAGAGGTGATTCCAAAATCAAACGACTTAATTCAGTTGATGACAGGTTATTTCAGACCCGAATTTTTAGGCCGTTTGACAGAAATCATTCCGTTTGCGCCGATCAGCAAGAAAAGCGTTTCGAGAATCTTTGACATCCATTTGAAAAAAGAATTATTGCAGCTTTTGGAGAAATTAGACATCACCTTAAATATCGACGAAAAAGACAAAGAACAGATTGCCTTGATGGGTTTCACGCCAGAATATGGAGCGCGGCCGATTAAGGGAACGATCAGAAACCAACTGAAAAGACCACTTTCGAGAATGATAATTTCCAATGAAATACAAAAAGGAGATTCGCTGAAAGTGACTTTAAATGAAGACGGAGAAATTAAATTTACGATAGAAAATGAAAGACCTATTCTACAAAATTCCAATTGATTTCAAGCGATTGTCGAGTGGCGAAGATCTGAGAAAAGTAACTATCGAAGAATCTTTGGCACAATATATTTCGTTGATTATCACCACGATTTTCGGCGAATATAAATACGATGATGAATTTGGAACCGTGATTTGGGAAACTGATTTCAATCTTCTGGCAAATGCAAATCAGCTGAAAGACATGATCAAAGAATCAGTTCATGAAAAGGTAAAAAAATATGAAAAACGCCTTGTCGTGACTGATGTCACCCTTGGCGTCAGTGAAGATACTGTGAGTTATGAAACGAATATCAGAGTAAAAAAACGTCTGGATATCGTAGTTTATGGCGTGATTAAAAAGACAAACCAACCTTATTATTACAAAAGCTCGTACTTTTTAGCCCCATTTTCATTTAAATAAAAGCATCGAATGAATCAATTATCAAAAGACCAAATTAAAGACCGATTACTCAAGCGCGCCGCCAAACAGTGGGGTTATTCTGACGTGGAATTGGAAAACGTCTTTGACCCGATTGTCAATTTGCTTTTCGATGTTTGTGCCAAAGAATTGGAAAAAATTTCCAACGAAGTTTTCTCCAGCCGACGAAGAATTACTGAAAGATTAGTCGATATTTTAACGCCGACAGCTTCTGCAAAAGCAACGCCAGCCCGAGCGATTATGCGCGCTTATCCTGTGGAAAATGAAGTGACGTTAAACGACCATCATCAATTTTATTTTCAGCGAAAGGAAGCAAATCCATACAATCCGACAGAAAATGTGATCAAGAATTATTTCTTTGGTCCGACAAAACCGGTGAAATTAAACAGAAACAAACTTAATTATGTCATCCTGCCAAATGGCGTTCAAGAAATTGTAAAAGAACAGTTCAGAGAAACGGTAAGCAGCAATAACTTTTTGAAACCCGCACCTCACGGCACAATCTGGCTGGGTTTAAAACATCAAGGCGACGGAATTATTAAAGATTTGATGTTTTATTTCTATCTGAAAAACATCCATGACAGAAATACTTTTTTCCACTTTTTGCCAAGGGCGAAATGGTTTTTAAACGACCACCAGCTGACCACCGCGCAAGGTTATAACAATGATGAAAGGCATTCAAACGATTATGGCGAATTAATTCAAGAGGATTTTTACCATATCGAAAGAACGCAGGAACACACCAATGATTTTTACAAGCAGCATTTTATTACGGTAAAAGATGTACTGAATATCAGCGACAGCGATTATGCGCTTCCTTCGGAGTTAAAAAGTTTTATTCCAGACGAAGATTTGAAAAAATTGGCTGAAGAAAAATTAATTTGGCTTCGAATTGAGTTTCCGAATGTGATTGGAACTAGAATTTTGTCAGAAGTTTTTTGTGCCAACAACTGTTTTCCTGTAATCAACAAGAAGCTGAATGAAGTGCAGGGAAATATCAAAAGCCTGCTGAACATTTATCCTTTGAACCTAAACGAAGAGTTTTTCTTAGAATTATTCTCGGTTTCAGATGACAAAAACAATGATTTTGACGTCATTAAAAACGATGATGAAAAAGGTGATAATGACTATGCTTATTTGAGATTTGGTGGCGTTGCAAGGTTTGACGAAAGAAATGCAACAGAAGAAATCAATTATCTGATTGATCTGATTCGCGATGAAGCGGCGGCTTTTTCAAGACTCGGTCACGATTTTACAGATAACAATTTAAAGGAAATCAATCAGATTATTTCGCGCTTCAGAAACAAAATGTCGCAGGTGGGAATGGAAAATATCAACAATCCTTATTTGATTTTAAATACCACGAGCAATACCAACAGAGGTACTTTATTTGCGAAATATTGGACCACGAACGGCGAATCTGCCAATAAGATAAATACCTTTTCAAGGTTGATTTCCCATAAAGGATCTGATTTTGAAAGAGACAATATCATGCTTTTGTCCACAACGCAAGGCGGTAAAAATGAGCTTTCAAATTCAGAGAAAATTTATGCTTACCGTGAAAATCTGGTTTCCAATCAAAGGGTTGTGACCCGACAGGACATTATTATTTTATGCAAAAACCATTTTGGCGATGCAATTACAAAAGTGGAAGTAAAAAACGGAATCCAGACCAGTTTGGACAGCAATGTGGGTTACACGCCGACAATTGACATTTACCTGACCCGAAAAGACGAAAACTATTATAACGAGGAAGAATGGTATTTCTTAAGCGAAGATTTAAAATTGATGATTGAAAACCGCGCAATAAATATTGTACCTTTTCGTATAATTTATTCTTAAAATTAAATTTTAATCGCTATTTTTTTTGTTACATTTATAGGAACAAAAACTCATATCAATGAAAAAAGTAACTTTATCAATAGCACTTTTTGGATTGCTTTTGGCAACATCCTGCAAAAAGGAAGAAACAGTAGTAACGACTGCTGAAGACGGTTCTGTAACGACAACTGAAACCACTACAAAAAGAAATGTTGACTTAGAATTAAGCGAAAACGCAAAAGCAAAATTAGACAGTTCCGAAGTGAAATTAGCCGAAGCAAAGGCAAAAGGCGACAAAGAAGCAGAACGCCTGGCGCAAATCACGGTTGACAAGGCAAAAAGCGCTTGGGAAGCTACGAAAAACGGCGTAAAAAGCACTTCCGAAAAAATAAAAGAGGAAGCAAAAGAAGCCAATGAAAAGATGAAAGAGTCTTCTAAAAAAGCGAAAGAAGACGCTAAAGAAGGTTATAACAACGCTTTAGAAAAAGCAAAAATTAAATAAATTTCATAAAAATCCTGCTTGAAAAAAGCGGGATTTTTTTTATCCTAAATCAAAACATACCAACACGTTGCAACATATTTAACGATTTGGCGTTACCTTTGTAACATCATCAATCAAATCATCATTATGTTAAAACAATTCTTTCTTGTCTGCTCCGGCACTGACAAAAACATCATCGACGGCTGTTCCAACGGCGAACAGAACAAGTATGCCGGAATCGGCGCCACAGTATTTTTTACTGCTGTAATGGCTTTTATCGCCGGCAGTTACGCACTTTACACGGTTTTTGACAACATTTACACGGCCATTTTCTTCGGATTTATTTGGGGGCTGTTAATTTTCAATTTAGACAGATTTATCGTTTCTACCATCAGAAAAAGAGACGGCTTCGGAAGCGAACTTATTCAGGCGACACCAAGAATTGCTTTAGCGATAATCATTGCTATCGTAATTTCAAAACCGCTAGAAATCAAAATCTTTGAAAAGGAAATCAACACCGTTTTATTGAAAGAA
>Ga0247817_10000046_pt1 | contig 170605 bp, 149 predicted proteins | sample UWRJL212509R1_FD_178010 | JGI IMG/M metagenome (GOLD analysis project Ga0247817, IMG submission 178010) | Plant litter microbial communities from Arlington Agricultural Research Station in Wisconsin, United States - UWRJ-L212-509R-1 | ecosystem: Environmental > Terrestrial > Plant litter >... | reverse complement strand
ATTCTAGGAAGCAATAAAGTCATTCAATCGTATGATAATATTGAGCCGCGAGTTGCAGTTTCGTTTGCGGTAAATGACCGAAATTCATTTAAAGTCAGCTACAACCGAATGGCACAATACCTTCAGTTGGTATCAAATACTTCTTCTCCAACGCCATTAGACGTTTGGACGCCGAGCGATCAGTATATCAAGCCGCAAATCGCAGATCAGGTAGCAGCCGGTTATTTTACGAATCTTTATAACGAAGATTATTCGCTTGAAATCGAAACATTTTACAAAAAAATCCAAAATCGAATTGATTATATTGACGGAGCGGACTTGATTGCCAATGAAGCCTTAGAGCAAGTAATCTTAAACGGTCGAATGCGTGCTTATGGATTAGAAGTGATGTTCCGCAAAAATACCGGAAAATTCAACGGATGGATTTCTTATACGCTATCTCGCTCAGAGCAGCAAACTCCGGGAAGAACTCCAGGAGAAACCGGCATTAACGATGGAAAATGGTACAAAACCGCTCATGACAAATTGCATAATGTAGCGATAACAAGCGCGTATGAGCTTAGCAAAAAATGGTCATTTGGAGCAAACTTCGCGTTGCAAAGTGGGCAACCCGTTACATATCCCGACGGACAATATCAGTATCAAGACATCACGATTCCAAGTTATGGCCTGCGAAACGAAAGCCGATTGCCAATGTACCATCATTTGGATATTTCTGCGACTTATACTCCGAAACCGGACAAGAAAAAAGGCTGGCAATCCGAATGGGTCTTTAGTGTTTATAACTTATACAACAGGCGAAATGCGGCTTCCATAAACTTTAGGCAAAATGATACAAAAGGTACAAATGAAGCAGTTCGATTTTCAGTGTTCGGAATTGTTCCGGCCATTAGCTATAATTTTAAATTTTAATCCGATGAAAAAAATACACTATATATTATTTACAATACTCGTAATGACTTTTTCGGGCTGTGAGCAAGTGATCGATGTTGATCTTGAAACTGCCGCGCCGAGGTTGGTCATTGATGCCTCAATTCAATGGCAGAAAGGTACAAATGGTGAAACCCAGAAAGTAAAGCTGACTACGACGGCGCCATATTTTGGAACAGAAATTCCAACAGTTTCCAATGCTACGGTTTTTATAACCGACAGTAATAATACTATTTTCAATTTTATTGAAACTCCGGATACAGGAGAATATTATTGCACTGATTTCGTTCCGGTTTTAAATACTTCTTATGTTTTGACAGTAATTACAAATGGTGAAACGTATACCGCTACAGAGACATTTAAGCCTGTACCTGTAATTGATAAAGTCGAGCAAATTGTAAAAGAAGGGTTTTCAGGGGAATATACCCAAATCAAAGCATTCTATACTGATGATGCTGCAACAAATGATTTTTATCTGTTCCGATGGAAGCCAAATTTTAAAGCAATTCCGTCCTACTCCATTTCCGAAGATGAATTTTATCAGGGCAATCAGATTTTCGGATTATATATCAGTGAAGATTTTAAGCCGGGCGATAAAATCGACATCACAATCTACGGAATTTCAGAGCGCTATTACAATTACATGAACAAACTTATCTCGATTGTTGAAACCGGCGGCCCGTTTCAATCGCCACCGTCAAAAGTCCTCGGAAATATCGTAAATACGACCAATAAAGATAATTATGCTCTCGGATACTTTAACCTATCGGAAATTGATTTTCTGAATTATGAAGTTGTAGAGGAATAGTTTTTGGGTACTGTGTGTTGCTAGAATCTAAAACACTATTTTGATTTCTGCCGGAAGATTGGTTATCTTTGGTTAAAGTCTAAAGCTATAATTGCTTCAACTGCAATCCAACAAAACCAAAACCTAAGACCCAGCCCCAATAAATGTCTTCACACCACATAGTCCGCGACGATCAGGAACCGGCATTAATCATTGCTAACGGCGCATCGTGCTCTGATGAACTTCTTGGGCAATTACTCGAATGGTCGCCGTTGGTTATCGTTTTGGATTCAGCTATTCAACGGGTAATTCCGATGGGTATTAAAGTTGATGTTTTGCTTGGCGATTTCGACCGCGGGTTTAATCCCGATGAATTTATCCAGAATCAGCAACCTATTGAAGTCGTTTACGCTCCGGATCAGGATAAAACTGATCTCGAAAAAGCATTTGATTATCTGATCGAGAGAAAAATCCCGGCTGTAAATGTAATTTGGGCAACCGGAAGGCGTGCCGATCATACGATTACAAACCTTACAAATATTGTCCGTTATCGGAATCTCCTAAAAATCGTTATCCTTGATGACTATTCGAAAATATTTGTGCTTCCGAAGAAATTTGAGAAATGGTATCCTGCAAATACGAATATTTCATTAATTCCGGTTGGAACTGTAGAAGGAATCTTTTCCAAAAACCTACAGTACGAACTGAAAAACGACACACTTACAATGGGTTACCGTACGGGAAGCAGTAATTCTGTACTACAAGACGGAATCATTTCCATAACGCATGCAAACGGCGATTTACTGCTGATGGAATGCGTAGATTAATTATTTAATTCCAGCAACGCATTCCGAATCGTCTCAAAATGTTCCCACGGAATAAAATGATTTGCGTTTTCTATTGAGATGATGGTCATAGATTTTGCATTGCTCAATTCACGCCTGATAAAGGCAACATTACTGTAAGGCACAAGATTATCATTAGTTCCATGTACAACAGTTACGTCACTCGTAATCTTTCCGAGATCGGGTTGCATGTCATATAGATCCTTTTTGAGCCACCATAACTCATCGTTTGCAGGTCGCATTGCACCCGGAATCAGATACCGAAGCGGCACCGTTTTTATGACTGGTCGCCAAAGTTCCTTTGTTTCCGCTTTTGGATCGACCGAACCTGCTAATATTACAAGATGTTTGTACCATTCCGGATTTTCAGTCGCCATTTTTACGATTATTGGCCCACCGAGAGAATGTCCTATCAATATTATCGGTTGGTTATTATTGATCGTTTTCAGAAAATTCGTAATATAATTTGTCTGTGTTTTCAAATCTTCGGCCTGACCAAAATCGCTATAACCAAAACCGGGACGATCAATTGCAATCATCCGATATTTTTTAAGCAATAAGGAATCTTTCAAATAATTCTTATAGGCATTCCAGCTTCCTGGCGAACCATGCACGAAAAAAAGTGTGGGTTTGTTCGCGTCGCCGGTTTGAATGTAGTGCAGTTTATGCTCTCCAAAAATATATGTTTCGTCGGAATAGTCAACTTTGGCATCTGTAAAAAACTTCGTTGTTTCCTTTACCGTCGAGCGGAATGTCATGCACGACTGGCACATAATGATGTAAGCCAGAATCAATGCATAGAAAATATAGATCAGTTTGAATTTTCTTTTAGACGGAAATCGGGTCGTTACCATTTGAGATATTTCCATTAAAAGTAAGAAAAATTATAACGAAATACTCAAATGAAGTAAATTGCGTTACTTAAGAAACAAAACCAAAATCAATCATGACGAACCCGAAAATCACTATTCTTAAAAACGAATTATTATCTGACAATTGGTATGTACTCAAAAAAATCACTTACGATTATGTAAAAAACGATGGCACTACTGAACAGCAGGTTCGCGAAGTTTATGACCGCGGTAACGGCGCAACCATTTTACTTTATAATAAAGAACAGCGCACGATTATCCTGATCAGGCAATTTCGTATGCCAACTTTTATGAATGGAAATCCTACCGGAATGGTCATTGAAGCTTGTGCCGGATTGCTTGAAGAAGAAAATGCCGAAGAATGCATCCGACGCGAAACAGAAGAAGAAACCGGTTACAAGATTTCATCTGCAAAGAAAATATTCGAAGCGTACATGTCGCCGGGTTCGGTAACGGAAATTATTCATTTCTTCGTCGCGGAATATTCTAAAGAAATGAAGATTAGTGAAGGCGGCGGCCTGGATACTGAGCATGAGAATATTGACGTACTTGAAATTCCATTCGAAAAAGCATTACAAATGATTGAAACCGGCGAGATTAAAGATGCCAAAACGATCATGTTACTTCAATATGCCAAAATAAACAATCTGGTTTAATGACCGTTAACGCTGATTGAATGTGTATCTTTGCAGAAAATTGAAAGAGCTATGACTGTGCCTGAAAAAACCGATTTACATCCTAGGAATCCACATCGGTTTCGGTATGACTTTGAACTTTTATCGGAGAAATTTCCGGAATTAAAGCCATTTATTACACTTCGCCACGGTAATGAAACGATTGATTTCAGTCTTCCAGAAGCTGTAAAAGCACTAAACAAAGCCTTGTTGCTAACATATTACAATATTCAAAACTGGGATATTCCAGCAAATTATCTTTGTCCGCCAATTCCCGGTCGAGCCGATTACATTCACTACATCGCAGATTTACTCGCCGAAACCAACAATGGCGTGATTCCGGAAGGCGATTCCGTTCTTGGACTTGACATTGGGACCGGAGCAAATTGCATCTACCCGATTATTGGAAATGTGGCGTATGGCTGGAACTTCGTAGGAACGGATGTTGATGAAAAAGCGCTGGAAAATTGCAGCGAAATTATCAGGCAAAATCCAAATTTAATTGATCCTATCAGTCTTCAGCAGCAATTGGAACCACGATTTATTTTTAAGAACATCATTACGCCCGAAGATAAATTTACCTTTACGATGTGTAATCCTCCGTTTCACAACTCGAAAGAAGAAGCAATGAAAGAAAACCTTCGGAAAGTTGGAAACCTTACCAAAACAAAAGTTGCTAAACCGGTGCTGAATTTCGGCGGGCAGGATTTGGAATTGTGGTATGACGGCGGCGAATTCGGATTTATTACGCAGATGATTTACGAAAGTGCAAAATATCCGATGCAATGTTTGTGGTTTACAACTTTGGTATCCAAAAAAGATAACCTAAAAGGAATCTATCGTCTTCTTAATAAAGTAAATGCTTCAGAAATCCGGACAGTTGATATGGTTCAGGGACAAAAGACAAGTCGTTTTGTAGCGTGGACATTTCAAACGAAAGCGCAGCAAAAAAGCTGGATCAAATCTGCAGAATAATTCGGCTGAAATTCATTAACGTTATAATTTAGTGAATTTCCCGGTCTATGATTTTTAAACTTTGTAACTTTAAGACTTTGTAACTTTCCTAAAATGAAATTCGAAGTAGTATCCGATTATCAGCCGAAAGGCGACCAGCCACAAGCCATTACTGAATTGGCTCAGGGTATTTTTAACGGTGAGAAATTCCAGACTTTATTGGGCGTAACCGGCTCCGGAAAGACATTTACTGTTGCGAATGTCATTCAGGAAATACAACGGCCAACCTTGGTTTTGGCACATAATAAAACATTGGCAGCCCAGTTATATTCTGAGTTCAAGCAGTTTTTCCCGAACAATGCCGTAGAATATTTCGTTTCCTATTATGACTATTACCAGCCCGAAGCTTTTATGCCTGTGACCGGAGTTTTCATCGAAAAAGATTTGTCCATCAACGAGGAATTGGAAAAAATGCGATTGAGCACGACTGCTTCGCTCCTTTCCGGACGCCGTGATGTTTTAGTTGTGGCTTCCGTTTCGTGTTTGTACGGAATCGGAAATCCGGTTGAGTTTCAAAAAAACGTAATCGAGATCGCAAGAGAACAAATTATCTCACGCACGAAATTATTGCATCGTTTGGTGCAAAGCCTTTATTCACGTACAGAAGCCGATTTTAATCCGGGAACTTTCCGAATTAAAGGCGATACGGTTGAAGTGTATCCGGGTTATGCGAATGACGGTTTCCGAATTCATTTTTTCGGTGACGAGATTGAGGAAATTGAAAGCTTTGATTTAAAAAACGCGCAGGTAATCGAGAAATATACCAAACTGAATTTATATCCGGCGAACATGTTTGTAACGTCTCCGGATGTTTTGCACAACGCAATCTGGGAAATCCAGCAGGATTTAGTGAAGCAGGTTACGTATTTTAATGAAATTGGTAAAAATTTAGAAGCAAAACGTTTGGAGGAACGGACGAATTTCGATTTGGAAATGATCCGTGAACTTGGTTATTGCTCCGGAATCGAAAATTATTCGCGTTACCTTGACGGGCGTTTGCCCGGTACTCGCCCATTTTGCTTACTGGATTATTTTCCGAAAGATTACTTAATGGTTGTAGACGAAAGCCATGTCACGCTTTCGCAAGTTCACGCTATGTATGGCGGCGACCGAAGCCGTAAAGAAAATCTGGTTGAATATGGTTTCAGGCTTCCGGCGGCAATGGATAATCGTCCGTTAAAGTTTGAAGAATTTGAAGCGATGCAAAACCAAGTAATTTATGTTTCGGCAACTCCGGCTGATTATGAATTGGAAAAATCCGGCGGCGTTTATGTGGAGCAAGTGATCCGCCCGACAGGATTACTGGATCCGGTAATTGAAATTCGCCCGAGCCTAAACCAAATTGACGATCTGATCGAGGAAATCCACCAGCGTGCTGAAGCCGATGAACGCGTTTTGGTTACGACGCTTACAAAAAGAATGGCGGAAGAACTTGCAAAATACCTGACAAAAGTATCGATTCGCTGTCGCTATATTCATTCTGAAGTTGATACGCTAGAACGAATTGAAATCATGCAGGATCTGCGAAAAGGAATTTTCGATGTTTTAATCGGAGTGAACTTATTGCGCGAAGGATTGGATTTACCGGAAGTTTCACTGGTTGCGATTCTTGATGCCGACAAAGAAGGTTTCCTCAGAAGCAATCGATCATTAACTCAAACCGTTGGCCGCGCTGCGAGAAATCTGAATGGAAAAGCGATTATGTATGCCGACAAAATTACCGACAGCATGCAAAAAACCATTGACGAAACGAATTACAGGCGTACAAAACAAATCAATTTCAATACAGAAAATAATCTTGTTCCGATGGCATTGAACAAGAAAATTGAAAGTGCTTTTACCAAGAATCCGCTGGTCGATTATGAACTGGGAAGTGGTGCTGTCAAAAATGCCGCCGAACCGGATCTGACTTACATGGTAAAAGGCGATATCGAGAAACTCATCCGCGATAAGCGAAAATCAATGGAAAAGGCAGCTAAGGATCTGGACTTTATGCAAGCAGCAAAGCTTCGTGACGAGATTAAGAAATTACAGGATAATCTGGCTTAATTGTGTTGTTCTTTGAAAGTTTCGAGTAGAAATTCTGCATCAATCATGCAGCTTGGAGAAGTTTTCATCATCGTAAGCAATCGTTTCGTCGCTGCTGGATTCAATCCCATATTGATAGACATCTGCTTAATTGCGACTTCTTCTTTTTCGTGCAGAACTCCATCAACGTGCATCAGCAAAGCCAATCTGTAAAACTGCTGAATCCGTTGAAACTCAGATTTGATTACGTGAGCCGGCAATTCCTGATGAAACAAATCCTTGAAATGAGCTTTATCAACATTAAGTTCGCGCGCAACGATCTTCAGGAATTCGTATTCCCTTTCGTGCAGGCGGCCATCAACGATTGAGAACGCAATCATTTCCGACAATAAGCCTAATTTTTCTTCATAAGTATTCATCAAAATTGTATTTTTAGCTAAAATATCATATTTAAATTAAATCACAAAACAGCATATGGGAAAACTGCTTTTATTGAGCTTGTTTCTTTTTTTGATCAGCTATAGCTTAGTGGCGCAGCAAAGTACGGCCTCACAACAAGTTTCAAGTTTTACAATTGATGCACCGCAATTAAATTCCACAAAAAAAATCTGGGTATACCTGCCTAAATCTTATAAAAATTCAGACAAAAAATATCCGGTAATTTACATGCACGATGCGCAAAATTTATTTGACCAAAAAACCTCTTATGCCGGTGAATGGGAAGTTGACGAAACATTAGACCGACTGGATGCAGAAGTTATCGTGATTGGAATTGAGCATGGAAATGAAAAGCGGATGGATGAATTGACCCCTTTTAAAAACGAAAAATACGGCGGTGGAAAAGCAGACGATTACCTGGAATTTATGGTGAAAACCTTAAAACCGTATGTTGACAAAAATTACAGAACGAAAACCAAAGCTAAAAGCACAACGATTTTTGGTAGCTCACTTGGCGGATTAACATCGTTTTATGCTGTTTTGAAATATCCTGAAATATTTGGCAAAGCCGGGGTTTTTTCACCTTCGTTCTGGTTTTCTGACGAAATTTATACCTTGATGGAAAAGTCGCCTAAAATAAAAGCAAAAATCTATTTCTTATGCGGCGATAGCGAAAGCAAGGAAATTGATGTTGTTGCGGATGTAAACAAAATGTCGAAACTGCTTGACGAAAACCGCTGCTATTGTTTGCATCTTACCCAAAAAGAGATTGTAAAAGACGGACAGCATAACGAAAAATTATGGCGCGAAGGTTTTGAAAAAGCGTACCTTTGGCTTCACTAATTAATAATGAATATTTAAGAGTTAATAATTCTGACGGCAATTCGTTATTAATTTTTAATTATTAGATATTAATTCTTTCCCATATGAACAATAACGATATCCTCAAAAAACTCCGCGTTGCACTAATGCTGCGTGATGATCAAATAGTCGAAATACTTGAACTGGTAGATTTCCGGATTTCAAAATCGGAACTTGGAGCATTTTTCCGAAATGAAGACCATCCAAATTATATGGAATGTGGCGATCAGGTTCTACGGAATTTCCTTAATGCATTGGTAATTCACTTGCGTGGAACAAAGGAAAATCCGAAAAACCCACAAGATGTTTTGGCAAGACACCGTGCTGAAATTCCAGCTAAGACAGAGCGATTCCCGAAAGACATCGGAACAAAAACTGCTGCTACAGGAAATAAACCAACTGTAAAAAATACTGGTAGTAAAGTCAGAACTAAACCTGCTTCAAATCCGAAATCACGAGAAAAGAAGCCGGCTCCGAAAGTTCAGGTTGTTGAAAAAGTTAAATTCAACAATGGAAAAAATAAAAAATCATAATTGCTGTTGGAAACATTTACAGTTTAAAGTTATAGCACTATCATGAGAAAAATTAATTTAATCAGCTGTATATTTTTATTATTAATGGGACGCAGTTATAGTCAGGATTGGGCGAATTTAAGCCGGTATGCAAATGAAAATGCAAAACTGGAAGCACCAAAATCCGATGAAAAAAGAGTGGTTTTTATGGGTAATTCCATTACGGAAGGCTGGGGAACGACATATCCGGAATTCTTTAAAGGAAAACCTTATATCAATCGTGGAATTGGCGGACAGACAACACCTCAAATGCTGCTTCGCTTTCGTGCTGATGTTATAAATCTAAAACCTGCGCTGGTTGTTATTTTGGCGGGAACTAATGATATTGCTGGAAATACCGGCCCATCAACTTTAGAAATGATTGCTGACAATATCTTTTCGATGGCAGAATTAGCAAAGGCAAATAATATAAAAGTGATTTTATGTTCCGTACTTCCGGTATATGATTATCCTTGGAAACCGGGTTTGCAGCCAGCCGAAAAAATCATTGCGCTAAACAGTATGATTAGGAAATATGCTGAGAAAAACAAAATTCCGTACGTAGATTATCATTCACAACTTGCTAATGACAAAAAAGGCTTTAAAATTGAATTTGCGCCTGACGGAGTACATCCAAACGAAGCCGGATATAAATTCATGGCGCCTATTTTAGAAAAAATAATTGCAAAGACATTATAATCGAGAGTAAGCAGTACTAAAAACAAAAATCCCGGAATGACATCCGGGATTTTTTATTCAATAAGTATCAGAAATAATTTGAACACTATAACTAATACGTTTTTGTCTTATTTACTTAAAGCAGCCTGAACCTGGTCAGCAGCTTCCTGGAATTGCACCGCAGATAAAATCGGCATTCCGGAATTGTCAATTAATTCCTTTGCAATTTCAGCATTTGTTCCTTGTAAACGCACAATGATTGGCACTTTAATAGCGTCGCCCATATTTTTGTAAGCATCAACAACACCTTGAGCAACACGGTCACAACGAACGATTCCACCAAAAATATTGATAAGGATTGCTTTTACGTTTGGATCTTTCAAGATAATTCTGAAAGCTAATTCAACACGTTTAGCATCAGCAGTTCCTCCAACGTCAAGGAAGTTTGCCGGCTCAAAACCTGCATATTTAATCAAATCCATTGTTGCCATTGCAAGGCCGGCTCCATTAACCATACAACCAACAGTTCCGTCAAGGTCAACATAATTTAAACCAGCTGCTTTTGCTTCAACTTCGATTGGATTTTCCTCGCGAACATCACGCATTTCAGCTAATTTCGGATGTCTGTACAACGCATTATCATCCAAATTTACTTTTGCGTCAACGGCGATAATTTTATTGTCAGATGTTTTCAAAACCGGATTAATTTCAAACATTGATGCATCAGAACCGATATACGCTTTGTATAAAGAATCAACAAAACTAACCATTTCTTTAAAAGCATTTCCTGATAAACCAAGGTTAAAAGCGATTCTTCTAGCCTGGAAAGCCTGTAAACCAACAGCCGGATCAATTTCTTCTGTAAAGATTAAATGCGGAGTGTGCTCAGCAACTTCCTCGATATCCATTCCGCCTTCAGTAGAATACATAATCATGTTACGCCCTTTACCTCTGTTTAAAAGAACAGACATATAAAATTCGGAAGTTTCACTTTCACCTGGATAATATACATCTTCAGCCACTAAAACTTTGTGCACTTTTTTACCTTCGGCAGATGTTTGAGGCGTAATCAATTGCATTCCGATAATTTGTTCTGCAATTTCTTCAACTTGTTGTAAATTTTTCGCAAGCTTTACACCGCCGCCCTTTCCACGACCACCTGCATGAACCTGTGCTTTAATTACGTGCCAACCTGTTCCGGTTTCAGCAGTTAATTGTTTCGCAGCAGCAACAGCTTCCTGTGGATTGTTAGCAACATGTCCGCGCTGAATTTTTACACCATAACTGGCTAATATCTGTTTTCCTTGGTATTCGTGTATATCCATAATGTAGTTTTTGACTTTTTAAAGTGGCACAAAAATAACGAATTACTTCTGATTCTAAAAAGAATTCTTGCTTTATTTGAAGCTTTTCCGCCTGTTTGCTTAGAGAATTGCAGTGAGCTTGTGGCACGATCTTTTCTATTTGTAAAAATGAAATTCCGGCAATTCATTCAAAGCAACCCTTTTGCAATTTTCACATCTGTTACTTAATCAATAAAACCAAGCATCATGAAAAATCTAAAAATCATCCCAATCTTATTTCTATTGCTATCCTTTTGCAGTTGTAGCGATGACGATCAAAGTTCAACAATGGCCGGACTTGAAGGCGAATGGCGATTAAAAAACATATCTGGTGGAATAATGGGAACGAACATTGATCTTAATGATGATGCGATTAAATGGACTTTCAATACTGAGAACAACACTATAAACGTCGTAAATACTACAACTGAAGATATGCTTTATGATCCTTTGGACACTGGAATTTATACTTATGAATTTGTGGAAAGCGACATGCAGGAACTCTGTAATGAGCGCATTGAAATTGATAATTCTGATTATGGATGCGTGACTATAAATGGGGATACTTTAATAATTGACCAAAGATATGCTGACGGATACGCACTCCGATTTGAACGAAAAAATCAAACAAATCAATAGATAAAAGTTTTATAAATAACAATTTGTTATATTTTGTTATTAAACATTAGTTCTTTTGGTTGCCTATATTTTGTACATTAGTTTTGTAAAAAATTAAGATAATGCAGCCAAAAGAACTTGTAAATTTAGCAGAACAATTCGGTAGTCCGTTATATGTCTATGATGCCGAAAAAATCCATTCGCAATACCTTCGCCTGACTTCTGCTTTTTCAAAAGTAGAGCGACTTCGTATAAATTATGCTGTAAAAGCTTTATCCAACATTGCGATTTTGCAATTATTGAAAAGTTTTGGTTCTAATTTGGATACCGTTTCAATTCAGGAAGTCAAACTTGGATTGCATGCCGGATTTTCACCTGATAAAATCATTTATACTCCAAACGGCGTTTCGTTTGAAGAAATTGAAGAAGTTGCAGAAATGGGCGTTCAGATTAACATTGACAATCTTTCGGTTTTAGAGCATTTTGGGACAAAACATCCTAAAGTTCCCGTTTGCATCCGAATTAATCCGCACGTCATGGCTGGCGGAAACAGCAATATTTCTGTCGGACATATCGATAGTAAATTCGGGATTTCGATTCATCAAATGCCACATATTTTACGAATTGTAGACAATACCGGAATGCATATCAACGGAATTCACATGCACACGGGTTCTGATATTTTGGATATTGAGGTGTTTTTATATGCAGCCGAAATATTATTTGACGCCGCGAAAAATTTCAAAGAACTTGATTTTCTTGACTTTGGAAGTGGATTTAAAGTTCCGTACCATAAGAATGATATTGAAACTGACATTGAGGAATTCGGTAAAAAATTATCTAAAAGATTCAACGCTTTTGAGAAAGAATACGGACGTGATTTGACGCTTGCATTTGAACCTGGAAAATTCCTTGTCAGTGAAGCCGGCTTCTTTCTTGCAAAGGTTAATGTTGTGAAACAAACAACATCAACAGTTTTTGCCGGAATTGACAGCGGTTTTAATCATTTAATTCGTCCGATGCTGTATGGTTCTCAGCATTTCATCGAAAATATTTCAAACCCGAAAGGAAAAGAACGTTTTTATACCGTTGTAGGTTACATCTGTGAAACCGATACGTTTGCAAACAATCGCCGAATTGCAGAAATCAAGGAAGGTGATTTGCTATGTTTTAGAAATGCCGGGGCATACTGCTTTTCAATGGCATCAAATTATAACTCTCGTTTTAAGCCGGCAGAAGTTTTATGGAAAGGCGGAAAAGGAATCCTGATTCGGGAACGCGAAACCTTTGAAGATTTATTAAAAAATCAGATTATGCTTTAAGGACATAAAAAAATTAAACCATTAAGAGATTAAGTAAAGATTGACTTTAATTTACTTAATATCTTAATGGTTAAAAAATATGCCGTAACTACTTTTTGTTATCGAAAACTTCAGTCAGAATTTTAGCTTCTGTCGCATTCGGCAAAGTTATACTCAGCATTTGCGCTATCGTAGGCGCTATTTGCGTGATTTCTTTCCTGTCATGGTTTTTCCCTTTTTTGACATTCCATCCATAAAACAGTAATGGTACGTGCGTATCATAATTGTAAGGCGTCGCATGATCGGTTCCGGTTGGTATCCAGTTTTGAACGAATCCGGGTTTGTCCAATATAATTAAATCGCCGCTTTGAGTTGGGTCATATCCTCTGTAAATATTATTGATATACAGATCGTTTCCTGAATATGCCAGAATTTCTTCTTCGGTAAAAACACGTTTCACCTGTGGCTGAGTCATTAAAAAAGTCTTGAATGCCTGCCTTACATCATTAAAAACCAACCCTTTTTGCGATATCAATTCTCTATTTAAGTGAAGATTGTATTTCATATAATTTTGATTGAAATCTACTCCGTACTTGTCTACCGAAAATTTCTTGATCGCCTCGCGAATTTCTTTTGCAGGAACATTTAAAACATCATATTTTCGGTCTTTGTTCATCAGGTTCGCACTTTCTGCGGCAGCATGATCGGCAGTCAGGAATACGAGATAATTTCCTTTTCCTACCGTTTTATCCAGAAATGTCAGGAAATCTGCTATCGTTTCATCCAACCTCAAATACGTATCCTGCACTTCCATGGATCGCGTGCCAAAATCATGTCCAACATAATCTGTTGCAGAAAAGCTCAAAGCCAGAAAATCAGTGATATTGTCTTTTCCCAATTGTTCATTTACAATTGCTTTCTTTGCAAATTCAGCCAAAAAATCATTTCCAAATGGAATCGAGCGCATAATTTCCGGTCCTTTTGCTTGAAACATTTCTTTCAGATTATACGGAAATACAGGCTTATGTTTAAATAATTCCGTTTCATACGGATTTTCATCCGGAAGCGATTCGTCGTAAGTAGCAACAGGTTTCAACAGATTCCAGCCGCCATCAACATATTTCTGATAGTTTTTTTCACTGTTAAATTGCGTAACCCAATCTGGCAATTGTTCTCCGTAAAATGTACTTGAAATGAAGTTCCCAGAATTGCTGTACCAAAACGCCCAATTAGCAAAATGTCCGGCGGGAAGTATAGAGCTTCTGTCTTTTAAACTCAATCCGATAACTTTTCCTCTAAAGTTTGTTGACAGTCGAAGTTCGTCGGTTATTGTCGTCGCTAATAAGTTTCGTGGCGACATTTCGCCTTCTGTTTTAATGCTTTCGCCTAATGCTTTAACCGATTTATCATCCGTACAATACATTTTCCTGCCCAAACTCCGGTTAAACCAGTCATTTCCCATAATTCCGTGAACCGATGGCGTAGTTCCTGTATAAATCGAAGAATGGCCCGGCGCTGTAGATGTTGGCATATAATTGTAATGCGTGTTATCGAAAACAAAGCCTTTATTCATTAATCTTTTGAAACCTTTTTCGGAAAAGTCGTCCGAGAAGCGGTACAGATATTCTGCTTTCATTTGATCGACTACAATTCCGACTACAAGTTTCGGACGCTCTTGCGCTGTAGCTTTTAAGGTAAAAAGTGCAACGCATAAAAACAATTTTTTCATTTTAAATAGTTGGGATTTGTTTTTTCGCCGCTTCAAATTCGGCTATTGTTTGGTCGATAATTTCTTTGACTGGAATAATTTCCTTGATTAATCCTGCAATTTGCCCTATTTCAAGTTCGCCTTCGATCAGGTCGCCTTCAAACATTCCTCTTTTTGCACGGGCTCTTCCGAGTAATTTAATCAAATCCTCAGTCGTTGGACTTTGAGTATATAATTCCTGAATGTCGTGGTAAAATTTATTTTTTATCAATCGAACAGGTGCTAGTTCTTTTAAAGTTACGTGCGTACTTCCTTCTTCCAATCCAACAATCAGCTGCTTAAAATCGTCATGCGATGAACTTTCAACAGATGCTGCAAAACGGCTTCCCATTTGAACGCCGTCAGCTCCAAGAACCATTGCAGCAAGCATTCCACGACCGGTTGCAATTCCACCAGCCGCAATTAGCGGAATATCTATTTTTTCCCGAACCATCGGAACCAACGTTAACGTAGTCGTTTCTTCACGACCATTATGTCCGCCGGCTTCAAAACCTTCGGCAACTACTGCATCAACTCCGGCTTCTTGTGCTTTTAAGGCAAATTTAGAACTGCTTACAACATGAACAACCGTAATTCCTTTTTCCTTCAGAAACGATGTCCATGTTTTTGGATTTCCTGCGGAAGTAAAGACGATTTTAACTTCTTCTTCAACCAGGATATTCATTATTTCTTCAATATTTGGATACAGCATCGGAACGTTTACGCCAAAAGGTTTATTGGTTGCCTTTTTACATTTTTGGATGTGTTCCCGAAGCACTTCAGGATACATTGATCCGGCGCCAATCAGGCCTAATCCACCGGCATTGCTTACGGCACTTGCTAATTTATAACCGCTGTTCCATATCATTCCGCCTTGTATGATCGGATATTGTATGTTGAACAATTGAGTGATTTTATTCATATCTTGTAGTGAAACCGAAAAATGTTGCTACTTATTTTTTGATTAATTTTCCGGTAATTGTTTTTTTTGAGGTGTAGATTTGATAAAAGTAAATTCCGCTCGATAAATTATTTACGGAAATTTTATTGCCTTGAAGTAAGTCTTTCCGAACCACAAACTGACCTAACGAATTATAAATCAGTATTTCAGCATATTTAATATCAACCGGATACATTACTAAAAGTTCCGACTCAACTGGATTTGGAAAAACCAGAAAATCTTCTTTTGGAAAATCCTTAATTCCCAAACCTGCTTGCAAAGCTTCATAAAAATTCGGAATTCCGTAGCCAAATTGAGCATTCGGATTTTCATATAAATGTGCCGATTCTTTTATTAGCCGAATGATTTCCTTGCTGGTTTTTGCGGGTAAAGCCTGCCATAAGCACGCTACCATTCCGGCAGTTATAGGCGCCGAAAATGAAGTCCCGTTTGCCGTCAAAATATCACCTGAAGTATTGGCAATAACAGCATTTTGTCCCTGTGCCATAACGTCTGGCTTGACACGTCCATCAAAAGACGGCCCGATTGAGCTAAATGACGCATATTCTGAAGTTGCAGTAACAGCTCCAACCGTTAGAACATTTACAGCATCGGCAGGTGTTGAAATATATGGATTTGCTGTGCTTCCGGAATTTCCGGCGGAAACAACGACTACCATTCCGCGACTCGCAGCAATATCAGCGCCTCGTGCGATAAAAGTTGTTGTTCCATTCATGTTTTCATACGTATGGCTATAATTCGGATTATCATACGTAAAATAACCTAAGGAAGTATTGATAATATCAACACCCAAACTGTCGGCAGCTTCAGCAGCTTCCACCCAAAGTGATTCTTCAATAGGATTTTCAGAAGTGGAATCTTCGGTAATAAACAAATAATAAGACGCATCAGGCGCAGTTCCTACCAATTGATTTTCTGTATATCCGCCCATCGTTGAAAGCACTAAAGTCCCGTGGTTATTGGCAGAATAAATATCGTTGTTTCTTCCAACATAATTGTAGCCGCCTAAAATTTTAGAATTTGCAAATAATTGCGCGAATGGCTGAGCCGTATTTACACCTGGAAATCCAGCGTCTAAAACTGCGATTATTTTTCCGGAACCAGTAAAATTCTGTTGGTGTAATAAATTCCCATTCAGCATTTCAATCTGATTATTGGAGTTTCCATAATTGTAATTAATCTGAGAATCCTTTGTTTTATTGGACCTTGAGGAATTATTAGAAGCCATGCTTTTTCCTTGTGTAACCGGATTTAAGTTTTTGTTCGCAAAAACAACATTGCTTACAAATGACAATTGCGATAAAGACTGAATGTTTTCTGCAGATCCGCGAACGTGAACCACGTTTAGCCATTTCGATTTGGCTTTTACCGTAATTCCGTTTGCGCTTTCGACTTGTGCGATAAAATCTTCGCTAATTGGAATATCCTTATCATCAAGTGGAATATTTTGGCTTGTTCTGCGGTCTAAAGCCCTTTGCGACAGCATTGTGAGCGGATTCGAAAAGTAGGCTTCGGAATTTGGCTTTTCATTGAAATAAATCCAGGCATCTTCCTGAGAAAAAGATGAAATTGAGAAAAGTATGAAAAATGACAGCAGTAATTTTTTCATGATCCTGGAAATAATGACGAATTTACGAAATTACTCCCGAACCAACTAATTCGTCATCGTGATACCAAGCTACGAACTGTCCTTCGGTAATTGCAGACTGCGGATTTTCGAAAGACACATACATTCCGCTTTCAAACTGATGTAAAATCGCTTTCTGTAAAGGCTGACGGTAACGGATTCTTGCCATTACTTCCATCGTTTCACCATTTGATAAAGCTAAATCCTCGCGAATCCAGTGAATTTCAGATTGGTTTACAAATAATGCTTTTTTGAACAATCCCGGATGCTCGCTACCAAGTCCGGTATAAACAGTATTGCTTTCGACGTCTGTAGCGATAATGAAAAGCGGTTCAGTTGTTCCGCCAACGCCAAGGCCTTTGCGCTGACCGTTTGTGAAATAATGCGCGCCCTGATGCTTGCCGACAACTTTTCCTGTCGATTCGGCAAAAGGAATATTTTGCGCTTCAAATGCCAGTAATTCCTCAGTGGAATCCGTTTGCGGTTTGATCTGATTAAATACTGCGTCGTTTTTGTCAACCTGAATAATCAGACCTTCTTTAGGCTGCAATTTTTGCTGTAGAAATTCCGGCAAACGAACTTTTCCGATAAAGCATAATCCTTGTGAATCTTTCTTTTCGGCAGTGGCTAAATCCATTTCTGCGGCAATTTCACGGACTTCCGGCTTAGTTAATTCGCCAATTGGAAACAACGCTTTTGAAAGCTGTTCTTGTGATAATTGGCATAAAAAATAAGATTGGTCTTTATTTGCGTCAACTCCGGCGAGTAATTTATAGATTGATTTTCCGTTGATTTGCTCTTCGCCTTTTCGGCAGTAATGCCCGGTCGCTACATAATCAGCGCCAAGACTTAGAGCAATTTTCATAAAAACATCGAATTTGATTTCGCGATTACAAAGTACGTCAGGATTTGGAGTGCGCCCTTTTTCGTATTCGCTGAACATATAATCAACGATTTTCTCTTTGTATTGTTCGCTAAGATCGACTGTTTGAAATGGAATTCCCAGTTTTTCGGCAACTAAAAGCGCGTCATTGCTGTCTTCAAGCCATGGGCATTCATTCGAGATCGTAACAGAATCATCATGCCAGTTTTTCATAAAAAGTCCAATGACTTCATATCCTTGTTTTTGCAAAAGATACGCTGCAACACTAGAATCGACACCACCGGAAAGCCCTACAACAACACGTTTCATTATTCTACCATTTTAAGCTGCAAAAATACTACTTATTTTCACTTCTTTTTGGTTTTGCGATATACTTAACAATTGGCCAAGTTTCTTTCTTTTTCAGTTTTCCATTTTCATAGAATTCCCAAACGCCTTTTCTTTGCCCTTTTACATATGGGCCTTTCGATGCAATTTTGCCATTACCGTCGCGGAAAATCGCATTTCCTTCGTATTGACCGTTTTTATAATTGGATTCTTCCAGTAGGACTCCGTTTTCGGCATAACTTTTATACGGACCGTTTTTTATACCATTTAAGTAAGTAGTTTCTTCTGCAATTTCGCCACTTTTATAAAATACTTTTCGTATCCCGTTTAGTTTCCCTTTCGAGTAATTTTCGATGGTCATTATCGCTTTCGATGCTTCGTGATAATATTTCCATTCGCCTTCATTCAGTCTATTTACCGTTTTACCTTCACTGACAATATTTTTCTTTTGGTCGAAAAATGTCGTTTGTGTAACAGTTCCGTTATCCGAAAAAACACGGGTTGCAATTACTGATTTTGCTTTCGTATCATCGAAATACGTAAAAGTTCCTACTTCAATTCCGTTTTCAAAAGTTCCTTCATAACGCGGTCTTTTTGATTGATCGTGAACGCCTTTCCAAAGCCCGTGCTTTTTGCCATTCGCATCCAATTTATTAAAATCCGATTGCGCGAAACCTGCGTTACAAAATACCGAACTTGATACGACCAGTAACAGATAAAATATTTTTTTCATTGTAGTGAATAAGATTATAGGGCAAAGATAATTTAAAATATGCTAAGCTAATAACGATTAAAGGATTCGAAAATTGCACTTATTTTAATCCTTTTTACTAAAAAAGCATCCCGAAGGATGCTTTTTTTATTTTTTGTCAATTTTTTTCTGTGCTTCTGCCTGCTCCATCATTTCCTGCATTTTGCGTTGGAATTTGCTTTGTGGTTTTGGCTCCTTCAGTTTATTTTCCTGAATCTGTGCGTGGATTTTATCGTTGTCAACAATATAATTCTTGATTACAAGCATAATCCCGATTGTGATCAGATTCGAAACAAAATAGTATAAACTCAATCCGGACGCATAATTATTGAAGAAAAACAACATCATCAAAGGAGAAACGTAAATCATTACTTTCATGATTTTAGCCATATCCGGCATTCCTTCCTGCGGTGGTTGTGCCATTGCCTGATCTCCAGTAGTCATTTTCATATAGAAGAAAATCGCGATTGAAGCTAAAATAGGAAATAAGCTGACATGGTTTCCGTAAGCCGGAATCGTAAATGGCAATTTCAAAACAGAATCAAAAGAAGATAAATCGTCTGCCCATAAAAAACCTTGCTGGCGAAGACCAATTTCTGCGGGGAAAAACTGAAATAAAGCATAAAACACAGGCATTTGCAATAATGCCGGAATACAACCAGCCATCGGGTTTACACCTGCTTTATTGTATAACTTCATTGTTTCCTGTTGCTTTTTCATTGGATCTTTCTTGTATTTTTCTCCAAGTTCAGCAATATCCGGACGCAATACTTTCATTTTGGCTTGCGACAAAAATGATTTGTATGTTACCGGCGACATCAGTAATTTGATTAAAATCGTAAACAGGATAATTGCCCATCCGTGTGCAATAAACATACTCAACACTCCGTAAATCGGAATGAACGCGTGACGGTTTATCCAGCCGAAAATTCCCCAGCCCAAAGCAACAATGCTTTCGATATTTTTACCGTAGCTTTCCAGAATCTTATAATCTGTTGGGCCGTAATACCAGTTCATTTGCTCGTTGATCTCTCCGTTTTGGAAAGCTAGCGGAATCGTGGCGCGGAATTGCTTCGTGAAAACCGTGTCAACTTTTTCATCGTTTACTAAGTTATTCGAATAAACCTCCGCTTTTTCAAATGGTTTTTTTGTCAATAAAATGGAAGAGAAAAAATGCTGTTTGAAAGCTACATAAGATACTTTATTTACACTTTCAATATCGTCATGACCGTGGCCAAGATAATCAACTTTGCCGTCTTCATATTCATAATACAATTCTGCATAACGGTTTTCGTATGAAACGCTTTTTTCATTTCTGAACGATTTCAGGTTCCATTCCAGATCCAAAGGTTTCGCTGTGTTCAACACTTTTGACAGGCCTTGAGAACGCACATCGAAGTCAAGCATGTAATTGTTTGCTTTCAGCGTATATTTGTATTCCAGAAATTCGTTAGCACCTGCTTTTAAACGCATTGTCAGGATTTGATCTTCACCAACTTTCGTAAGCGTTGGCTCAAAAAACATGTTTTTGGTTTCCAGCGTACGATTGTCCTGAGTATTCATTTTGATGTTCAGGTTGGCATTGTTGTCTTTTATCAACTCTACTAATTCGCCCGAACCTTTGCGAAATTTCTCAAAATTCTTAAGTTTTGCATCAACGATATAGCCGCCTTTATTTGCAATTTGAAGAATTACAAGGCTATTTTCAATTGTTGTAACATTTTCTTTGGCAGATGGAAGTGTTGCAGAATACGCGAAATTACCCAACGCACCTTTTAGTTTTGCCATTTGTATCGAGTCGCCGGCAATTGAATCAGCAACAACCGGAGCGATTGGAGTTGTTTTTGCATCAACAGACGCTTCTTTTACAACTTGCTCTTTCTTTGCTTTTTCAGCCGCCAATTCTGCTTCAGTTGGCTGGTTCTGATACATAATCCACATTAAAATCCCAAAGATCAGGACAAATCCTATGATCGAATTCAGGTCTAATTTTTTTTGTTCCATTTTTCTGCTTTACGATAGCTTTCGCTAATCAAATTATTATTTTTGTTTTGCTTTGACAGTGGCAGCAACAAAATTGACAAACAACGGATGCGGATTTGCCACAGTGCTTTTGTATTCAGGATGGTATTGAACGCCGATGAAGAACGGATGTTTTTCAATTTCGATGATTTCAACCAAACCGGTATCGGGATTGATTCCGGATGCTTTTAAGCCTGCATTTTCCAGCTTATCCAGATAATCGCCGTTAAATTCATAACGATGACGGTGACGTTCCAGAATATTTGTTTGTTTGTATATTTTATGTGCCAGTGTATTTTCTTTGATATCACATTTCCATGCTCCAAGACGCATTGTTCCGCCTTTATCAGTAATGGTTTTTTGCTCTTCCATAAGGTCGATAACCGGATGTGATGTTCCGATGTTCATTTCAGTAGAGTTGGCGTCTGTCAATCCCAAAACGTTTCTGGAATATTCAATTACAGCCATTTGCATTCCGAGGCAAATACCAAAAAACGGAATATTATTTTCTCTCGCGTATCGCACGGCTTCGATTTTTCCTTCGATTCCTCTTTCACCAAAACCAGGCGCAACGAGAATTCCGTCAAGACCTTCGAATTTTTGCGCGACATTATTTTCGTCAATATATTCTGAATGCACGGAAACAACATTTACCTTCGTTTCGTTTGCAGCTCCGGCGTGAATAAATGCCTCGAGAATTGATTTGTAAGAATCCTGAAGCTCAACATATTTTCCGATTAATCCGATATTTACGACATGTTTCGGATTTTTGAGCCTCTGTAGAAATACGTTCCAGTTTTTCATATCCGGAGTATTTTTCTGAGGAAGATCTAATTTCTTTAGTGCCACAACATCCAAGCCTTCTTCAAGCATCAGATTCGGAACTTCATAAATTGTAGAAGCATCAATCGATTCAATCACGGCTTCTCTTTTTACATTACAGAACAATGCCAATTTCTGGCGTAATTCATCTGACAATTCATGCTCGGTTCTGCAAACTAAAATGTCTGCTTTGATTCCGCTTTCCATTAAAGTTTTTACCGAGTGCTGCGTTGGCTTGGTTTTTAATTCACCAGCCGCGGCTAAATACGGAACTAACGTTAAATGAATGACAATGCCGTTATTTTCACCTAGTTCCCAAACCAATTGACGAACAGATTCAATATAAGGCAACGATTCTATATCACCTACAGTTCCACCAATTTCAGTTATTACAATGTCAAAATCACCTGAATTTCCAAGCAATTGCATTCTGTCCTTGATCTCGTTTGTAATGTGCGGCACGACCTGAACGGTTTTACCAAGAAATTCACCTCTTCGTTCTTTTTCAATTACGGAAAGGTATACGCGTCCGGTTGTTACGTTATTTGCCTGAGATGTAGGAACATTCAGAAAACGCTCATAATGTCCAAGATCCAGATCGGTTTCGGCGCCATCATCGGTAACAAAACATTCACCGTGTTCATAGGGATTTAATGTTCCGGGATCGACGTTAATGTAAGGGTCAAATTTTTGGATCGTGGTGCGATAACCTCGTGCTTGCAGCAATTTTGCCAACGATGCGGCAATGATTCCCTTACCTAATGAGGAAGTCACACCGCCGGTAACAAAAATATACTTTGTTTGATTCATTTTGTTGTAGTTTGTTGTGTTTCGTTGTTGAAGTAGTTATGTCAAAAACGTGGCAAAAGTAGTGAATAAATTTGGATTGTTTGATTTAGACTTCTTAGATTTTTAGACAACTTAGACTTGTTGGATTCTAAAATAAAGCACCTCTATACTGAAAGCATCTGATGCGAAGCTATCTAAAACCGATCGGATATCTATTACGGTTTCGGATATTGTTTTTTGATATTCCGGATTAGCTCTTCCAATCCATTTAGCTTTAACTCGTAAATCAATTGCAATTGCTGGCCGAGCTCGCCTTTTGGGAAGCCTTTAGTACTGTACCAAACAATATAATATTCGGGGATATCAATTAAATGCCAGCCTTCGTATTTTCCGAAAGGCATTTTGGTATGCGCAAGTTTTATGAGGATTTTTTTGTCTTGTTCCATTTTAGACGGATAGATCTATCCTCAAATTTATTTCCAGTTAAAAGTTACTGCTTTTTCAATATCCGGATTTAAACTCAACAAAACTGGGCAATGCATTGCGGCTCTTTCAAGAATTGTTTTATTTTTCTCGTTAGTTGAAACCGACATGTTCATTACAATTTCAATTTTTGCAATTTTTCTTGGTTCGGACTGCATGATTTTCGTAACCTCAACAGTTGAACCAACCAAATCAAGATCCAAATCCTTAGATTTAATTGCCATTATTGAAACCATGCAGCTTCCGAGCGCATTTGCCAATAAATCAGTTGGTGAAAAAGCTTCCCCTTTTCCGTGATTGTCAGTTGGCGCGTCAGAAAGAATTTCTGTTCCTGATTGCAAATGCACTGATGTTGTGCGCAATTCTCCTAAATAGGTTACTTTTGATGTCATAATTATTCAGCTTCTTTTACAGATAAATCGGTATCGTAATATAAAATATAAAATCCTTTATTTACAAATGCTCCCGAAGGTTTCTTTTCGTATTCAAATTTATTTTCGACACCTTCAGTTGCAGTAGTTTCAATAGTTTCAATGAAAGATTTCTCTTGTGAAAGTCGCAACATTGTGTCAAACGTCACATCAAATCCGCGTGTTGCAAAATGATTTGGGAAAATTTTGTTCTTTTCTTTGTACACCTTAGCAAAAATTAATCCGTCAGGCGTTTCATTATCACGCGTTAACGACGGATACAATAACTTCAATTGTGCAAGTTTTGCTAACGGAATTTCCTCAAAATCAAACGTATCGTTCTTCTCTAAAATCACCAATTGAATTTGATAATCAGACATTTGAGCAATCAAAATATTCAACGTATTTAAAATTAATCCTGTTTTTTCAGAATCGAAAATAACATAATTCATTTTTCCTTTTACCAATTTTTTCGTCAAGCTGTCAGCTGATACAAGATTTTGCGGCGTTAATCCGATAAGCTTTATATCTTTATGATTCTGAGTAAGAAATTGTCTTGTCGAGAGTTTTTTCGGATCGATAATAGCTACGATGTTTGCATTTTTCGAGCGTAAATATTCCAGCATGTTATTTTTGACCAATTCTGCTTCCGGCATTGATTGCAGTACATTTCCGAATAATTTTCCGGTTTCTTTTGACAATGGCGAGATTACCGGAACTTTATTTTTATTTAGCAATTCGGCCGTTTTTTCAACATTTGCCTGATAAAATGGTCCGATTACAGCATTAGCTTTTTGGATTTCATTCTGCTGAATTAAAGTTGCAACGGCTGATGAGTTTTTAGTTTCCTGTGAATCGAGTATTTTCACGTCAATATTCAATCCGAGCGTTTTAGCAGAATCAATTGCCATTAATGCGCCCGAATAAAAATCCAGTGTCATATTCAGGAATTTATCCGTTTTTAAACGTGCGGCAGTCGAATTCAAAGTATCGCCGGTAATTTTAGAAATGTTAAATGGCAATAATAAAACCAACGTTTTTTTATCATCTGATTTAACCGTTTTTGCAAGGCTCGTAATATTTTTATCAACACTTTCAAGCGGAATTACACTTGACGGATATTGTAGCGTCATTCCTTCTTTTACACCATCTTTAAGCTCCGGATTGAGTTTAATCAATTCTTCCTGAGTCAGATTAAACTTTTTTGTAAGACTGTAAAGTGTTTCTTTCGACTTTACGACATAATCGGTTAATTCCGGTTTTAGTGGTTCAGGTTTAGTGACAATTGGTTTTTCATCATTTGCAGATACGACTTGATCGGAAATACGACTTGGATTCGGCGTGATTTTTAATCGGAAACCAATTTGCAATCCGTCTTTAACTTCAGGATTTGAAGCATCGAGTTCATCGACAGTCAAGCCATATTGCTTTGCAATAGAGTATTTTGTTTCTTTTGCTTCAACGGTATGATAGACAGTTTCGATCTTTTTAACAACCGGTTTTGTTGGCTTTTTGTCCGATGTTGCTGCATTTCCATTTCCGGGAATTGTGATTGTACTTCCAACTTTAAGTCCGTCTTTTAGATCCGGATTTGCTTTCAACAACTGTTCTTCAGAAACAGAATACATTTTTGTAAGCCCATAAATCGTTTCTTTAGCAGCAACAGTATGTGTTTTTGCAGATTTTGCTTCTGGTAGAACTTCCGTTTTTTCTTTTTTAGGAGCAACAGTAGCTGACTGGATCAACAGTACCATTTCCGGTTTTAATCCTTGTTGTGAATCCGGATTCAAGCGGTAAATATCCGATGGCGTAACTTTGTATTTTTGTGCGATCTGCGTAATGGTCTCCCCTTTTTGAACGGTGTGCTTTTGGATTTTCGATTGGGAAAAACCTGAAAAAACCGAAATAAAAAAACCGATTACTACTATAAAATGTTTCATTGTTGTTGTTTTATGATTTTGGAAAACAGAAAAGTTGGCAACCTTTATTATTCCCATTCAATCGTTGCTGGCGGTTTTGAGCTGATGTCATATACAACACGATTTACGCCTTTCACTTTATTTATAATGTCGTTTGACACTTTCATCAAAAACTCATACGGCAGATGAACCCAGTCGGCAGTCATTCCGTCGGTAGATTCTACAGCGCGCAAAGCGACCACTTTTTCATATGTTCTTTCATCGCCCATAACGCCTACACTATTTACTGGAAGCAAAATTGCTCCGGCCTGCCACACTTTGTCATATAATCCCCACGATTTTAATCCGTCTATGAAAACAGCATCAACATCCTGAAGGATTTGTACTTTTTCCGGGGTAATATCGCCCAAAATACGAATTGATAATCCCGGTCCCGGAAACGGATGCCTTCCTAATAATGCAGCATCGAGTCCGAGTGTCGCTCCTACTCTTCTGACTTCATCTTTGAAAAGCATACGAAGCGGTTCTACAATCTTCAATTTCATATAATCCGGCAAACCGCCAACATTATGGTGCGATTTGATTGTCGCTGAAGGTCCTTTTACAGAAACCGATTCAATTACGTCAGGATAAATTGTGCCTTGAGCAAGGAATTTCACATCTTCGATACGATGTGCTTCATCATCAAAAACTTCAATAAAAACGCGACCAATTGCTTTTCGTTTTAACTCGGGATCTTCAATTCCGGCGAGCGCATCCAAGAAACGTGCCGAAGCATCGACGCCTTTTACATTTAATCCCATGCCTTTGTATTGATCCAAAACACTTTCGTATTCATTTTTTCGTAATAAACCATTATTTACAAAAATGCAATACAGGTTTTTTCCGATGGCTTTGTGTAATAAAACTGCTGCAACGGTAGAATCTACGCCACCTGAAAGTCCAAGCACCACTTTATCATCCTGGATTTTCTCTTTCATTTCAGCAACGATTTCTTCTACAAAAGCGTTTGGAGTAAATGTTTGCGGAACATCGGCAATTTTTACCAGGAAATTTTCAAGCATTTGCTTTCCGTCTGTGGAATGATACACTTCAGGATGAAATTGAATTGCATAAGTAGTTTCTCCTTCTATTTTATAAGCGGCATTTTCTACATCATGCGTACTTGCCAGCCGAATTCCATTTGTCGGAAGTTTTTTGATTGTATCACTATGGCTCATCCAAACCTGAGAATCCTGGGAAACGCCATCAAAAAAAGATTCGCTTTCTTTGATATAGGAAAGTCGGGCGCGACCATATTCGCGTGTATTTGACGGAGCCACTTCACCGCCGCTGAAATGCGACAGATATTGAGCACCATAACAAACTGCCAAAAGAGGAAGTTTACCCCGAATTTGAGATAAATCAGGATGTGGCGCATCATCGGCGCGGACCGAGAACGGGCTTCCAGAAAGAATTACCGCTTTGTAACTTGATAAATCGCCGGGAAAATGATTGTAAGGAAAAATCTCGCAGAAGATGTTTAGTTCGCGAACCCTTCGGGCAATAAGTTGTGTGTATTGCGACCCGAAATCTAAAATAAGTACGTTGTGTTGCATGTGAAAAGTCTTTATAAACTTTTAAAGTGTTGTTTGTTAGTTAGTTGCTTTGAATTTATACTAAACGGCTAAAAAAGACAATACCGCAATTTTTGGTTTAGTAAAATTAAAGCGCAAATGTACAATTAAATGAGGAAAAAGGACAGTAAAGTTTTTCAAATAATGGAAACTTCCTGCTGTCATTTAGTAATTTTTGACAACAGATTTTAAAAGGAAAAATGAAAATAGAACAGGAGAATATTTGGCTATTTACTGTATTTTAACCAATCCCGATTCCATTTTTTGAGTTCTCTGATTACGATTTTTGATATTTCGGTTGCGCCTTTCAGACTTAAATGCGTATCGTCGGATTTGCCATCCGGATAATATGGATTTTCGCCCGGCTGATAATGCAGGTGTAATTCTTTGGATTTTTCAGGTCCGAATGAAGTTTCTAAAATCTCAGTAAAATATTCCAAATCAATAAATGGCACTTTAAATTCTTGCGCAACCAGTCGCGCTTCCAATGGGTAATCGCCGTGAGTTGAGATCAAAACACCCTGTTCATTGAAATTTCTGCGTGAAATAGATGAAAATAAAATCGGGATTGCTCCTTTCTCGCGTGATTCTTTTACAAATCGAATTAGATTATAGCGATAAGCAGTATGCGGATTTGTGTATCGGGTAGAATCATTCTGCTTTGCGTCATTATGTCCGAATTGAATGAATACATAATTCCCGGGTTTCAGCACTTTATAGATAGAATCCCATCGTTTCTGATCGATAAAACTTTTGGTGCTACGACCATTGACGGCTTTATTTATTACCTTGACATCATCGGTAAAAAACTTTGGAAACACTTGTAACCAGCCGTGTTCGGGATTTTCATTTGGCTTAACTTTATCAGCCATTGTAGAATCGCCAATTCCGTAAATGGTTATTTTTTGAGCCGAAACATTTAGCGTAATAAATAGTAGAAAAAGAAATGTCTGCTTCATTTTTTAATTTTTAGGAGAATGTGTAACTGATGTCGGAACGGTTGCTTTTTGTCCGATGATTACATCATTAACGGTTACATTTTCAGCATTTACAACGGTCATTCCGTTTTTGGCGGCCTTGACTTCAATTTCATTTAAAGATATATTCCGCACTTTTTTTTGTGGAAAACCCTGAATTACAATTGCAGATTCTCTGGCTTTATTGCATGTGATATTCGAAAAATAAATATCCGACACATCTGACGGAAAATCAGATCCTTCGCCCATATAATTTGCCGTGATGTAAATGCAATCCTCAACTTCATCCAATTTGATATTTGTAACGTAAATATTTTTTATGAAACCACCGCGATCAGCATTTGTTTTGAAATAAATTCCGCGCTTTAAATAACCGGTAGTCGTGCAATTATCGATGTAAATATTTTTTATTCCGGCTGACATTTCGCTTCCAAGCACCACGCCGTGCAAACCTTTGAACCTACAGTTTCGGATCACGATATTTTGGCTTGGCATATTTGAATTTGCACGGCCTTCGTGATCGCGTCCGGCTTTAATCGCAATATTATCATCGGCGTTATTGAAATCGATATTTTCTATCAGGATATCTTTGGAATATTCCGGGTCAATTCCGTCATTATTATAATTGAACGCGCTGTATTTCAAACCTCTGATAGTAATACTTTCCGACTTTAGTAAATGTACGCACCAGAACGGCGCATCTTCAATTTTGACGTTTTCGATCAAGATATTTTTACAATTCAAAAACTGAATTAGTTGCGGCCTTAGAAAATGCCCTTTCCCAAATTTCCTGTCTTTTACCGGAATATTGTTATGGTTCATTTCGCGAGTTGCCATTTTATCCGTTTTTTCTTTTGCTTTGAAAGTTGTCCACGTTTTGCTTCCTTCACCATCAATTGTTCCTTCGCCGGAAATTGCAATATCAGAACAATTATTAGCATAAATCATCGGGCTATAATTATAGATCATTGTTCCTTCCCAGCTTGTCAGCACCATTGGTAAATAAAAATCCGGATTATCACTAAACCTTATTTTCGCGTCTTTTTCAAGTACTAAATTTACGTTGCTGACAAAATGAATCGGTCCGTTTAGCGTATAAATTCCTTTCGGAACAATTATAGTTCCGCCGTTATTCTTGCGGCATTGCGCCATAGCCTTATCAAATGCCGGTTTGTCGTTGCTGATCGAATCTCCTTTGGCGCCAAACTGCGTTACTTTAACTTTGAAATCCGGGATTTTAGGAAGTTGAATCCGATTTATAATCGCATCAACAGAATCCTTTGTTGCGCTATTTTGTGCAAATGAGCTTATAGAAACTACTATGAAAAGGAGTATGTATTTTTTCATTTTTGTTGAATTATTTTTCCGGCGACAGCTTCCATTCTTTAATGATTTTTGAAAAATCTGATCCCATGCAATTTTCAAGCGTATATTTTTTTGCCTGTGATTTCTTTAGCTGATGCGACCAATTCACTCTTGACATTGGCATATATCCATTGCCGGAACAATTGAATTCTGCGTAAAAACTATTTTTTTCTGCGTCGGGTTTCGACCAATTATGCCAGCCTTCAGGTTTGATATGGCTATTCATTTTGCAATTCAGGAAAACAGTTTTTGCATAAATCCGCCAAGGCCTTCCTAAGTATACTTGTGTAATTTCCTTTTCGCTTGTTAATTTACAATTGTTAAATACAAATCCATATTCGACTCCTTTTGGTGTTGAAGCCGCCGTGATATAGGAATCTTTCAGGCTATTTAGGACACAGTTTTCGAAAAAAGCCGTGGCGTTTCCAAAAATAAAATCGGTTGTTCCTTGTATGAAGCAATCCTTGAAATAATTTCTAAAACCGTTTCCGCTTATATATAAAGTATCCTGATTTCCTAGTATTCTGCAGTTCAAAACCTGAACTTTATCCGCATGAATTGACAGTGCTATTGCTTGACCAATATCGCCGGAAGCATTCCCAATGGTTAAATTCTGAGCCGCAAAACCATCGCCTTCTACTAAAACAGTATAGGTGTAAAAAGTGCTGTTAATTCCTAAATTAATTTTCTTGAAATGATCGTCAAACGTAATTATCGTGTTTTCCGTGCTTTCACCGATTAATGAAATATTGGAGTTCCATTCGTGGATTTTTACCTTTTCATGGTAAATTCCTTTTTTAACAAAAATCGTAATTCTTTGATACGGAAATGATTTTGAATCGTTTACAGCTTCCTGAATTGAAATATAATCGCCGGTTCCATCTTGCGCAACCGTTTTAAAAAACTCATTTTTCTGGACGTTGCTTTTGGATTTTTCCACTATTTGTGCCGTAACATTCGCCAATGAAATGAGAAAAATTACAATTAAAACCGGCACTTTTTTTAATGGATTCATTTCTTTTTCAAGCTGAAATTATTAAATCTTATTGCTTTTATTTAGCTCTTTTAGCTTTTTGTCAAGATATTTGTAAAACGCTTCTCTGGTTTTGATTCCGTCCTTTTCCTGTTCCCAAGCACCAAGAAAATAAAATGAAACCGGCGCTGTTGTTGGCTTGAACAATAACAAATGATCGTACTGCGAAGTAATTTGATCCTGAACAGTTGCTACTTCATAAAAAATTGCCATTCCCAAATTATCCGGAACTAATGTTTGCTTGTCATATGTTGCAATGTACGCCCATTTTTTATTTGCGCTGACTTTTTTCACCAAATCGACTTTGTCAAATTTAACTATTCCGGTGCAAATACCTTCAATTTTCTGAGAAGCCTTGATGGTATGTTTTGTATGGCGTTCATTTGGAGCAATTGATAATTTTGACTCGAAATCTATTTTATCATCAGCTGTTTTCCATCCGTTATAATTTACGATTACGGTAGAAAGTTTCTTGTCATTTTCGACTCTTGCAAAAGTAGAATCGACTTCTTTAAAACGTAAAACTTCCGTTCCTGAATATCTTGCGATTGCGCCGATTCCCAATCCTTTACCGGCTTTAAGAATATCCATTCCCCAAGAACTCATGTGGTGATACGATTCAAAACCGTCCTGCCCGACTTTAGACAAAACCATTGTATCAGAAACTTTTCCGAAAATATCGATGGCATTTCTCCAATCTAAATACAGGCGATATCCAACTTTATTTGATTCCCAACCCGGACCTTCATATCTAATAAAAAATGAATGATCCCAATGTGATTTCGGAACTTTTAAGCTCGTAACGTTTTTAAATGTTCCGCCTTCGTATTTTCTGCCAACCCATTTTCCGCCTTCTTTTACAGAAATTTCCGCATAGGTTTTATTTGATTTTGAAGTACTTTTCTCCTGGGCATTTGCGCTTAAATGACATACCAATAGTGCTAAAGCGATTTTTAATGTTTTCATATTTTCTATTTCTGTTTAAATATTTTATCTAAAAATTGTATTGAATATCCAACAATTTCATCAAACCAAGGGTCGAAAAACCAAAACGAATGTGGGGAATTGCTTATGGTTTTAGTACTATTGTAAATTTTGTACTTATCAAGAATGGCAATCATATCGTTTCTTCCGGCGTGAAATCTCGGTTGGTCACTATTTATGAAAAGAATTGGCGGCGTGTTTTGATTAGTATGTGTTAACGCCGATGCTTGTGTCCAATTTTTCGGATTTTCGTCAAAACTTCCATTTAACCAAAGACTTGCAGCATTCGATTCATTCGATTCAGGATGATGAAAAGCCAAAATTCCGTCCATATTTATAATTGCCTGGACATTTGAAGTTTGCTTTAAACTGTTGGAATCTTCAAATTCAGGATTACCATTTGTAGTTCCGATTAAAGCAGCCAACTGACCTCCGGAAGAACATCCCAAAACAGCGATTTTATTGGTATCAACATTAAATTGATTTGCATTTGTCCTGATAAATTGAATAGCCGATTTTATGTCTAAAACAGCTGCCGGAAATTTTGCTTCAGGCGATAATCTATATTCAACAGTAAAGCAGGCATATCCATTTGCCGCGATTTCCTGTGCGAGAAAATGCATTTGTGATTTGTTTCCGGATTTCCAGCCGCCGCCGTGAATGAGGATTACTGCTGGTGATTTTTGGTTCGTATAATAAGCATCAAAATGCAATTCTCTAGAATCAATGCTTTTATAAGCGATATTATTGAGTTTGATAACATCTTTATTGTCTGCTTTTTGCACCAATTTAATTATGGGAAATTTTTTCTTCTCTTTATTATAAGTACTCAGCGGCGTGTAGGAAGTATCTATTTGAACTTGGGAAAAGCCAATGGTTGCAAATAAGAAAAAAATGAGAACATTATACTTCATAAAGATCCAATTATTCAATTACATTTTATAAATGTAATCGATTACACAAACATAAATATTTATTTACATGACACAAAAAAATTATACTTAAAGTTCCATTAAAAGATTAAACAAATCAATTATCGAGCAATAATAAATTTGTATAAAAAAACCTCCCGTAATTGGGAGGTTTTAAAACCATTCTTGTTATTAATTAATTATTTTTTTTGTTATGGTTTGTCCTTCTGCCGATGTGATTTTTACCAGTAGAATTTGCTTGGCGAGATTATTAAAAACTTTTGTTTCTTTTGCGTTTATTTGTGATTTGGATGTCAATAATCTTCCGCTAATGTCATAAATCCTTACGTCTTGCATATCATTTACTCCGGTGTTAATAACGATATCGCCATTGTTTTTGTAAACCAGAATGTTACTTTCGTTTAATCCGTTTTTGTCGATCCCTAAAGTACTTTGCTGGTACACTATTTCGAAACGGTCATTAAAAATTCCGGCAGATGAAGCAAAGCTGTAGGATGACACCGTTAAATCATTGATAGTATTCAATAAGTTATCTTTTAAATAAATGGCCTGACCAGAAAACAATCCGTCAAATTGATCTAAAGTTATAGTGTAATTGTCGGCAACATTTGTTTTAAAACGTAGCGAGACTACATCTGAAATCTCAAATTCAGGGCGAGCTTGAATTACAAACTCCTGATTATCAATAATTGAAACCAATGCTGTTTGTGCATCATCAAGTGATTTTCCATCTAAACCATAATCAACACCTAAAGTCGCATTTGCAGTATAGGCAATAAGTTTTTTTCGAATTGTCGGGTTATTTGCGCTGCTCAGATTCAACCAATATCTGCTTAATTCAGGTGTTGAACCATTTGCATTTCTAAAAAACTGATTTACACTTGATGCAATACGCATTTGATTGTTGAACACCAACGATGTTGAAGTTGCTTTTACAATAAAACCCTGTCCTGGTGAAATTGAATTTTGATCCGTATACGTTAATCCATTAGCAACAGTGCATCCAATAGTTGTACATGTTGAATAAGAAACTTCTTCTGGCGCAGTAGGATCACCTTTTTTTCTCAAAAGCCATAAAGTTCCGTCAATATTGGCGCTGTTAGCAGCAATAAACGCATCAATATTTAGTGTTGATGGATAAGGATTTCCAACGGAATTATAGCCACTACCTTGATTTGACGTTGTGAAAGAAATATTCCCATTATTCGGTTTTCCAACAAAACTACCCGACCAAATTACCGGTATAGCCGATGGCGAATAACTGACCCAAGTATTTGGGGCGCGGACTAAATATCCTTTTCCGGAAGTAAAAGTTGATCCTGACGAAACTGCGATATACGTATTTGTTAGTGCTGCAAGTTCATAAAAACGATTTGAAATTGTTAATGATGAAAAATCTTGCAGTGTTTGCGTCCCACTTACAGGAGAACTCCATAAAGTATAATCCAATCTGAATAATGGCGATGAATTTCGTTGAACCGTAACATTTCCTTCATTATTATTAACAGTACCATTCTGTATTAAGTTCGCATTGTTCTGAATGATAATATTTACATCGGACATATTATTAATAAGTTCATTGACAACAGTTATAGTTGTTCCAGAATTTACTGTTAAAGTACCCGAATCTAACGTCAGTTTTTTTGCAGTAAACACACCATTTATTGCAGTAGAATAATCGTCTTCAAGTATTGCTTCTGTACTGGCATTTGGCCCGGTACTATTTGACCATGCAGTTCCATCCCAAACACAAGGAACATTCGCCGGAGTAACATCAGCCCAGTTTAACCCAAAACGCAATTCATCAAGTTCTACTTTAGGTGTTGAAGCATTACTGTTTTGTCTAATAAAGAAACCGCCTAGGTTCGCTGGATCAGAGCTCATTAAAGCCGTCATATTTTCTGCAGGTTGGGATTGACCCGGAGTCGGGTTTACCCATAGTTTTACAATGTCGTTGTTGTTTCCGCTTACGAATTGATGGGAAACGACAATTAAAACCGGAGTTCCAATTGGATAATCGGCAGTTCCGTAGACCGGAGATCCATTCGATCTTGGCGAAAAACCAATATTGTAATTTCCTGTTGTAGAAGGCCTAACCCATACACAACCTCTTACATCCCCAGATCCAGGAGCTAATGTTCCTGAATTGATAAATCCGGTGAAAGTTCCACCGGTAAATCCAGTCATTCCCGTGATGTTCATCAGATACGAATAATAAACAGTACCGCTGGTTGTGGCTGTAAATGTTTTTATGGCATCTTCACCTCCGCCTTCAAAAGATACCTTATTGCCGCTTGACGATGCTAAGTTAGAATATGTCAAGCTACCGGTAGTAATTAACATGTCTGAAGTCGCCGAAGCGCTTAGAAACCAGCCGCCTGCAGTTTGTGAAGGCAGACTTTGTCCATTGGTGTAATTGAATGCATCATGATGAGGCAATGAAACTTGTCCCCAACTTATTTGTACAAAAAGAAATAATACAAATACAATGCTTGTTTTTTTTCCATGTGTACAGAAAACACTTGGTGTAATTTTGTTCATAAGATAGATTTTAATTGATTACTACAATTTTTGATACTCTTATTCTTTGCCCCCAAAGAATTTAAAAAAATAAAATTTTCAAAATGGACACTTTCACGTAATAAGATTAAGACTATTAAAATTTTATCAATAACCAATCACGCAATCGATTGCACAAACATAAATAATAATTTTTATATTGCAACATAATCTGTATATAATTTACATTAACACTAAATATAACTGCAAATAATTCCTTTATTATTACTTTTTTTAAGAAAACTACTTGTTTGATTGAAAAATAATTCTACATTTGTGCAATCGATTGCATTTTAAACATTCAAAAATGAGTAAAAACCTATTAAACCATTATTTATGAAAAGAATTTTATTTTTTATAACAATTATACTTGCGACTATGCAAATGAGCGCGCAAGTTACCATTACCCAATCGACCGGTTGGATGGAAACTGCCTATGTTAAATGGACGCCTGTCGCAGGTGCTGACAGTTATAATGTTTATTATACGGGCGGTGGATTTACAGATAAGATAATTGACACGCAACTAGTTCGAAATTACGGCAGTTATTTTCGTGCAGATGTATTAGGACTTGCGGCCGGAACCTATACAATTAAAGTTGCTCCCGTAACTGCTGGCGTGGAAGGTCCATCAGCAGTTTCTGAAAGCATTACGGTTTTGCCTCACGACAGGACAGGATTTGCGTTTAGCAACGGGAAACTTCCGGGAGGTTATCTGTTCAACGGAACTGTAAAACCAAATGCAGTTATTTTGTATATCACTCAAGAAACAAAGAATACAGTTTCATTGACTGTTACCGGAGCAACTTCAAATCCTTGCGTGGGTTTACAGACAATTTTGGATGGATTTAAAAAAGGAAATGACACACGACCTTTAATTATCCGATTGATCGGTAACATTACAGATTTGAATTATATGCTAAACGGTGACATTGTTATCGAAAACAAAAATAACCCAAACAGTTCCATAACTTTTGAAGGCGTGGGTTCTGATGCGGTTGCAAATGGCTGGGGTATTCGTTTGAAAAAAGCATCAAATATTGAAGTCCGCAATATCGGATTGATGCTTACAAATGCCGGTGAAGGTGATAATATTGGTTTACAGCAAGATAACGATTATGTCTGGATACACAATTGCGACTTTTTCTACGGTTCTTCAGGCGGTGATGCCGATCAGGCAAAAGGCGATGGGGCAATGGATGTAAAAAGATCTAATTATGTTACTATATCATACAATCACTTTTGGGACACTGGAAAATCATGTCTTCTCGGCTTAAGCGAAAGTTCAAATTCCGGTTTATATGTAACATACCACCACAACTGGTTCGACCATTCTGATTCAAGACATCCAAGAGTTCGTTATTTTTCCGCTCACGTTTACAACAACTATTTTGATGGTATTTCTAAGTATGGTGCCGGTTCAACATTAGGATCTTCCTTATTTGTTGAAGGAAATTATTTCCGCAATTGTAAATATCCGATGCTTATCTCAAAACAAGGAACTGATATTTTAAATGGTGCTCCAGGAACATTTTCAGGAGAAAACGGAGGAATAATCAAAGCTCATAACAATTTCATGGTTGGACAACAAAGTTTTATTCCGTACAACGCCGCTACAAGCGCAACTCAATTTGATGCTTATGTTGCTACAACGAGAAATGAGAATGTTCCGGCTACGGTTAAAGCACTTCAAGGAAATGGTACTTACAACAATTTCGACACAAATGCTTCACTTTATATAAACAGTTTAGTAGTTGATGAACCGGAAGTTGCGAAAACTAAAGTTATGGAATATTCAGGAAGAGTATCAAAAGGCGATATCAGCTGGGCATTTACAAATCCGAATGACGATACTTCCTATGATGTGAATAGTGGCTTAATGTCGCTTTTAACTTCTTATACTTCATCATTAGTTGGCGTTCAGGGTAACAATCCTGTAGCAGGAAGCAGCCAGACATTGACTATACCAAATAACAACGACCAAACCGTTGCTGAAGGCTCAGCTATCAGCAATATGGTTTTCACTTGGGGCGGAACTGCAACTGATGTTACCGTTACAGGCTTACCTGCTTCCGGAATTACATTTGTAAAAAATACGACAGCTAAAACAGTTACGATTTCGGGAACTCCAACTGCTGATGTATCTTTCACAATTGCAACAACAGGCGCTACAGGAACATCTGTTTCAGGAACAGGAAGTATTACAATTGGTGATGTTGAAAATCCACCGGTTGAAGCAGGAAATTTAATCCACAATTTCACATTGTCAGGATTGACAAGCAACTTCTATACTTTTGCTTCTGCAAATATGAATTCTACTGCTGGTTCTGCAACTTATGACGGGTTGACATTAACCGCTCGCTTGAAAATCGAAACGCCAACAACAATTACGTATACAACATCGGCTGTTTCAACATTAACATTGGTTTTTGATCCTACTTTTAGTGGTGTAATCAAACTTAATGGCACGAATTATACAGCTTCTGCCGGATTAGTAACTATTCCTGCTGTTCCTGCAGGATTGAATACAATTACCAAAGGCGGTACAACAAATTTATTCTACATCAAGACTGAATATGCGCTGAGCGTGCCGCAAAATGCGAATCCTTATAAACTAATTGTATATCCGAATCCGGTTTCTAACGAGCTGTACATCGACGCATCGAATGTAACAATTGAAAAAGTTGCGATCTATAACCTACTTGGACAGTTGGTAAAAACAAGTCAGGGAAGCAAAACTACAATTGATGTTAGCGAGTTGAGTAGCGGAAGTTATTTTGTAAAAGTGCATACCAATCAAGGAATAATCGACAAAAAGATTATCAAGAAATAATAGGTAGAAATAAATAGTCATAAAAGCCTTCTCGTTATGAGAAGGCTTTTTTTGCAACATTTCCTCAAAGTTTTAGTTGATCCTAAATTGAAACCTGCAATTTGATAAGAGTTCAGTTGTTAGAGTTCAGCCAGAAAAATCTATTCCTGAATCACTTTCTGATAAAGCGTCCAGTTCCCAATTGTAATATTTAGAGCAGTAAGTTTCATCCGAAACTTCTACTTTTAAACGATGTGAGTCATTCAAATATTAAAGGTTTATCTGAATTTAAAAACACAGATTTCACAGACTCGCAAAAATTAATTTGTGGGAATCTGTGAAATCTGTGTTTATATTTTAAATCTTAAAATACTAAGTATTTACCAAAATAAAAGTATTTAAGGTTGATGGACTAATTTCTTTAAACACTTCAATAAATCATAAACTTAGCATTCTAAATTACAGATAGTTAAACAATTTTATGTAACAAAAAAAAACAGCAATAAGCATCTGCCTACTACTGTTTTAAAAAAAGATAATTACTACTTAAATCAATTCAATTCCGATGATTCAAGTATTATTTCATTATTACTTTAACCGCTTTTTCGCCTTCAGCAGATCTAACTTTTACGATGTAAAAACCTGCGCTTAGTGACATATCAAGAGTTGTATCAGAATTTGTTTTAGCCGTTTTAACCAACGCTCCTGTCATATTGTAAACTTCAACTTGCGTTTCAGAAACAACATTAGCAATTGACAATTGCTTTCCGTTAGAAAATACATTAACTGAAGATGTTAATTTGAAATCATTTGTGGATAATACAGGAGCAGAAACAGTAGCTCCAATTACTTGCATTTTGTATAAATTACACGCAGCATCTCCATAAACAAATAATGTTCCAGCTCCTCCGGTATAATTAGCACTAAGAATTGCAGCATCTCCATTGCCATCAGCATTTGTTGTCGCAGAGCCAACTACAGCATTTCCGTTTGTTACGAATACAGTTCTGACTCCACCATTACTACCCGTTTTAAACCAAATTTTTATTGTACATGCACCACTAACGTTAAAATACAGAAAACGCTGTGTCGGCATTGCCATAAATGTAGAACCGGAATAACCTGCTCCGTTTAATTGCAATCTTCGAGTTGCTGTGTATTCATCAGAAAAAGTAGCGTTATTAGCGGTAATTGCTCCGAAATTTGTAATTTGATTTGATGCCTCTGGTGAATTTGCATAAAATCCTAGATTATCAATAACTGTTGGAGTTGATGTTATCCCGGTACTTAGTGGAAAAGTTGTAGCATTGTTCCCAAAATCCCATGTTTTTTGTGCACTCGCAACACTTGTAAAAAGTACTGTAATTAAAATTAGAGAAAGTAATTTTGTTTTCATAATAAATGTTTTTTATTGTTAATTATAAGATTGTGTAATCGATTGCATAAAAATAGTGTTTTTTTTTATACCACAAAAAAATATGTGTTTTTTTTTACTATTATTATATTAAAACAAGGTTATTTATGAATAATGGATAATTGAATGAAAAGTCCTTATACATTTCCCTTTTCGTTAAGATTTCGCTGGTAGAATTTAATTTGTGCTAATCTTAAATGCTTTTTGCCCATCTTCGGCCCGTACGACTACGATCCAGATACCGGTTTTCATTGTAAAATTTGTATCAGAATCTGTTTTGAAGGTTTTAGCCAATGATCCGTTTATTGCATACACAAATACATTTGTAGGCGTTTTTACATTTGATACCGAAATTGTATCCTTATAAGAATATACATTAACTGCAGATTTTGGATTAAATGTCGGGTTACTAAGCAAATCATTCGCTATCAACGCCGGAAACGGATCCCAATCATCATTGCCTTTTGTAAAATTAAAAGTCGAAATTGCTGTTCCGTCATTTAGTATAGAAGAAGCTAATGATGTTGCCCAGTTTGCCCGATTTGGAACATTGTTTACTCCAGAATTTTCAACGCTGCCAAATTCATACATTTTATCTGAAGTTCCGCCTAATGTATTTTGCCATCCAAGGGGCATAATTAACGAATTACCAATTGAACCCGGAAAATCAGATGTTTCAATTGTTGTATTAAAAAACACAACTTCACTGGTAGCAGCCAACCACGGACGCCCAAAATATCCTGGCTTTGCACGATAAACGGATGCTGTTTCAACCAGTGGTTCTGCCGATGTAACTGTGCATTCGTACATTAAATAACCTCTGCCATTCGACTGTTGCGCCGCAGTAATATAGGCCTGATCATTAGATTGATCACTTACGTTCATAGCAAGTTTCGACTTATAAAATACTGCATTCATTCCGCCAAATATATAATCTACAGCGCCCATAATGCCACCTTTGTAAATGGCAACCCGAGCTCCGGTTCCTCCAAAAAAGGAATCCTGGCGGCCCACAATCCTGCATTTATTCAAGATTACTTTATCAATATTGTTTGCAATCGCCAAGGCAGCAGCTCTTTCAACCAGAGTTCTGTTTTGCACGGTTGTATTACCGGCATTTGTCGGACGTATTCCAGGACTACCGGTTGTCCACATTTTTACTACATCTTGCGATTCTTTTACAGAGATATATTGATTGAAAGAATTTTCGAAAATAATGTTTTCCGCTTCAAAACCATTTGCGGTAACGACTACTGTCGCGTTCCAATAGGAGCCATTTGTAGTTCCGGATCCGGCATTTTGATAAGATGCATAGCCATTTTCAACATTTACATTCAGCACATCCTGATGCCATTTTTGATCTGATGCCATGCTGTAATAACTATAGCCATGCCCATAATACGAAGTTATCCTTACTGCACCGGGCAAAATTGCAACACCAGCATTAACTAAATTTGTATTTGGATTAATTGATGCGTTTTTCAAAGTGACATTAGGCTGATTGATCACAAGCATTTCTTCATAATTTCCAGCATCAATTAAAATCGTTACACGATCCGTTGAAGTTCTGTTCATGTTTGAAATTGCGTTTAAAGCTGCATTGATGGTTTGGTAGTCTTTATCAGTTCCAACAGTAATTTCAGGCGCATACGCTACATTTTGCAATCTTTTAATTTCTGTAAAATAAGAAGTTAATGTCGACGCGCCTCCAACATTTATAGTAACAAATCCTGCAGAATTTCCGGTGTAAACATATTCTACTTTTTCAGTAATTGAAGTACTGTTGGTTGCAGTTGTGATTGTTACGCCACCTTCAATAGAGAAATTTGCAGTATAATAGTATGAAACCGAAATCTTTTCGCCGGGATTAACCGGTACTTTAATTACGGTTCCGGTTTTGGCCGTCAGATGACCAGAAGATAAAACTGTAGTAACCTGACCAGACAACATCATTCCCTTATAGGACACAGAAGTTGTAGTTGACAATAACTGATCGTTAAATGACCAAACTGTTACAGGTTTGAAAATTAAGGTTTTCGAATTTGCTGCTCCATTAATTGTAAGATTTGATGTCAATCCCAGTTCAACCGGATAATTATTTAAACCGCCAGATGAAATCGAATATGTCCCGTTACGTAAGGAAATTCCGTTAATGTCATTAAAATTATAAACGTAACCATTTTCATTTAAATTTGTAAAAGTCAGGTTTATATTTGCGAATTGTTCTGTCGTAAGTCCAATTGGAGTAATACTTACATCATGAACAAGCTTCGGTATAAAACCAATATTTTCGGTCGCATTTGCAGAAATTGTGATTGCATTTGATGTGTTTTCAAAATCATTGACACCTTCAGCGGTAATCGTATAGGGAACATTTGGCTCTAATTGAACCGTATATGTTGCATCAATCGCATTGATAATTGGCACAGGAATATACACAGAATTACTTGCAGTATCTGGAATAAAATTTAAGCTTAAGCTCGAAATATTTGTTCCTAAACCCGTAATAGTACCATTCAAAGTAAATAAAGTAACACTCGAAATTGCAATATTGTGGCTAAAAGCTGGCGTTGTAACTGCTGTTGTATCCAATGTTTCTCCGGAGCTGATGATGTAACCACTGGCGTTTACTAGACTTAATTCATACACATATTCTGCCGGAACAGTTATAGTATAGTTTCCTGAATTTATTTGGGCAGTCCATGATTTACCGGCTGCATTGGTCAGAACTATAGCATAATCGCCTGGTAATCCGGAAGCTTGAGAAACATCAATTGTTCCGGTAATATTCGTGTAAGTTGCTGCTTTTCTATAAATTCTATAAAAACTCGCTTTTGCAATTTGATCGAAAATCCTGTAAACAGCTGTATTTGATGCAACAAAATTGACTTCAGTAACGCTACCGCTGGCAAAAGTTGTTGCAAAAGTATCGGTTTGCAAACCCGGATTAGCTTCATTGAGAAAAGTCAGTACTCCCGCAGTATCGCCTCTTGCAATTATCTTTATTTCATCATCTTCGTTTAATGACATGCTGATATAACGCGAAGTTGGCATGCCGGCAGGAGCTGTTGCGTTGCAATAAATCCGTCCATTATAGGACGAAACGCTGGCAACATTTGCATCGAATCGTGTAAGGGCAGCATTTGTTGTTCGAAGTCGGTCGCTTGATCCGCCAACCCATGTCAGTGCGCCTGAAGTAAAATTTACCGGTAAATTTATGCCGCTGCTCCCCGGTGTGACCGCTGAATCATACCAGGAATTGATGATTGTTTCGTTTAGCAAATTGTTGTACGATTCAGTGCTTAACTGTGTCGCTCCAAAATCCCAAACATCTATATTTTGAGAAAACAGCAACGATGACGTTGATAAGAGAAAAGTTAAAATTAGTAGCTGCGCTCTTTTCATAATATAGAAGATTTAAAATTGGGAATACTTATGTGAATTGCAATTAGCAGTAATGGCTTTAGCTATTTTACTTTAGATTTTCCTTCCACTTTTGATATCTTTTCAAAACCTCTTTCGGTTCATTGGTGTACCATGCATATCCGTTTCTACGCTCGTATCCAATTTCTGCGAGTGTTGCTTTTTTAACCCCATCGCGGTCGCAAAAAAACGGCTTGTTGTTTTCAAGTTCCATAAAACGCGCCCAAAGTGGTTCTGCGTTTGGACTTTCTACTACTACTCTATCTGTTTTGTCACCTTCTCCGGTTGGAACATTTTCTATTTTAATTCCGGAAATCTTCGTTTTTTCAAACCATCGAACGGCAGCTTCAACAGCATTTACAATTTCCTTGGACGGATTTTCTAATGACATCAACAAAAGTGTGATTTTCGACGATTCTTTTCCGCTCAATGAGGCTAATTCAAACGCTCGCGCATCAGTAGGAAGCAAAGAAACTTCATCGTGTTGTGCGCACCAGCTTGTTAATTCGTCTTTCTGCTTATACTGCGTTTTTAAGATGCAATTAATTCCTCTATCGAAAGCGGATGCAACTCTTTTTTCAATTTTTTCACATGGAGAAATGGAATAAAAACCCGTTTTATCCTTGATTTCTTTAAGGAGTTTCAAGACATTTACCATCGCATCATCATTGTAAGTAATGTGTGTTGAATATCCTTTCTTTAACGGATAAAATTGCGGCCAACCACCATTTTTATATTGTGCTTCCAGTAGATAATCCAAGCCTTTAAGGAAAGCATCTTTATATTTTTCCTCTGGTTTCTGCTTATAGATTTTGGATAAAAACAGCATTTCCTGATAGGTTGCACCGTTATCAATAGTACAATCTTTATACGTAGATTTGAGGTCTTTTAAATTTTGCTTTTCTTCATCCGTAAGAGGAACTTGCATTTCGATGTTTTTAGGCCAACCGCCAATTTTTCGCTGATACAACAAAACGTTTTCTGCAATTTTTGCTGCTTCATCAGACGCGAACCAAGTTTCATCCTTTGATTGCGTAATGCTTTTCCAGGTAACTTTTTTGTCCTGAGCCAATATACTGACTGATAATAAAATAAAAAGCACACATAAACCTTTATTGCAATTTTTCATAGTTTCAATTGTTAAACCTTATCCAATCAATTTTTATATTTCCTGCGTCATTTATAAAGCCGTTACGCAAAGCGGCAAATCCTAATTTAGCCCCGATCCATTTGCCTTCGCGAGCTGTAAAGGGAACTCCTATTTTTTTAAAATCAACACCGTTTTCGCTGTAGAAAAAACTGCAAATCCCATTTTCAATTACCTTAACCTGTAAGTAAATCTTTTTGTTATTTAACTCTACAGATTCTGTTTCTGTTTCTAAACCTTTTTTATCCGCGCTTTTGCAGATTGTTTGGGACAAATAGTTCTTTCCGGCGATTTGCTTGACCTTTAAGAAACTGTAATCCAATCCCATAATTAGCAAACCCGCTTCCTCATCATCAAAACGCAGATTAAAATCCAGTTTAGCGGTTGCCGTAAATTTGTCGTCTGGAAATTTTTGCAGTATTAAATTAGGCACATTAAAAAGATTGGCAGCGTCTTTTGGTTTTGGAATACAGTTGAGCATAAAATATCCGGATCTGCTCGGAAATCCCCAGTTTATTTGTGGATTTGCATGCCATTGCCATTGCAATCCTAATCTTGTATCGTTAAATTCGTCGCTGTCATTTGGAGAAATAATCGGATAGGATTTTCCTATGTTAGGCTTTTTATAGGTTGTTACAGGTTCGCCAATTCCATCTCCATTTACATCAATTCCGATTACCGGCCAGTCATTGAGCCACTTCATTGGCTGAAGATGAACAACTCGTCCGTAAACGCCTTTATCCTGAAAATGAATGAACCAATCTTCGCCGGATTTGGTTTGGACCCAAGCGCCCTGATGTGGACCGTTTATATCAGATTTACCTTGCTCTAAAACTTTTTTCTTTTCGTATGGACCATAAATATTTTTGGATCTCAGGACAGTTTGCCAACCAGTTGAAACGCCGCCAGCAGGTGCGAAAATATAATAATATCCGTTGCGTTTGTGAATTTTCGGGCCTTCAATAGTTTGCTCATCCTGATGTCCATCAATGATAAGAACCTCGTCATTATTTGCCGAAACGCCAGTTGCATCCATTGTACAAACTACCAAAACACTTTTTATTCCGGCACGGCTTCCTGCAAAAGCATACACCAGATACACTTTACCATCGCTGTCCCATAACGGAGTTGGATCGATAAGACCTTTCCCTTTTTTTACCAAAACAGGTTCAGACCAAGGCCCTTCTGCTTTTGGCGATTTAATCATGTAAATTCCGTAATCAGGATCGGGATAATATATATAAAATTCGTTTTTATGGAATCGTATGCAAGGCGCCCAAACGCCGTTTCCGTGCTGGACTTTATTGTAAACATGAAATGGCGGCTGCTTATCGAGTGCGTAACCAATTAAATTCCAGTTTACTAAATCATACGATTCGAGGATTGGCAAACCCGGAATACAGTTAAAAGAAGAAGCAGTCATGTAAAACTTATCGCCAACTCGAATAACGTCAGGATCAGAATAGTCGCTGTTTATGATAGGATTTTTATACGTTCCGTCGCCGTTGTCAGCAAACCGAACTGACTTAGAAACTGCATCCGAATTCCCTTGTCCGAAAACAAAAGCGTTTATGAGGAAAAATAAACAACAAATACATTTTTTCATTTGATTACCTGTTTAACTCCAAAGCCGCTAAAATAAACGGCCCGGTTGCTTTTGGATCGTTGTCTTTTTTACGCTCATTTACATAATACGAATACGATCCATCTCTGTAGGGTTTTCCGCCGAGTCCGGCAACAGCGCAAGCTTCTGTAATAGTGATTTCGCCATCAGCCTCATTTTTGATGAGTTGTTTCGTCAAACCGTCGAAAGCTTTATTTGCTACTTTCTTGAATTTTTTAGGCAAATAACATTTATTAGCGCCTTTTGCGAGTGCATAGGCAAACATTGAAGAACCGGAAGATTCGAGATAGTTTCCTTCGCCGTTCATTTGGTCAGTAACCTGAAACCAAAGTCCTGATTTATCCTGAAATTTCATAAGATTGTTGGCGATGTTATTCAGGTATTTTACCAATTCTTTTTGCTTTGGATGATCTTTTGGAAAATAATCCAGAACGTCAACCAATGCCATCATGTACCATCCGATTGACCTTGACCAAAAATTCGGAGAACATCCGGTTACTTTGTCAGCCCATGGCATTTCTTTGCTTTCGTCCCAACCATGAAATAATAAACCTGTTTTTTTATCGGTTGCATTGGCCTGGATTAGTTCGAATTGCTTGGCGATGTCGTCGAGATTTTTTCCGTTTTCATATTTTACGGTATATTCTGTGTAAAATGGTTCTCCCATGTATAAGCCATCGAGCCACATTTGGTTTGGATATACTTTTTTATGCCAAAATCCGCCACTAGCCGTTCTTGGCTGTTCCTGCAGTTGCTTTCTTAGTAATTGAATTACAATTAAATACCTTTGGTCTTTTGTTTCATCGTAAAGATTAAAAAGCATTTTTCCGGCAGCGACCATATCGATATTGTAATTCTCAAACTTGTAGGATTTGACTTCGCCATTACTGTCGATAGTAGCATCGGCATAATTTTTTATATAGTCAAAGTACTTTTTATCGTTAGTTTTCTTGTATAATTTTTCAAAAGATGTCAATACTAAACCATGAACATAATCCCATTTCGGTTCCGTTTTATCATCAATCTGATAGGCTTGCGGATGGCGTTTCATGATGGATAATGCCATTCGCTCTGACCATTTCAGTTTTGATGAAATTGGCTGGCTTTGGGCAACTGCTGTAGAGCCTGTGAAAAATAGTATAGCTATTAAAACGGTTATAGATTCAAATAGAGACTTTTTACTTTTCATACTTATATTCTTGTTATTTTACCTGTTTTCTAAAAACTTTAAAATGCAAAAAGAGAGGCGTATTTGTAAATAAGCCCCTCTAAAAAACCAACTCAACTCCTATAATCTAAAATTATTTTCAATATTTATTTAATAATTGTAATCATTGACCAGCTTACCGTTGCTTCCATCTAAAAACACCTGCCATATTGGCCAAAATTGTCTGTTATCAGGATTTACACCTGGTCTAACGATACCATTTATTTTAGCATCGCTAAGGTTACTCCAAGGAAAAGCAGTGTAAGCAGCACCCGGATCAGTAGATTCATTTCGGTTTAAACCGTAAATATCGAGTGACACGTTATCTGCTTGGTATTTGAAATATAATGTTGTTGGAACTGTTGCATATTCGCCTGTACGATCTTTCAATCGAATCATTTTCTGTTTTGCTTCTGCAATATTTGCTCCTAGAAGATTCCAACGGATTAATGCCTGTTTACGTTCCATTTCACCGGTAAATTCAAATTTATGCTCATCGACAATAGCGTTAAACATTCCTATTTTACCGCTTAGGTTATTTACGTAATTCTCTACTTTTTCAGGATGCAACGCCGGTGCAAAAGCTCTGGCACGAATTTCTTTCAAATAAGGCGCTGCAGATGCAGGTCCTTCAAGTTCATTAGCAGTTTCTGCTGCAATCAGAAGAACTTCAGCATAACGCATATACAATTTGTTAACGCCGTCATCATTAGAGGACATAACTCTGCGTTTCATCCATTCATAACGGTATTTTCCAAAGTACCATCTGTTAAGTGCTCCCAATTGTTGTTTGGCAATGCCGTTTACAGCAGCACCATATTTGTAGGGAACACAGGTAACATTACGACGACTGTCGGCTTCATCATAATCGTAAAATACTGTTGGCAATGGACCGGCAACTCCGCCTCTATTAGCTCCATTTTCATGAAACTGATCGTTACTAGTATGATTTACTGCAAAAGTAAAAAGCATTCTACCTCTTCCGTCTCCGAAAGGGATTTCCCATAGCGATTCGCCACCTGCAGTAATAACCTCTTCGTTATATTTTCTCCATAGACCTTCAAACGAAGATTCCAAACGAGCACTTCCGCTTTGAATAACATCTCTACATTCTTTTAATGCTAACGTATACATTAACTCTACTGAAAGTTCAGGATCTTTGCTTCGTCTAACACCATCAGGATACTGTTGAAAACCGCTTGCAGCCATTGCCAAACGGGCACGATACCCTTTTACGAAAGCTTTATTGATTCTCTCAACAGATGTTGTTGCAGCACTACCGTTAGGCCAAGGAACTAAAGTTGCAGCTTCTTCCAAATCTACAAGCAACTGTTTATAAATTATATCTCTGCTTGATTTTTCAATGTAAATAGTTTCTGAATTAATGGGCTCAAAACGAGCTGGAATATCTCCCCATGTTTTTAGTAAATCTCCATAATAAATAGCTCTCAGTGTTAAAGCTTCACCTAAAAGATATCCCATTTCGTTGTCAGGTTTCGGATCTCCGTATGTACGTAGTCCTCGGATACAAAGATTGGCACGTTCTATACCAGAATACATCATCGCCCAAGCATTGATAGATTTATTCATCTCTGTATTATTAGGTTTAGCATCATAAGTTGCTAAATCTGTTTTATCAGAAATTGATTCAGATGAATTGTACCATTCGATATCTGTATTCAATCCATAGTTAGGAAGCCAGCGTCCTCTGTAGGATTCTGTTTCTCCAAATGGTATTTTTATACCGTCGACCGCTGCTTGAGCAAGTCCAGGAGTAGAAAATATAACCGATTCATCTAATGTTGATTTTGCCGGCACTTCTAAAGTTTCCGTTAAGTCGTTACAGGATGAAAAAAGTCCCATAACCAATATTCCTGTAATTAAAATCTTTTTCATACTCAGTTTTATTAAAAATTAAGGTTTAATCCAAATACAAATTGTCTGTTACGTGGATAAGCAGAGTAATCCACTCCCGGCGTTAACGGCGTTGCTCTTCTGGTAGAAACTTCAGGATCAAGACCAGAATAGTTTGTTAGAACGAAAACGTTGTTAACAGTAGCGTAGAATCTCAATTTAGAAATACGCATTTTAGTAACAAATGTATCAGGAAGTGTATAACCTAAAGTTAATGTATTTAGTCTCAAGAACGATCCATCTTCTACAGCCCAGTCACTAAAAATGTAACGACTCATGTATGGAGACCACATTGTTGTATTTTCATTTGCAGCTGCTAATTGTGTTGGATCTGTTATTAGTTGGCCAGAGCCATCAACATTTGTCCATCTATTCCCATCAGTCATCAATGTTGATAGATTTCTGTATTGTCCGTTACCATTATTTGAAACAGCGGTATTAAATTCAACCTTATTAGCATTATATATGTCATTTCCAAAACTCCAGTTAAATGCTGCAGAAAGATCAAAGCCATATGCATTTGCATTAATTACAACACCACCGGTATGTTTTGGATTTGCATTACCTATTGCAGATATATCATTTACATCTACAATACCATCTCCATTTATGTCTTTCAATTTCATCATTCCCGGAGCGAGGTTACCTATTAATGAAGTTGCATCAGCAACACCTGCCTTTAGAGTATAAACTCCATTTGCAAAATCAAAATCTGATACTTCATAACGACCATCACTTTGATAACCTCTCATTATCCCAAGTGGCTGACCTACCTCGACTAGATAATCAGCACCAATTACGGATGACCAACCTGTTGGCTGAAAAAAGTTATTTAAAACTCCGAGAGAATTAATCCTGTTCTTATTAAAAGCAATATTGAAATTAAAATTCAATCCGTAATCTTTTTTATCTATTGCAACTAAATTCAAAGAGGCTTCTACTCCTGTATTCTGGATTTCTCCTATGTTTTGGTATTGGGCATCATAACCACCTCCAAAAATCGGAAACATTACCAAAAGGTCTTTTGTAACATTTTTATATGCTTCTAGAGACCCTGAAATTCTTCCTTTAAAAAACTCATAATCCAACCCAACGTTTTGTGTTACTGTTGTTTCCCATTTTAAATTTGGATTTGCCATAATTTTTGTTGCGGATAAATAGTTTCCTACACCGTTGATCCAGGCCGAATTACCGGCCATAAACGTTTGAACGGTTTGCCCTGTTGGAATATTGTTATTCCCCGCCTCACCATAACTTAGTCGCATTTTGATTAAATCGATCCATGAAACATCTTTTAGGAAATTTTCACTTGACATTTTCCAAGCTACAGCAGCCGATGGAAAATATCCCCATCGATTATCACCTAAAAACTTACTGGAACCATCTGCACGATATGTAGCTGTAAATAAATATTTGTTTTTATAATCGTAATTTACACGTCCGAAGAAAGACAATAATCTATCTTCAGGATAAACGAAAGTGTCTACTGTTTGCGGTTTTCCCGATGCTGTAAGATTCATAGAATCTTCAAAACTAAATAATTTTGGAAATGCATGCATTACAGATGCGACATTTGTAGTTCTATAACTAATAAGCTCTTGCCCAGCCAATACATTTAAATTATGGTTTTCACCTATAACATCTTTAAAATCATATGTGATAGTATTTGCATTTCTAAACCTGTTGTCCTGACGATTGTTGATTATTAATGCCGGCATTCCTTGATTTAAGGCAGATGGAACATTTACTACATAATAAGTAGAGCGCCCATAAAAGCGAAAATCAGCGTAGTTGTAATTGTCTAACCCGAAATCAGATTTGATTTGGAAATTTTTAAACGTTTTCCAGGTAATACCACCAAGAAGGTTAACGTTTCTTCTTTTTTGCAAGCGATTGTTATCCGCAGTAGCAGTAAAAGGATTTACAAGATAGCCGGCTAATGACTCATCCGGATCATCTGAAGTAATCCCGGGAAGAGGAATTGGTGCATAACCTACTACGTGTTTTAAACGTGAATCGGTACTCGAAAATTCTTTTTGCTCGTTAGCGCCTCCACCGTTTATTGTAGTTTCGGAATAACGCATTGTCATCGAAACACTTAATTTGTCGTTAATCTTGTTTTTTAAATTTAATGATAAGTTATCTCTTTTAAAATCAGATCCTATCATAATTGCATCTTCATTATAACGTGTATAATTAAAACTATAATTCAATTTATCAGATCCACCGCGTATACCAAGATCGTGGTTTTGAACCGTTCCCATACGTCCGTATATTTCTCTTTGCCAATTTGTTCCAGCCACACCTGCAAACTGATCAGGTTGGTAAGGGCCGAAAACAGAATCATAAGAGTCCTGATCACCTTTAAGCAACGCATACTCATACTGCCAATTTGCGTACTCTTGCGGATTAAGTGTCTTTACAGTATTTGCCAAGAACTTAGCTCCGTAAAATGAATTATAGCTAATAGACATTCTCTCGCCTTTAGTTCCGCTTTTGGTCGTAATGATAATTACACCGTTTGCACCTCTGGAACCATAAATTGCTGTAGACGAAGCGTCTTTCAGAATAGTAAGTTTATCGATATCTGATGGAGAAATATCACTGATGCTATTTACCGGAAAACCGTCGACAATTAATAATGGAGAACCATCTTGTGTTAGAGAACCTCCCCCTCTAATACGGATATTAATATCGGCATCGGGACCACCTTCTGAAGATGTTACTTTCACACCGGCAATACGCCCTGTTAGCGTTTCGGCCACATTCGACATTGTTGTTTTCTTCAAATCATCGCCGGAAATAGTTGAAACCGAACCAGTTAAATCAGATTTACGTGCTGTACCATAACCAATAATGACAACTTCATCTAGTTTAGAATCTGCGCTCTTTAAAACTACGCTTATCTCTTTTTGTTTTCCTACAACCTGAGTTACGGTTTCAAATCCGAGATATGAAAAAACCAATTCGCTTTTTTGTCCTGCAACTTTAATTGTAAATTTTCCGTCTAAATCTGTAATAACAGAATTATCAGTTCCTTTTTCGGAAATGCTTACGGCAGGAATACTAAGCCCGGATTCGTCTAACACAATTCCGGTTACGGTAGTATTGCCTTGAGCTCTAACTTCAGAACCCATAAACAATACTAGCAAAATAGTGATGGCAAAACAGAAATTCGCCCCTTTGTTATAAAAACATTTGATACTCATAATAATTGGTTAGTTATAGTTTTAATTTATCGGACTCTCTACTTTAGCCCCGTTTATTTTCGTATTAACAAATTGTACATTTTCTACATTTTCAAGTAGATATTTGGATTCTACTTTATCAATAGTAACGTTTTTGAAGATTATATTTTTGATTGGTGATTTTTGTTGTCCTTTTGCCAAAATCCCAAATTTTCCTCCATTTTTGACTGTAATATTTTCCATGTAGATATTGCGTATTACAGGCATGAAATTTCCGGTTTGATTGCCGTGAAAAGAGTAAAACATATCAATTCCAAGTACCGATTCTTTTACTTCTCCCACTCTGATATTTCTAACAAATATATTTTCCAATACTCCGCCTCTACGCGTATTTGTTTTTAATCTGATTGCACGGTCTAATTCAGGACTATCCATATCACAGTTTTCAACATATACATTCCTAACTCCCGAAGACACTTCGCTACCAATTGTTACACCGCCGTGCCCATCAAACATTTTGCAGTTCTGAACTACTATATTTTCGCTAACAATATTGACTCTTCTGCCATCATTATCTCTGCCCGATTTAATTGCAATGCAATCGTCTCCAGTGTTGAAACTACAGTTGCGTATGATTACATTTTTACAATATTCAGGATCGCAACCGTCATTGTTTGGACCATGGCTTGTAACCGTAACGCCGTCAATTATCACATTTACCGATTTGATTGGATGAATGATCCAAAAAGGCGCATCAATAATTTTAATATCCTTAAGCATTACATTTTTACATTCGAAAAACTCGACGAAATTTGGTCGTATATAAAAACCATCACCAAATATGCGCTCTTGATACGGCACTCCTTCTTCAGCCATATCCATTAATCGTTTTACGTTTTGAACCGGAGCGTCTTTTTGCCATCCGTATATTTTCTTTCCGCACCAAGACCACCAATTTTCATTTTTGGCCTGGCCATTAATCGTTCCTTTTCCGGTTACAGAAACATTGCTTTTTTTGTAAGCATATATTAAAGGAGAATAATTCATTAATTCTGTACCTTCAAACGAAGTATGAACAATTGGATAATCTGCCGGATTTGTACTGAATAAAATTTCAGCATTTTCTTCTAGATGCAAATTAATGTTACTATCAAGATGAATTGGTCCGGTATAATATTTTCCGGCTGGAACGACTATTTTTCCGCCTCCATTATCAGAACAGGCTTTTATCGCTTTTTTGAATGCGTCAGTATTATCAAATTTGCCATCAGCAATAGCGCCGAAATCTAAAAGCGAGTATGTTCTGTTTGGGATAACCGGTTCTTTAACATTGTCTATTATTTGTTGCATCTTAGACCAATCAACTGTAAAACCTGTCTGAGCAGACTTTGGACCACAAGAAATCAATAATACAACAAGCGAAAAGCAGCTAAGGGTAACTTTGAGTTTAATCTGTTTCAACATTGAATTTATCTATTAAAAAGCTATTTATCTGGTCGTAAATAAATCTACGAAATCGATTTATGCAATCGATTACACAAACGTAAATATTAATTTTCATTTTACCAAAAAAATTTATGCAAAAAAACATTAAGTATAAAAAAAGAACAAAATTATTATACTAATGATAAATATAGGTTGAATTCAATAAGTTATCAGGATTTAGTATAGTAAAAAGCTTCAAAAAATATTTTACAAATAAAAGATTATGCAATCGATAACACAAATTTATTCTTGTTAAATAATTTTGTTACTTTTACAATCAAAATCGTACTTCACAATGAGTGAAAAAGCCACAATTTATGACATTGCGCAGGAATTAAATATTTCTGCTGCTACCGTATCCAGAGCATTAAACAATAATCCGAAGATAAGTAAAGGCACTTATGAACTGGTTATGGCAACTGCTACAAGAATGAATTACAAACAAAATAAGCTTGCTGCGGCTTTAAGAAGCGGCAAAAGCAATAATATTGGAGTAATCGTTCCGCGTATTGACAGTAATTTCTTTGCTTCTGTCATCAGAGGGATTGAAGAAGAATTATATCCGCATAAGTATAATGTCATTATCTGCCAGACTCATGAAGATGAAAAAAGGGAAATTGAGAACATCAATACATTATTAAACGCGCAAGTTGACGGTATTTTAATGTCCGTTTCAAACGTAAGTTCCGAAAATGACAGAGTTCTCGAAAAGGTGCTGGAAAAAAACGTTCCGGTAATATTTTTCGATAGAAAGAAAAACATTCAGGGCGTAAGCTCGGTTACTATTAATGATTACGGCGCAGCATATTCGGCAACCAAACACCTGATACAAGAAGGTTGTTCGAAAATCGCATATTTAACCGGAGACCGATCATTGGAAATCTATGAAAATCGTTTCAAAGGATACAAACAAGCAATTCTGGATCATGGCCTGGAACTGAATGAAGATTATGTAATCCAGACAAAAAGTAATGTTGAAGCCGGAGAATCGGCAGTGAAAAAATTGCTGCAACTAGCCGACAGACCAGACGCTATATTTTCATCTAGTGATTTTGCTGCTTTGGGTGCGATTCAGCAACTTAAAGCGGAAGGTATCCGGATTCCGGAAGATTTTTGCGTAGTTGGATTTGGTAATGAGCCATTTACAAAATTTATGGAGTTGTCTATTTCATCTGTTGATCAATCTACAATGGAAATGGGCAGGATTGCAGCCCAGGTTTTTCTCGAGCAGATAAACAATACCGAGAATCTCAAAATAGAAAAAAAGGTTGTCCTGAATCCGGAATTACTGATTCGGAAATCATCTTCAAGAAAATCTTAAATAAAAAAAGCGTGAAAATTAATTCACGCTTTTTTTTATAATGAAACTCCTCTTTTCCAAGGAATAAAATCATTCTGGTTCAAGGCTGCAGCTTTTGTTACAATGTTTCCGCTGGCGACATTAATGATGAACTCGAGCATTTCATCGGCCATTTCATCGATGGTTTTTTCTCCGGTAATAATCCCGCCTGTATCAATATCAATTATATCCGACATTTTTCTGGCCAATTCCGAATTTGAAGAAATCTTAACAACCGGCGCAATTGGATTTCCTGTCGGCGTTCCCAAACCTGTCGTAAACAAAACCATATTTGCTCCGGATCCGACCATTGCCGTTGTACATTCCACGTCATTTCCTGGTGTACAAAGTAAATTCAATCCCGGTTTTGATATGTATTCACCATAATCAGAAACCCCAACAATTGGCGATGTTCCGCCCTTTTTTGCAGCACCTGCTGATTTCATTGCATCGGTAATCAAACCATCTTTAATATTTCCCGGCGACGGATTCATATCAAATCCGGAACCTGCGTCAACAACAGTTTTTTCGTACCATTTCATTAATTCCAGGAAACGTTTTCCATCTTCATCATTATTACAACGGTTGACCAATTCCTGTTCAACTCCGCATAATTCCGGGAATTCAGACAAAATAGTTGTGCCGCCCAATGCCGTAAGCATATCAGATGTTACGCCTAAAGTAGGATTTGCGGAAATTCCGGAAAATCCATCAGAACCGCCACATTCCAAACCAATATTTAATTTAGATAATGGCGCCGGCGTTCTTTGCAATTTATTTGCTGTTTTTATCGCTTCAAAAGTATCTTTTACAACACTGCTTAACATATTTTCAATAGTTCCGATTTGTTGTTGATCGTAAATCAGAACCGGTTTTGTACTATTCGGGTTGATTTCATGTAACGCATCTTTAAAAATCTGAATCTGCAAATTCTGGCATCCAAGACTTAAAACTGTAGCTCCTGCAACATTTGGATTGTTTACATAACCTGCCAATAATTTTGCAAGGCTGTGTGAATCCTGTCGAATTCCGCCGCAACCGCCTTGGTGCGTAATGAATTTTACCTGGATATTATTGAATAAATCGGTGTCATTTGACTGTTCGCTTTTACCATTCGCGCCACTTTCGGCATTTACCAATGAGCGAAGCAATAGCTGATAATCATTCTCTTTTGGCTTCATCAGCTCTTTTTCGAAAATGTCTTTCAGGATTTCGATATTTCTGTTTTCACAAAAAACCAATGGAAAAAACAGCCAGACATTTTCGGTTCCAACTTGCCCGTCTTCTCTATGATATCCTTGAAAAGTCCTGTCTTTCCACTTATCAACATTTGGAGCAATCCAGCCAATCGACTCGGTTTTTCCTGTAACTTTATCACTTTCGTGCTTTACATTTACTGTTGATAACAAATCTCCGTTACCAATAAAAGCGCTTGCTTTTCCAACCAAAACGCCATACATAATAATCCTGTCGCCAACCTGAAAATCAGTTAGTGCAATTTTATGTTTAGCTTTTACGTCTGAAACGATGTTTATAGTTGCGCCCTCAAACTGGATTTGCTCGCCAGCCGTAAGGTTAACTAAAGCTACAGCAACGTTATCCGTCGGATTTACTTTGATTAATTTTTTTTGCATCTTTCCTGATAATTAAAATTGTTTGCTAAAATTGACATATCCTTTCTCGATTCCGTTTGACTGAATTTCATTGTAAGCAACTTCTAATGCCGCTGCCAAATGATCAACCTTATTTAAATCCTGTGCCCAGAAATCGGTGTTTGCCAAGGCTTTTTGGATGATTTGAGTTGTGTTTTCTGATTTGAATATTTCTGCGAAAGCGGCAACAATTTCATCACTATCATTAACCGGAAGCGTTTCGCCGTTCCATGTTCCTTTATAAAAACGGATCAGGCACGCGAATGCAAAAGTTAGATTTGTTGGTACTTTCCCTTTGATTTCAATGTATTTTAATATGCTTGGCAATACACGAACCTTAAATTTATCGATAGAATTTAGGGCAATGCTTGACAAAAGATGCTTGATAAACGGATTTCTGAAACGATCGAGAATGTCGTCGGCAAAAAGGTCGAGCTCCTTTTTATCCATATCTATGGTTTCGTTGATTTCGTCAAAAATCGCTTTGTTTATAAATGTTCCCGTGAAATCATTATCGACAGTTTCCTTAACCGTTTCATTTCCATACATCAATGAAAAAGGAACCATTGCAGTATGTGCTCCGTTTAATATTCTCACTTTTCTGGTTCTGTAAGGCTGCATGTCGGCAACAATTTTCACATCGAGATCCGTTTTATGAAAAGGCAATTTTTCTTTTAGCGATTCGCCACCTTCGATAACCCATAGAAAAAAGGTTTCAGCGGTAACAATTAAGTTATCCGTATAATCGAGTTGTTTGTTGTATTCGTCAATTTCAGCCCTTGGATAACCTGGTACAATCCTGTCAACCAATGTGTTATGAAACGAATTGCTTTTCTCGATCCAGCCTTTAAAATAAGCGCCTAAATCCCAATCATCACAATATTTCAGGATGATTTCTTTTAAAGTATCTGCGTTATTATTTATTAATTCACATGGAATTATTGCCAATCCTTTCGATGGATCACCGTTAAAGTGCTTGAATCTTTCATACAAAAGCACAGTCAATTTAGCCGGATAAGAACTTGGCGGCTCCATTGTTGGCGTATCGCTGCTCACATAAGCAATTCCGGATTCTGTCGTATTGGATATGATGAAAGCCAGTTCTTTTTCTTTCGCTAAAGCGAGATAATCGTTGAAATTCGTGTACGGATTAATGCCGCTGACAAGGTTTGAAATTAGCTTTTTCTCCTGGATTTCCTTGCCTTTCGTTAAGCCCTTCATGAATAAAGTATATAATCCATCCTGATCGTTAAGCATGTTTACCATACCGTTTTCGATAGGCTGAACCACGGCAATTCCAGCATTGAAATTTGCTTTTTCGTTCAATTCCTGAAAAGCATAATCGATAAAAGCTCGCAAGAAATTACCTTCGCCAAATTGTATGACTTTTATCGGCTGTTTCTGTTCTAATCCTGTATTTTCCCTGTTTAATTTTTTCATGCTTATATCTTAAAATGTATCTTAATATTGATTTGTATTGCCAAAGACAATGCTGTTTTATGGATAAATTAAAATAAGCGACTGGGATCAATAATCTAAATTACGCTCCTGAATGTGAGGAATTTGGGAGTTTCGTTTACCCAATTGCCACAGCCGCTTTATTAACTCATATTGTTTTTAAACTCCGCTATATATTGTAAATCCGCCGTCAACAGTTATTTTTGAGCCGGTTACAAATTTGGACGCGTCACTTAGCAACCAAACTAAGGCGCCTATTAGTTCGTCTGGACTTCCAAACCTGTTGAATGGTGTATTTTTGATCACTAAATTTCCTCTTTCGGTTAAACTTCCGTCTGAATTTGTAAGCAGCGTTCTGTTTTGCTCGGTAAGAAAAAATCCCGGAGCAATTGAATTCATTCGGATTTTATCACCGTGCCTTTTTGCTAATTCTACAGCAAACCATTGGTTATAATTATCGATTGACGCTTTTGCCATACTATATCCAAGTACTTTTGTAACAGCAAGTTGCGCGGTTACAGATGAAATATTTACGATACTTCCGGCTCCTGCATTCTTCATTTCTTCACCAAAAATCTGTGTTGGTAAAATAGTTCCGAATAGGTTGGATTGCATTACTTGTTCGAGCGCCGGAATGTTTAATTTAAAAAGATCCTGATCCGGTTGCACAACAGCTTCTGGAATATTTCCTCCTGCGGCATTTACCAATCCGTCAATTTTTCCAAATTCGGCTAGCAGTTTTTTCTTGGCGTCGATCAATTGCGATTCATTTGTAACATCTGCGATCAATGCAATGGCTTTTCCTCCCTGGTTGATAATTGCCTGCGCCCTTTCGGTTGCAACTTTTTCGTTACGCCCTAAAATCCCAACTGCTCCACCGGCTCTGGCAATGCCATTTATAAAAGCATTTCCCAATATTCCGGTTCCTCCGGTAACTACTATTACTTTATTTTTTAATGAAAAATCGTTTTCCAAAATCAATTTTTTTAATGTTATTTAAGCTCTTACTTCTTTAATTGTTGCCAAAGTTGATCGGACTAATTTTTCCAATCCATCAAAATCCTGATGTGATAAAATCTCGTTTGAGATTAACTGGCTTCCGATTCCAACACATGTTACACCGGCATCAAACCAGCTTTTCAGGTTTTCTCTGTCTGTAGAAACGCCGCCAGTTGGCATAATGCTTGTCCACGGGCACGGGCCTTTTATTCCTTTTATGAATTTCGGACCATATACATCTCCAGGAAAAAGCTTGACGATTTCGCAACCTAATTCCTCGGCTTTTGCGATTTCAGTTAAAGATCCGCAACCTGGCGACCATAAGACTTTTCTTCGGTTGCAAACAAGCGCGATATCTTCTCTTAAAACTGGAGTTACAATAAAATTCGCGCCTAACTGCATATAAAGTGATGCCGCGGCAGCATCAGTAACAGAACCGACTCCGAGGATCATTCCCGGTAATTCTGCCAAGGCATATTTATTCAATTCACCGAAAACTTCAAAAGCAAAATCGCCACGGCTCGTAAATTCCATTAATCTAGCACCGCCATCATAACAGGCTTTTAAAACCTTTTTTGCCAATTCAGCATCGGAATGAAAAAACAAGGGAACCATTCCGGTTTCTTTCATTACCGTTGCAACTTCTATTCTTGTATATTTTGCCATAACTAATTTATTTATCTAGATACTAATCCCGCAGAATCACCGTCTAACATATTTTTTATTTCCTGAAGCGTTGCTAAATTATAATCGCCAAAAATGGTGTGTTTCAAGCAACAAGCCGCGACCGCAAAATCTATGGTTTGCTGTAAATCCTGAGGCGTTGCGATTAGGCTGTAAATGAGTCCGCCCATGAAAGCATCACCTGTTCCAACGCGGTCAACAACCGGAGTTACTTCCTTAACAGCCGCTTTATAAACTGTATCTCCATCGAATAATATACCACCGATTCTTTGATGCGAAGCCGTTACCGAATAGCGCAAAGTTGTTGCTGCAATGTTTAAATTAGGGCAATGCCTGAACAATTCCGAATAATAATTGTGTAACGAGACTTCGTCTGTATAATCCGGCCCGACTTTTTCTAATCCAAGCATAAAATACGCCGTATCAATATCGCCTAAAATCACGTTGCAATATTTCAGCATCTCCGGCATTACTGCACTTGGCTGCTTTCCGTATTTCCATAATTTTGAACGGTAATTCAAATCGCAGGAAATTTTTAATCCTAAGCGATGTGCGGTTTGGATTGCGATCAGGCATTCTGCCGCGGCATTTTCAGATATCGCAGCCGTAATTCCGCTCCAGTGAAACCAAGTTTTTCCTTCAAATATTTTTTCCCAGTCGAAACTTCCTTTTTCAATCGTTGCGATTGCACTGTTTGCACGGTCGTAAACGACATTGCTTCCTCTGTTTCCGGCACCTGTTTCAAGAAAATATACACCCAGACGATCGCCGCCCAGAATGACATTTTTCGAATCGACGTTCATTTTTCGCATTTCCTTTAAGGCACATTGCCCTATTTCATTTTCGGGTAAACGAGTGACGAATTCGGCGTCAATTCCGTAATTCGCTAATGAAACCGCGACGTTAAATTCGCCACCGCCATAAGTTGCAGAAAAAGCCTTAGCCTGCGAAAACCGCAGATGCCTTTCTGTCGAAAGCCGTAACATTATTTCACCAAAAGCAACTACTTTATTCATGGTTTTGAATTTTCAAATCACTATTATTTTATAAAATCTTCCCGCATCGGGCTGAATACATCGATTAACATTCCGCTTTCGAGGCAAACAACTCCGTGCTCAACATCGGATGGAATGTAAAACGAATCTCCCTTTTTTAGAATTTTGGTTTCATTTCCGATGGTAACTTCAAATTTTCCTTCAGAAATATGTGTAACCTGTGCATGGAAATGATGGTGCAAAACTCCGATTCCGCCTTTTTCAAAACGAACATTTACCATCATTATCGAATCATCGAACCCAACAATTTGCCTTTGTATTTTATCATCGACAACTTCCCAGTTTGTTATTTCATCTTCGAAAAAAACGTTGCTACTTGACATTATCTAGAATTTAAAATACTCTTTTGCATTGTTATAACTGATATCGGAAACCATTTTACCGATCCATTCCATGTCATTTGGCAACTCGCCTCGTTTGATTTCATCGCCTAAAAGATTGCAAAGAATCCTTCTGAAATATTCGTGTCTTGGAAACGAAAGAAAGCTTCTTGAATCGGTTAGCATTCCGACGAAACAACTGATTAGTCCCATATTTGACAAGGCGTTTAGTTGTTTTGTCATTCCGTCTTTCTGGTCTAAAAACCACCATCCGGAGCCGAACTGTACTTTTCCCTTGACGCTTCCGTCATTAAAATTACCAATCATTGTAGCCATGACTTCGTTATCAGCAGGATTCAGATTGTAAATGATGGTTTTTGTCAATTTGTCCTTGCTGTCCAATGCATTTAAAAAAGCGGACAGTTTTTGAGCCTGTGGATAATCTCCAATCGAATCCCATCCAGTATCAGGCCCAAGGATTCTGTGCATTCTGGCATTGTTATTTCGTAAAGCGCCTAAGTGAAATTGCTGCACCCAGCCAAATTCGTGATAGGTTTCGGATAAAAACAATAAAATCGCGCTTTGAAATTTTAGTGCTTCATCACTGCTTAGTTCGTTGTTTTCTCTTTTCTTTTTGAATATTGAATTTACTTCGGTCTCTGTGAAAGTCTCGAAATAAATCTGATCCAATCCGTGGTCGCAAAGCTTGCATCCGTTTTTATCGAAATATTCAATCCTGTTTTTTAGTGCCGAACATAAATCTGAAAATGAATGTATAGCAACTCCGGCAACCCCAGCCAAAGTGTCAATATATGCATTATAGCCATCATTTGAAATCAGGATCGCTTTATCAGGACGGAAAGCAGTGCTCACTTTCACATTAAAATCACTTTTAGCCAATTGCTGGTGGTATTGCAAATTGTCGATTGGATCTTCAGTTGTGCAAACTACTTCAGCGTTTACTTTTTTTAGTAAATTTCGGGTACTGTATTCCTGTGAATTTAGTTTTTCAGAAGTTTCAAGATAGATTTTCTCAGCAGATTTTTCGTTTAGTAAATCGTAAATATCAAAATAGCGCGCCAATTCTAAATGCGTCCAGTGATACAAAGGGTTTCGCATTGTGTAAGGAACCGTTTTTGCCCAATTTAGGAACTTATCCTTATCAGAACCATTTCCTGTTATGAATTGCTCATTTATTCCTAAAGTCCGCATTGCGCGCCACTTATAATGATCGCCGTTAATCCAAACATTTGTAATGTTTTTGAAGACCGTATCATCTGCAATGTGCTGTGGAGACAGGTGATTGTGATAATCTATAATTGGTTGATTCTTGGAAAAATTATGGTATAATTCTTCCGCATATTTATTTTCGAGTAAAAAATTATCGTTTATAAATGTTGTTGACATTCTAAATTTCTTAAATATTAATTTTCATTTGAAGGCTTTCCGATGGTTGCCAAAATTCCGCCATCAACATAGACAATTTGCCCGTTGACAAAATCGCTGGCTCTAGAAGCCAAGAAAACTGCTGCTCCGGCTAAATCTTCCGGGTTTCCCCAGCGTGCTGCGGGAGTTCGGCTAATTATAAATTCGTTAAACGGATGTCCGTCAACGCGAATTGGTTCGGTTTGAGAAGTTGCGAAATAACCAGGGCCGATTCCGTTGACCTGAATATTGTATTTTGCCCATTCTGTTGCGAGATTTCTGGTAAGCATTTTCAATCCACCTTTCGCTGCGGCATAAGCGGAAACGCTGTTTCGCCCAAGCTCGCTCATCATCGAACAGATATTTATGATTTTGCCTTCCTGTCTTTCAATCATCTGTTTTGCAACTAATTGCGACATGATAAACGGCCCGACCAAATCTACGTCGATAACCTGCCTGAAGTCGGAAACCGGCATTGTGATAGCCAATTCTCTTTTAATAATTCCGGCGTTATTGACAAGAATATGAATGTCGCCGAGTTCTTTTGTGATCAATGCTATATTTTCCGCTGCAGCATTTTCATTGGTTACATCAAATAAATATCCTGACGCTTTATAGCCTTTGCTTTTGTAATAATTTAGTGCTTCTTCCATTTTTTGTGGAGTCGTTCCTGTAATTACAAGTTCGGCTCCGGCCTGAGCTAATCCTTCGGCCATTGCCTGACCTAGACCGTGAGTTCCTCCGGTAATAAGCGCTCTTTTTCCTGCTAGATTAAATAGGTTCATTTTATTATCTTAATTCATTAGGTGCAACAATATCCATATCGCCATAATCTAAATTTTCGCCTGCCATTCCCCAAATAAAGGAATAGTTTGACGTTCCGGCTCCCGAATGGATCGACCATTCCGGAGACAAAACCGCTTGATGGTTCTGCATAAAAATATGTCGTGTATTTTGCGGCTCGCCCATAAAGTGACAAATTGTTTGCGGTGCTTCGATATCGAAGTAAAAATAAGCTTCCATGCGACGATTGTGAGTATGGGCCGGCATTGTGTTCCATACATTTCCCGGAAGTAATTCTGTTAAACCCATTTGTAACTGGCACGTTTGGACAATGCTGTTTACAATCAATTTATTTAGAATTCGCTTATTTGCTGTTTTTTCTTCGCCGAGGTGGATGATTTCGGCATCATCTCGTCCTACTTTTTTATTTGGGAATTTGTGATGCGCAGGAGCAGAATTAATGTAGAATAACGCCTGATTTCCGCTTGTGCTTGAAAAAATCACTTCTTTTGCGCCCATTCCGATGTATAATGCTTCTTTTTTATCAAGGCTAAAAATTTCTCCATCAACGCTTACTTCTCCTTTTTCGCCTACATTTATGATTCCGAGTTCTCTTCTGTCGAGAAAATTCTCCGATTTTAAATATGGAATCGTTTCTAACTTCAAGCTTTGTCCAACAGGCATAATTCCGCCAACAATATATCTGTCATACATGGAATATGTAAGCTGGATTTGATTTTCAACGAAAAGTTTTTCAATCAGAAATTGCTCTCTTAATTCGCTGGTATCATATTTACTTGCATCTTTTGGATTGGATGCGTATCTAAATTCAAAATTTGTCATTTCGTTTTTATTTAATATTCTTTTATAAGCAATTTACAAATCATTTATCGGATTATACTTAGGCACCAATGCTTTCATAACGCTCCATGCAATAAGATAGGCAACCGCACAAATGGCAAACATGATTGTATATCCGGTTTGGATGTGACCCAAGGCTTCATAATTATCGAATAAAGCTCCGCCTAGTTTTGTAAGTAAGACTCCGCCTAATCCACCCGCCATACCGCCAATTCCGATTACAGATCCGACAGCTTTTTTAGGAAACATATCAGAAACTGTTGTGAAAATATTTGCGGACCATGCCTGATGTGCTGAAGCTCCGACTCCGATAAGTAAAACAGGAACCCAGAAACTTATATATCCAAGAGGTTGTGCCAATAGAACAATCAGTGGAAAACATGCGATAATCAACATTGCTTTCATTCTGCCGTCATATTCGTTATATCCTTTTTTGATAAAATGCATCGGAAACCAGCCACCTCCAATACTTCCAATCATTGTCATACTATATAAAACCGCTAATGGAATAGTTATGTCAGTTTTGGTCATTCCGAATTGCGCCTCCAGATATTTTGGCAACCAGAACAGGAAAAACCACCAAACGCCATCGGTCATAAATTTACCAAAAACGAACGCCCAAGTTTGTCTGTAGCCTAGAAGTTTAAACCAAGCAACTTTTTTCTCGTTTGGATCTTCGGAATTTTCAACAACGATATTTTCTTCGCCGCTATTTATATAATCAAGTTCAGCCTGTTTTAATCTTCGTTGCTTTTCCGGCTTTTCGTAAAATATAAACCAAAAGAACATCCAGATAAACCCAACGGCTCCAATGATAATAAATGCAGATTGCCATCCCCAATGATCTGCAATCCAAGGCACTGTAATTGGTGCTAAAATGGCTCCAACATTAGAACCTGAATTAAAAATACCGGTTGCAAAAGAGCGTTCTTTTTTAGGAAAATATTCGGCTGTAGCCTTAATTGCAGCAGGAAAATTCCCTGATTCACCAAAGCCTAATACTGCTCTTGAAAGCATAAATCCAGCTATTGAAACTGGTACTGCGGCAATTCCGACCCATGCCAAAACGTTAGAGAAAACTTCTCCAACCGGTAATGCATAAGCATGTAAAATCGCTCCTAAAGACCATACGACGATAGCGAGAATATATCCCCATTTTGTCCCTAACTTATCTATTATCCTTCCTGCAAACAGCATTGAAAACGCATACACGAACTGGAATACAGCAGTAATATTTGCATAATCTGTATTACTCCAATTGAACTCTGCAGATAAACTTGGAGCCAAAAGGCTCAAAACTTGTCTGTCTAAATAATTTACCGTGGTAGCAAAAAACAGCAATCCGCAAATTGTCCACCTGTAATTTCCAATAACTTTTTTTGTCTGAGTCATTTATTTAAGGATATATTTTGTTATGATTTTGGTTTTAATAGTACTTTTACAAACATTAATGTAATCGATTGCACAAATATAATTTTTAATTCAACACTAAAAAATAATTATCTATAAAAAAAATCACTCTAAATTATATATTTAGGAAAATAAAGACAAGTTGATTGATAAATAAACTAAAAATGATGAAATATACTAAATTGGCAATGCTTCTCATTATCATTGCTATAAATGTACAACTAAATGCGCAAACCCAAGTAATTACTGTATGGAAGACGATTATTCCGGGAAAAATAGACAATAGTGATTATGACGAAAAAGAAGTTTTCAAGGATGGAGAATTGCAACGCACATCGCAAGTCGTATTTCCAACTTTAACCATCTACAAACCTTCTCAAGTAAATGGAACTGCAATCCTGATTTGTCCAGGCGGCGGATACGGGCATTTATCTATGAATAAAGAAGGAAAGAAAATTGCCGAATGGCTAAATACTCTCGGAATTACCGCGATTGTCCTAAAATACAGGTTGCCAAGCGATCTGATTATGAAAGATAAAAGCATTGGTTCGCTGCAAGATGCGCAGGAAGCGATGAAAATAATCAGGCGAAATGCCGCCGAATGGAAAATTGACGCGAATAAAATCGGGGTTATGGGATTTTCTGCGGGCGGACATCTGGCTGCTACGTTGTCAACACGCTTTGATTTGGCAACTTATACACCAATTGACAGTATTAGTTCACGTCCGGATTTCTCCATATTGCTTTATCCTGTAATTTCAATGACGGATGAAATTACGCACAAAGTATCACGGATCAATTTACTCGGAAACACTTTTACTAAAGAAACTATACATAAATTTTCGAATGAATATTGGGTAAGCCGCGAAACTCCGCCAACGTTTATTGTACATGCTTCTGATGATGTTTCCGTTTCTGCAGAAAACAGCATCAATTATTATGTAGCATTGAAAAAGAATGCAATTCCGGCAGAAATGCATATTTATGAAAATGGCGGACACGGATTTGGATTAGGCTCCGGTGATCAAAAAAAGTCATGGCTATCAGAATGCACTAATTGGCTAAAACAGCGCGGTTTATTGTAATTAATCCTCAATCGTTTCTACTCCTTCATACAGGAAAACCGTTTTTGACTCGTCACTGAAGATTTTTACTTTTAGATTTTTAAATTCCGACCCAACATAACCTTCTCCTTTATTTTGCTGGATTTTTTGGAGATTTTTATCCGATTTCAAGACCAACACAATCGCTGTCGCACAAAGATTTTCTCCTTGAATATTCATGTGTAAATATGGAACTTCATCTTTTTCTTCATATCGTTCTAAAGTATAAACGATTGTAGATGCTTCCGCAGATTGCAGCTCTTTCAGTAATTCAACATGGTACTCTTTAGAATCGGGTAATGACTTATCAAGAATCGGATTTGCGTTTTTACAATCCCTGTTTCCGCAGGAAAAGGCAAAAAACATAGTACTGGCAAATGCCATTATTCTGATTGGGTTTTTCATAAATGTTTTGTTTGCGTTTTTAACGAAATTTCTTCCAAATTAGTATGCTTGCCGTTATTTTTCCGTTGGATACATTTCCTTGACAATATCCATTGATATCTGAATCATTTCTTTTAAAACATCGATATCAATATACTCGAGCTTTTTTAAATAGACACAACCCTTTGTCGCTTTGTGTTTTCCGAGTTTTGCCAGAAGTTCTTCTTTCTCTTTAAAATCCGGATATAAATAAATAACAATCGCATCTTTTCGTGGAGAAAATCCAGCCAGTGGCGCTTCTCCTTCATGTCCACTTGCGTATTTATAATGATAACTTCCAAAGCCAATTATACTTGGTCCCCACATTTTTGGCTCAGAACCGGTCATTTCTCTACATAATTCAACCAGTCGAAAACTGTCATTTCGTTTGGTTTCATCCGCAACTGCATTAATAAAATCAATTGCGCTGCTTGCTGTCTGCTCTGTCTTATTTTTTGCCATGAATTTCTGTTTTGTTGTAAAGTTAAAGAAAATCTACATGCATTTTGACAACAAATATTTGACTAAAAGTTTGTCAATGCGGAAATTAGTTATATCGTTTTCACAAATCTTTTCCTACATTCGCTATATAAACCAAACTACAATGAGTGAATACATTATACAGACCGAGTCGCTGAATTTTCAATATTCGAAGCATAAAAAAGTACTTGAGGATATTTCCATTAAGGTTCCAAAAGGCTCTATTTATGGATTTTTAGGTCCAAACGGAGCCGGAAAATCAACGACAATGCGACTGTTAACAGGAATTATTCCGGAACAAGGCAACGCAATACGAATTTTTGGGGAACCTTTGCAAAGCCAATTACCACAGGTGTTTACAAAAATCGGTTCTTTAGTCGAATCTCCGGCATTGTATTTACATTTAAGCGGAATCGACAACTTACGATATATCGCCAAACTTCGAAATATTCCGGAATCAAAAATTCATGAAACACTTGAATTAGTTGACTTGAGCCGTGACGGAAAAAGAAAAGCCAGGCAATATTCACTTGGAATGAAACAACGACTTGCCATCGCTATGGCACTTTTGAGTGAACCGGAATTACTGCTGCTCGACGAACCTGTAAACGGTCTGGATCCAAACGGGATTATTGATATCAGAAAACTATTAGTTCGGTTAAATAAAGAAAAAGGCGTTACGATTTTCGTTTCCAGCCATTTGCTTAGTGAAATTGAAAAAATGTGCACGCATGTAGCTATTATCAATCGTGGTAAACTGCGCTTCGAGGGAACTATGTCAGAACTGTCGCAAAAAACCGGTGCTTGCAAAATTCAGTTAACCATTGAAAATGCCGAAAAATGGATCAGCGAGTTGAGTTCAAACTACGAAAAAACAAGCCTATTAGCCGAAAATCAAATTACGCTTCAACTTTCGAACAAAGATGAAATCCCGGAATTCATCAAAAAACTCATCGCTCAAAACGCGCAGATTTATGAAGTGAAAATACTTGACGGACTTGAAGAATGGTTCTTAACAATAACGGACGAAAAATAGCATGAAAAATAAATTCTCGAATTTCATCACTGCGCTAAAAGCAGAACACATCAAAAAAAGAGGCACCGGATTTTATTGGACGAGCGCCATAATAGGATTACTTTCCCCGATTTTATTTGGGATAGTCGCTATCGTTGAAGATAGCCCTGAAATCAAAAGGGGAATTCCGTATAACTTATATCTTCAATTCATCGAAAATACAATTCAACCGTTCGCCTATTTCTTTTTTCCGTTGCTGATCATTATAACTGTCAGCAGAATTACGCAACTTGATCACCGAAATGGTGGCTGGCAACTTATGGAAACACAGCCGAGTTTTAAATTCTCGATTTATTTCTCGAAATTCTTTACAATGTTGATGGCAAATCTAATCGCGATTTTATCATTTATTATTTTTTCAATCCTGATTTGTTGGATATTGACATTTTTAATTACCGTTCCGGAGTTGAGCTCGCATGAAATTCCGTTTTTTGAAATTGCATGGCTAATTTCAAGGCTTTTCGTGGCTTCGTTGTTGATTTCGGCATTTCAATTTGTGATTTCAGTTGTGATTCCAAGTTTTATATGGTCGATTATTATTGGATTTTTCGGATTGCTGCTAACAGTTTTCCTTAAGCCTTTTAATTTAGTGCCGGCTTGGTACCCGTATGAAATCCTGTCGAAAATCGCAGCAAACCCAAAAGGAAGCGACCTGGGAAACTGGTTTACTTTTACAGAATATATAAGCGTTATCGGAAGTATAATTGTACTTTACGTTGGATTTCAATGGTACAGTCACAAGAATTTTAAAGCTGCCTTTTTTGCTAAATTTTCGCGAACCGCAACATTACTAGTGGTTTTAGTTGTATTTGGAGGATTATCGTATTGGATTTTACAGCCGAATCAAATGCCGGAAATGCATAAGACAACTATCAGCGCTAAATTCAAAAGCGACCAGCAGTATAAAACGGCTTATCTGATTGATTTTATCGTACAGGATACAATTGCGGTAATTCCGATAAAAGAGAATTCATTTCATTATACTTTTGAAAAACCGGTTGTCAACGATTATTATTCTTTGGTTTTTGACGGTCGATTTAATAAAAATGTATATATGAGTACAAACGACAGCATTTTTATTGAAGGAAATCTGTACGAAAATAAAGACGATTTTAAAATTAAGGGAACGCGTTTAGCAGAAAATCAAATGGCTACGCAAACGGAGTTCAATTGGAGCATGGCCGAATATTATCTCAATGAGAACATAAATATCGATAAGCCTGATGAAATCGCCAGGGAAATTTATAGTGAATGGAAAGACGCCTGCGCTGAACCAAGCGATTTCCGGACGGTCGACAATTATATTGCAAAACAGGATTTCGCTGATCGTACAAAAAAACTGGCTTCGGTAAAATATTTGAATTTGTGGAACGAACTGCTTAAGAAAAGAGCAGCCATTTATCCAAATGAGAAAACCATCGAAGGCGAAAATATCCAAAAAATACGAAAAAGCCTTTCGCTTACTGATGAAAGCCTGTTGAGTACTCCTGATTATTTCGAATATGTAAGAAGCCAATTACTGCTTTCAAACAAAGAGGAAATAAGTGATAATGCAAAAGCGCTTCAGTCTATCTCGAAGTTAAAAAACGGTTCTTTTAAAGACAAAATGCTATTTTGGCAGATGAAGAAAAGCATTGAAGAAACAACAAGTACTGAAGAACGAAATGTTTTATTAGCAACTTACGGCGACAAATTCGGAAATACAAAATACCAAAACAGGATAATAGGCATCAACAAAACAGTCGAAAGTCTCGGACGAGGAAAAGATGCGCCGTTGTTTGACGCTACGACTATTGATAAAAAAGGATTTGAACTTGCAAGTCTTAAAGGTAAATTCGTAATCATTGACGTTTGGGCAACCTGGTGCGGACCGTGTAAAAGACAATCGCCGTTCTTTGAAAAATTTGCGGTAAAATATAAAAAAGAAAACATTCAGTTTGTAGCGCTAAGCACAGACCAAAGAATTGACAAATGGTTTGTAGAAGCCAAAACAAAATCAAAATCTGTTCTACAGGTACATGCCAATAATCCGGAACAATTTGGAAGAGATTATAACGTAGAATCGATTCCAAGGTTCATCCTGATTGGGCCGGATGGAAAATTTGTAAATGCGCGATTGCCATTTCCGGAAGATTCGTCATTTGAAATCCTGCTTCGAAAAGAACTCGGACTGGCAGAAGAAAAATAAATCATAAAAAAACGCCCTGAAAATTTCAAGGCGTTTTTTATTTTTTTAGTTTACTCTTCTTCGGATTCATCTGCATTATGGTTTTTCGAATAATTGCGCCATTTCTCAATAACTTCCTGCATATCAGCTGGCATTTCAGTATCAAAACGCATCATTTCTCCGCTCGTTGGATGCACAAATCCCAATGTTTTGGCGTGCAATGCCTGACGTGGTAATGCCTTGAAACAATTGTCAATAAACTGTTTGTATTTCGTAAATGTGGTTCCTTTTAAGATCAAATGACCTCCATAACGTTCATCATTGAACAACGGATGCCCGAGATGTTTCATGTGCGCACGAATTTGGTGTGTTCTTCCTGTTTCTAAAATACACGAAACCAAAGTTACATATCCAAAGCGTTCTAAAACTTTATAATGCGTAATTGCCGGTTTCCCGATTTCCGGATCTTCAAAAACCGCCATTTGCATTCTGTCTTTTAAATGACGCGCAAGATTTCCTTCAATTGTACCAACATCTTCCTTGACATTTCCCCAAACCAAAGCACGGTATTCACGCTCTGAAGTCTTTTTCTCGAATTGCAGTGCCAAATGCGTCAGTGCGGCTTCCGTTTTTGCAACAACTAAAAGTCCGGATGTATCTTTATCAATGCGATGCACAAGTCCGGGACGGCCACTGCTGTTTAACGGAAGATTCTGGAAATGCCACGCCAGTGCGTTAACTAAAGTTCCGGTGTAATTTCCGTGTCCGGGATGAACGACAAGTCCGGGTGGCTTATTTATTATCATCAAAGCATCGTCTTCATACACAATATCGAGCGGAATATTTTCCGGATCAATGCGGTTTTCATAAGGCGGATGCGTTAGCATAATCGTAATTACATCCAAAGGCTTTACCCTGTAATTGGATTTAACGGGAAGATCATTAACATAAATATCGCCGTTGTCTGCGGCTTTTTGGATTTTATTACGCGTTGAATTCTGAATCATGTTCATCAGAAATTTGTCGATACGCAATAATGCTTGGCCTTTCGGAACTTCGAATCGGAAATGTTCGAATAAATCGTCTTCCAAATCTACATCTGTAGTGGTTTCTGTATTCATTATTCGATTGTATCAGTTTCATCTTCTTCCTCAAAACCAACTTTTCCGTCACCTAAGACAAGATCGATTTTAGAAGCTTTCAGGACTTTATCTCCGGGTTTTAAAATTTTCCCGTCATGTTTCATTTCCAAAACCATGTCTTTCCCCAGATAAGGTTTATAGGTGATTTTTCCAACTTCAAGACCAATTGATTTTAGGCTTGGTTCTGCCTGACGTAAAGTTTGTTCGATCAAATTAGGAACTCTAACCGAACTAAATCCACCAGAATTGATTTTTAAGTAAATTTTCCGGTCTTCTTTTACTTTAGAACCCGCCAAAGGATCTTGCGAAACGATTGTGAATTTTGGATAATCTGCGTTAAAGTCAACAGTATCAAGCAATACATAATCCAAATCGAGATCGTCCAGCTTTTCTTCTGCTTGTTCAACAGACATTTTGCTCAGGCTCGGAACTGTAATTTCCTGTCCGTGATTGGTTGAGAAACTAATATATTGAAGTAAAAGGAATCCCAGCAAAAGCACAATCGCAAAAGCAATCGCCAATTGGGTAAAAAAAACTTTACTTGTAAGATAATTGCGTAAACTCATAGGTAATTTGATTTAACTTCTATCGTTAGACATAATGCCTTCGGTCGCAAAGATATAAATTGTAAAGGCAATTTCGTTTGAAAAAAAATGTAATTTTGTTTTAACTTAAATCTGTAAACAAACATGAACATAGCTGTTGTAATGGGCGGATATTCTGACGAATCAGTAATTTCGCTGCGTAGTGGCCAATTAATATTAAAAAATTTAGACGCTTCGAAATACAGCATTTCTGAAGTTCATATTCTGTCCGAAGGCTGGAATGTGATTTCCGACGGCAAAAAATTCCCTATAAATAAAGCTGATTTTACTTTTGAAAAAGATGGAAAAACCACCATTTTTGATGTCATTATCAATACAATCCACGGAACTCCGGGCGAAGACGGACACATGCAAGCCTATTGGGAATTATTGGAAATCCCGTACACCGGTTGCGGATTTTATCAATCGTCGTTAACATTTAATAAGCGCGATACGTTGTCGGTGCTTTCTAAATTTAATATTCCGAAAGCCAAATCACTTTATCTTTCAAAAGGCGATGAAATTTCCGGTGAAAAAGTCAAAACAGAACTGGGATTGCCATTTTTCGTTAAGCCAAACCAATCCGGAAGCAGTCTTGGCGTTTCTAAAGTCAACGATTTATCGGAATTGGATAAGGCGCTTGATTTCGCTTTCGCGGAAGACAATGACATCCTGATCGAATCGTTTTTGAGCGGAACTGAAGTTTCTGTTGGCGTGATAAATTACAAAGGAGAAACGAAGGTTTTGGGCATAACAGAGATCGTTTCACAGAATGATTTTTTTGATTACGAAGCAAAATACTTAGGGAAATCAGAAGAAATTACGCCTGCCCGACTCGATCCTGAAACTGAAAAACTGGTACGTGAAACCGCTGCTAAAGTATATCAAGCACTGGGAATGTCAGGCTTTTCCAGAACCGATTTTATTGTCATGGACGGCATTCCGCATTTCATCGAAATGAATACCAATCCGGGATTATCCGGCCAAAGTATCTTTCCGCAACAAGCCGATTATGCCAAAATCCCGTTTAGCGATTTACTTGAAAATGAAATCGAGCTCGCACTCAAAAGAAAACCGCTCTGGAGAAAATAATTTTCATACCTTAGAGTAAACAAACTCGCTATGAAAGATATTTTTGAATGGGAACGCGTTCTGCTCAATGAGCTTCCGGTCGTTTTTTTACTGGAAGTTATTTTCCGGTCAACCGTTATGTTCATCGTTTTATTGCTTACGCTGAAATTTACCGGTAAGCGCGGAGTAAAGCAGCTTTCTGTATTTGAAACCGTGATTATCATTGCACTTGGTTCTGCTGCCGGCGATCCGATGTTTTATGAAGATGTTGGCATCATTCCGGCAATAACGGTTTTTACGGTCATCATCCTAATGTATCGATTGGTAACCTGGCTGGTTGGAAAAAGTAAAAAATTCGAGGAATTTATTGAAGGAAAAACAGAATGCCTGATTAACGAAGGAACATTTTCAGTAACCAGTTTTGAGAAAGAAAGCCTTGCGCAAGACGAGTTTTTTTCGGAACTCCGACTAAAATCAATCGAGCATTTGGGCCAAGTGCGCAATGCTTATCTGGAAACCAGCGGTGAAGTCAGCGTATTTTTTTACGAAGAAAAAGATGTAAAATACGGATTGCCAATATTACCGCATCAATTCAATTCAAAAAGCAAAACGATTTCTGAACCCGGAATTTACGCATGTACTTTTTGCGGGAATACCGAAGAACAAATTCCGGGAATTGCAGTTTGCAAAACCTGTCAAAAAACCGAATGGGTAAAAGCAATAAAAACGTTGCGCATTACGTGATTTAGCGTATTTATTCCTAATTTTGGATTTCCAACTGAAAGCAAAACATGAGAAAAGCTGTATTTCCAGGTTCTTTTGACCCGATAACTTTAGGACATTATGACATCATAAAAAGAAGCATTCCGCTTTTTGACGAAATTATTGTTGCAATTGGTGTAAATGCCGAGAAAAAGTACATGTTTTCACTCGAAGACCGAAAGCGTTTCATAGAAGAAGTTTTTGCAGATGAGCCATCAGTTTCCGTAGTAACTTATGAAGGATTAACGATAGACTTGTGCAAAAAAGTAAAAGCGAAATTCATTTTACGCGGATTGCGAAATCCCGCAGATTTTGAGTTTGAAAAAGCCATCGCGCACACCAATCGCAGATTGTCAAAAATAGAAACAGTTTTCTTATTGACCGCTGCAAATACGTCGTACATAAGCTCGAGCATCGTTCGCGATGTAATAAGAAATGGCGGCGAGTATGAAATGCTGGTGCCGGATTCCGTGAGAGTTAAATGATTAGACTTTCTAGATTGTTAGACTTCTTAGACCTTTTAGAATGCTTAACTGTCAGGTTTCAGGATCATCTAGAAGTCTAAAAATCTAACTGGTTTAAAATTCTATTCTTCCTTCTTAATCACTTTTCTTGCAACTTCAATTTTAAACTTTTTGCCCTTCATTTTTTCATCTTTGATGTTATGAAGCAAATCTTTTACCTTATTGAATTTAACTGCGGCAAACGATATGAAATCCTTAACTTCTATCAAGCCCAAATCGCCTTTTTCCAATTTTCCTTTTTGTGAAAAGAATCCGACGATGTCAATTTTGTTGAGCTTGTTTTTCTTTCCGCCACTGATGTAAACCGTTTGAAATTCCGGTGGTTTTGGCAGTGCCGATAACATATCAACATTTAATTTCTCCATCGCATAATCAATATAATCCATTCGTTTCTCACTTTCGTGGAAAAGAACATACGCCGTTCCCGAAGAAAGCATCCTGGCAGTCCGGCCGTTTCTATGCGTAAATTCGTCTTCTTTTGACGGAAGATGATAATGAATTACGTGCTTCATTTCCGGAATATCGAGACCGCGGGCGGCCAAATCGGTTGTGATAAGATAACTTACGCTTCCATTTCGAAACTGGATCAATGCGCGCTCCCGTTCGTCCTGATCCATTCCGCCGTGGTAATAAACCGAATAAATTCCTTTTTCATTTAATGTGTCGCTGATCCTTTCCGCCGCATCACGATGGTTGCAGAAAATAATTGCCGATTGCGATTTTAACGAGCAAATCAGATGAAACAATGTATTGATCTTATCTTTTTCTTTTGAAAGAACCATTTTTACCGAAAGGTTCGTTTTTTGCTCTTCATTCGGAATAAAATCAAGGACAACCGGATTTACAACGCGTGTATATTTCGGAATCTCAACACCTGAAGTTGCTGAAACCAAAACACGCTTATTGAGCTTGGATAATTTTCCGATTATGAATGACATTTCTTCATGAAACCCAAGTTGTAGCGATTTATCAAATTCGTCGAGTATTAGTGTTTGAATTTTGTCCAAACGAAAAGTTCCGCGTTCAATATGATCGGCAATTCTTCCAGGAGTTCCGATTAAAATTGCCGGTGGATTGCTAAGGTTCTTGATTTCGGTATCGATTGAATGTCCGCCGTAGCAGATATTTGCTTTGTAACCGGTCGACATTTTTTTCCAAACCTGCTCAATCTGCAGTCCTAATTCGCGCGATGGAACTAAAATCAGGCATTGCACTGAAAGGATTTCCGGTTGTAGCATTTCAAATATCGGAAGTAGAAAAGCCAGTGTTTTTCCGGAACCGGTTGGTGAAAGCAGTAAAATATTATTCTCTTTCAGAATTGCATCTTGTGCGGCTTCCTGCATTTCATTCAGGTTTTCAATACCTAAATTAAGGAGAATATTGTTTGAGTGATGATTGTTCATCCGGCAAAGGTAAGAAGAAATAAAGCGAAAGAAACTGTGTTATTGACAGATTAATATTTGAACCGATGTCCGAAAGCAATAAATTTTCTTTCAAAATAATGAAACGAAAGATAGGAAATAGCAAATGTTATTACGAGTGAAATCATCATGACAAACAGATCATTTACATCTTCGATTTTAGGAATTTTTCCTCTAAATAGCAGAAACAGCATACCAATAACGATTTGATGGTAAATGTAAATGCCGAAAGAATATTTTCCCGAAATCAAAAATAATTTTGACCGCAGGCAATTCGAGAAAAAATTGTCTTTATTGGTAACAACAACGACCATAAGGACGAACCAAATCAGTAAAAACCAAATATGCGAATTGTAAACACCCAATTTCATGATCCGAAACAAGAACAACAATGTTATTGCTAATAGTAGGAATAACAGGTTCCATAATTTTTGGCGGTGCAGCCTGCAAAAGTTTAAAAACGCTTCGTTCTTAACCGCAATTGCTAGTAAAACTCCGGTAAATAAAGAATCGAAACGGCAATAAACCATCAGAAAAGATTCAAGATAATTGTTAGTATTCTGGCGCAAAAATGGAGCAGAGAGTATCCCAATACTCAAAACCACGATCATCCATTTTCGGTTTAATAAACAAATCAATAGTGGCAGAATAAGATAAAACTGTTCTTCAATAGCGAGCGACCATGTTATTGCTAAAAACCGGTTTCCGAAAGTTTCGTGAAAGACAATAAAAAAATTCTGTATAAACAGAAAATACGAATAAACCGGAACATTTTTATCGAACCACCAATCTGTTCCTGCTCCGATGCCAAAACTACAGATCGTGTAAACCAGTAAAATGCTAAAAAAATAAAGCGGTAAAATACGACAGGCACGCCGGAGATAAAATGCTTTGAAGTAATTTTTCTTACCTTTGTTTGCTATCAGAATTCCTCCAATTAGAAACCCGGAAAGCATAAAAAACAAATCGATACTGGTGTAAAAATATTTTAGAAACAATCTAAAATACGCACCAATGACAGAAGTTTTCGCATCAATAGTCAGATAACCGTAATGATATATCACAACCATCAGAATGGCCAGGCCACGAATGCCGTCCAGCTCGGGAATTCTGTTGGTTTTATCTTCTGTCATCAAAGGATCATTGGTTTTCGAAAAGCAGTTTTATATTTTCATAAGAATTCTTCAGCGCTTCCTTAATTTCTTGCGGATTCAGCCAGGCGACTTTCTCAATTCCTTCTTCCATTTGCCCGACAGCTGTTCCGTTAAAAGTTGTACGCATTTCAAACCAGTGCGTAACTTTGAGCTTATAACGTCCGTTTCGCTTAAAAATGTGATAGGTTTTTTGAAGTTTATCTGTAATTACGAGTTTGTTTACGCCGGTTTCTTCTTCAACTTCGCGTAAAGCGGTATATTCTATTTCTTCTCCTTTTTCGATTCCACCTTTTGGTAAATCCCATTTTCCGTTGCGAAAAATAAAAAGAACGTCATTGTTTTTATTATAAACCAATCCGCCACCAGCTTTATTTATCGGCAATTTTGCTTTTAGGGTTTTCAGGATTTCCTTTTCGTCAGGATGATAGAGATAGGCTTTCTCAATTTTATTCTGAAAAATTTTGGTTATAATCTTTTTAATATCAGCACTTTCAAGCAAAAACAACTTAAAATCTGTCTCTTTGAAGATCTCGTTGGTTAAAAAAAGTGGTTTGTCGTTCACAAAAACTTTATACATTTGTAGTATGATTTTTAATAAAGATACAGCCAGCAAAACAGCCGAATTGCTTTTACAAATAAACGCAATTAAATTAAATCCAGGAAATCCTTTTACATGGGCTTCAGGATGGAAATCGCCTATTTATTGTGATAATCGCATAACTCTTTCATTTCCACCAATCAGGAATTACCTGAAAGAAGAATTTGCGAAAAATATCGAAAAACAATTTGGAAAACCGGACGTTATTGCCGGAGTTGCAACCGGAGCAATCGGAATTGGGCTGTTAGTAGCCGAAGCATTGGCATTGCCGTTTGTATATGTTCGCCCAGAACCAAAAAAACATGGTCGCTTGAACCAAATTGAAGGTTTTTTGCAAAAAGGGCAAAATGTTGTTGTTATTGAAGATTTGATAAGTACCGGAAACAGCAGTCTTTTAGCTGTTGAAGCCTTAAAGGAAGCCGGCGCAAACGTTAAAGGAATGGCAGCTATTTTTAGCTACGGATTTGATGTTGCGAAGAAAAATTTTAAAGATGCAAATGTTGATCTTTACACTTTAAGCAATTACGAAAGCCTGTTACCATTGGCAGTCGCAAAAAAATACATCACCGAAGAAGAAGAACAAACTCTGGTTGAATGGCGCGTTAGCCCATCAACATGGGGAATTGAGGTCTAATTAACAATGAACAATCGATAATAGAATATCTGATACTCGTACCGAACAACTAAACTAATAACCGTCAACTATGAATCTTGAAAGCCCTAAAGTTACTGTAGAAAAATCATCCGAATATTTGTTTAACGCTTTATCTGATGTGAAAAATTTCGAGAAATTGATGCCGGAAAGCATTGCTAAATTTGAAGTTTTAGGAGAAGATGCATTTATTTTCGGATTGAAGGGAATGCCAGAAATCAAGTTGAAAATGAAAGAAAAAACTCCGAATTCAAAGATTCTTTTGGGTGCTGCGAGTGATAAACTTCCATTTACATTGACTGCAAATATTGATACTGTTTCGGAGAATTCTTCTGCTGTTCAATTGTTTTTTGAAGGCGAATTCAATGCAATGATGGCAATGATGATTAAAGGCCCAATCAGTAAATTCATTGAAACCCTTGCGGGAAATATGAGTAAATTGTAGTCAATACAACATTTGTATTTCCTTGATTTCATACGTTTGAATGCTGTCATCTTCAAGTAACAATTGTAATTTTCCATCTTCCGAAACTCCCTGAATAATTCCCATAAATGGTTTTCCGGACGACACTTGAAAAGGCATCGGAATCTGCACTTTAAAGAGCAATGAACTATAGCACTTCCAGAGAATTTCAGCTTTTCCTACTTTCAGTATTTCTACATTGGTTTTGATGGTTTTAACAATTTCAGCAAGAATTAAATCCTTATCAAAATCAGCGTTGACAATAATTGACAGCGATGAAGCTTTTGGAAGATTGCTGAATTCTTTCTGATTTACATTCAATCCAATCCCGACAACTGAAACAATATCGATTGCTGATTTTATAGTATTTTCTATAAGTATGCCACCAATTTTTTTAGAATCTGCCATAATGTCGTTAGGCCATTTTATAGAAAGTTTCGGAATGTTATATTTTTCCAAAGCAGCAATCACAGCAACAGAAACCGCAACATTAAGGTTGTAGATTTCTCGGATATCAGACAGTACGTCTTTAATCAAAATACTCATAATTAAGTTTTTACCAGTTTCCGAGCTCCACTTTGCTCCCATTTGGCCTTTCCCCTTAGTTTGGTTTTCGGCTGTGACAACGGTAAAATTTTCCGTAATTTGATCGTTCGCCATTGCCTTCAGAAAGTCATTGGTCGAATCTATGGCATCGAGTTTGATTAGTTGCATGCGAAGAAATTAAGTAACGATATTTAATCTTCTGTTAAGGTTCAAAATTAATGACAAATTTTGGTAACTTTGCAAACTTATACAAAAATAATAAATGGCTAAAAAGACTGTAAATAATGATGATTTACTAGCAAACATCATCAAAGGAATTGAAGAAGTAAAAGGAAACGATATTGATATTTTAGACTTAAGGGAAATCGACAATTCCGCCTGTGATTATTTCATCATCTGCAACGGAAATTCAAATACTCAGGTTAATGCAATTGTAAATTCTGTGCAGAAAACTGTTTCTAAAGAACTTAAAGACAAGCCTTGGCACGTGGAAGGCGCAGAAAATGCCGAATGGGTTTTGATGGATTATGTGAACATTGTTGTTCATGTATTTCAGAAACATATTCGCGAATACTACAACATTGAAAGTCTTTGGGGTGATGCAAAAATCACTACTATTCAAAACAAATACTAAAAGAATCAACAACATTCATGGCTAAAGATAAAAATCAGAATCCAAAAAAAGTGAATCTAAATCCGTTATGGATTTATGGTGCTGTAGGAGCACTTTTAGTTCTCGTATGGCTTTCAGGAAACGCCAATACGCAGGATCCGTCAAAGATAACTACGTCTGTTTTCAATGATTATTTAGAAAAAGGGCTAATTGAGAATGTTATTGTTCACGATAAAACAGAAGCGGAAATTTATCTTACTGAAACTGCTTTAAAAGATCCGGCATTTAAGAAATTCATTCGTGATGACGTTTTTGGAAATCCAAGTAAAGGACCAAACTTTTACATCGAAAACATTGGTAATGACGAGCTTTTCCAGAAAAAACTTGAAACTGCTAAAGCTGAAAACAGGCTAAAAACATTTAACATCGAGCCAAAAAGCAATTGGGGCGATTTTATCCAAGTGATCCTTCCATTTGTTATAATTATCGGATTCTGGATTTTTATGATGAGAAGAATGTCTGGCGGTGCTGCTGGCGGCGGTGGCGGGCAAATTTTTAATATCGGAAAATCGAAAGCCAAGCTTTTCGACGAAAAAAACGATATTAAGATTACTTTTAAAGATGTTGCCGGACTTGAAGGCGCAAAAGAAGAAATACAGGAAATAGTTGAATTCCTTAAAACACCTGAAAAATATACAAATCTTGGCGGCAAAATCCCAAAAGGAGCACTATTAGTTGGACCTCCTGGAACCGGAAAAACATTATTGGCTAAAGCCGTTGCCGGTGAAGCTAAAGTTCCATTCTTTTCACTTTCAGGTTCTGATTTCGTTGAAATGTTTGTTGGAGTTGGTGCTTCTCGAGTGAGAGATTTATTCAAACAAGCAAAAGAAAAATCACCGGCAATCATTTTCATTGATGAAATTGACGCAGTTGGTCGTGCTCGTGGAAAAAACAATATGTCAGGCGGAAATGACGAAAGAGAAAACACTCTTAATCAACTTCTTACAGAGATGGATGGTTTCGGAACGAACTCAAACGTAATTGTTCTTGCCGCAACAAACCGTGCAGATGTACTGGATAAAGCTTTAATGCGCGCCGGACGTTTTGACCGACAAATTTTTGTTGATTTGCCGGACATTCGTGAGCGTAAAGAAATTTTTGAAGTGCATTTAGCTCCATTGAAAAAAATAGAAAATCTCGATACTGATTTCTTAGCCAAACAAACTCCGGGATTTTCAGGAGCCGATATCGCAAATGTTTGTAATGAAGCCGCATTGATCGCAGCCAGAAATAACAAACCTGCCGTTGACAAACAGGATTTCCTTGATGCCGTTGACAGAATCGTGGGTGGCCTTGAAAAGAAAAACAAAATCATTACAACAGAAGAAAAGAAAGCAATAGCGATTCACGAAGCAGGTCATGCGACTGTAAGCTGGATGCTGGAACACGCAGCTCCGCTTGTAAAAGTTACGATTGTTCCAAGAGGACAAAGCCTTGGTGCTGCATGGTACCTTCCTGAAGAAAGACAAATTGTGCGTCCTGATCAAATGTTGGATGAAATGTGTGCAACAATGGGTGGACGTGCTGCAGAAAAAGTAACGTTTAACAGAATTTCAACTGGTGCATTAAGCGATCTTGAAAAAGTGACGCGACAAGCTCGTGCGATGGTTACAATATATGGTTTAAACGACAAAATCGGGAACGTAACATATTATGATTCGACCGGACAAAACGAATATAATTTCTCAAAACCTTATTCAGAAGAAACGGCAAACATCATTGATAAAGAGATTTCAGCTTTAATCGAAAGTCAATATGAGCGCGCGATTACAATTTTGGAAGAAAATAAAGATAAGCTAAATCAATTGGCAGATATTCTGATTGAGAAAGAAGTTATCTTTAAAGATGATTTGGAAAATATCTTCGGAAAAAGACCATTTGACAAAAATCTACAGGAAGAAACTTCATTATAATAATTTATTTTACCCATTTTTATAAAAATCTTAATTCAAAAAAAAATTTGAATTAAGATTTTTTTATCTTTGAGGGATTTCAGACTATAATTTAGTATTTGAACCATTTGTATGAGTCTTTTTAAAAAATTTTTTGGCGCTGGTAATGATTCTTCAGATGAGGAAAAAGAAAGTGGTCTTAACGCGCTTACTTCCGAGAATACGCCTATTGATGAATTATTTACGCATAACTTCAGAAAAAACGGAGGTAAATTTTTGTATTGTGAAAATCTGTCCGAAGTAAAAAACCACTTTGAAGATATCCTTGAAGAAAACGATTGGTTCGAAAGCGAAGCTACTTGTTATGAACCGAAACTTTTTAGCATGCTTGATGAAAATAAACTGAATTATACAAAACCTGCGAACCCGAAATTTCTCCTTGCAAGTTGCGAAAATTTGATTGCAGATGAAGGCTCAATCCTTTTTTCATCAAATCAAATTAAGCAAAATAAACCACAGGAATTACCTGCAAACATTATTATTTTAGCTACGACGAGCCAAATAATCGAGAATAAAAGCGATGGATTACGGCAAATCAAAAAACGCTACGAAAAAGATTATCCAACAAATATTACTACCATTAAATATTTTGAAAAAGCAAAAGAAGAAGATTTTTTACACTACGGCAGCGTAGCTAAAAACCTTTATTTGTTGCTTCTAGAAGATCTTTAAGATGAATGAAACACTCAAGCGAGCAATATCAGGTGCTGTTTACATAGTCTTGCTACTCGTATCGATTTTATATTCCACTGAAAGTTTCTTTGTTCTGTTTGGAGTTTTTTTACTGATTGCTGTTTATGAATTCTCCAGCCTAATTCAGATCAATAAGATCATTCCTTTCCTATTAGCAATTGTTGCTTATGGCGGTTTTAGTTACATTGTTTTTAATAAAATCAAGCTTGATCGCACTATTGATCTGGCTGTTTTAGGAATAACGCTGTTGATTTCCTTCAAGGCTATTTTTTTTCTGTTCAACCACAAACAAACGGAAGTCAGCACATTTTCAAAATATATTTATTTAATTGGCTACATCATACTTCCATTTATAATTATCAGCAAAATTCCATTTGGTGTAAAAGGGTATAATCCGAAAATAATTATCGGTATATTTATTTTAATCTGGACGAATGACACTTTTGCATATATCGTTGGTAAATCAATCGGAAGACATAAATTATTTGAAAAGATTTCACCTAAAAAAACAATTGAAGGCTTTATTGGCGGAGTGGTTTTTGCAGTTTTAGCAAGTTTTATTATCTCAAAATATTACATTGAAGGCGGTAAGCTCGCACAGAATATATGGATCGGAATTGCACTTATTGTTGGTGTTTTCGGTACAACTGGCGATTTAATTGAATCTAAATTCAAAAGGATTGCCAACGTAAAAGACAGCGGAAAAATAATGCCTGGTCATGGTGGCATTTTAGATCGATTAGATAGTGTTATATTTGTGGCACCTTTCGTATTTTTGTTTTATCAAATTTTAAACTATGTTACATTTTCATAAAGAAGGCGCAAAAATCATTTTAGTTTCATGTTTCATCACTGTAGCTGTAGTGCTATTGGCTGATAATTTTATTCCAGATTTCTGGATTAAAAAAGTAATTCAGGTATTCTCATTGATTTTTCTCGTGATAATCCTTCAATTTTTTAGAAACCCGAATCGTACAATTATGGCCAATAATAATTACATTATGGCACCGGTTGATGGTAAAGTAGTTGTAATTGAAGAAGTTTATGAAAGTGAATATTTTAAAGATAAGCGCTTACAAGTATCCATTTTTATGTCGCCGATAAATGTTCATGTCACGCGATATCCTGTAAGCGGACGCGTTAATTTCAGCAAATACCATCCTGGAAAATTCCTAGTAGCTTGGCATCCAAAAGCCAGTGAAGAAAATGAAAGAACTACAATTGTCGTAGAAAATAAGGTTTTCGGTGAAATTTTATACCGACAGATTGCCGGAGCTTTGGCGAAACGAATCGTAAATTATGCCGAAGAAGGAATGCAGGCAGTTCAGGGCGAAGACGCCGGATTCATCAAATTTGGTTCAAGAGTCGATTTATTTTTGCCATTGGGAACAGAACTCAATGTGAAACTCAACCAGAAAGCAATCGGTAATAAAACAATAATTGCGAAAAAGGCATAAATGTCTGATAAAGATCTAAATACACGTTTTCAGGAAGCTGTTGCAATTGCTTCAGAAATGAGCCAATCATCATTGCCGCAAGATGTACAATTGCGATTATATGCTTATTATAAGCAGGCAACTTTTGGTACAATCGACTATAACAATGCCGCAAATTATGACCTGCGTAATGCGTTTAAGACGAATGCCTGGATGCAAATAAGCCACTTAAGCGTTGACGAAGCCAAGGAAAAATACATCGAAATCATTTATTCAATACATACAAAATAAGTTTACTGTCATGAGAATTGCGAAATATATTTCAACTTTCGTTTTATGTTTTGCGTTACAATCCTGTAATGAAAAAAAACTTACTGAAGTTGTTGAAGTACCGCTTCCGTCAAAAGAAGAAAAATTTTCAATCGGAAATCCCGATGATATAAAAGCCGAAGAAGGTCCGTTTGAAATGGTAAAACTTCCATACGCTTATGATGCTTTGATTCCGCATATTGATGCGATGACAATGGAAATCCATTATTCCAAACATTACCTTACTTATACCAATAATTTCAACAAAGCAATTGTTGGAACCGAATTGGAAAAACTCACAATTGAAGAAATCCTTGCAAAATCGTATATTGAAAATGCGACGCTTCGCAACAATGCCGGTGGTTATTACAATCATGGCATTTTTTGGGAATCGATGGCGCCAAAATCTGGAGAAGTTCCAACAGACACTTTAGCGGTTGCAATCAACGCTGATTTTGGTTCATTTGAGATTTTCAAGGAACAATTTGAAGATGCGGCAAGCAAACAGTTCGGTTCCGGCTGGGCGTGGCTTTTAGTCGATAAATCCGGGAAATTACAAATTACTTCTACTCAAAACCAAGATAATCCATTGATGCCAAATGTTCCCGTTCAAGGTAAACCGATTTTAGCACTTGATGTTTGGGAACATGCTTATTACCTGAATTACCAATACAAACGGAAAAATTACATCGATGCTTTTTTCAACGTAATCAACTGGAAAAAGGCGAATGAGAGATATAAAGAAGCCGTTAAACGAAAATAAAACGAAGGAAATCTTCCTGTAAAATAAAAATCCTGCTAATAATTTTAGCAGGATTTTTTGTTAAGATTAATTTGTAAACTATTTAAGCCCTTGCAAACTTTGTTCAATCATTGCAATTTTTGACAACGCATCTGCTTCTTTTTTACGTTCGATTTCCAGTACTTTCTCCGGCGCTCCGTTAACAAATTTCTCGTTTGATAATTTCCCCTGAACCGATTTCAGAAACCCTTTTGTATAATTCAGTTCTTCGGTCAACTTTGCTATTTCTTCTTCAACGTTGATATTTCCGGTTACAGGAATAAAAAATTCATTCGATTTTACACGGAAAGATAATGCTCCATCCACTTTTTCAGAAACATATTCCAATGAAGTAATATTCCCTAGTTTGGTGATTACACTATCGAAATAAGTTGAAACTTTCTCGTTATTTATCACTTTCAGATCAATCGCATCTTTAAAAGCAATATTTTTTTCTTTACGGACAGTTCGTATGCCGGAAATAACTTCTGAAGCGTTTTCAAAATCCGAAATTAGTTTTGAATCGAATGCCTTTGATTCCGGCCATTTAGCAATAATCAAAGCTTCTTCCGAAGTTCTTTCAGTAATCAATTGCCAGATTTCTTCGGTTAAGAACGGCATGAATGGATGCAATAATTTAAGGTTGCTTTCCAGCATTTCAATCGCTTTTTCGAAAGTTACTTTATCGATTGGCTGTTGATAAGCAGGCTTAATCATTTCAAGAAACCAATTGCAGAAATCATCCCAAACCAATTTATAAATCGCCATTAATGCATCAGAAATTCGGTATTTTTCAAAATGATCTTCAATTTCTAATAAGGTTTGCTGAAGTTTTGCTTCATACCATTCGATTGCAACTTTAGAAGAATCTGGCTGCGAAATTACATCCGAAACCTCCCAGCCTTTAATCAATCGGAAAGCGTTCCATATTTTTTTCGAAAAAGATTTCCCCTGAACGCACAATTCCTCGTCGAACATAATATCGTTTCCGGCTGAAGCGCTTAAAAGCAATCCAACACGAACGCCATCAGCGCTGAATTTTTCTATCAGATCCAAAGGATCCGGTGAATTTCCAAGCGATTTTGACATTTTCCTACGCTGTTTATCACGAACCAATCCGGTTAAATAAACATTTGTAAATGGTTTTTTATCGGTGTATTCATAACCGGCGATTATCATTCGGGCAACCCAGAAAAACAAAATATCCGGACCGGTAACCAAGTCGTTCGTTGGATAATAATATTTGAAATCTTCACTTTCGGGATCCATGATTCCGCCAAAAACTGCCATTGGCCATAACCACGATGAAAACCAAGTATCAAGTGCATCAGCATCCTGGCGTAATGTTTCGGCTGTGATAGATGGATTCTTTTCTTTTGCTATTTCCAAAGCTTCTTCTTTAGTTTCAGCCACAACGAAATCTTCTTTTCCATCGCCATAATAGAAAGCCGGGATTTGTTGTCCCCACCAAAGTTGTCGTGAAATGTTCCAATCACGGATATTTTCTAACCAATGACGGTAAGTGTTGTCAAATTTCTTTGGATACAATTTAATTTCATCGTCTTCTAAAACCGCTTTGATTGCAGGTTTTACCAAATCTTCCATTTTTAAAAACCATTGATCAGACAAGCGTGGTTCGATCACGGCTTTGGTTCTTTCGGATGTTCCAACTTTATTTAGGTGCGTTTCTGTTTTGGCAAGCGAACCATTATTTTCAAGTTCTTTTGCAATTTCTTCACGAACAACGAAACGATCTTTTCCCTGATAATGCAATCCGAAAGAATTCAACGATGCGTCTTCATTGAAAATATCAATGATTTCAAGATTGTGTTTTTCGCCAAGCATTTTATCATTTACATCGTGCGCCGGGGTAACTTTTAGGCAACCGGTACCAAACTCAACATCAACATAATCATCTTCAATAATTGGAATAACTCTTCCGCAAATTGGAACAATTGCCTTTTTGCCTTTCAAGTGCTGAAAACGTTCATCATTCGGATTGATACAAATTGCGGTATCGCCAAAAATCGTTTCGGGACGCGTTGTGGCAACGGTAAGAAAATCTTCGCTTCCTTCTATTTTATATTTTAGGAAATATAATTTCCCTTGTTGTTCTTCATAGTTAACTTCTTCATCAGAAAGCGTGGTTTTTGCTTCCGGATCCCAGTTTACCATTCGGTAACCGCGATAAATCAATCCTTTATTATACAAATCGACGAATGAGCGAATTACGGAAGCCGACATATCTGGATCCATTGTAAATTTTGTCCGTTCCCAATCGCAGGAAGAACCCAGTTTTTTTAATTGATCTAAGATCACACCACCGTATTTATCGGTCCAATTCCAGGCATGTTTCAGGAATTCTTCGCGGGTAAGATCATTTTTATTTATTCCTTCGGCTTTTAATTTAGCAACAACTTTTGCTTCGGTTGCAATGGAAGCGTGATCTGTTCCCGGAACCCAGCAGGCATTAAAACCTTTTAGGCGCGCACGGCGAATCAAGACGTCCTGAATCGTATTGTTGAGCATGTGGCCCATGTGCAAAACACCAGTAACATTTGGAGGTGGAATTACGATTGTATAAGGCGTTCTATGATCTGGCTCAGAATGAAAATAGTTGTTTTTCATCCAGTAATCATACCATTTGTCTTCAATGGTCTTGGCGTCGAATTGTGCAGGAATTGTCATTTGATGTTTGATTTTGAAGCTGAACGTTTTTGTTTCAGCCAGTGTTTAGCCCTGATGGAAGCGGCATCCTTTTTGGTTTTAGAAAAAAGTTCCTTGACTTGCACGGAATGACCAAACCAAAAAGATACAGCGGACAGCAGGAAAATGCTCCTAAAAAACAAACCAAATCTTGGTCTGGTTTTTGTAACCGGTACAAAAGTAAAGAATTCGTGCAGGATAAAAAATTAAGACATAATAATTTGCACATTGATTAAAAGAAATTAAATTTACACAACCCAATAAGAATTTAAAATGAAAAAAATACTACTTTTTGCAGCCGTTATGATGGCAGGATTTTCTGGATTTGCTCAGGCAGGACCGAAAATCGAGTTTATGGCGAAGGAAAACACGATTGATTATGGTACGGTTACGAAAGATTCGGACAGCGGGCTTCGGACTTTTGAGTTTAAAAATACTGGTGATGCACCTTTAATAATTACGGACGTAAAATCGACTTGCGGATGTACGGTTCCATCAAAACCAACCGAGCCGATTTTGCCAGGAAAAACCGGAAAAATTGACATAAAATACAATATGAATCCGGGTGCAATCAGGAAAACGATAACGGTTACGTCGAATGCGGTGAACGTTGAAGGCGGAATTGTTGCACTGAAAATCAAAGGTGAAGTGATTGTAAAGAAAGAAGAAAATTTATTAGAGAAGAAAAAATCGCTGATGGAAAAAAGCTAATTTTTCAAATGAATAAAATGGAAAGACTGTCTGAAAAGATGGTCTTTTTTTGTTAATTTTCGACGATAAGGATTTCAACTCTCCGATTTTCATCGGCTTGCTCTTCGTTTTCCTCCGGAATTGGATGAAGCGGTTTCGTAATTCCGAGTCCTTTGTGTGAAATGCGTTTTTTATCAATTCCGCTTCTGATCAGAAAAACCTCAACGGCTCGAGCGCGGGCAGTTGAAACACCATTTACATCGCCTTCGACCTTACAGCAAATATGACCTTGAATCTGGATTTTCAATTTTGGATTTTCCTGCATTACACACAACAAATCATTCAGAATTGGCTTAGATTTCGGAACGATTTTATCAGAATTATTGAAGAAGTTTATATTTTCCAATTTTATTAAATCTCCGGGTTTTGCTTTTTTTACCTGCTCGGATAAAATTTCTACAACCTTATTTTTAATGGCTGGCTTTTGCGATTCGTAAAAAATAGCAACTTTTCTATTTTGGGCTTGTACTTTTGATTGCTGGAATTCTTTACCAATCGGATTTATTTCCACATTTTTACTAATGGATATACTGTTGCTTTTTAGCGTTTCGAGTACCGATTTTATTCGCCTTGACGCCAAATCTTTATTATAAGTATTGGAATCAATACTATCGCAATAGCCAAAAACTTTCAATATTTGTGCATTCGGATTGGATTCTATCCAGTTTTTCAGATGGATTTGAGATTCAGTATTCGGTTGATCCTTATTAAAATCGAAAAAAACTTCGAACTTGCTTTGCGCCGAAACCGAAATTGAAAACAGTAATATGAAAATAACTTTTCTCATCATTAATTTTCTAGGATTTCGATTTCAACCCTGCGGTTAGCGGCGCGTTCTGACTCATCTTTCTCCGGAATTTGAAAAATCGGGTCGGAAACTCCAAAGCCTTTATAACTTATGCGGTTTTTATCAATTTCATACGACGTTAAAAAACCATAAATAGCTTTGGCTCGCTTTGTAGAAAGATCTTGTTTATCGGCGGGCATGCAGCACAAATGTCCGTTAATCTGAATTTTTAAATTTGGATTTCTTTGCATTGCCATCAATAATTCGAACATTCTTGGAAGCGATTCCGGCTCGACAATGAATGTATTTATCTTAAAATTCAGGTTTTGAAGCGTAAGTTTTTCTCCGACTTTCGCCAGATTAATTTTTTGCATGAAAATAGTGTCAAGCTTTAGTTTTGTAGTTGTTCCGTTTGGATTTTTGAATACTAATACTTCCGTATATTTTACAGGTTTTGGTTTTGGTTTTTCGACCGGAATTACTTTTTTGATTCCGAGGATTTCGTCTTCGCGGGCTAGATCTTTCTGCTCGATAAAATAAATAGTAACTTTCCTGTTTTCAGATTTTTGTTTGGATAACAAATGATTTTCACCAAAACTCCTGGTTTTAAAATCTTCCCTGATCCTGACTTTATCTTTAATGGAACTGAATATAAAACTAACTCTCTTTTTAGCAAGAGTGTCGTTAAATCCTGAAGTTCCATCTTCATCGGTATAACCATTTATTGCAACAATTTTAGATTCCGGATTGGCAGAAATCCATTGTGCCAAACGTTGTTTTTCTTTTATATTGGGTTCAAATTTATTACTGTCAAAGAAAATTGAAATCTGCTCCTGAGACCAAAGCTGACTTGAGGCAAAAAGAAAAAGACTATATAAAAATATTTTTTTCATAGATTTTAGGATCAGTACGAAGTTACCGATTTTTTATATTCACTTAACTGAATTAACGCAAAAAGCCTACTCAAATTATGAGCAGGCCTTTTGTTCATTATAACAATTCAAATTATCTAGTAAACAATAATTCCCTGTATTTCGTTAGTGTCCAGGTTTCATCGTCAACTAAAAGCTCAAGTTTATCGCAGTGTTCGCGAATTACTTCAAAATGCGGTTTTACATTATCGCAATACGATTCCGCCATAACCTGTGCGTCAGTAAGAGCATTTGCAGTTTTTCTGGCTTCTGTCATTTCCTCAACTTTAGTGTTGATTCCTTCAATATGTGCTGAAATTTCCTTGATTAAAACAATTTGCTCTTTTGCGATTTTCTCGAAATCTTTTCCGAAAATTTCTTTTAAGCCTTTTACGTTTTCAATCAGTGTATTTTGATAACGGATTGCAGTTGGAATTACATGATTACGAGCAATATCGCCTAAAACACGTCCTTCAATCTGGATTTTCTTCGTATATTCTTCCAGTTCAATTTCATAACGAGCTTCAACCTCAACATGGTTCATTACGTTTAATTCGCTAAACAAATCCAATGCTTGTTTTGAGACTTTTGCTTTCAAAGCTTTTGGAGTGGTTTTGAAATTACTCAAACCTCTTTTTTCAGCTTCTTTTTCCCAAGCTTCGCTATAACCATCGCCTTCAAAAAGAATATTTTTGGACGTTTTGATGTATTCTCTGAGGACATTGAAAATTGCTTCGTCCTTTTTAAGATCTTTTTTGTCGATTAACGCATCAACTTCCTTTTTGAAATCTTTCAGTTGTTTTGCAACAATAGAATTTAAGGTTGTCATTGCATTTGCGCAGTTTGCAGATGATCCAACGGCACGGAATTCGAATTTATTTCCGGTAAATGCAAAAGGCGAAGTTCTGTTTCTATCGGTATTATCCAATAAAACATCCGGAATTTTACCAACTACGTTTAATTTCAAATCTGTTTTTTCTTCCGGAGAAAGTTTTCCGGTTGAAACACCTTCCAATTCAGCCAGAACTTTCGTTAATTGTTGTCCGATGAAAACAGAGATAATTGCCGGCGGCGCTTCGTTAGCTCCCAAACGGTGATCGTTACTCGCTGTTGCAATTGCTGCTCTTAATAATGATTCATATGTATTTACCGCTTTGATCGTGTTGATGAAAAACGATAAGAATTGCAAATTACTCATTGGCGTTTTGCCCGGGCTTAACAAGTTAACACCAGTATCTGTAGCAAGTGACCAGTTATTATGTTTCCCGGAACCGTTAACACCTTTGAAAGGCTTTTCGTGAAATAGCACTTTAAAATCATGACGCTCTCCGACTTTTTGCATCACGTCCATCAATAAGGAATTGTGATCTACGGCAAGATTTGTTTCTTCAAAAATTGGCGCCAACTCAAATTGGTTTGGAGCAACTTCATTGTGGCGGGTTTTAACGGGAATTCCAAGGTACATGCACTCCTGCTCCAATTCTCGCATATAATTCAATGCTCTTGATGGAATCGAACCAAAATAATGATCGTCTAATTGTTGCCCTTTTGCAGATGTATGTCCAAGTAGCGTTCTTCCTGTCATCAAAATATCCGGTCTTGAATTGGCTAAAGCAGTATCAACCAAAAAGTACTCTTGCTCCCATCCTAAAGTTGCTGTTACTTTTTTTACGTTTTTATCAAAGTATTTACAGATATCGGTCGCAGCTTCATCAACAGCATTCAGCGCTCTTAATAAAGGTGTTTTGTAATCTAGCGCTTCTCCAGTGTAGGAAATAAAAACAGTAGGAATACATAAAGTTGTTCCGAAGATAAATGCAGGTGAAGTTGGATCCCAAGCTGTATAACCACGAGCCTCGAATGTGTTTCTGATTCCGCCATTTGGAAAACTCGACGCATCCGGTTCTTGTTGAACCAATTGTCCACCACCGAATTTTTCTACAGGATCGCTTCCGTCATAAGACGTTTCAAAAAACGCATCATGTTTTTCAGCAGTTGTTCCGGTTAGCGGCTGAAACCAGTGGGTATAATGGGTTACGCCTTTTGACAATGCCCATTCTTTCATTCCCATTGCGATATAGTCGGCTAATTTTCTGTCAATTTTAGTTCCATGCTGGACAGCATCTTTCACACCTTTATAAGCATCTGAAGTTAAAAATTGCTTCATTGCTTTATCATTAAATACATTTGAACCGAAGATCGTTGACTTTCTATCTGCTTCTTCAAATTTTACCGGTTTGCGTGCCGATGCTTCTTTTAATGCTTGAAAACGTAATGTTGACATAAAATTATTTTTAAATTTAAACCCCTATTAATTTTATGCAAATATATAATTTTTGCTATTCAAAATAGATTATACCCTAAAAAAAAGAGGGTAAAAATAAAATAATTTGAATTTTAGCAAATATTACTACCCCAAATAGCATCAAAATATTCGTAACCATCATTAAACCTAAAGTTTCGTTAATTACGTTAAACATTTAATAACCACTATGCATTTATATTTTGTGTTGAGTAACTTTATGTAGATATTAATCTAAAAACTCAAAATCATGTATAATAAAAAAGCAATTATTGGCGTAGCTGTAGGATTGGCAGCCTTAGCAGCAGTAGGAATTTTGTTAACCAACAAAAACAAATCGAAAAAAGATAAATTGATTAATCAAGCCGAAGATTTGGCTGATAATTTCAAATCGAAATTGCACAACTTGCAACGTAGGGCACAAAAAGAATTTAAATCTGCTTTGGAAACAGGAGAAGAATTTACCAATGCTGCAAAAGACCGCGCAAACGAGTGGGCAAAAAACAACGGAAGCGGAATTGCATAGAACTCCAGATTAAAATAAAACGGCCATTTATATGGTCGTTTTATTTTTTACATAATCATCAAATCTTATAATGTTTTGACGATTAAATATAAATTAAGTCACAAAGATTCTAAATAGTTTTACAAATAAGTCAATGATTATGGTGAAAGTCAATAAACACGGAATAGTTCTCAGCAAAAGAGCAATGGATTTTGAAATAGAAGGAGTTTTAAATCCTGCAGTACTTCATGAAAATGGTGAAATACACATGTTTTACCGAGCTGTAGCAAAAGGAAACCGATCTACAATTGGATATTGCCGATTCAGCGATCCGTTAACTGTTGCCGAACGGATGGACGAACCATTAGTTGTTGCAGAATTTGATTATGAATCGCACGGAGTTGAAGATCCAAGAATTGTCAAAATCGACGGCTTATACTATTTATCCTATTGTGCTTATGATGGAATAAATGCTTTTGGAGCTGTTGCGACTTCAACAAATTTTAAAAAATTCGATAAAAAAGGAATTGTTGTGCCTAAAGTTGAAGGGGATCAGTTTCGCGAATGGCTTCATTGCAGCGATAATATCAATGTGAAGTATTTCCGTTGGAATATGGGAAACAATTTTATCTGGGACAAAAATGTAATTTTTTTTCCGCGAAGAATTGACGGAAAGTTATTTTTCCTGCATCGTATAAAACCCGGAATCCAAATTGCCTCCATCAATGAATTGTCTGATCTGACGGCAGAATACTGGCAAAATTATTTGACAAATTTGGAAGATTACATTGTTCTTGATCCAAAATACGCACATGAATTGAGCTACATCGGAAACGGCTGTCCTCCTATCGAAACCAAAGACGGATGGCTTGTTATTTATCATGGTGTACACGATGATTTAAATGGACATTGCTATACCGCTTGCGCTGCATTGCTTGATCTAAAAGATCCATCGAAAGAAATTGCACGTCTTCCGTATGCGCTTTTCGAGCCGGAAGAAGAATGGGAATTAAAAGGTTATATCAATAATGTAGTTTTTCCAACAGGAACGGTTCTTATCGATGATACCTTATATATCTATTATGGCGCAGCCGATGAAAGAATTGGATGTGCGTCTGTAAATCTGCAGGAATTAATGCAGGAATTACTTCTAAACAAAAAAGACATAAAGGCCGGATAAACAATAAAATACAAACAAAATGACACAGGAAAACAGCACAATTTTAAAAGACGGAAACAATAACTTTCTTTCTTTTACTCCAAAAGATTTTTTTTCGGACAAAAAGGATGCGCCTGAAAAAAATGCGTTACCTGAAATTTTGTTCATTACATCCTATCCGCCAAGAGAATGCGGGATCGCAACTTATTCCTACGATCTTATCAAGGCATTGAAAAACCAATTTGTATATTCCTTCTCAATTGAGGTTTGCGCTCTGGAAAATAAAAATGAAAAGCACGAATACAAAGAGAATGTAAAATATAAACTTGATACTTCTGAACCGGAATCTTATAAAGAACTGGCAACGAAAATAAATGCAGATGACAATATAAAAATAGTTTTACTGCAACATGAATTTGGTTTTTTTGCCGACAGTGTTGCTGATTTTAACGCTTTTATTCTGGCTGTCAACAAACCAGTCGTAATCGTATTTCATACAGTTTTACCGCGTCCTGACGAAGTTTTCAAGCAAAACGTGCAACATTTATTGGACAATGTTCACGGAATCATTGTTATGACAAACGGTGCTTCCGAAATCCTTTCAAGAGATTATTCTGTAGACGAATCAAAAATTGCCGTTATTCCTCACGGAACACACTTGGTTCCGCATTTAGATAAGAAAATACTTAAGAAAAAGTACGGCCTTGAAAACAGAAAAGTGCTTTCGACTTTTGGTTTATTAAGTTCCGGAAAAAATATCGAAACGACACTTGATGCTTTACCAAACATTATAAAAACTACGCCAGACGTTCTTTTTTTAATCATCGGAAAAACTCATCCAACAGTTGTTTTGAATGAAGGCGAACGCTATCGCGATTTATTACAGCAAAAAATCGTCGATTTGAACTTGCAAAAGCATGTAAAATTTGTGAACAAATATCTTCCGCTTGACGAGCTTCTAGAATATTTACAACTTACAGATATTTACGTATTCACTTCAAATGATCCAAATCAAGCTGTAAGCGGAACTTTTTCGTATGCTTTAAGTTGTGGATGTCCTGTAGTTTCAACGCCAATTCCACATGCAAAAGAGGTTTTGTCTGATGAATCCGGGATAATTTTCGACTTTGGAAATTCAGGGCAATTGACCGAAGCTGTAAATCGTTTATTGTTCGATGTTGGCCTTCGACAAAATATAATTCTAAACGGATTGCATAAAATCACAGGAACTTCGTGGGAAAATTCAGCTGTTGCGCATGCAAAATTCCTGCAAAAAATGGCTTCAGGATCTATCGAGCTTCACTACAGAAATCCCGAAATCAATCTTGACCACATCAAGAAAATGACAACCGATTTCGGTATTCTTCAATTTTCTAAAATAAATGCGCCCGACATCAATTCCGGATATACTTTAGATGATAATGCCCGCGCACTGATTGCATTGTGCCAGCATTATAAAATGACACAGGACGAATCAGATCTGAAATATATCCAGATATATCTCGACTTTATTGAATACTGCGAGCGCGGCGATGAATTATTTATGAATTATGTTGATTACAATAATAATTTCACTTCCCAAAATGCAGAAGTTAACTTACAGGATTCAACCGGAAGAGCAATCTGGGCTTTGGGATATGTAATTTCATTAGCGTATATTTTACCAGATGAAATGATTGAAAAAGCAGAAGAAATCATTGAGCGTACTTTTAGAAACGTACACAATATTCATTCGCCTCGCGCAATGGCATTTATTATTAAAGGCTTGTATTATTACAATCGATCTGTTGAAAGCAGAAGAACTTTAGACATTACAGAAACTCTTGCAAATAGACTGATTCAAATGTATCGCCATGAAGGCTCGGAAGACTGGAAATGGTTTGAAGGATATTTGACGTATGCAAATAGCGTGCTTCCGGAAGCTTTGCTATGCGCCTATTCAATTACCGGAAATGAAACATATAAAGCAATCGCGAAAGAATCATTCGACTTCTTGCTTTCAAAAACATTTACCGATTCAGCAATAAAAGTAATTTGCAATAAAACCTGGCAGATGAAAGGCACAGAAAACGGCGAATTTGGTGAACAACCTATCGATGTTGCTTATACGATAATTACGCTGCGGAAATTCCACGATATTTTCAAGGAACGCAGGTATTTAGAAAAAATGGAAATGGCATTTAATTGGTTTTTAGGAAATAATCATCTTCAACAAGTGATTTACAATCCATGTACAGGTGGCTGTTTTGACGGATTGGAGCAACATAATGTTAATTTAAATCAAGGATCAGAATCTACAGTAAGCTATTTGATGGCGCGATTAATGAGCTACCGATATTTCGGAAATGAAACAAATAATTATCAGCGAAGAAAGGCAAAAGTTATGGCAATGCGCGAATAGAAAAATATAAAAATATACGACTGCATTTTGGTTTATTATAAAACCGGAATGCAGTTTTTTTACATCATATTTTATATGTACTTTTATCGTTCATTTTAATTCACTCGAAATGGTTTGGGCTTTATTTTTGGTCGCAATTTTTATTTTCCTTGCGTTAGATCTTGGTGTTTTTAATAAGAATCCTCATGTAATCAGTTCTAAAGAAGCCGGAATCTGGACGGCAATCTGGGTAACACTGTCTTTCTCCTTTTCCGGAATAATCTATTGGCTTTACGATACCAATTACATCGATAATCCGGATAATTTGCATTCGCATCAGGCAATGCTCAAATACATTACGGGTTATTTGATCGAATTGTCCCTGAGTATTGATAACATTTTTATAATCGCAGTTATTTTTGCATCATTCCGCATTCCACGAAAATACCAGCATCGGGTTCTATTTTGGGGAATTATCGGCGCAATTGTATTTCGTGCCATCATGATTTTATTCGGCGTAATACTAATCAATAAATTTAGCTGGATGACCTATCTTTTTGGCGCTTTCCTGATTGGAACCGCGATTAAGATGATGCTGAAAAAAGAGGATTCCGAATTTGAGCCGAAAAAGTCTTTCATTTACAAATCTTTAAAAAAAATAATGCCCGTATCACACGAAATCAACAGCGAACAGTTTTTTGTAAAGTTGAATGGAAAAAATGCCGCAACTCCGTTATTTGTTGCACTGATCGTAATTGAAGCAATGGACGTTTTGTTTGCTCTAGACAGCGTTCCTGCGATTTTGGCCATTACATCCGATCCGTTTTTAGTATTTAGCTCGAATATTTTTGCCATTCTCGGACTGCGTTCAATGTATTTCTTCCTGGCAAATATGCTCGAAAAATTCAGTTATTTAGAGTACAGCCTGATTGCGATTTTGAGTTTCGTCGGAATTAAAATGATGATAGTTCATTATTATAAGTTTCCGGAATGGGTTTCACTTGGATTTATTGCTTTGGCATTAACAACCGGGATCATTGTTTCGCTTTATAAATCTCCAAAAGTAACGCAATAAAAAAGGAGAGCAATTTGCCCTCCTTTATACTATAACCGACTCTTAAATTATAAGCTCACTTTCATTACCGGTTTATCCTGAATTCCCAAGGATGTAACCACGGCGTTATAATCTTTATAATCAAGCGGATTTGCAGTTCCTTTTGCAAAATAACCCGGAACGACTACAATCCTGAAAATTTGATTTTGAGTAAACTGGTCATTTAATGTCACAAGATCATTTCCTTCAATGAAAATATTTACATCAACAGCTGTAAAATCATAATTATAACTAAAATCAAGGGTTCCGTCAGGTAGATAATAGTATTGCGGCATTAATTGCCAAACATCCGCTCCAGAATTGGTAGATGCCGAAAGCCTGTAAACTAAAACGTGATCCGATGGTAAAATCTGTTGTGGATAAGTGTATAAAATTGCAAAACTGTTCGGAAGGAAGTCAACGTTTGTCAGTTCCCAAACCTGCGCCTCAACTGTAACTCCCGGAGGTCCCTGATCGCCTTCACAACTTGTAAATGTAGTCAAACCAACTACTGCTAATAGTAAAAATATTTTTTTCATGGTATTAAGTTTTTGTTTGATAAATGTATTCCAAAAACTAAACCAAAAAAATTTTTTAAGAGAACTTTAATGCTATTATGCCGTACTTTTGTTGTACTTAATAAATTGCCTGTGAAACTTTATATGATTATGCTCGGCGCAACACCTGATGGGCGCTATACAGAACAGCACGATATTTTTTTCGGAATTGGAGATTCATTAAAAGAATTGGTTCCGGCAATGAAAGCATTTTGGCCTGAAGCGAAAGGAAAAATCCATATTGATGCGTGGCGCGAAGTAACGAATATTGAAAATCATTCCGTTATTGTTACTCCAAAATCTTCCGTGAATGAAGCAATTCAGAATTTATATTTCATCAATCTTGGCGGTTATCGTCCAAATGAGTTTGAAGAATATCACTATAAAGTTCTGGCACTCGGAGCAACAATGGCAGAAGCGAGCAAAAAAGCCAAAGCCACAACATTCTATAAGCATTTTGATTTTAAAGGTGCAGAATCGCACATCGATGATAAATTCGGGATTGATATTGATGACATTTATAAAGTCCAGGATATTTTGCCGGAAATTTTTCGGGGAAAGTATGACTTGCAGTTTGTGAAAAATGAACTTCCTACAGATGAAGACACTTTACACATTGGTTATGTCCGAATAGAAAAACTTGAAAAGCTGCCATAATGGGAAGAAATAACGAAAAGAATATCAAAAAACATAACGATAAACTTCACAAAGCACAGGACAAAATAAAAAAAGCAGCAATTCTGAGAAAGGAAAAGCTATCGGAAATTGTCCGGAAATTCAACGAAAACAAAACTTCAGAAGATAAATAATATGGAAAATAAATTTGATGCACTAAAACAGGAAATCCAACTCATCATTGACTCTATGGCAAAAAATAACGATGCTGAAGCCAATCTGAAATTAAGCGCTGCGAGCGAATTACTGGATGAAATTCTCGATCATTCCGACGATGATGATGATTTAATCGAAGTAAGCAAATATCAGGTTTTGTTAAATCAATTACAGCAAAAGCTGATTTCAAAAAGCAACTGATTCAGCCAAAGCTCTAGTTATTCCTGAATATTCTCGAAAAAAACAACACATGATACGGAACGGAGTTTGCCCAATATTCCCAAGTATGCGCTCCGGGTCTTTCAGTATAATCATGTGGAATTTTACTATAAACCATTCGCCTGTGAAATTCCCTGTTTGATTCAATCAGGAAATCGTCTACCCCAATATCAATAATCAAAGGCAGTTTATTTTTTTTTATTGTAGCGATCATATTCACAATTGCGTGAGAAGCCAATTCCTCGTCTGAAGCCGGAGTTGTTCCATAAACATTCTCAAGCAGTTTATTGACCCTTTCAGCTGATTCGGGATTTCGGATATTTCCCATATCCAGCGCGCCACTCATGCTTCCGGCAGCACAAAATAATTCCGGATGTTTTGCCGAAAGATACATTGCTCCGTGTCCGCCCATCGAAAGACCTGTAATCGCGCGACCGCTTTTTTCGGCAATTGTTCTGTAGGTTTTATCGATCTTCTGAATTACTTCTTTTGTAATGTACGTTTCAAACTGGCTGCCTTTATTAACCGGACTATCAAGATAAAAACTGAAGTTTTCGCCTTCGGGCATTACAATTATTATATTGTATTGATCAGCTAAAAGATGTAAAACTTTTTTATCCTGTGTTTGTTTGAGCCAATCCCGGAAATGTCCGTAGGCACCATGCAGAAGATACATTACCGGATAATTGGTTTTGCTTTTCGCATACGAATCCGGAAGTAAAACCGCAGCTTTATACGTTTTATCCATTGCAGCACTTGGGATTTCGAGTGTATCTACTTTTGCAGCAAAAGAAAGTATTGTAAAAAATAAAAATAGTGTGCTGTAAATAAGGCTTTTCATTATTTGTAAATTAGTCTTTCGTAAAGATAGCCATTTTGAATATTCACTACTAAAATCTAATGAAGATTATGTCATTTTATAGTACTATAAATTTCAAATTTCATCACAATTTAGACTTTTTGCAATTGCTTAAAAAAACTATCTTTGCTCAAAATCATATCCAATGCAACATTTACAAACCATCATAGAAAAAGCATGGAACAACCGTGCTTTGTTACAAGAAACAGAAACCATTGCCGCAATTCGCGACGTCATCGATTTACTCGATGCCGGAACATTGCGTGTTGCCGAACCAACATCTAATGGATGGCAGGTTAACGAATGGGTCAAAAAAGCGGTCGTAATGTATTTCCCAATTCAAAAAATGGAAACTCTTGAAGCCGGAATCTTCGAATATCACGATAAAATTCCGTTGAAAAGAAATTATGCCGAAAAAGGAATCCGCGTGGTTCCGAATGCTGTTGCCAGACACGGTGCTTACATTTCAAAAGGCGTGATTCTGATGCCAAGTTATGTAAATATCGGTGCTTATGTCGACGAAGGAACAATGGTCGATACTTGGGCAACCGTTGGAAGCTGTGCGCAAATCGGGAAAAATGTTCATCTTTCCGGCGGAGTCGGAATTGGCGGCGTTTTAGAGCCATTGCAAGCTGCTCCGGTAATTATAGAAGACGGCGCGTTTATTGGCTCGCGTTGTATTGTCGTAGAAGGCGTTCGCGTTGAAACTGAAGCGGTTCTTGGCGCAAATGTCTGCCTGACTGCATCGACAAAAATCATCGACGTTACTGGCGAAAATCCAATTGAAATGAAAGGAATTGTTCCGGCGCGTTCAGTTGTTATTCCTGGAAGCTATACCAAGAAATTTGCCGCTGGCGAATACCAAGTTCCGTGTGCATTGATAATCGGAAAAAGAAAACCTTCGACGGATCTAAAAACCAGCCTTAATGATGCTTTGCGCGAGTATGACGTGGCGGTTTAACTAACACTGTAGGATTCAGATGACCAATTTTTACCTTTCATTACAATTATTCCTAAAACGGTTATTGATCGTTTTTGTAGTATATCAACTTTGTAGATTACTGTTTTTAGGCTTTAATTATGAGGCTTTTCAGAATGTAACGGCGAGAACATTTTTCGGCGGTATTATTTTCGATCTGTCAGCAATTGGATTTATAAATCTGATTTTCGTGTTTCTATACTTAATTCCGGGAAAATTTAAGTACCAAAAGGGCTATCAAAAAGGATTAAAAATTTTCTTTTTTACCGTAAACCTTATTTTCATTGCTACAAATTTTGTCGATTTAGAATATTATAAATTTACCGGAAGGCGAAGTTCATTTGGCTTGATAACCGCTAAAGGAATGGAAAATGAAATCGCAGGCTTAATCCCGACATTTCTACAGCAATTCTGGTATTTGCCAATTGGTTTTATTCTGTTTGGATTATTGATTTGGAAATTATTAGGAAAATTCAAACCTTCCTACACTGAAGAAATCCTCAATGGAAAAGTTATAGCAAAGCAAATCGGAATATTGTTTTTAACGCTTGTTGTTTTGTTTTTAATGGCGCGCGGAGGATTTCAAAGCAAGCCTCTACGAATCGTAGATGCCATCAATTATTCTTCTTTAGGAAATTCAGCTTTGGTTTTGAATACGCCATTTTGTATTTTAAAAACGGTTACTTCTTCTGAAATGCCGTCTAACCAAACTTACTTCAAAGACGCAGAATTAAATAAGATTTTCAATCCGGTGTTGCATTTTGACCCGAAAGAAAATCCGGATAAAAAGAATGTTGTAATCATCATACTGGAAAGCTTCGGGAACGAAAATATTAAAAAAGGATATACGCCATTTTTAGATTCGCTGATAACAAAATCCTACTATTTCAAAAACGGTTTTGCAAACGGAAAAGTGTCCATCGATGCAGTTCCATCAATACTTTCAAGCGTTCCGAGCTTGATGAATTCTCCGTTTATCTCAACACGCTATTCACTGAATAAAGTATACGGTTTACCAAAAATCTTGAAAAACCACGGTTATAATACATCATTTTTTCATGGTGCTTTCAACGGAAGCCAGAATTTTGACCAATATTGTAAAGTCGCAGGTTTTGAAAAATATTATGGCAAAAATGAATACAAGCCCTATGAAGATAAAGTCTTTGATGGTAAATGGGGAATCTTTGACGAACCATTTTTACAGTTTTTCTGCGATGAAATAAGCACGTTTAAAGAGCCGTTTTTTACATCTGTGTTTACAATTTCATCACATCAGCCTTTTATATTACCTGAAAAATATATCGGTAAATTTGATAAAGGAACAACTCCCGTACATGAAACTGTTGGCTATTCTGACAACGCGCTTCGCCTTTTCTTCAATAAAGCTAAGCAGCAAAAATGGTACGACAATACGATTTTCGTAATTACCGCCGATCATACTTCGCCGTTTGTAAGCGGAAAAGACAATACTATAATTGGGAAATTTAAAGTTCCGATTTTATTTTTCGATCCATCAAATCCTGCGATGTCAGGTGTTAGCGAAAAGAATTTACAGCAAATTGATATATTGCCAAGTTTGGTTGATTATTTAAATATTAAGGACGATGTTGTAACTTTTGGAAAATCCTTTCAGTCAGATAAGAATTTTGTGGTAACATATCTGGATAATATCTACAACTACATTAACGACGATTATTATTTGGCTTTCGATGGAAAAAAAGCGATCGGATTATACAACTGGAAAACCGATCCATGGATGAAAAAGAACTTACTGGGATCAGAAAAAAAGCTTGCATTGCAAATGGAAAACTTCATAAAAGCTTACATCCAATCATTTAATGAACGTGTAACGCAGGATAAACTAACCTTAAAATGAAAATTTTAGTCATACAACAAAAAATGATTGGTGATGTTTTGATCAGCAGTATTTTGTGCAATAATTTGCGTAAAGCTTATCCAAATGCAAAAATTGATTATCTGGTAAATGAAAATACGGTTCCGATTTTAAATGGAAATCCCGACATTGACAACATTATAATCTTTGGGAAAGATGCTGATAAAAGTTTCTTCGGATTAGTGAAATTCGCATTAAAGCTTCGTAAAGAAAAATATGATATCGTAATTGACGCTTATTCAAAATTACAAAGCTGGACAATAACGTTACTAAGCGGCGCAAAACGCAAAATTTCCTATAAAAAACCAGGACGCACATTTATTTATACCGACAATGTCCCGATGGCCGAATTTCCGGATACAAATTTAGGATTAGCAATTGAAAGACGGCTGTCACTATTGGAACCTTTAAAACTTCCGATAGAAAAAAATGTAATTCCTGAATTGTATCTTTCAGAAGCAGAAAAACGGGAAGCATCTGAATTATTCAGCAAGCATCAAGTCGATGAAAGTCGAAAGACAATTATGATTAGTTTGCTCGGAAGCGAAGAAATCAAGACTTATCCGCTAAATTACATGGGCGATCTGGTCAATTTTATTGGCGAAAATTACAATGTCAATATACTTTTCAATTACTTTCCGAAGCAGTTAAAAGAAGCGAAAAAAGTTTATGAGCAATGCTCGAAAAAAACGCAGGATAAAATTTATTTTGATCTGTTTGGCAACGATCTTCGGTCGTTTATAGCCATAATGGATCGTTGTGATTTGATTTTCGGAAATGACGGCGGTGCCATAAATATTGCCAAATCATTACGGAAACCATCTTTCATCGTTTTCTCTCCATGGATTGAAAAGAAGATCTGGTCAACATTTGAAGACGGAAAATCACATACGTCAACCCATTTGAAGGATTTTTTACCTGAGCTTTTTGAAGAAAAATCCTATCATGATTTACGCAAAATTTCATTAGAATATTATGAAAAATTCCAGCCTGATTTTTTTAAAAATAATCTTAAAGACTTTTTAGACAATCACATACAAAAAATTGTGTAAGACAAAACTGTAAGATTAAATTTTATTGGATTTTATCAAAACAACAAACAGAAACAACAATTAAAAAATAATATTCATTTTTTCGGTTTCAAACCCTAAAAAAATGCTAAATAATTTATATTTGTTTAAATTTTAATTTAGATGACATTAACGCCTTCTACTAAAATATCGGTTTTAATTATTACACTCAATGAGGAAAACCATATGCATGAACTTCTTAGTGATTTGGGTTTTGCAGACGAAGTAATTGTAGTAGATTCATTCAGTAAAGACCGTACAAGGGAAATTTCGGAGTCATTTAAAAACGTAAAATTTATTGAGCATCCATTTGAGAATTATACTTCACAACGGAACTTCGCAATCGATCAGGCAAACAATGATTGGGTTTTATTTATTGATGCTGATGAAAGATTAACCCCGGAATTAAAACAAGAAATTTTTGACGTTGTTGATAGCGATACAAAAGTGAGTGCGTTTTTATTCTACAGAACATTTTTCTTTAAGAAAAAAATACTCCGTTTCAGTGGCTGGCAAACCGACCGGATATTCAGGCTTTTCAGAAAAGGAAAAGCACGTTATACATACAAACGTCTGGTTCATGAAAAAATGGACGTTGAAGGGCGAATTGGCACTTTTAAGAATAAGCTAATTCATTTTTCATATGCTGATTACAATTCCTACAAGTATAAGATGATTACTTACGGAAAATTAAAAGCACGCGAAAAATTCCTGATTGGATTTAAGCCAACATTGTTCTTAGCTTATATGCACCCGGTTTATAATTTTTTATACCAATATTTCATACGACTTGGCGTTCTCGATGGCCGTAAAGGAATCGTGATCTGCTATTTGAACGCGTTGAGCGTAACGGCGAGATACCGTGAATTAAAACGATTATATAAAGACGAAAAATAAAAAGATGGCTTTAAGGCCATCTTTTTTTATACTATTGAAATCTCAAATTACTTTTTTCTGGCGACTGTAGCATATTGCGCATTAAAAATATCCAATTGTGTTCCGAGAAATAATATGTTGTAAAGTATCGGTTTTAAAGAGCGGCTTTTATTGATTCCTTCATGTTTTACAATATCAAATCCGGCAGCTTCATACATTCTGACAATGCTTTTCTTGGTAAAAAAACGAATGTGCGTGAAATCCATAATTCCGTACTCATCATATTTCCAGTCCTTATTGAAAAGAAACATCCTAAAAGCACTATGATACCTGATATTTGGAATGGAACTAATAATAACACCGTTCGTAGTAAGCTTGCTTTTTAACTGCTCGATTACCTGATACGGATTGTACAAATGCTCGATTACATCGTTAAAATAAATCGCATCGAAATAATTTTCAGGTAATTCGCCTATGAACTTTTCAACTTCGCCGGCATACACTTTATCTAAAGTTTCGGCAGCAATCGCGGCTTCATTTTCCATCAGTTCGATTCCCCAGACTTCAGCCGAATTTTGCTTCTTCATCACTTCAGCAAAACAACCATTTCCGCAGCCTACTTCAAGTATTTTCTTTGCTGTTGAAGGAAGGTATTTCAGCATTTCATACCTAACGTTATCGTAGTAACCTGAAGGCTTATTTTCGTAGTTCATGTTTGTATAATTTTTCCAAATATAAATTAATTTTAAATTATATTTGAAAAAAAATAAACTGCGATTTGGTTTCAATAATAATCATAAATTTTAACACTGCTCAACTTACTATTCAAGCCATCGAATCTATTGAAAAACAGGTTCTTTCTATTGAAAAACATGAAGTTATAGTTGTAGATAATGCCAGCCGAAATGACGATTTTGAAAATCTGAAATCCGGTATTTCATCATTTTCAAAAGCCAGAATAAAACTAATCCGCAGCCGGATAAACGTTGGATTTGGAGCTGGAAATATGATTGGCGTACAAGCTGCTTCGGGTGATTTTTATGCATTTATGAACAGTGATGTTTTGCTGACGGACGATTCGATTTCTAAAATTGTTTCCTTTTTAGACCAGAATCCCGACGCAAGTATGGCCGGTTGCCAGGCAGTTGATGAAAATGGTAAAAAGTATAAGGCATTTGATTATTCGTTGAGCCTCGCTTCAGAATTGTTAAGTCACTCGTTTCTGAATAAAATCAATCCGGGAAAATTCCCATCTCGCATGCGCACTGCAAATGCGCCTTTGAACGTGGGAGCTGTTCCAGGTTCTTTATTTGTAAGCCGCGCAGATGATTTTGATGCTGTTGGCGGATTTGACACTAACATTTTTCTGTATTTCGAGGAAAAAGACCTTGCCTACAGAATAAAAAAACAGCTCAAAAAGAACATTTATTCATTACCCGATACAACTTACATTCATTTAAAAGGAAAAAGTACCGGAGCTTCGCAAATCATTCGAAATGAGATGAAAATCTCTCAATTTTATGTGATTCACAAAAATCTTGGAGCGTTACCATATTTCATTTTTTATATGGTAAATTTTTTAATTTTCCTTGTAAAGTCACCATTCAACAATAAAAACAGGAACTATTTGCTTTTATTACTAGGAGGAATTTCAGTAGCGAAATCAATGAAGCACAATCAAAAAATACTTTCTTAAATGACTATCTTACACCTTTCGGCAGTAAAAAATTGGGGCGGCGGCGAACATCATATCGAGAATTTATGCCACGAATTGCAAAAAACAAATCCCGAAGTCAACAGCATTGTTTTATGTGTAAAAAACAGTATGTTCCATAAAAGATTAGAGCAAACTGATATTAAATTTGAAACCGCTCCGCTACTTTTTAACGCTGATATCCGTTATGCCCTCAGGATAATTGCCGTTTGCAGGAAATACAAAGTTGACATTATACACATTCATGATCCAAAAGCGATGATGCTTGCTATAATGGCCGATAAATTTTCAGATCTTCCAAGCTTTGTATTCAGTAAAAAAACTTCCTTTCCGATCCGGCAAAAAAAATCGACTTTATTCAAGTACAACTATCCAAAATTTAAAAAACACCTTTGTGTTTCCGAAACCTCTAAAAATATTTTAGCCGAAGCGGTAACCGATTCCAGCAAAATGGTAACGGTTTATCATGGAACTAATATTTCAAATAAAAGTTCAGAAACGCCATTTTTGCTCCGGGAAAAGTTTAACATCGATAGCTCAAAGAAAATTATTGGCGTTATAGGAAATCACATTCCGGCTAAAAGCCTCGAAACATTGGTTGAAGTTGCGAATACTATCATTAACATAAAGAAAAGAACCGATTTTGCTTTTATACAAATTGGTAATTTCACTAAGATTACCGACCAGCTTCTTCAATTGACATCGAAATATAATCTCCAAAATGATTTGCATTTTTTAGGTTATGTTCCAAAAGCTTCCAATTTTATTCCGCAGTTTGACGCACTCTTGGTTACCTCGGAAAGTGAAGGAATTCCACAAGTGATTTACGAAGGATTTTATTACGATAAACCTGTTGTAAGTACTAATGTTGGCGGAATTCCTGAAATTATTGACGATGGCGTAAATGGTTTCCTTGCAGATAAATACGATGCTGAAAAATTATCGGCGAAATTAATCGAGTTGTTTCATGATAAAGGAATCGCAGATCGTTTTATCGAAATTTCACACAAGAAATTGCTCGATAAGTATACGACTGCAATGATGGCACAAAAAACGCTGGAGCAATACAAAAGCATTCTTAAAAACAACTAATCCTTTAAAACAACATAATGCAAGAAGAAATCCTCAAAGCATACGAAGTCATAAAAGACGGCGGAATCATACTTTATCCAACTGATACAGTTTGGGGAATTGGCTGCGACGCTACGAATCCAGAAGCTATTGCGAAAATTTATGCATTAAAAAAAAGAGCCGAAACACAAAGCATGATCGTTTTGATGAACGGTGAAAAAATGATGTACAACGTTTTTAAGGAAATTCCGGAAACGGCTTGGCAAATTCTCGATTTATCCGAAAATCCAACAACATTAATATTAGACAAGCCAAGAAATGTCGCTCCAAATATTATTGCATCAGACAATACGCTTGGTGTCAGAATCGTAAAAGAGCCATTTTGCTTCAAATTGCTGGAGCGAATGAAAAAACCACTGGTTTCCACTTCTGCAAATATTTCAGGTGAGCCAACTCCAAAAAGTTTTAAAGAAATCAGCCCCGAAATTATAAAAGGCGTTGACTATGTTGTAAATTTGCACCGCGATAAAATTGCCGGAAAACCTTCAACAATTATAAAATTGACGAATGATTCGCAGGTAAAGATTATCCGGAAATAAATTCGTAATTCGTGGCTGTAAACTACAAACAAGCATTAAACAATACAATTTTTGAAGTCGTTTCAAAAGCATCTCAGGAACTTAACATTGAAAGTTATGTAATCGGAGGTTTTGTCAGGGATTTGATTTTAGGTCGGAATTCAAAAAAAGACATTGATATTGTTGCCGTCGGAAGCGGAATTGAACTGGCTTTAAAAGTGTCCGATTTACTTCCAAAAAAACCAAAAGTGCAAACGTTTAAAAATTATGGAACCGCAATGCTGCTCTTTCAGGATATTGATATCGAGTTTGTAGGTGCTCGAAAAGAATCGTATAACTTCGAAAGCCGCAATCCGCTAGTAGAAAACGGCACTTTGGAAGACGATCAAAACCGCCGCGATTTTACCATAAATGCATTAGCATTGTCGCTGAATCAAAGTAATTTCGGAGCGCTTTCTGATCCATTTAACGGTTTGGAAGATCTTGAGAATAAAATCATCCGAACTCCGCTAGATCCTGACATTACATATTCTGACGATCCACTGAGAATGTTGCGCGCGATTCGTTTTGCCTGCCAATTGAAGTTTGAGATCGAGGAAAATTCGCTGAAGTCCATTACTAAAAACGCTGAAAGGATTAGGATTATTTCCGGCGAGCGAATTGTGGAAGAACTCAATAAAATCCTTTCTACTGATAAGCCATCAAGAGGATTTCTGCTTTTATACAAAACCGGCTTGTTGGAGCTTATTTTACCCGAATTAACTGCGTTAAATAACGTCGAAGAAATTGAAGGCCATACGCATAAAAACAATTTCTATCATACTTTGGAAGTCGTTGACAATATTTGCCCCAATACCGATGACGTCTGGCTTCGCTGGGCAGCATTGCTACACGATATCGGAAAAGCGCCTACAAAACGTTTCAATAAAAAACAAGGCTGGACATTTCACGGACATGAATTTTTAGGCGGGAAAATGGTAAAGAAAATCTTCGAAAGATTACACATGCCATTGAATCAAAAAATGAAATTCGTACAGAAAATGGTCATGATGAGTTCGCGCCCAATTGTCCTTTCGCAGGAAATGGTAACTGATTCTGCTGTTCGCCGATTGGTATTTGACGCTGGCGAAGATGTTGAAAACCTAATGATTTTGTGCGAAGCTGATATTACGACTAAAAATCCTTCGAAATTTAAAAAATACCATTCCAATTTTAAGATCGTCCGCGAGAAAATTGTTGAAGTTGAAGAACGCGATCACGTTCGGAATTTTCAACCGCCAATTACCGGTGAAGAAATTATGGAAATCTTTAATCTGCCGCCTTCCCGTGAAATCGGGGTTTTGAAAGAAGCCATCAAGGAAGCAATTCTGGAAGGGGAAATTCCCAATGAATATGAAGCTGCTTATGCTTTTATGATGGAGAAAGCGGCTAAAATTGGCTTGAAAAAATAGAAGTTACAAGTAGCAAAGTTGGGTTAGTAGTTTAAGTTTTAAGTACAATTCGATAATTATGAAAACATTCCGTGATCTACTTATTTGGCAAAAAGCGATGAACTTAGTTACCAATTGTTACAGTATGTCATCATACTTTCCGATAAGTGAACAATTTGTCCTGACATCACAAATCAGAAGATGTGCGATTTCAATTCCGAGTAATATTTCCGAGGGTTACGGAAGAGGAACAAATAAAGATTACCATCGTTTTTTAAAGATTTCATTAGGATCTTTGTTCGAATTACAAACACAAATCGAAATCGCATATAATCTTAAATACATTGATGATAAGAAATTTAATGTAATTTATGAAGATTGTCGAGAACTCGAGAGAATGCTTACTTCATTTATTAATAAGGTAAAGGAATCTCTTAAATAACTTTGCAACTCCAAAACTTTGCAACTTTCCATATAAACTTCTAACGATGAAAAAACATTTCCAATCTGCTGCTAAAACTTCACTTATACTCGTTTATCTTGTAATCATCGCCGGAGCTTTAGTTCGCATGACAGGATCAGGAATGGGTTGTCCCGACTGGCCGAAATGCTTTGGATATTACATCCCGCCAACAGAAATCGGTGAACTGACCTGGACGCCAAATCGTGCATTTGAAGAAGGCCAGGTTATCATAAAAGATGAAACACTGCTGGTTGCAAAAGATGATTTTACAACTGGAACTACATTTGACGAATCGCATTGGCGTTTATACACAAAACACGATTACGCAATTTTTAACCCGGTTCATACCTGGATAGAATATTTGAACCGTTTAGCTGGAGCACTTGCCGGAATTGCCGTTTTCGCAATGGCAGTGATTTCGTTGTCATTCTGGAAAGAAAAGAAGAAAATCACATGGCTTTCATGGTTAACTGTATTTTTAATGGGATTTCAGGGCTGGCTTGGCGCGACAGTTGTTTATTCTGTTTTGAATCCTGTGAAAATAACAGTGCACATGATCGTTGCGCTCGTAATTGTTGCCTTGATTTTGTATATTATCCGAAGCGCGAATCCTGTTGCTGGGAACTTTAGATTTGATAAAAAGTTCAGAATCGCTTTAATTTTTTCCTTACTGCTAAGTTTAATTCAGGTCGTTTTAGGAACACAAGTTCGGCAATATGTTGACGAACAGGTAAAAATAGTTGGTTATGAACAGATGCATTTGGTTTTGGAAAATCCGATTTTGAATTTTTATATTCACCGTTCGTTCTCCTTTATTATTTTCGGATTGAATATGTTTCTTTTCGTGCAGAACCGCAAACTTAAACTAGGTTTTGACAAGATGAACTGGATAATGCTTTTAATTGGAATCGAAGTTTTATCCGGAATCTCAATGTATTATTTCGATTTTCCGTTTGGCTCCCAAGCTTTGCATTTAGTTGTTGCGGCGCTGCTTTTTGGAGTTCAATATTATTTGGTTTTGGAAAGCCGTAAGCAAATCGTATAAAAAATTCCTGAAATACTGTAATGGTTTTATGTACCTCGAAACTTAAATTTGTATAACAAGTTAGTAACACATAAAACTATTTATTATGCCAAATTCAACTGAAATTAAAGGAAACTGGAACGAACTGAAAGGAAAATTGAAACAAAAATTCGCAGAACTTACTGAAGATGATTTGTTATACGAAGAAGGAAAAGACGACGAACTTTGGGGAAGAATCCAGCAAAAAATAGGAAAAACGAAAAAAGAAATCCAATCGCTTTTAGATTAATTTTTTTTTATTTCTCTACAATAACCTGATAATAATCTCGTTATATAAATACAAAACTGTTTCATAAATGAACAAGGGTTCGTTTTTTGAAACAGTTTTTTTTATTCAATCCAGTCTTTGAAATCACTGACTTTTTCACGGCTGACGATTACTTCATCTTCTTTATAAGTCGGCAAGATCACTTTTAATCTTGAATTGCTATATAAAACGATTTCTTTTATTGATTTTAGCGGAACGATGAATTTCCTGCTTACGCGATAAAAATCTTTTGGACTTAAATCCTGCTCCAAAATCTCGAGTGTCGAATCAATAAGGTAATTACGATTATCGGTTGTATGAATGTAAGTTCCTTTGTTTTCACTAAAAAAACATTCGATTTCATCGGTTGTGATTACTTTGAGATGCTGACCGATTTTTACCGTAAAACGCGATTTATAACTTTTCTCTGACGGACTTGAAAGCATTTTACGGATTTGGTCAAAGTCGAGTTGAAGGTTTTCCTTTTTTGGCGTTCTTGCTTTGAATTTATTGACGGCGATTTCCAGATCATCTTCGTCAATTGGTTTTAAAAGATAATCGATGCTGTTGAGCTTAAAGGCTTTTAAGGCATATTCATCGTATGCAGTTGTAAAAATTACGGCACTTTTTATTTCCATCTTTTCGAAAATTTCGAACGATAATCCGTCTGATAATTGGATGTCGAGAAAAATCAGGTCCGGATGTTGATTGTTTGAAAACCATTCGAGTGATTCTTCAACAGAATGTAGCATGACGCTGACATTTACGGCGAGTTTCTCGAGTTTTCGCTGCAGCAATCTGGCGGCTGGTTTTTCGTCTTCGATGATTATTGTGGTCATTTTGGTGTTGGTTATTAATTGTTGGATATTGTGGTTTTGCGTGAAGGATGGAAGTGGAAATCTTTTTTTGTCAGCCGAAAGTCATTTGACTGTGCTCAGGGTGACAACAAAAAAAATTGCAACGAACAGCCTGACCCGCAGGGACACGCCCAAATTATTCCCATTTGCTGCGTTGGTTTTTATTCATCAATTCATTGATTTTCTTTTCTTCCCATTCGCTTCCGAGGAAAACATTGGTTCCGAAAGTGGTTATTGCGTGAAAAAACAAGCCAATTCCCCAGAAAAATGCGACTGAAAATGTAGAAAATTCAAAGAACGTTTCTCCGGGATCAAGCTTAAAATATTTTAATGAGATAAGAAACAAATTGACTAAGATGTACGACATCAAGTGTTTATAAAACCCGGCAATTGATTGTACTCGTTTTTTTGCTCTTTCAAATTTTTGTCTTTCGATTTCAGTTAGATTTTCCATATTATTTGTCTTTAAAAAGTTGGTTTAGTTTTTCCTGCTTTAGTTTTTCTTCTTCTAAAAATTGTTTCAGTTTTCGCTCTTCCCAGTTTTTTCCTAAAAAGGGATTCAGGTCGAAAGCTTCCATGCCGTGCATGATAACGCCTGTTCCCCATCCTATCATTGAAAACCAAAACCAATGGAATTCTGGCACATACCTGAGATTGATATAAATTATGATTGGAATGATTATACAGTATGCGGTTAATTGGAAGTAAAAAGCCCGTATGTTTTTTGCTTTCTTTTTTGCTTTCTGATACTTTAATTCTTCGGATTCGTTGAAATTTTCCATGCTTATTATTGTTAATTCCACTTATTGCTTCGTTCTTTTTCCATCAATTCCTGGATTTTTCTTTCTTCCCAATCACTGTTCAGGAATGGCATAAAATTAAAGACCGACATTCCGTGAGCGAACAACCCAATTCCCCATCCAATAAACGGATACAAGAACCAAAGGTATTGCGGACTTGTTCCCAAATTAAAAACAATCAAACACACATTTACTACTATAAAAGAAGTTAAATGTCCGTAAAACCCCTTGATGTCTTCAACTCTTTTTTGAGCCTTTAAATACATATTTCGTTCATCATTGTTAGTAGTAGCATTTGTTTCCATGACAGTTATTTGTTTCGTTAAAATCGGTATGCTTACCGAAAATTGTTTTTGGTTTTGTTCGATTAACACCTTTCTGTTGGTTATGATGCCGTATCGGTTGATGATGTTCTGCAAGCCAACTCCTTGCCTATCCTGTAATACCTCTTTTTTCTGGAAATCGTTCTGAATTATCAGATAATCACCGTTGTCGATGATTCGAATATTCAATGGTCTTTGCTCACTGACTACATTGTGCTTTACCGTATTTTCCAATAATAACTGAAGTGATAGCGGAACAACTTTTGCTTCCGGATTCGCAACAGTTTCAGGAAGTTCGTAGAACAAACTGTTTTCAAAACGCATTTTCAGTAAATTCATGTAGGTTTTTGCAAAAGAAAGTTCCTCTTCAAGGCTTACTAATTCCTTATCCTTTTGCTCTAGCACATAACGGTATATTTTTGATAATGATGTCGTAAATTTTTGCGCGTTATCCGGATTTTCCTCGATTAACGAACTCAAAACATTCAGGCTGTTGAACAGAAAATGAGGATCAATCTGGTTTTTCAGGCTTTCGAATTTTGCAGAAGCTGTCCCTGCGATGATTTTTTGTTCCTTAACCTTATTTTCCTGTGATTTTTTATAGAAGTAAATCGTATGGAAAAACAGTGAAATTACCATTGTAATCAAAAGCGCAATTACATAATTTCCCGCGACTTCATTTTGAAGGAATTCTGCCATTGTTTCACGTTCAAAAACCAGTGAAAGAATCATTCGGATAAAAAATATTCCGGCCAACGTTAAAACGATGCTTCCCAAAACACCAAGTATAATGCGGTATTTTTTGAATTTATCCCAGACTACATGGTTATTCATATAATCAAAGAACGTAGAATTGATCATTGTTAAAACAATTCCGTATAGGATATAATACCCGATTTCAATAAGGAACGCGCGGTTCATTTCGAAATTTCTTCCGAAAATATACTCGATGAACATCAAAACTCCTGCAATGGCACAACTAATAACAATTCCGAGTATAAATGTTTTGACTAGATATTGGATGAACTTTTGCATGTTATTCCTATTTTGTTTTAAATTACTTTTTGCAACTTTTTTGAGTTTCCAAAGCGCGATCTAATCCCCAATTTGGTGAGAATGGCGTTTCCGGCTTAAAAGTAGCAAAAAGTGCGATGGCTCTCTCAACTTCAGCACACATTGGTTTGGTATCTTTTCCCCAGTATTTTGCGCCGCCGATTTCAAAATCTGCTTTGCTAAAAATAACACGTGGATTTTCCGGTGCGATTTTTTCTGCTTTAGCATATATTTCCATTGTTTTTCCTGAAAGTTTCATTCCGTTTGTCATCGGATCATATACAATCCAAGCGGTATAAATCATGGCTTGCATTACTAAAAGCTCAGCATTATTAGGGTTTTTCGCCAACTCGACATCCAAAGCATTTTGCGATTTGTCTAACAATGCGCTCACGGTTTCTTTATCCTTAGTTCCAAAAGCGGTTGTTGTATTTACCAAAGCTACATAATAATTCGGAAGCCAGTTGTTTTTTTCAGCCGATGCGATTCTTTCAAACATTGCTGAAGCTTCCGTGTTTTTTCCTTCGCCCCAAAGCTGGAATGCTTTTCCCATTCCTTCTTCAAATTTTGCTTGCGCCGAAACTAATCCGCAAACAAATAAACTGATAGTGATAATAATTTTTGTCATGATATTTCTTTTTTAGTGGTTACTTAATTATGAAGCAAATTTATGCCTCGCTGATTTGATTTAAAATTTAAGCTGACTGAACTGTCGTTTTTTGATGATGAATTGTTATTTTGATATTGAGCAACTCTGATACTTCCTATAAATTATCCAGCTGGTTTGTTTTCTTATCCTTACTGATTGTCCAAAAGAATCCAACAAAGAAAAAGCGGTCGGCAGTTGGCGTAATCGGTCGGCTTTTGAAAACCCCGTTTGTATCCGGCGTATTGGAATATTCGTACCCAAAAACATTTTGTGTTCCCAAAACATTTGAAACCGATAAGTACAAAATTTTCTGCTGGCTCAATAAATACGCCCAACTCAGGCTTAGATTGTTGAAGGCTTTCGTTTTTCCATTCATGAATTTTATTTCGTTCGGATTATCATAAGGACGGCCGGAATTAAAACTATGCGTTAATCCAACCTGTGATTTCCAGTCATTGATCCAATATTTGGTTACGATTGACAAACTGTGTTTTGAAACAAAACTTGGTGTTACCTGCTCTGAGAAATTTTTATAATCACGTTCTGTATCAATAAATGAATAGGAAATCCAATATTCGAGATTTTTGATATTGGTATTATCTCTCCAAAATAAATCCAGTCCTTTTGCAAAACCTTGTCCGGAATTATTATAAACCGAATTGTATCGGGCAAAGTCCGTGTCATATTTAACTAAATCCCGATATTCTTTGTAATAAACTTCCGCACGAAATGTTTGCCCCGATTTATTATATTGATAATTCAAGATGTAATGCGACGTTTTTTCCGTTTCAAAACGATTGGAAAACTGTAGATAATCCTGTCGTGGCGCTTGAACGAAATCGCCATAAGCAAACGAAAATTGTCCGTTTTTACTTGTTTTGTATGCTAATGAAGCTCTCGGCGAAAAGTTAGATTCGTTCAGATAATCATTATCGGAAGCGCGAAAGCCTACTTTTGCCGCTAATTTTTTAGAGAAGAAAATATCTGCCTCTGTGTAAACCGCGCCAATATTGGCATCGTAACCTGTGAAAAACGCATTTCCGTTGTTTTCAAAATAATTATTATCGTACTTCGTAATGAAATAATCTGCTCCAAAAGTCAGTTTGATACGGTCAGAAAAACTCTTTTTCAATTTTAATTTTAAGTGAGAAGCGTGTTCTGTGTTGTCAACATCATCAAGGTTAATTCCGATTTTGTTGTTTCCGTAGCCATAACTTAAACCGGTTGTTAGCGACCAGTTTTCACCAAAAGAACCTTTGTAAGTCGAATTCAGATAGAAATTATTATTTCGCAAATTGAATCGCACTTTTTCAGTTTGATTGATGTCTTCCTGATTCAAATCGAGTATTGAGGAATCGAACGCAGTATAAACTTTCAATAAACCATTTTGGAATTGATAACGATAAACTGCTTCGCCGGACGCGCCGCGAAATGGTTTATTCCAATCAACTTCCTGCGGGAAAGCCGCCTGATACGGCGCTAAATCAATATAAGCCGCATTAACGCTTAACGAGCTTTTGCTCCATTTTTGCGTATTTCCAACGCCAAGGCCAACAGTCATGAAGGATAAATCAGTTTGTTCCTGAACCGGTTCATCAATCGTATTCAATAATAAAACACTTGATAAAGCTTCACCATATTCGGCAGAATAACCGCCGGTTGAAAATGAAATCCCACTGAATAAAAACGGGGAAAACCGTCCGCGGGTAGGAATATTATTCGCCGAAGAGCCATAAGGCTGTGCAACCCGAACGCCGTCAACAAAGGTTTGCGTTTCATCTGATTCGCCGCCACGAACATATAAGCGTCCGCTTTCGCCCACCGTTTGCGTTCCCGGTAATGTTTGCAATGCCGAAACGATATCGCCTGCTGAACCGGCAGTTGTTACAATATCCAAAGGTTTTAAGACTGAAACTCTGGCTTTATCGCCTGCTTCAAAAGTTCCCGCCGTAATTACAACTGTATCCAGGCTATTTATGCTTTCACGCATTTTTATGGTTTTTGATACATAACTGTTAATGTCTATCGATTCAGTAAAAGGATCAAAATTCAGGAAAGTAATAACGAGGTTTTGTGTTCCGGTTTCAGAAGTTACAAATGAGAAATTTCCATTTGAGTCACTCGAATTTCCGTCATAAGTACCTTCTAAATAAACATTTGCTCCGCTCAATGGCATTCCTTTTTCATCGGTTACTTTCCCTGAAATTGTAGCCTGCGAAAAAACTGCTGTTGTAAATGTGAAGAGAAATAAAGTAAAAATAGTTTTCATGTTTTTGGTTTTGATGAAGCAAAATTGCAACGCACTTCGATAATTTAAAACAATACATTACCCAATTGTTGAATTTTAAGGATGAACCGTCATCAAGCCGAAAAATGTAGTAATTTGGCCATAAATTATTTTTAAAATGAATCGATTCGACAGAATAACGGCAATCCTGATTCAGCTTCAATCGCGAAAAATTGTCAAGGCGCAGGATTTGGCTGACCGGTTTGACATTAGTCTTCGCACAATTTATCGCGATATCCGTTCGCTTGAAGAAGCCGGAATTCCGTTATATGGCGAAGCCGGAATTGGCTATTCGCTTGTTGATGGTTACCGACTTCCGCCAGTAATGTTTACCCGCGATGAAGCTATGACTTTCGTTACCGCCGAAAAATTCATGGAGCAATTTACCGATGTGGCGACAAAATCAAGCTATCAATCGGCGATGTATAAAATGAAAGCAGTTTTGCGAAATGACGAAAAAGACCTGGTTGAAAATATCGGAGACAGCATCGAAATCAGGAAACGGGCTGAAAATAATCCGAAAGCACTAACGAATACACTTGACAGATTGCTGCAAAGTATTTCCGAAAAATGTATCGTTGAAATATCGTATACCGCTTTTAATAGCAAAGACAAAACTCAAAGACGTATTGAACCGGTCGGAATCTATTATGAAAATCTGTTTTGGTATGTAATTGCCTGGTGTCATTTGCGAAACGAATACCGTAATTTCAGGACGGATCGATTGCTTAATATTACAATTACCGATCAAAAGTTCGAAAAAAAACATCCCACTTTAAAAGAATATCTTGAAGCTTCAGAAAAAGAACATAAATTGGAAACTGTTGTCATTTCAGTGTCTAAAAAGATTTCTCCGTACATTCAAAGTGAAAAATACCGATATGGTTTTGTATCGGAAATTGATGAAGGCGACAATACGATAATGACTTTCCAAACGATGCATCCCGATGGTTTTGCAAGATGGTTACTAATGTTTGCAGATCAGGCGCAAATTATCGAACCCATTTATATGAAAGCGCAGATACGCGAACTCATTGACGGAATCGCAAAATCTTTTAATTTTTAAACCCTGCTGACATACCGTTGTCACTTCTCGATTGTTTTTTTGTGATGAATTAAAAACAATCGCGACCATGGAACACATTCACATTTTTAAAACTGACATTACAACGGAAAAGCTGCCAATCATACACCAAATTTTCTGTGCGATTAATTCTGTACTTCAGTGGAATGTCGATACAGAAGATTGCGATATGGTTTTGCGGGTTGTTTCACACGAACTTTCTGAAAACGATATAATTAGCCTTGTTTCAGGACACGGATTTTTCTGCCAAGAACTCGATGACTGATTTTACAACTCAATTGTATTGCAATTTTTTATTACATTAGACATATAAAATCTCAATGCGAAAATGCTAGGTATCAATAAAATCCATCACATTGCAATTATTTGTTCCGATTATAAAGTGTCGAAACATTTTTATACAGAAATTCTTGGTTTTGAAATCATTGCAGAAGCTTACAGGAAAGAACGCGCTTCTTACAAACTCGATTTGTCATTAAATGGTAATTATTCGATAGAATTATTCTCTTTTCCTGAACCTCCAAACCGGATTTCGCATCCGGAAGCAACAGGATTGCGCCATTTGGCTTTTGAAGTTGACAGTGTTCTTGAAACCATTAAAATACTAACATCTAAAAACATTACTGCAGAGCCTATTCGGATTGACGAATTTACTGGAAAAAAATTTACATTCATTTCAGATCCTGACAAACTTCCGATTGAGTTTTAAGAGAAATAATTTAAAATCATTCAAATGAAAAAAACAGTTTTAGCACTACTTCTTTTAAGCACTATATATTCGTGCCAAAAGCCGGTCAAATCAATCGAACATACTGCAGAATCAAAAATTACAAATGCATTATGGTTTTTGGGAAAATGGGGAAATTCTACAGTTGACGGAAGTTTTACAGAAACCTGGCAAAAAATTAATGATTCAACTTTTACCGCAAATTCATTTATGATAATTGATAAAGATACTGTGTTTTCAGAAACCGTAAGTCTTGAAGACCGATTGGATACTTTACGGTATATTGTTACAGTTCCCAATCAGAACCAGGAAAAACCAGTTGCATTTATTCTGACCGAAGCGACAGAAAATGAGTTGTTATTTGAAAATCCGGAACACGATTTTCCACAAAAAATCAGTTACAAATTAATTGGGAATGACAGTCTGGTAGCCGAAGTTTCGGCAATAGTGAAAGGGAAAGAGAAAAAAGAAATATTCCGGATGAAGAAAATAAATAATTAAATTTATAAATATGGCACAAATTAATCCTTACTTAAATTTCAACGGCGATTGTGAAGCCGCGTTCAATCACTACAAATCTGTTTTTGGAAACGAATTTGAATATATTGGTCGTTTTGGCGAAATGCCGCCATCGGATGGTCATGTTGTTTCTGAAGAAGAAAAAAACAAAATCATGCACGTTTCTTTGCCAATTAGCGGCGATGTAAAACTTTTCGGAAGCGATTGCCCTGCTGGTTATGGTCCGGTAAGATTTGGCGACAATATCAGTATTTCAATCAATACTAAAAGCCCGGAAGAAGCAAAACGGCTTTTTGACGGTCTTTCAGAAGGCGGAAAAATTACGATGCCACTTGAAAAAACGTTTTGGGCCGCTTTGTTCGGAATGTTTGTGGATAAATTCGGCATCAACTGGATGGTGAATTATGATGAACAACCTGAGTAATGTTGTCTCAATATTTATTAATAAAAAAACCCGTTTAATTAATTAAACGGGTTTTTTTGACAATTTAAATTTAAATTATTGTGCAGCTTTTGTAAAATATACAGTTGTTGTGGTTGTAACACCCGCTGCTGTAGTTTCAGATTCAATGTTTAATTCTGTACTTGTTAATTTTTTAATGTCATATCTTCCGGAAAGATTTCCACCATTAACGATTGTAAGAACATCATCAGATTTCGTCCATGTACCTGCATTTGTGTTAGAAGAACAAGTACCGCCTTGTGAAAAATAAACCACATCATTATAAACATTTGGCGTAGCAAACTCGATATAATTTTTCGTGCATCCGGTTACGTTGTCATTATATGGCGTACTTACAGGAGAACCACCAGTAACTTGTGATACTGTTCTTGTTCTATTCCATTTTGCATTAATTGTTGCAGGCGTTGTTGGTCCGCTATCATCGCTACCGCAAGATGTTAAGATTAGACCGGTTAAAACAAACATAGCTACTACTTTAATCTTTTTCATAATTGATTTTTTAAGTTATTACTCGAAAAGTAAGGATTTCAAAAGACGTTTTTGTTAATTTTTTTATAAACCTCTTTAAAAATAATTACTACATATAATATTACGATTATAATAAATGATAACGCAAGTAAACAAATAAAATTTTGAGCAATCAACAATTATATTTTCAGTAAAATAATCATTGTAAAATAGTAATTAGGTAATTTTCTTGCTAGTTACTATTTAAAAACACTCATGTCCTTTTTATAACTACCCAAACATTACCACAACATTTTATTATTTGTATGTAATGAATTTTACATCTTCCGGGGATATAACACTTTCATTATAAACGTGAAACACGATAGAATGTGCATTTTTGACGAATTAAATGAATAACAGATTTTGTATAGTTTTTATATTATGCGATAAAGTTCAGAAACACACAATCACACCTAAATTTGGAAGACTAACATCAAACCAAATAAATATGAAAAAAATTACGCAAACGATTTTTCTTTTGATTTGTTCAATAGGATTCTCACAAAATGCCCCTGTAAATTTCGAATCTGGCGGTTTTGGAGCCGGCTGGACTTTTACAGTTTTTGAAAATGCAACAAACCCTGCCGTAGAAGTAATTGCAAATCCTCATTCAAACGGTATCAATACTTCGGCAACGGTTGCAAAATTTACCGCTTTACAAGCTGGAATGCCTTGGGCCGGATTTGAAAGTATGCATGCTGTAAATACTGGAACTTTCAATCTAACAACATCCAATTGTGTTGTAAAAATGATGGTTTATAAAACTACCATTAGCGATGTCGGAATTAAATTTGCAACCGCTACCGGCGATTCTACCGGAGAAATTAAAGTTGCCAATACTTTGATAAACCAATGGGAAGAATTGACATTTAATTTCGCAGGTAAAGTTGGCGAAGCGTCATCTGCAAATATTGACCAAATCGTTATTTTTCCTGATTTCACAGCGCGAACAAGCGACAATGTTGTTTATATTGACAATATAACTTTTTCTGCCGGAACTATTTCAAGTGGCGATCCAGTTGTAGGGGCGCCAAACCCGACATTGCCTCAGGCAGATGTTATGTCATTATTTAGTAATGTTTATACAAATGTTCCTGTACTAACATGGAAAACTGAGTGGTCAAGCGCTGTTCTAGAAGAAACACAAATCGCTGGAAATGATACTAAAAAGTATACTTCTCTAAATTTCGCAGGTATTGAAACTACTACTCCGCAATTGAATATTACTGGAATGACACATTTTAATATTAGTGTATGGTCGCCAAATTTTAGCACTTTTAAGATTAAACTGGTTGATTTTGGGGCGGATGGTGCTTATCAAGGTGGCGATGATGCTGAACATGAAATAACATACAATTCTCCGTTACAAAACCAGTGGGTTACGTATCACATTCCAATTTCAAGTTTTACAAACCTCACAACCAAAGAGCATATTACGCAACTGATTTTAAGCAGTAGCGGCGCAAAAGTATATGTTGACAATGTTTATTTCAGTAATGAAGTTATCGTTATTCCGGCAACTGACCCAACGGTTGCAGCTCCTACTCCAACTGCAGCGCAGGTTGACGTAATGTCAATGTTTAGCAATGCTTACACAAATGTTCCAGTTGATACCTGGAAAACCGAGTGGTCAGTAGCAGCATTGGAAGAAGTACAAATTGCAGGAAATGATACCAAAAAATATACTAATCTTTCCTTTGTCGGAATCGAAACTGTTACATCACAACTTGATATTACTTCAAAAACTTTCCTGAACGTCGATGTGTGGTCGCCTGATTTTACAGTTTTCAAAATAAAATTAGTGGATTTTGGCGCAAATGGTGTTTATGATGGTGGTGATGATAAAGAGCATGAAGTAACTTATACTGCTCCAGCACAATCACAATGGATTACCTATCATATTCCTTTGGCTAATTTTGAAAATCTTACAACTAGACAGCATATTGCTCAATTGATTTTTGCTGCAAGTGGCTCAAAAGTATATATTGACAACGTTTATTTTAGTAGCGAACCAGTTGTCGTAATTCCAACTGATCCAACAGTTGCGGCTCCAACTCCAATCTTACCGGCAAATCAGGTAATGTCGTTATTTAGTAATGCTTATACAAACGTACCTGTTGATACCTGGAAAACTGTCTGGTCTGACGCAACGCTTGCCGAAGTTCAGATTGCAGGCAATGACGTTAAAAAATATACTGGATTAAATTTTGTCGGAATTGAAACTACAAATCCACAATTGAATATTACGCCAGCTACACATTTTAATGTTGATGTATGGTCACCAAACTTTACACTTTTTAAAATCAAACTGGTTGACTTTGGAGCTAACGGAGTTTATGACGGCGGCGATGATAAAGAACACGAACTTGTTTTCAACAATCCTGCACAAAACCAATGGATCACTTATCATATTCCATTGACGGATTTTGTAAACTTAACGACAAGAGAGCACATTTCACAGTTGATTTTTGCGAGCACGGGCTCAAAAGTTTATATCGACAATGTCTATTTTAGTAGCAATGTTCCTTTGGGAGTTACGCAAAACAATACTGGAAAATTTAAAATGTTCCCAAATCCGACACAAGGAGAAGTTCATTTTTCTGCACCGGAATTGATTGAAAATATCACGATTTATAATATTCTTGGGCAGCAAATAAAATCGGTTAACCCTAATTCTAAAAATATGTCGATCGATGTCAGCTCTTTAAGTAAAGGCATTTACGTCATAAACACCTTGATTAGCGGAAAAGTACGATCAGAAAAGCTTGTCATCAAATAACTTTATTTAAGTAACCAAAAAGCACGAAGTTATATTCGTGCTTTTTTTTTGAAAAAATTAGTCGGGATTTATTCCCACGATTTTACTACTTTAGAATTCTTAAAACTTCCAAACATCATCACTTTGTCAAAATATTTTATCTATACGCTCTTTTTGCTTGCCTTTTCAGTTGCTTTTACGCAGGAATTGCCTCCAATCTTAAAGTATAATTCCAGCACTTACGAAGCCGGAAATCAAAACTGGATGATCAGCCAGGACAAAGATCATTTTCTGTACTTTGCAAATAATGAGGGCTTATTGGAGTTTAACGGAACAAACTGGACATTAAATCCATCGCCAAATGAAACCATTCTTCGGTCTGTAAAAGTCATTGGTGATAAAGTTTTCACAGGATGTTATATGGAATTTGGTTATTGGAAACGCCAAACAGATGGACGTTTAAAATATTTTTCACTAAGCAAGTCAATCAAGGACAAGATTTTAGATGATGAACAATTTTGGAACATTCTTCAGTTTGACCAATGGGTTATTTTTCAGTCGCTGAATCGCATTTATGTTTACGATTCTAAAAAAGGAACATTTAAGATTATCACTCCAAAAAGCGGAATTTACAAAGCATTTAAAACAGCAAACGCGATTTATTTCCAAACTATTTCAGAAGGTTTGTATGAAATCGAAAACGGAAAAAGCAACCTTATTTCCAATAATCCGATATTAATTAAAAATAAAATCGTCGGATTGTTGTCTGACAATGATGGTTTACTGATTCAAACCCAATATAGCGGCTTTTACAAACTTCAAAATCAAGATCTTATAAAATGGAATACCGAAGCCGATGCCGAACTTAGCCAAAGTAGTATTTATAGCTCGCAACTTCTGTCCGATGGCGGTTTTGCGCTCGGATGTGTTTCAAATGGGATTTTCATTCTTTCAAAAGAAGGAAAAGTACGCTATCATATCACGCAGAATAAAGGACTCGGGAATAACACCGCATTATCGCTTTTTGAAGATTTTGATAAAAATTTATGGATCGGATTGGATAACGGGATTACCTGTATCAATTTGCAAACACCGGTAAAAAGTTTTTCGGATGATACCGGAATCCTTGGAACAGTTTATGCGTCAATCTTGCATGATGACATTTTATATGTTGGAACCAATCAGGGATTATTCTATAAAAACTACAATTCAAATGATGCATTTCAATTTATAAACGGTACTAAAGGCCAGGTTTGGTCATTGTTTTCATATGATGGAACACTTTTTTGCGGTCACGATACCGGAACATTTACTGTAACAGGAAATACCGCACAAAATATATTTTCGGGTTCGGGAACATGGAAATTTGAAACTGTTCCGAATCGTAAAAATATATTGCTTCAGGGAAATTATTATGGGCTTTCAGCACTTGAAAAACTCAATGACAAATGGGTTTTCCGGAATAAAATTGCAGGTTTTGATTATTCTTCGAAATACTTTGAGATAACGAATAACTTTGAGGTATTTGTAAGCCATGAATACAAAGGCATTTTTAGGTTAAAACTTGATGCAAACCTTAAAAAGGGCAGCGATTTAAAAACATATACAGCGCCATCAAAAGGAAAAAATGCAAGTCTCGAGAAATTTAATGATGTGATTTATTATGCTTATAAAGAAGGCGTATTTAGGCTTAACCCGAAAACATCACAATTTGAAAAAGACACTTTTCTTAGTAAGGCGATCGAAAAAGATGAATATACATCCGGAAAACTAATCGCTGATAATTCTAATAAATTGTGGCTGTTTACTAAGAATTATATTAATTATTTCTCATTGGGAAAATTAAGCTCGGAACTGAAACAAAATGCTTTGCCAATTCCGGCTTCTTTAACAAATTCAATGTCAGGTTATGAAAATATTACGCAAATTACAAAGTCCATTTATCTTATTGGCACAACAGACGGCTACTATACCATAAATATTGATGATTTGAGTTTTAGTAATTATAGTATTTCGATAACAAATATCGCAACTAATAAACTAAATGACGGAACTCATTTTGCGCCCATTAACAGCGAGAGAGATTTTAACTATGCGGAAAATAACATTACTTTTTCCTATACAATTCCCGAATACAACAAATATATCAATGCGGAATATCAATATTTACTCGAAGGAATTCAGGAAAACTGGAGTCCGTGGAGCGGAAGATCATCGGTAAATTTCAAAAATCTTGCACCGGATTCGTATATTTTTAAAGTTCGGGCAAAAATCGGAAACTCTTATTCTGAAAATGTAGCGGTTTATAAATTCACCATTCTAAAACCATGGTATGCCACAAATATTGCAATATTGATTTATCTGATTGTACTTATCACAATTGCGCATTTTATAAATAAAGCCTACAAAAACTATTACCACAAACAAAAAGAAAAACTTATCGAGGAAAATAATTTGCTGTTGGAAATAAAGGAACTTGAAAACGAGCAGCAGTTAATGAAAATCAGAAACCAGCAGCTTTCTCAAGATGTTGATAGCAAAAACCGAGAATTAGCGGTTTCAACAATGAGCTTGATCCAAAAAAATGAACTGCTTACTTTGATCAAGGAAGATTTAAAGAAAAACAGTGATGACGCAGGAAGCAAAAGCATCAAATCTGTTATCTCAACCATCAATAAAAACATTAATGAAGAAGATACATGGAACATTTTCAAAGAAGCTTTCAATAATGCAGATAAGGATTTCTTGAAGAAAGTAAAACAGTCACATCCGGCTCTTACACCAAACGATTTAAGGCTTTGCGCCTATCTTCGGCTTAATCTTTCATCCAAAGAAATTGCGCCTTTATTGAACATTTCAGTTCGTAGTGTTGAAATAAAACGATATCGTTTGCGCAAGAAAATGGATTTACCCCACGAACAAGGGCTTGTTGAGTATATACTTTCAATATAAACCGGTACAACATTAGCAGATTTTACCTATACATTTCCACAACAACACCGTTGTAATTGCCCGAAATAGCAAAAAGAATTGAAGTTTTTTCAAATTAACAAAAGTCTTAATTTACTGTTAACATTAGCCTGATTTATCAATACAGAAATATTTGCGGTTAATTTTTCGACTGTATGTTTTTTGTTGTGGTTATTTTTATCAAATTGATAATTTAACCATTAATTTTATTCGAAACAAAAAATGTAAAACATGAAGTCAAATTATTTATTACTTTATTTTCTGCTTTTATCAGCTTTTGGGTTTTCCCAGAATTATGATATTGGTGGACAGGTTAAAGAATCAGGATCTGGTTTACCCTTGCCAGGTGTTAGTGTCCAAGTCAAAAATTCCGTTATTGGAACCTCAACAGATTTAGACGGAAATTTCGCTCTAAAGAACTTGCCTTCGGGCGCTGTTGTTGTTTTTTCTTACATCGGTTTTAAAAGCTATGAGTATAAAGTGGATTCTTCAAATAATTCGGTTAGCGTTTCTTTAGCTGAAGATGCGAAAAGTCTGGATGAAGTCATAGTGATTGGATATGGTACACAGAAAAAACGGGAAGTTACAGGATCGGTTTCAACGGTTGATGCAAAAACGCTTGAAATCCTGAAACCGATAAAAGTCGAACAGGCATTACAAGGAACAGTTGCAGGTGTTGTTGTAACAGGACAATCCGGAGCACCAGGCGCTGGTTTAGACATACGTATCAGAGGTGTTGCTACAAATGGCCAAAACGGTCCAACAGCAATTATTGATGGATATGTTGGTGAACTAGGATTATTAAATCCAAATGATATCGAAACCATTACCGTTCTAAAAGATGCGCAAGCAGCAATTTACGGTACGATTGGGGCAAACGGGATTATTCTTATTACAACTAAAAAGGGACGTAAAAACTCTAAACCTGTTTTAAATTACAATGTATATTCCGGTTTTCAGGAAACAACAAGATCATTACCCGTCTTGAATGCTACAGAATATGCACTTTTGGCAAACGAAGCGTACGCTAACGGCGGATTTGCAATTCCGTTTCCAAATGTTAGCGGTTTTGGCAAAGGAACAGATTGGCAAAAGGAAGTTTTTAGCAAAGGCGTTCCAATAATCAATCACGACATCAATATAACCGGAGGATCAGAAAAGATTTCTTATGCTATCAGCGGATCGCATCTTGACCAGGAAGGAATTGTTGGCGGAAGCAAATCCGGGTTTCTTCGAAATACTGCGCGATTAAGCCTTAATGCCGATATAACGGATCGATTTAAAGTCAATACCAACGTAATTTATACTTATTTCAACAGAAAAACGCTTCTTGAAAATACAATGGGATCTGTTTTGTTCAACGCGCTAAACATTCCTTCCTATGTAACTCCCTATGATGCAAACGGAGATTTCAGCCTTGCTCCTTTTACAGCCGGATATGGTACAGAAATCATTAACCCGATTGCTCAAATGGCAAATACATTCAATGATTATAATTACAAAAAAATCAACGGAACTTTTGGTTTTGAGTATAAAGTCATTGATGGTTTGACAATAAACTCAAGGATTGGTTTTAATACATCGAACAGCGAATCAAGAAGTTTTGCGAAAATTGTAGATTACGGCGGCGATAAAATCTTCAATAATAAAGTGCAAAGCAGAGTTACACAAGGAGCTGTAAATGATAACAATTACTCTTTCGATGCTTATTTAGAATATAAGAAATCAATTGCCGAAAATCATAATTTTGCTGTAACACTTGGTAATACAATCTTTAAGGAATGGGGAAATAATTTATCTGCAACCGGATTTGACGTTCCTTACAATTCTTGGGAGTATGCCGATTTGAGCCTTGCAATCGGACCAAGTGACCAGATTGTGAATTTCTCCGGAAGTTACGATCAAAGAAGGCTTTCTTATTTTGGAAGACTTCAATATGATTACAAAGGAAAGTATCTTTTCTCAGCATTAATGCGAAGAGATGCATCTACGAAATTCGGACCTGAAAATCGAGTGGCTTATTTTCCATCATTTACTGCTGGTTGGGTAATTTCTGATGAAGATTTCTTTAAAAGTGATTCCAAATTCATTGATTTCTTAAAATTCAGGATCAGTTACGGAACTTTAGGAAATGACCAAATTCCTAATTTCAGCTATATCAGTATTTTAAGTGGAGAAGCAACTTATGTCTTTGATAATTCTATGGTAAATGGTACAGCGGTGGGAGCAATTTCTAATCCAAATGTAAAATGGGAAGAATCCAAAAAATTTGACGTCGGATTTGACATGAACTTCTTTAATAATAAAGTTAGTTTCGTAACAGATTATTTTATTGATGTTCGAAAAGACCTTTTAATTCCAGGTATTCCAATTACCGGAACGAGTGGAATTGCTGCGCCAGGATCCGGAGCGCCAACTATTAATGCCGGAACGGTAAAAAATTACGGATTGGAAATGGCCGTTGGATATAGAGATAAAATCTCACAAAATTTCAATTTCGACCTTAATTATAACGTTACTTTCGTAAAGAATAAAGTTCTGGAAGTTAATAACGGCACTGGATTTTTAGCCGCAGGCTTATTCGGAGAAAGTACTGTAGCGTCCCGAATGGAAGTCGGCCATGAACTAGGATATTTTTACGGATACCAAACCAACGGAATTTTCCAGAATCAAGCTGAAATCGATGCAAGTCCGTCACAAACTGCGCTTGGCGCGACTCCAAGTCCCGGAGATCTACGATTTGTAGACGTAAATGGCGACGGAGTTGTAAATACTGATGACCGTACTAAATTAGGCGATCCGATTCCAGCGGTAACAATGGGTTTCAATCTTCAAATGAATTATAAAAACTTTGATTTTGGGGCATTTACCTATGCTTCAATCGGAAATGATATGGTTCGGAATTATGAAAGAAATACGCCGCTTGGAAATAAAATGAATTATCATTTAGACCGATGGACAGGCGAAGGAACAAGTAATTCAGTTCCGAAAGTTACAACTGCTCCTTCCAGCAACAATTTGTTTTCGGATTTTTATGTTGAAGATGCTTCTTTTATAAGAATCCAGAATATACAACTGGGTTATACTATAAAAAATTCTCTTTTCGATAAAGCCGGAATTACAAAAGCACGTATTTATGCAGGTGTAAATAACGTTTACACTTTCACTAAATATTCCGGTTACGATCCGGGAGCTTCATCAGGAGCACCAATTGGCGGCGGTATCGACAGCGGTTTTTATCCAATTCCAAGAACGTACATGTTCGGTGCAAACATTAACTTTTAATTAAATTACGATGAAAAAACATATATTTAAACTCTTGGCTTTCTTCAGTCTTTCTGCTATGCTTACCATTTCTTGCAGCGATGACTTTGTTGAAGTTGATCCGCCATATTCCATAAATTCTGAAAACTATTTCAACTCTAAAGAAGATTATGAAAAAGGGGTAATTGCCAGTTATGACTTACTTCACTCGACTTACGTAAATGTAATGCTTGGCGAGATTGCTTCAGATAATACACTTTGCGGCGGCGGAAGCGCGATTGACGTTCCGGGTTTCCAGCAAATTGACGACATGATCCACACACCCGTAAATGCAAACCTGAAAAATATCTGGGATTGGATGTACGCTGGTGTTAATCGCTGCAATTACGTTTTGGAATTTAAAGACAAAACGGATTTTGCAGGTAAAGAAAAACTTCTTGCACAGGTTCATTTTCTCAGAGCTTATTATCATTTTGAGCTCGTAAAATGGTTTGGCGGAATCCCAATGAACGGCGACAAGCGATTTAAACCAGGCGATGAACTTACTGTTCCGCGCTCGTCAGTAGAAGAAGTATATGCTCAAATTGAAGCCGACCTGACGTATGCCATTGCAAACATGGAAACTGCAGCACAGCCGGCGGGAAGAGTTACTAAAGAAGCCGCTCAGGCATTGCTTGGAAAAGCATATTTGTACCAGAAGAAATATGTTTTGGCAGCATCAACCTTAGAATCGGTTATTACGTCAAATAAATTTTCACTAATGCAGGATTTCTCGGTTCTTTTCGAAAATGAATCTGAAAACAAACAGGAATCTGTTTTTGAAGTTCAATATACCGATGCTCAAGGTGCGAGTTTTGACTGTTTACAATGCTCTGAAGGAAATGTAGCTGTTGGTTTCAACGGTCCAAGAACTTATGACGGACCTTTATTCGAATCCGGGTATAGCTTCAACGTTCCAACTGCAGAAACATTTAATGCTTTTACAGCCGGCGATAAACGACGTGATATTTCTATTATGGATATTGAAGCTGTAGTCGCTGCAAATCCGACTTGGAATTCAAATAAAGGTGTTAAATATGGAATTGGGTATGAACACACAGGCTATTTCAACCGTAAGTACATTCCGCGTAAAGGCGATCAGAATCTAGGCGATGACAAATTGACGAATCCAAACAATTACAGGTCAATACGCTATGCTGACGTTCTTTTAATGGCTGCAGAAGCAAATAGTGCCGGCGGAATATCCGATGCAAAAGCACGCGAATATTTAAACTTGGTAAGACAACGCGCTTTTGGCGACACGAATCACGATATCAATTTCTCCGGAATTGCATTAACGGATGCTATTTTAGCTGAAAGAAGATTGGAATTAGTTGGTGAAGGCCATCGTTTCTTTGACCTTGTAAGAACTGGAAAAGCGAATGCTACGACAATTCCGGGCTTTACTAAAGATAAAAACGAACTTTTCCCAATTCCTTACGAGGAAATACAATTTGCTAATGGAAACTGGAAGCAAAATCCAGGATATTAATACGATATAATATGAAAAATTTAAAATTTATTATCAGTCTGCTCCTGGTTGCAATTCTTATAGGATGCTCCGGAGACGAAAGCGGTTTAGAATCACTTGATAGCATTGAGGCTCCATCGGATATTTCAGCGCTATTTACGATAACTCAGGATAATTCGGGTAATGTTACCATTCGTCCTAACGGAGTTGGCGTAACATCTTATGAAGTTCATTTTGGCGATGGTACAGCTACTCCTGCAAGTATTGTTTCAGGCGAAAGTGTTGGTCATAAATATGCTGAAGGTACTTATAATGTAAAAATTATTGCTTCAACATTAAATGGCTTGACAACAGAATTTACAAAGCAATTAACGGTAACTTTTGTGAAACCGATTGATTTGGTAATTACGGCTACGGCTGGAGCAAACAGATCGGTTACGGTAAAAGCTGAAGCTTTGTATGAAACCTTTTTTCAGGTTTACTTTGGAGAAGATCCTAATCAGGTTCCTGTAGATTTCATGGAAGGCGATGTCGTTACGCACAATTATTCCGATACCGGAACATATACGATAAAAGTTGTCGCATTGAGCGGAGGCGCAGCTACAGCTGAAGACACTAAGGAAATAACTATAATTGGCATTACACCATCTCCAACACCATCAGTTGCCGCGGCAAATGTAATTTCATTATTTAGCGATGCTTACACAAATGTCCCGGTTGATACATGGAAAACCGATTGGTCCAGTGCTGCTCTCGAGGAGGTAAACATAAGCGGAAACGCGGCTAAAAAATACAGCAATCTTACTTTTGTTGGTATTGAAACCGTTTCTTCTCAGATTGACGCCACAACAATGACACATTTCCATACTGATGTTTGGTCTTCTGATTTTACAGAATTCCGGATTAAGCTAGTCGATTTCGGTCCAAATGGAATCTACGATGGAGGCGATGACAAAGAGTCTGAAATTGTTATAACAAGCCCGGCAAAAGAAGAATGGGTTAGTATTGATATTCCGTTGACACAGTTTACCGGATTAACAACCCGTGCTCATATTTCACAATTAATATATGTTGCCGCACCGGGCGGAAGTTCTACAGTATATGTTGACAATGTATATTTCTATAAGCAGGCAACCGCTTCAATTACTGCTGCTCCAACTCCAACTCTTCCTGCTGCAAACGTAATTTCTTTATTTAGCAATGCTTACACGAACATCGGAATGGCAACCTGGAGAACAGATTGGTCAAGCGCAACGCTACAGGATGTAGTGATTGAAGGAAACGCAACTAAAAAATACAGCGCGTTAGATTTTGTAGGTATCGAACCTTCTGCACAAATAAATGCAACTGCAATGACGCATTTTCATACTGATGTTTGGTCTGGTGATTTTACAACTTTTAAAATCAAATTAGTTGATTTTGGACCGAATGGCGTTTACCAAGGCGGAGATGACAAGGAACACGAAATTACGATTACTGCTCCGGCTAAAAACACTTGGGTAAGTCTTGACATTCCATTATCTAGTTTCGTAAACTTAACTACAAGGGCTAACATCGCACAATTAATTTATGTTGGCGCTCCAACCGGAAATAATACTGTTTATATCGACAACGTTTATTTTCATAACTAAAAAAAATCAAAATGAAAAAAATCAATAAATTATATATTCTTTTTGCATTCCTGTTCATGTTGGCAGGATGTCAAAATGACGATCATTCATTTGGTGATATAAATGCGCCAAAAGACCTTGAATTGAAATTTGTAATTCAAGGAAAAGACACCGAAAACCCTGATGGTGATGGTTCTGGTATCGTTCAGTTTACCGCAACGGCAACAAATGCAATCAGCTATAGGTACATTTTTAGTGATGGAGATGATAAAAACTCACCTACCGGAACACTTACAAAACGTTTTACAAAAACCGGAACTAATGTTTATTCGGTAACAGTAATTGCCAGCGGAACTGGTGGAGTTACTTCTTCTGTCACAGAAAACATTACCGTTTATAGTGATTTTACAGACGCACAAGCTGTAGAATGGCTTACTGGTGGTTCTTCTAAAAAGTGGTACGTGGCAGCCGATGAAAAAGGGCATTTAGGTGTTGGTCCAAATAATGATGATGCAGGTGTAAACTGGAAACCTGAATATTACTCGGCAAATCCTTTTGAAAAATCAGAAGTAGGTCCATGTCTTTACAACAACGAAATCACATTTATACTGGATGGCGAACAATTGAAATTTGAGCAGAATAATTTCGGAAGCTCGTTCTTCAACGCTAAATATCTTGCTGATGCTGGCGGTACCGGATCTAGCGATTTATGTCTTAATTACAATACTTCCGGTCAGAAAAATGTATTGTTAAGTCCGACCGAATCTATATTAATGACTACCAATCGTGATAAAACAAGAGGAACAACAATGACTTTTGGAGGAAACGGATTTATGGCATATTATATCAAACAAACCACATATGAAATTCTTTCAATCACTGAAAACCGTATGGAAGTTCGTGCGCTAATGGGCGATGATCCTTCGTTAGCATGGTACATGATTTTCACTACAAACAAGCCTGTTCAAGGTGGCGGAACTGGTCCTGGTGAAGATTTTGACAACTTGGTTTGGTCTGACGAATTTGATGTTGATGGTGTTCCGGATCCAACAAAATGGAAATATGATCTTGGCACCGGAACCAACGGCTGGGGCAATCAAGAATTACAATCTTACACAAACACTGCTGCGAATTCAAAAGTTCAGGGCGGAAAACTAATCATCACTGCTAAAAAAGAAGTAATAGGAACTTCGCAATATTCTTCTGCTCGCTTAAAATCAGAAGGCTTATATGATTTTAAATATGGAAAAGTTGAATTCAGCGCTAAACTTCCAACTGGCGGTGGTACGTGGCCGGCTCTTTGGATGCTCGGATCAAATTATCAGACAAATACATGGCCTGCTTGTGGTGAAATTGACATTATGGAGCATAAAGGAAATTTTCCTAATATAATTCACGGAACATTACACTATCCATCAGCAAATCCTGCCTTTAGCGCAAACAACACTGCGACGAAAACTATTACAAACGCATCCACTGAATTTCACAAATATTCGATGATTTGGACAGCAACATCTATCAAAATATATGTAGATGACATGTTGTATCATTCCGTTGCTAACAATTCAACATTGCCATTTAATGCTAACTTCTTCTTGATCATGAACGTGGCAATGGGCGGTACTTTTGGCGGCGCAGTTGCTTCTGATTTCTCGCAATCATCCATGGAAGTTGAATATGTAAGGGTTTACCAATAATATCACACCAAAATAAATATAAAAGAGGCTGGTCCCAATCCAGCCTCTTTTTAATACAAACACAAAACAAATGAAGAATAAATTCCTGTTTACCTCCATTGCAAGTATAACTTTTGCCCTGTTTCTTCCGAATGTTTCGGTAGCGCAAAAAAAGTCCAAAACGACACAAAAAAAGCTTCCGCTTGAACAACGTGTCGATTCACTTATGACATTGATGACTTTAGAAGAAAAAATCGGGCAAATGAATCAATATAACGGTTTTTGGGAAGTAACAGGTCCGGTTCCAAAAGATGGCGTAGCCGCAAAAAAATACGATCATTTGAAAAAAGGCTGGGTCGGCTCGATGCTAAACGTTCTTGGCGTTAAGGATGTAAAAGCCTTACAAAAAATCGCTGTCGAAGAATCTCGTTTGCACATTCCGTTGCTTTTTGGATATGATGTCGTACATGGATATCAGACCATCAGCCCGATTCCATTGGCAGAATCAGCAAGTTGGGATTTGGAAGCTATCAGAAAATCTGCTGAAATTGCCGCTGAAGAAAGCGCTGCGGTTGGCTTGAATTGGACATTTGCACCAATGGTGGACATTACTCGCGATGCCCGTTGGGGACGAGTTATGGAAGGCGCTGGTGAAGATCCGTTTCTTGGAAGCAAAATCGCTTACGCAAGAGTAAAAGGTTTCCAGGGTGAAAGCTATTCTACCAAAACAATTTTAGCCTGTGCAAAACATTTTGCCGGTTATGGTTTTGCAGAATCTGGCCGCGATTACAATACTGTTGATGTTGGAATTTCGACATTGCACAACGTTATTTTACCGCCTTTTAAAGCTGCCGTTGACGCGGGAGTTGGCACTTTTATGAATTCTTTTAATGACCTTAACGGAATCCCGGCTACAGGAAATGCGTTTCTGCAACGTGAAATCCTGAAAGGAAATTGGAATTTCAAAGGTTTTATGGTTTCCGATTGGGGATCAATTGGAGAAATGGTAGCTCACAATCACGCAAAAGACGGAAAACAGGCCGCAGAATTTGCTATTAATGCCGGATCTGACATGGATATGGAATCGTATTTATATGTCGAGCATTTAAGTGCATTGGTAAAAGAAGGCAAAGTCAAAGAAAATCTGATAGACGATGCCGTGCGCAGAATTCTCCGCATCAAATTTGAAATGGGGCTATTTGAAGATCCGTACAAATACTGCGATGAAAAAAGAGAAAAAGCAACTGTTGGCAAAAAAGAATTTCATGACGGAGTTCTCGATGTAGCAAAAAAATCAATCGTTCTTTTAAAAAATGACAATGAACTACTTCCTTTAAAAAAATCAGGTCAGAAAATAGTTTTGATAGGAGCATTAGCAAGCGACAAAAGCAGTTCGCTTGGCGGCTGGCGCGGAAATTCTAAAGACGGAAGCGCAGTTTCTGTTTTAGAAGGAATGCAAAAATATTCCGGAAATACTTTAACGTATGAAAAAGGTGTTCAGGTTGCAATTGGAACTCCCGTTTTCGGACTCGAAACAAAAATTAATACAACCGACAAAACCGGAATTAATGAAGCTGTTGCTGCAGCAAAAAATGCAGACGTAATAGTAATGGTTCTTGGAGAAGTTGGCTTCCAAACCGGTGAAGGCCGCAGCAGGACAAATATCGATTTACCGGGATTGCAGCAGGAATTACTCGAAGCTGTTTATGCTGTAAATCCAAATATTGTACTCGTACTAAATAATGGTCGTCCACTAACAATTCCTTGGGCAGCCAAAAACATTCCGTCGATTGTCGAAGCTTGGCAGTTGGGAACTCAAAGCGGAAATGCAATCGCGCAAGTACTTTACGGAGATTATAATCCAAGCGGAAAATTGCCAATGTCATTCCCGAGAAGTGTCGGACAGCTTCCGATTTATTACAATCACAAAAGCACCGGAAGACCTGAAGATAAAGGACAGGAAGTGTTTTGGTCGCATTTCGGTGATGAAAAAAACACACCTTTATATCCGTTTGGCTATGGATTGAGCTATACTAAATTCGAATATTCCAATTTAAGATTAAGCGCTTCTTCCCTATCGCCAAATCAAAAAATTACAGTATCGTTCGACCTCAAAAACACTGGAAAAGTCGAAGGAAAAGAAGTTACTCAAATGTATATCCAGGATCTTTTCGGAAGCAGCACACGACCTGTTCGCGAATTAAAAGGTTTCGAAATCATATCGCTAAAACCTAATGAAACTAAAAGTGTTAGATTTGAAATCGATCCGAAATTGCTTGAATATTATACCGCAAACAACAAATGGGAAACCGAAGAAGGCGATTTTAAAGTTTTTATAGGCGGAAGTTCGGATGCTACTATGACTGCTGATTTTAAATATGTAAATTAAGAAACAATGAAAAAAATTTTAATCCTGTTACTCATTGGAAATTTAGGTTTCGCACAACAATCAAAGAGAAAACTGCTTTGGTCTGAAGAATTTAACGGAAAAACCTTAAATGAAAAAGTATGGAATATCGAAATAGGCAACGGTTGTCCGAATTGCGGCTGGGGAAACAACGAACGTCAGCTTTACACCAACGAAAATCACAAACTGGTTGATGGAAAATTGGTTATTACGGCGATAAAAGACGGCTCAAAATATACTTCGACACGTATCACTACAAAAGCAAAAAAAGAGTTTAAATATGGTCGTATTGAGGCTCGTGCAAAAGTCGCGGTTGGAAAAGGAATCTGGCCTGCGTTCTGGATGCTCGGCTCAAATATCGATAAAGTTGGTTGGCCAAAAAGCGGCGAAATTGATATTTTAGAATACATCGGGCGCGATCCGGATATGGTTTACACGACGCTTCATACACAAGACAGCCACGGAAATACAATCAATACAAAGAGAACAAAAATTGAAGAAATTGAAGAAGGCTTTCACGTTTTTGCCGTAGATTGGAATAAGGATAAAATGGATTTTTTCGTTGATGAAAAATTGGTTTATACATTTCAGCCTGAGAATAAAACGGAAGATATTTGGCCATTCAACCAGCCTTTTTATATCCTGATTAACATGGCAGTTGGCGGAAATTTTGGCGGTCCGGAAGTTGATGACACCATTTTTCCACAAGAATTTATAATCGATTACGTTCGCGTTTACGAGTAGAGTTAGTTAATTTCATTTTTAAAGTTGGATTGGCACAAAGCTTTTGTTTTGTGCCAATTTTTTAATGTGGAAGTCTGTCTTTTAAAACGCCGTAAAGGAAAGTTCCTATCAAGGCTCCTAGTAAAATCAATACAACCGGAAAAAATCCAGCGCCAATTAAAATGAAAATAGGTCCCGGACAAGATCCTACCAATGCCCAGCCTAATCCAAAAAACAGGCCTCCAACCCAATAGCGGAAAGATCCTTTTTCCTTGTCCGGAATTACAATCGGATCGCCTTTAATATCGTTTATCTTTGACCTTTTTATAATCTGGATTCCAATGATTCCGGTAATTATCGCAACTGTAATTATTCCGAACATATGAAAGGATTCAAAGCGAAACATTTCATAAATCCTGTACCACGAAACAGCTTCCGATTTTGTCAGTACGATTCCGAAGAGAAATCCAACCAGTAAATATTTTATAATTTTCATAGTTTAAAAGATATAAGGAAAGAGTAAATAAACCATAATCAGGCCGCCGACGAAAAATCCAATAACCGCTTTCAACGATGGAATCTGGAAATTGCTTAATCCCTGAATTGCGTGTCCTGATGTACAACCTCCTGCATAACGGGATCCAAATCCGATTAAAACGCCGCCAATTATAAGAATCATTATTGTTTTAGGAGATTCGAATGCCTGATTGCCAAACATGCTTTCCGGCGCAATTTTACCGTTTGGCGCTTCAAACCCTAACGTTGCGAGATTTTCTATGGTTTTTGGATTGATATCAACATTTGATGGATCACTCATGTAATGAACGGCTATAAATCCGCCAATCATCGCGCCGAGAACCACTAAAAGATTCCAACGCTGCGCTTTCCAGTCGAAATCAAAAAAGTTCACGAAATTTCCGGCTCCGGCAATCGTGCATAACGACCGTAAATTTGACGACATTCCGAATGTTTTCCCGAAATAAATCAGGACCAGCATTACAACGCCTATTAAAAACCCTGAAATATACCAGCTCCAGGTTTGATTTAAAAATTCCATAGTGATATGTTTTTGACAAAAATAGTAAATCTGAAACCGCTTTAATGAACAATCACGATTTTTATAAGCATAAAGTAAAATAATCGCTAATTTTGGACTCGACAAAAACATACTTCATGAAAACATTTGCAATTGAAATAAAGTGGGGAATCCGGTATATCTTTTTCTATCTTGGATGGGTTTTCCTTGAAAAATACACTGGCGTTTATGACGAAAATATCGGTAATTATTTTCTCTATTCCCTGTTGTTCTATGTTTTTGCATTCCTGATTTACATCTTGGCAATTAAAGAAAAAAAGGAACATTTTTTCGCTAATAAAATGGAATGGAAACAAGGCTGTATTTCGGGAATTTTCCTGACGATTGTCATTTCGCTGTTAATGCCTTTGGCTCAAATTGCCATTCATAAAGGAATTGCTCCCGAATTTTTCCCGAATATGATCGCCAAATCACTACAATCAAAGAACGCAGATCCCGAAGCCATAAAATCTTATTTCAATTTGATGAGTTATATGTGGCAAAGCATTTTTACGACATTATCGGTCGGATTTGTATATTCTGCTATAGTGGCTCGTTTTTTGAGAACAAAAATTTCAAACCAATAGCTATGAAATTACGATTTATTACAACAATTATCATTTGCGGAATCCTTACCGTTTCGTGTGTCAGCACAAAATCTACGATTAAGAATATTGACAATAATGCTCCGGATCTGGTTTTAAATCCGGATAATACTTTTGTAATCACTGAATATAGTACCGATAAAAAATATGGCTATAATAAAGATTATCCTGTAAATGTATTTTACAAAAACACAAAGAACGATACCATAAACCAATGGCGCTTCTTGAAAGCACTTGCGGGTCCAAAAGGCGAAATACTGACATATAAAAAACTCGAAAGCTGCTGTCCTTTTCCTACAAAGAGAAATGAAATGGGCGTTGGGTTACTGGATGTTTACGAAATAACATGGCCGGGCCAGGCAAAACCATTGCGCCTGTATCTGAATATTTATGAAAAAGGTTATGTAAAAGTTCCGCTTGGGTTGACTTTGAAGAAAAAAGGCTAATACAAATCCGGAGTTTAGCCCCGATGGCAGCGGAAATCCTTTTTATTTTTCTTTAAAATAAAAAGATTGCAGCGAACAGCGGGAACAGCTCCTTAAAAAAAACATAAATCGGAAATAATTATAGGTATTTACTGATTACCTTTGCGCAATCAAAATCAAAACAATGAATTTACAGGATATCCCCAAAATCAAACACTTAGACAGTGGCAATTTCTTTCTTTTAGCCGGACCATGCGCCATTGAAGGTGAAGAAATGGCATTACGAATTGCTGAAAAAGTAGTTGGGATCACAGACAAATTACAAATTCCGTATGTTTTTAAAGGATCTTTCAAAAAAGCCAATCGTTCCAGAATTGATAGTTTTTGTGGAATTGGCGATGAAAAAGCGCTTAAAATCCTAAGAAAAGTTTCAGAAACTTTTGATGTTCCGACAGTAACCGATATTCATACGAACGAAGATGCGGCGATGGCTGCGGAATATGTTGACATCCTTCAGATTCCGGCATTTCTTGTTCGCCAAACCGACTTGGTCGTTGCGGCTGCAAATACAGGAAAAACCGTAAACTTGAAAAAAGGACAATTCATGAGTCCGGAAAGCATGAAGCACGCAGTTCAGAAAGTTCTAGATTGCAACAATACGAAAGTTATGGCTACTGATCGCGGAACCATGTTTGGTTATCAGGACATGATTGTTGATTATCGTGGCATTCCGACGATGCAGCAATTTGCAACTACGGTTTTAGACGTAACGCATTCGTTGCAACAACCAAATCAAACAGCAGGAGTTACAGGCGGTCGTCCGGATATGATTGAAACCGTAGCAAAAGCCGGAATTGCGGTTGGTGTTGACGGGATATTTATTGAGACGCATTTTGATCCAGCAAACGCTAAAAGCGACGGAGCAAATATGCTTCACCTGGATTATTTCGAAGACTTGATGACTAAGTTGGTCGCTATCAGAAAAACCGTAAATTCTTTCTAATTACCTATTACAATACCTTCAGCTTGAAACATTTATTCTTAGCTGTACTCACTTTTTGTGTTTTTTCACAGTACACTTTCGGGCAGGAAACTGTCGAAAACCCGGAAAAATACACCGCGCATAATAAAGGGAAATTTTTTATTTCATGGGGTGGAAACCGTGAAAGCTATTCGAAATCTGACATCCGGTTTTGGGGAAAAGATTACGATTTTACGCTCTCGGACGTAACCGCTCACGACAAACCGAAAGGCTATCATTTGGATTATATTAATCCATCTCGAATCACCATTCCGCAGACAAATTTTCGTATTGGTTATTTTATTTCCGATCATTACAGCGTTGCTATTGGTGTTGACCATATGAAATATGTTATGTATCAGGATCGCTCGGTTGACATGAACGGAAGTTATCCAAATCAAGGTTCATATGGCGAAACACTCCAAAACGGACAGGTTTTATTGACCGGTGAATTCCTTACTTTCGAACATACGGACGGATTAAACTATGTCAACACGGAATTTTCGCGCCACGATGATATTTCAACACTTTTCAATCTTCCAAACATCGATAAATTCCAGGTAAACCTTACCGAAGGAATTGGCGGCGGAGTATTATTTCCAAAGACCAATACCAAATTACTGGGTAAAGACCGCCATGATGAATTTCACGTTTCCGGTTACGGCGTTTCCTTTAAAGCAGGATTGAATCTTACTTTTTTCAAGCACTTTTATTTACAGGGCGAATTAAAAGGTGGCTACATCAATATGCAGGATATTATGACCACAAAAAGTTCTGATGACCACGCATCGCAAAGTTTCTATTTCTTTCAGAGAATTATTGCTTTAGGCGGAGTTTTCAGAATATAAATTGCTTAGTTGATCGACCGAACAGTGATTTGGTTGTCATTTTCCATTTTCCAGAAATCTCCGGTAACATTTAGCTTCTCGCCTATTTTAACGGTTTTAAACTGCTCGTGATTGGTTAAATTGGAATGGCTGATCGTTACAAAATAGATCTCTTTGTCAGCAGTTTCGACTTTAGCTGCGTAGCCATCTTTTCCGGGATTTATTTCCAAAACTGTTCCTTCAACCGATTTTATAGCTGCTTTTTCAGTTTCTGGTTCGATGGAATCGTTAGCCGCTTCAACTTTTGAAGGCTCCGGAATTGCTACCGGTTTATTCTGGCAACTGCCAAAAGTGATCACAATAGCAAGCAATACTATATTTTTAGTCAGGTTTTTCATAATTTCTTTTTATACAAAGTTAGCGCAATTATCAGGTTTCAGAGAAAAATTTGATTTATTCCTGAAATTAATTTGGTGGATACTTTTTAAATACTTTACTTTGCAATTCAAAGCACTTTAAATATGGAAGAAAAGGATTATTTGAAAGACATTAGTGAAATTAAGAATTTGATGAACCGATCGTCACAATTTATTTCCCTAAGCGGTTTATCCGGAATCTTGGCTGGTGTTTATGCGCTGATTGGCGCCTTTATAGCTAAAATGCTGTTGGCAAATCACGAGAGCTATTATATTATCCTTGAAAGCCACACATTTAAAATGATGCTGCTTACCGCATTTTCAGTTTTGGCAATGTCGGTTGCTACAGCCGCAATCATGACGTATTTTAAAGCACAAAAACAGGGCGAAAATATCTGGAATAAAACTTCAAAACGCTTAATGATCAATTTTTTGATTCCATTAGTTACCGGCGGTATTTTTGCTTTATTACTTTTGCGAAATGAAATCTATGGCCTGATTGCTCCTGTCACTTTAATTTTTTACGGATTAGCTTGCGTAAATGCCAGCCAGAATACTTTTCGCGATGTTCGTTACCTCGGAATTACAGTTATTATTTTAGGCTTGATTTCTACTGAATTTTCCGGATATGCGTTAGAATTCTGGGCGTTGGGATTTGGATTTTGCCATATTATTTATGGAGCAATAATGCATTTTAAATACGACAGAAAATAATCAGTTGAAAAACATCATACAAAATATAAATAAGGCTTTTGATCATAGGATTCGACTTGGAATAATGTCAATCCTTATGGTCAATGATTCGGCAGATTTTAATACGCTGAAAGAACTTCTTGGCGTAACTGACGGAAATCTTGCAAGTCATGCAAAAGCGCTTGAATCCGAAAATTACATTATGATCCAAAAACAATTTATTGGAAAAAAACCGAATACGAGCTACAGCGCAACGAAAGAAGGCCGAAAAGCATTTACTGATCACATTGACGCGCTGGAAAAATTAATTCAAAAACGCTAACTATTTTTTTACACATTAACTTTGAAAAACAAAGTACTTTATATTAATTAAAACAAAAAAACTATGTCCTACATCCGTAACACCGCCGGAAAATTTTCTACAGAATTAGCAATTGGCTCATTTGCAATCGGAACAGTTTTTTTCATTTTAGCCTGGATTTTCCCCAGAATCGATGACATCCTATTATATGGACTCGTTTACATTCTACTGGCACTTTTGCTTAATGGTTTAATGTTACTCCATCTCGCCTATTTTTTTATCACTTCGCCACGGGAAAGAGAATATTTAGCGATTAAAATGCTGATTCTTCTTAGCAATATTCCAATCGCGATTCTATATATCTACGTTTTATTTGAATCAGTGAACTCTGAATTTTAGTACAATTAGCAAATTTAAATAACAAATTAATCAAAAACTCTTTTTTTATGGAAACACCACAAGATTATCAGGAAACATCCTTTTTTCAATCGAATACGGCTAAAATGATTATGGTCGGATTGCTCACGCTCGTATTATTCATTCCGCTGTCACTGGTCACAGATTTAATTCAGGAACGTGCATTACGCCAAAAAGAAGTCATTCGGGAAACCAATGATAAATGGGGTGACAGCATTTATTTTTACGGCCCGATTTTAAAAGTTCCTTATAAAACGTACTCAGAAACGGTTTCCGAAAATGAAAAAACCAAAGAAATCATCCGGCAGAAAGTGGTACAAACAGAATATGCATACTTTTTCCCGAATGACCTGAAAAACAATTCGAATGTCACTACAACGCTCTTAAAAAGAAGCAACTACGAATCGGTTGTTTTTACTTCACAAATGAAATTTGCCGGAAATTTTTCACAACCGGATTTTTCTAAAAAGAATGTATCTCCCGAAAACATTGACTGGAGCAAGGCAACAATTGTAATTCGGACGACAAATCTGAAAAGTATAAAAGACGCGGTTAAAGTAAATTTAAATGGGAAATCCTATACATTTGAGCCAATTTACAATAACGATAAGGAGTTGGATATTGAAGCACTCGAAACCAATTATATAGATTCGACGGCGTTTAATTCGAAACTTACAAACTTCAATTTTGATATTACGTATAACGGAAGCCAGGGTATCCGCATGGTTCCAATTGGAAAAACAACTGAAATCAGCATGACTTCAAACTGGGGTTCTCCAAAATTTGACGGGAACTTTCTTCCAGACGATAAAACCAAATTAATTACAAATGATAGTTTTAAGGCAAACTGGAAAATCCTGCATATCAATCGTGCATTTTCACAGGAATCTTTCGGGAAATTACCGAATTTACAGCAATATGCTTTCGGAGTTGATTTTATCATTCCGGTTGATGAATACCAGCAAAACGAGCGCGCTTCAAAATATGGATTTCTGGTTATCGGATTAACTTTCCTGATCTTTTTCCTGATACAATCCATAAGCAAAATCAGGATCCACATCTTTCAATATACTATGATCGGGATTGCTCTGGTTATGTTTTACACATTACTGATTTCAATTACTGAACACAGTAGTTTTATGAAAGCCTACCTGATTGCCGGAACTTCAGTAGTGGTTTTGATTACCCTTTATTCGATTTCGATATTGAAAAACCGAAAGTTCCCAATGTTTATTGGCGCTTCACTAACAGCTTTATACGCTTTCATTTATACAATTATCCAATTGGAAAATTATGCACTGCTTGTTGGAAGTATCGGATTGTTTGCGATTTTGGCTGCGGTAATGTACTTCTCCCGAAAAATCGATTGGGGAAAAAACCTTTAATTCTTAGATAAAACTAAAATGCCCGAAAGAGATTTCGGGCATTTTTTATTTAATCAATTCCGTACTTATCAAACAAATACATCAAAGCACACATTGTTGCTGCACCAAGTTCAAGTTCGCGTTTGTTTACGGCATCAAAAGTATCGTTTGCGGCGTGATGGTAATCGAAATAACGTTGCGAATCCGGACTTAATCCTGCTTTAACGATTTTCTCAGATTTCAATGGACCGATGTCAACGCCCGAACCTCCTTTTACAAAATGATGTATCAGATACGGTTCAAATAATGGTTTCCAGCTTAGGATTTTATTAAAATTCTCATCATCGGAAGTTATCGAAAAACCTCTTGGCGAAAAACCGCCTGAATCGCTTTCTAATGCAAAAATGTGATTTTCTTTATTTTTATTGGATAATTCTTCATACTTATCGCCGCCGCGAACGCCGTTTTCCTCATTCATAAACAATACAACACGCATTGTGTTTTTTGGTTTGTAACCGATTGTCTTAAGGATTTTGAGCACTTCCATACTTTGGACACATCCTGCACCATCATCGTGCGAGCCGTCGCCAAGATCCCATGAATCAAGATGTCCGCCTACAACCATAATTCTTTCCGGATGTTCTGAACCTGTAATTTCACCAACGACATTGTACGACAACACATCATCAAATGTTGCGCAAGATTGCTTGAAATAAAATGTAAGATTCGGATTTGACTTTAATTCCTTTGATAATAATTCGGCGCCGTTCGTACTGATTGCTGCCGCCGGAATCCTTTCATCAATTGGCGTATCTTTATAATTCGTCATTCCGGTATGTGGTAAATCATCCATCCGTAAATTCATTGAACGTACGATTACGCCAAGTGCGCCTAATTTTCCGGCTTCACGTGCACCAGAAGATCGTTGGTCAACGCAACTTCCGTATGCCTTGAATGTTTGTATAAATTCCGGGTTCATCGGACGGTTAAAGAACACGATTTTACCTTTGACTTTGTCGCCTAAAGTTGCAAGTTCATCAAGACTTTTAACTTCTATTATTTGCGCTTCAATTCCTTTTTTAGGCGTTGCCACAGAAGATCCGAGCGCACAGATTGGAACATTTATCTTCTTAGATTTTGATTTGAAATAGGCAGTTTCTTTTTCGCCTCGCACCCATTTTGGCACCATTACTTCCTGCAGATATACTTTGTCCAGACCAAGAGTTTCCATTTGGGATTTGGTGTATTGAACCGCTTTTTCAGCACCCGCAGAACCGGATAATCTATGGCCAATTGAATTTGAAAGGTGATCCAGCCAGAAATAGCATTTCGAGTTGGTAAGTGCTTGCGAATAAATGGCTTTTAATTGTTGCTCATCTGTATTTTGGGAAAAAACAAAACACGAATTCAATAGCAGTAGCCAGGCAATTTTTTTCATAGCGATATATTAGTCCGGTAAATTTAGGATTATTCCATAAAAAGAAAAAGGGTTTGCATAAATTATACAAACCCTCTTTCAAATATAAACCTTAAGTCTTAATGTGCCGCTTCCGCTTCAATAGCATCGACATCAATATTTTGTTTTTTGAGGATTCCTTTTACCGCAAATCCGTAGAATGCTAAATAAGCAAAACAGATAACCGGAATAAAATAAGATTCATGAATTCCGATAATATCTGAAATTTTACCTTGTAACGGCGGAATAATTCCACCACCTAAAATCATCATTACCAAGAATGCAGATCCTTGTGAAGTATATTTCCCTAAACCTGTAATCGCCAATGCAAAGATCGCAGGCCACATGATACTACAGAATAATCCACCGCTCATGAATGCGAAAATAGCAACATCACCGGTTGTAAATAATCCGATTAACATCGCAATCATTCCCATTAATCCGAAAATCATTAATGTTCTTGCAGGTTTGTCCTGTCCTAAGAAAAATCCAATAATCTGAAAAGCAACTACACCCGCATACGCATATAATGGTGTGATATCCTGACCTGAAATGTGGTTTACGAAAAGTACAACCCCGAATGCAACATAAGGAACTACAATCAACAGTATTTTACGAACACTGTTAGATGGGTTGAAAACCGAGATTGCTCCGGCCCAACGTCCGATCATTAAACTTCCCCAGTACATTGAGATATATGGCGCTAATGCCGAACCGGTGATATTTCCAAACAAATCAGTTTGAAGTAATTCGCCTAAATTACTCTGAATGGTAACTTCAACACCAACATAAGTAAAAATCCCTAACATTCCCAAAACCAATTGCGGATAACGCATTGCTCCCCAACCTTCCGGTTTCTTTTGTGCTGCTACATTGGCGAACAATAATCCGAATACGATAACTGCCAATGATCCGATAGTAAGGTAAAGCCCGAGGTAATCTTTTTCTTTATTTTCGATGAATCTCGTAATGAATTCCGGATCTTCATAGCGCGAGAAGATATAAGCAAAAATCACAACCAAAGCAATTGTTATGGTTACCAATGTCTTAATTGCTTTACTTGCAGGCTCGAAAGTCGCGTCGCTTTTTCCGGCAGGTAGTTTTTTAGAGAAGTAGAAAAGTCCGGCAGCGAGCAGAAATAATCCACCAACGAACATATAAAGGATTTCCATTTTATCCAATGAATCGGCTTTTTTAGCAAACTCTTCAAGATTAGCACCTGCGATAACTCCGAAAAGCGCGATAGAAACCACGATCGGACCTATTGTTGTTCCAAATGAGTTAATTCCACCAGCAAGATTCAATCGGTTAGACGCAGTATTTGCAGGCCCTAAGGATGCTGCGAACGGTTGTGCAGATGTTTGCTGTAGCGAAAATCCTAATGCTACAACAAATAATGCAGCCAGAATTAAGGCATAACTTCCCTGCGTTACGGCAAAAATCATGAATGCCGCACCAAACGTACTCACTAATAATCCGTTGATGATCCCTTTTTTGAATCCCCATGAATTCAGGATGTCTTTTTTGGCCATACTGCTAAGGATGAACAGCAATAAAGCACCGATGTAATAAGCACCATAAAATGCAAAATCAATCAATTGGCTCTGAAATTGGTCAAGCCCGAATTTAATCTTGCAAAAAGGAATGAAAACACCGTTCGATGCTCCAATAAATCCCCAAAAGAAAAATACCGTAATCAGCGTGTAAAGGGCTGAATTGTTGGCTTTTGTTTGTTCTGAATTCATAAAGGTTTTTGGTTAATGGTTATTAGTTTTGATGTGTATTAATCTCAATTTTCTACATCATTAAAAATGAATCTTATGAAAAAATCGACAAAATTTTTATAAATATACATTTATAAGCCATTCGCAACCTATAACAAGAATTGAAGTTATTAACGAAATCGATTTCTTTAAGCAAAAAAAATGATTTTACAGGAAAATTTACATCGTTTGCGTTTCAATGCTACAAGACGTTTTAGATTGTAAAACTAATGCACATCAAAACATCAATCTACACTTAAAAGCATATTTACATATTTTCAGAACGAAACTATTCAAAAAAAAATCCCGGATTAATCCAGGATGCTTTCTAATTTATAGCCGTTCGCATAATCTTCGAGATATTGGAACCTCTCGGTAAGTTTTCCGTTCTCGGTAATTTTTGCACGCTTGAGGATTCCGTCTTTATCGCCATTAAAAAATGCCGGAACTACGTGTTCCATAAACATTTCTCCAAAGCCTTCGCTGGCATCTTTAGGCAATTCGCAAGGAAGATTGTCAATTGACATCACTACGATTGCAGCCGGATGGAAAACATCGACTTCCTTATTTTCTGAAGGTAAATATCCGAACAATGGATCTGCAATTGTGGAAGCTTTTATTGTACAGGCTATTGGTCCGTCGACATCACATGAAATATCGGCAACGACCTTAATTTTATTATCTGACGCCATTAGCATTTCGCGCGATAGAATTACCGGCGCGTCATTTCCATAAAAATGCCCTGCCATATAAATATCGGCAACTTTTGTAAATCGCCCGAAATCAGAAGTATATTGTGTTGGGTTTTTATAAAAATCTTTTTTATCGGATGGCTTTCCGTCTTTACGTTTGTTGTAATCAAGAACGTCTAGTTGTGTATAAACTGGCTCGGTATAGACTTTGGTAAGGAAATTTTCGACTGAAACCTGCTTGATTTTCATCCCGTCAAGAATTTCTTTTACACCGTTGCCAACTTTTCCGTGACCCGTTAAAACAATTTTTATAGAAGGAAGGATTTGCTTTTTTAATTTTTCGATTAACGCATCTTTGCCTGAAAGGGTTTCCGCTTTTGGAATATTGAAAAGCTCGAATTTTATTCCGAATGCCCTGATTCCGTTGTAAGCGCCAACAATTCCGGCATACCGGCCAAATCCGATTAATCGCTTGAAATTATCATCGACGATTGTTTCGTGATCATATAAATCAATCTTTTTATCCAGGATTGCTTTTAGCAGCTTCTGATTGTGGAGTTGTTTTTTGATGGTGTGCGAAAAAAAGAAATATTTTTTGTTTGGGATAAGATGCTCAACCGGAACCTCTTTTACTCCAAAAAGCACATCACAATCAGAAACGTCGTTTGTAACTTCGATTCCAACTGCTCTATACTGCTCGTCCGTAAAGATCCTGATATCAGAGCTTTCAACTTTTATTTCAGCTTCCGGGTGTTCTTTTTTCAGGCGCTGAAGTTCTTCCGGCGTGAAAACTACACGGCGATCTGGAGGCGATTTTCTTTCTTTTATAATTCCGAATTTCATAGTAAAATTATCAAAAACAAAAAATTAATCTTGTATTTTTATTAAAAACATAATATATAACTACATTATTAAAACTTTTCTTATAAATGTGACAGAATCACGTATTATAATGTAATTTTGTTACAAATATAACATTACATTGGAGGTTATCCAAATTCTTTTTTTAAAAAATAGAAACACCAACTTTTTGATTTTTAAAACTTTAAAAATTGTAACAGTTTTTTAACTCCATTGTCTTTTAAAATGTAGCTTTTTTCCGTTACTGATTCTTTATATTTGTTATTCTAATCTGAAGATATTTCCTTTGCGCACCTCTATATATTTACTCCTGATCCTTTTTATTGTTTCCTGTAAAAACGGAAATACTGATGACAAAAAAGCGATAAATGACAGCATCGCATCTAATCCATTCGCGGTTCGAATGCCAAAACTAACATCTGAATATAAACGTAAAAAGGAAGAAATTGTTGCTGCTTTCTATGACAAATATTGGAGCAGGAACAGAGTAAATGGCAGTTTCCTTGTTGCCAAAAACGGAGAAATTATCTATGAAAATTATCAGGGTTATTCCAGAATTGAAAATAAAACGGAGATCACGGCTTCAACGCCAATTCATATTGCATCTGTAAGCAAAGTTTTGACAGCTGCTGTTGTGGCACGATTGATTGATTCCGGGAAACTGGAACTAGACCAGAATATCAATACAATCTTATCGCCATTTCCGTATGAAGGAATTACGATTGCGATGTTGCTAAATCACCGGAGCGGTTTGCCAAATTATGCCTATTTTACGGATGATCGAAAAATATGGGACCACTCAAAAGTGCTTTCAAATCAAGATGTATTGGATTTGATGAACGAGCATCGTTTTCCGATGTATTTCCCGGCTAACAAACGTTTCGCCTATTGCAATACCAATTATGCGATGCTGGCATTAGTCATTGAAAAAATTACCGGAATGAACTATCGAGAGGCAATGAAAAAATTGTTGTTCGAGCCTCTTAAAATGAATGATACTTTTGTATTAGATGTTGAAAAAGACAAGGAAAATGTGAGCCAAACCTATAAAGGAAATAATTTGCGACTGGCGTTTGACCATCTTGACGGAACGTATGGCGACAAGAATATTTACTCTACGCCGCGAGATTTGCTGAAGTTTGACATTGCTACCTATTCGCCTGATTTCCTTAGCCCGAAACTTAACAAAGCGCTTTACAAAGGCTACAGCTACGAAAATAAAGGCACGCGGAATTATGGTTTGGGAATCCGGATGTTCGAGTGGGAAACCGGTCAAAAAATGTACTATCATAACGGCTGGTGGCACGGAAACACATCGTCCTATGTAAAATTAAAGCAAGACACCGTGGTAATTTTCGCACTTTCAAATAAATTTACCAAAGCTACTTATCAATCCTGGAAACTCGCTCCTTCTTTTGGGGATTATCCTTTTAAGCTGGACAAAGAAGACCAGGGGCTTTAAATAGAATTAATAAGGAATAGTTAATCGTTAATAATTTTTGGTTGTTTATCAAACTTCATTATTCATTATTCATTATTCATTATTCATTATTCATTATTCATTATTCATTATTCATTATTCATTATTCATTATTCATTATTCATTATTCATTATTCATTAAATATTAATTAACTTTGCGGCTTGGTTTTTGTTTAATGCACGAACCAACTTGGGGTCGACTGGTTTTGACAGCAAGTCGAATTGAGAAATAAGCACGTCGGGAACTGGAGTAATTCCCGTAAATAAAAGGCTTCAAACATTTTACACGGCGAAGGAAACTACGCTCTTGCTGCATAATCTGAATTATAGTAAGATTAGCCTCGTCCTACAAGGTAGGAAAGCAGGATTCTCCCCGAAAGCTTTGGTTTACGGCGGTCGATAAAGGAGAATCGTAAATATAAACCTAGGAATCGCTGGCTTCGAAGTGGTTCTGAACATTAAGAAGATAAGTGTTGGACCGACTGTTCCTGGTCTCCCCCAACAACGAAAATCTAATCAGGAAATAAACGCGTAGAAAGTTTTTTAGTTGCTTGTTTGGACGGGAGTTCGATTCTCCCCGACTCCACATTATTACTTTAGTAAATGAATTGCCCGTAAATTAAGTTTACGGGCAATTTTATTTTAAAATCTCGCTGTCGGCAAAGCCTTAACATTGCAATTTAGACATATTCAAGGAGAGCTATAATTCGAAAAAGATTCTTTGTTATCACAATCCCCGCGTTAACCAACCTCTTCTATTTGCCGTTGCAATTGCGTAGGGCGTAATCCAGAATAGTCCAAAAGTATATAATAAACTGTATGAATATGCCCAAAATGATTCGGAGGCATTATATCGTCTGGCGTAAAACAAAACCGGAAAGCTTGATATTATCAATATGCTAAAGATTGTGGAGCTAAAAAATAAAATCGGATGCATTACTATAAAAAAGATCATGAAAAACAGAAAAGGAAATGACATAATGATCTTAAATGATTGATTTAAGAACAATAATCTTGCGCCAAATTTCGATTCGTTTCGGAAATTCGTAAATACATATTTCGCCATCATGATATTCTCGCGTACATTACTTCTGTCCCAACGGATAAACATTTTATATAAACCAGAATAATTTTCCGGTACGTTTGTAAGTACGTATGCATTTTTCTGAAACAAAACCTGAAATCCTTGTTTTAAAATCATATTGGTCATGGCTCTGTCTTCGCCGATATCAGACGGCTGTCCCATGAAAGTCTGATTTATCCATTCCGGTAGACACTCAAAAACCGCCGAACTTCTGTAAGCCGCTAAAGCTCCTGGCGTACAAAGAACCGATCCGAGCATACTTTCAGCTGAACGTACAAATTCGAAACTCATTACAAAACTTACATTCAGCATTTTTGGCAACAACGCTTTTTGGTTATTTAAAACCTGTACGTTTCCGGCAACTGCACCACATTTTTCATTAACTGCGAAAGGACTAACAAGATTTCTCAGCGTATCGGCTTTTACAATTGAATCGCTATCAATTGTTACAAAAATATCACCCGTTCCAAGATTAAATCCACGATACAAAGCATGGCGTTTCCCCATATTTTTTGGCTGCTGATATATCGATAAACGATCTCCGAGCAGTTTTTTTGCGTCCTGCATCCAATACCAGGTATCATCTTTACTTCCATCGTCTATCGCAAGTAATTGCATTTTCTCTTTTGGATAATCACTGTTGGCAATACTTAACAGTGTTTCATAAACTAAATTTCCTTCATTGTAGGCCGGAACAATTATGGTGCACGTTGGCAACAATTCATCCGAAACCGATTCAATCGGCTTGTATTTAAAATATAAGAACAGGTTATAAATGAAAAAAGCAACTTTGAATAAAAGCAGTAATCCGGCGATAATGAGAAATGTAAACCCGAAAGTAGATTTCATTCTGTCAGCATTAAACTGTGAGAAATCAGGCTGCAACGCATATACTACAATTCCGGATGTAATCATTAATAAAAATGTCCCGGTTAGGACAAAAAAACTCAACGGGTTTACTTTGCCGGCTTTTTGAATTGTATTGCTAATGACTTCTTTAATCCTCCAAAGTCCCGCAGATAAGGCAATTTCAAACGACAGGCTGTTTATCTGATGAATGTAATTCGTTAAAAGATTTTCATCTTGCGCTGTTTCGTTTTGTGAAGCATATAACTGCTTTGTGTTCATTGTACTGGTTTCCATCGGCTTGTTTTTGTTTTATCTTAATGGCTTTAAATTCCTTTCGGAATAGTTTTTTGAGATGAAACACTTTTAAGCAACGGCTATGCCAGTATAGTAGTAAACTGTTTTACAGTGATTTATAAAATGTAGGAATTTTCAATGTGCGTAATTATTACACAACTTTATGGGGATTACACAGAAATAAGGAAATAAAAAAGAGCAAAGATTATCCGATATCCCAACACTCTTTGCCCTTTATTATTTGTTTCTCTTTTATTTACAATCGATAACCGAGAATTTATATTTTACTTTATCAAAATCTATCGGAACATCTTTAACCAGATATGAAACTCCCATAGTGGTTTGTATCTGTCCATTACCTAATATAAGTCTGTTTTCTTTTTCAAAAGTGCAAGCGGATTTTTATAGGTTGTACCCCCGACTTTTTCAACAAAACTATAGTCGGCAAAAAGCGTATCGCCACTAAACTCACCTTCAATTTTTCCGTTTTTAGAAGGCTTTTCGAAGATTCTCATTTCAAGGTTTCCTGATACTTTACCACTTTTTAAAGTAGTTACAGTTAGGTCAAGCGTATCTTTTTCGTAAACCGCCAGATAGCATTCAGTGCTTATTACTGCATCCGTTTCAACCAATTTTTCTGTTTCTTCGGCTTTGTTCTTACAGCTTCCTAAAATTATAAATGACAATACGATCGTGCAAAATGATAGTTTTTTCATGATTATAGTTTTAATTATGCGACAAGATAGTCTTTTGAGAGAAAATTTCAAAATCTGATACTACTTTAAACTTAAATATTATTGTATTTTCAGTTGAATATTCATCTAATTATAGATTGATTTTATCCCATAAATTCCAATTAAATTTTATATTTTTACATCTATAGACCTTATAAAACATGGCTTCAGGATTTTTTGCAATTTTGGATGATATTACCGCATTAATGGACGATATCGCAGTTACAAGTAAAATAGCAACCCGTAAAACAGCAGGAATTCTTGGCGATGACCTGGCTGTGAATGCTGAAAAAGCCACCGGATTTCTCTCTTCTCGGGAACTTCCTGTGTTATGGGGAATTACGAAAGGTTCCCTGATCAACAAAATAATCATTGTCCCAATTGCGCTGTTACTCAATGTATTTTTCCCGGCTGCCATAAAAGTAATCCTTGTGCTCGGAGGTTTTTATCTCGCTTATGAAGGCGTCGAAAAAATAGTCGAATACTTTTTTCACAAACCTGTTAAAGGTGTCGAAGTTATTGAAAATGCTGAAGAAAACAATGATGCGCTCGAAAAAACAAAAATCAAATCAGCAATCACAACCGACTTTATTCTTTCTGTTGAAATCGTAATCATCGCGTTGGGCACGGTTCTCGAAAGCAGTTTGCTCATACAAATTATGACTGTCTCGGTTGTCGCACTTATTGCAACCATTGGCGTTTATGGGATTGTGGCGTTAATTGTCAGAATGGACGATGCCGGTTACAAGCTTATCAAATATTCCAACAATAAAGGTTTTCTATTTGCAATTGGTAATATTTTGGTAAAATCACTTCCGATTATTATCCGCATTTTAGCCGTTGTCGGAACAATTGCATTGATCTTGGTTTCCGGTGGTATTTTCGTACATAATATCGATTATTTTCATCATTTATTTCCCGAAGTCCCAAGCATCATAAAAGAATTTGGGTTTGGACTTGTAGCAGGATTGATCGTAGTTTTATTAGTAACAGGAGCGAAAAAGATAATTTCATTATTTCGCAAAAAATAATTTCTTACCCATAACATTAACAAACTAACTTGCCTGCTTATTTAATTAATGTGTAATCTACACTGATTTTGAGCGCTACATTTACCCCTAAATTAATGAAATTTACCCTCCGACTTGTACTGTTTTTGCTGGTTTCGGCTTGCGGAAAAGACAGTAAAGTTAATAATGCTTCCTACAAAAAGTACAATGATCTGCTGGTACAGACTGAAAAAACCATTTATGCAGATACGGCTCGTACCCATTTCCTATTAAAACAATCTACTGATCTGAAATCTGAAAATGCAGTAGCCGGATTATTGGTAAAATGCCAGATTCTTTCATTTAAAGGAGATAATGTAAAGTGTGATTCATTAGCAAAAATCGCAATGAAAATTGCAAAAGAAACCAATGATAATGTTGGTCAGTATTTTGCAAATTCTTTTTTATCGGATAAAGACATCGTTCGTAATAAAAACAAATTTAGTGTTGCAGATTACTATCGGTATTATGAAAATACGAAAACCGGCGACCCGAAATTCCATGAAGAAGTACTGCATGATCTGATCAACATCCAGCTTTCTGCAAAAAATTATGACGAAGTCAAAAAGTATCTTTCCGAGCAACACGATCTTGCCAAAAAACTCAACGATTCTGTAGTTTGGTACGGCTATTTCTCTAACAAATCAATTGAGCTTTTTGAGAAATACGGCCAAGATAGTATCATGTCGGCAAATTCTTATATTGATAAGGCAATTGCAATGTGTCCAAAATGGAAGCATCTTGATTATTATATCGCATTATCGAATAAAGACTGGCTAAAAGGACATAATGATCTTGCCGGGATTCAACGAAATATTGCAGCTTCTATAAAATACAATTACTTCGATGTCGCCGATTATACAAATATTATTGGCTATTATTATAATGTTGGCGACGCCGAAAAATGCCTGTATTATTTTAACCTCATAGAACAGAAATGCATTAATAATCAGGATTATGAGAACCTGATATACATGTACAACCATCTTTCAAACCTTTATATTAAGCTGGATCAGTATGAAAAAGCATTGTTCTATTATAAGAAAAAGCAATTCTATTCCGAAAAGTTAGGAGAACTGGAAACCAGGCAGGAAATTGAAGAACTCGAAACCATTTTTAAAGCAAAGGAAACCAACACTTTATTGCAAAGGGAAAAACAAATCAATATCGCACTTTCTATTTTGGCACTTACGTTATTAGCAGCATTGTTTGTATTTTGGGTCATAAGCCTAAAAAAGAAAAAAGCTGCACACAAACGCTATCTTGAAATCATTGAAAAGCTTGAAAAACATAAGGAACAACCGCCTATTGTAAACCAAATTCCTCAGATAAATACAGAAATTCCGACGTCTATAAGCCAAACAGAAAAAGCAGTTCCCAAAGTAGTTGAAGAAGAATTAATAGAAAAAATCGCTATCGGATTGAATAAACTCGAAAGAGCCCAAATGTTTCTAAGACCAGACTTTAAAGCTACTGTCGTAGCACAACGATTGGGAACCAATACGAATTATCTTTCGCAATATTTTACGCAGGAAAAGAAAAAAACCTTCCCTGAATATACGCAGGAACTCCGAATCAATTATGTCCTGAACCGACTGAAGAATGATAAAATATTCCGGAAATTTACACTGCAGGCAATCGCTGAAGAAATTGGCTATAAAAATGCGGCTACTTTCGTACGGATTTTTAAAGCGCAAACAGGCATTTCTCCAAGTTTTTATATCGAAGAAATCAATAAGCAACCTTAAGTGTAAAAATTCTACAGAAAATGAATGTTTTTTGTCTTTCTATTTACTATCCGGTATCATAAACTTACGCTAAAAAAATACTTCTTTACCTTTCTTAATACCGCTAAAATCGTAAATTAGTAGGAACACTAAAACTCAATACTATGAATCCAACTAAAATTATCGGTATACTTCTAATTATTTTCAGTCTCGGAATTGGTTATGTAGGAATCAATAAAGTTGCCGACAGCACTAAAGAAATCAATTTTCTTGGAATTAAAATAGATGCCTCAAACGAATCCGGCCAAACACAAGGTTTCATCTATTTAGGAGTAGCGATCATACTTTTTGCAGGCGGTATCGTTTCGGTAAACAAGTCAAAGAATTAAAATTGCATATCCGTTTTATGGCTGCTAAATTCTGAAAAACAATAGCACTATCAGAAATGAGAATGCTGAATATGATTTTCTGCGTTTAAATATGATTAATTTTGTACTTCGATTTCATATAGACGAAATTATCCGCATTCATGAAAATATTATTCCGCTATCTCAAGCAATATAAATCAACTGTATTCCTTACCCTTTTTTTAGCATCTGTCAACCAGATTTTCTCGTTGCTTGATCCTTTTATCCTTCGAAAGATCATTGACGATATTGCCACGGTTTACCGAAGCGACAATCATACTGTTGAACAATTCTTCGCTGCTATCTTACCCTTATCGGCTGCAACTGTTGGTGTGGCGTTTATCAGTCGCATCGCCAAAAACTTCCAGGATTATTACATCAGTACGATTACGCAGAAAGTCGGTGCGCAAATCTATGCCGATGGTATAAGCCATTCGCTCGAATTGCCCTTTGAATCTTTTGAAGACCAGCGCTCCGGAGAAACATTAGGAATTCTGCAAAAAGTGCGAACTGATGTTGAAAAGATGATCACTTCAGGAATCAACATCTTATTCCAGTCACTGATCGCATTGATATTCATTTCCATTTATGCGGTTACGGTGCATTGGGCAATCCTTCCGCTGTTTTTAGCAACCGGGCCTTTAATTGCCTGGATAAGTTCTGTACTTAGTAAGAAAATCAAGAAAATCCAGATAGAAATCGTCAAACAATCCACCGGACTTGCAGGTTCTACAACCGAATCATTACGGAATATTGAATTGGTAAAATCCCTTGGACTTGCCAAACAGGAAATCGCGCACCTGAATTCGGCTACTCAGAAAATCCTGAAACTCGAGCTTAAAAAAGTGAAATATGTACGTACAATGTCATTTATTCAGGGCACTTGCGTGAATTTATTGCGTACCATCTTAATCATCGTTTTGATTTACCTGATTTATGAAGGCAAGATTACATTGGGTGAATTTTACTCATTGAACATTTATTCATTCTTCCTTTTCGGTCCGTTGCAGGAAATCGGAAACGTAGTAAATACCTATCGCGAAGTAGAAGTTTCACTACAGAATTTTGAAGATATCTTTAAAATCCCAACTGAGAAAAAGCCTGAAAACCCTTACCCTATTATCACTATTGATTCCCTCGAATTCCAAAATGTAAAGTTCAAGCATCAATCGGCAACAAAAGACGCACTGAAAGACATTTCATTTAAAGCAAAACGTGGCGATACAATTGCATTTGTTGGGCCTTCAGGTTCCGGGAAGTCAACGTTAGTCAAGCTCTTGGTTGGATTGTACAAACCTAAAGAAGGCAAAATCCTGTACAATGGACATAATTTCGACACGATTGATTTTGACCAATTGCGCGAACGAATAGGCTTCGTAACACAGGACACGCAACTGTTTTCAGGCACAATCCGTGAAAATCTGTTGTTTGTAAATCCAAATGCTACTGACGAGCAATGCCTTGATGTCTTGCAAAAAGCGGCTTGCAACACGCTTCTGGAACGCGCCGACAACGGACTGGACACTATGATTGGTGAAGGTGGCGTTAAGGTTTCGGGCGGAGAAAAACAGCGTTTGAGCATTGCACGTGCCTTGTTACGCAATCCTAACCTGCTTGTTTTTGATGAAGCGACTTCGTCATTAGATTCCCTTACGGAAGAAGAAATCTCAGAAACCATCCGTGAAGTTTCTGTAGATACCACACACATGACCATCGTAATTGCGCACCGTTTGAGTACGATTATGCATGCCACCAATATATTCGTTTTGGAAAAAGGGAATATTGTAGAAAGCGGTTCCCATACCGAATTGCTGCAACTCAAAGGTTTATATTACGCACTTTGGAGACAGCAAATCGGGGAAAAAGAAGTTTTCTGATTCTATTTTTACAGTTAAAAAACAAGATCGTCCTTTATAACTAAAGGACGATTTGTTTTAAATTTCTATTACTTCCAGCCTCCGCCTAATGCTTTATAAATATTCACGCGATTTACCAAACGGTCTTTTTTAGTATCTAACAATTGCATCTTTGCCTCTATAGCATTTTGTTGCGACAATAAAACTTCCAGATAATTGGCACGATTGGCTTTGAATAATGTTAGTGAAGTTTCAATGCTTTGGTCATAAATCGCTGCTTCCTGCTTCTTTAATGTGAGTAATTTCTCAATATTTTGCAGGCTCGTTATTTGGTTGTTGACTTCAACAAACGCGGTAATTACGGTTTTTTGGTAATTGTACAGTAGCTCAATCTGCGTGGCATTGGCCATTGCAAATTCAGCTTTTATTGCACGGCGGTTCAACAATGGTGCGGTAAGATTTCCCGCAATTCCATACGCAACCGACTCGGGCGTTGAAAAAAGCAATTTTGATCGGAAAGCCTGAAATCCTATACTTCCATCAATATTCAGCAAAGGATAGAAAGCGGCTTTTGCTGATTTTACGTCGGCTTTTGCGGCGAATAATTCCAGTTCTGCCTGACGCACATCCGGCCTGTTCTGCATGAGTTGTGACGGAATTCCGATAGCGGTAGCAAAACCGAATTCGGAATCAATTACTTCCCTGGTCCGCTGAATCGCTTGTGGAAATCGTCCGAGCAACAAATTAATAGTATTTTCAGTAATGATGATTTCCTGTGAAATTTCAATCTCACGAGCTTTCGAATTGACCACGTTTGCTTCAAACTGCTCTACTGCCAGGCGATTTACCATAGCAGCTTCTTTTTGAAACTTCATAATTTGCAGTGCTTTTTCCTGTAATTTCAGGTATTCCTGTACTGCGTCGAGCCTGTTATCGAGCGCAATCAGTTCAAAATAATTGACAGCGACATCTGCAATAAGGTTGGTAAGCACTACGTTCTTTGCCTCTACACCTGCCAGGAAACGTAAGGTTGCAGCTCTTTTCTTGTTCTTAAGCTTGCCCCAGATATCAACTTCCCAATTGGTCTGCAATCCGACGAAATAATCCGGAAGTAAGGTTGGGATATTTTCATTCCGGTATATGGGTGTACCTGCATTTCCGGCACCGTCACTGGTGTATTTCCCAAATCGTGAAACACCTCCTGCTACGGAAGCATCCACTTGTGGTAACAATGCTGATCTTTGGAGCAACACATCCGACTTTGCTATCTGGATCCTTTGCATAGCCATTAGAATGTCCTGATTGTTCACTATCGCACTATCAATCAATGTCACAAGATTTTGGTCTGTAAAATAGTTTTTCCACTGGATATTTGCCGTATTTGTAGTATCTGGAATTGTATTTTCTGAATACGATTCCGGAAGTGTCTTAAGCGTCCTGGCTTTGTTTATGATGGGCGTTTTACAACCGATTATAGTTGCGAACGCCAAAAACAATAGCGTTATTTTTATACTTTTCATCTTAGATTTCTTCTGTAAATGGTTTTTGTTCTTTGAATTCCTTTCTGCTGAATTTTTCCCCGATGGTTGCAAACAGTACATACAATCCCGGAATCACGATAATCCCGAAAATAGTACCAAACAGCATCCCGCCAACAGCCGCAGCACCAATTGTGCGATTTCCGACAGCCCCTGCGCCGTTTGCAAACAGTAACGGAATCAATCCGGCAACAAAGGCAAATGAGGTCATTAGTATAGGACGTAACCTCACTTTTGCAGCCTCGAGTGCGGCCTTTGCGGGAGTTAGTCCTTCGCGGTGTTTCATTGATGCGAATTCGACAATAAGGATCGCATTTTTACCGAGCAGTCCAATGAGCATGACCATGGCGACCTGGGCGTAGATATTGTTTTCAAGTCCCATTACTACCAATAAAAAGAATGCACCGAAAATTCCCGTTGGCAAAGAAAGGATTACGGGCAACGGAAGCAGGAAACTTTCATATTGCGCCGATAGCAGCAAATACACAAACAACAGGCAAACCCCGAAAATGTAAATCGCCTGGTTTCCTGATTGTACCTCATCGCGGGTGATTCCCGCCCAGTCGATATCATAGCCTTTCGGAAGTTTCTCTGCAGCTATTTCCTGAATGGCAGTGATTGCGCTTCCGCTGCTGTAACCCAGTTTTGCTTCTCCATTAAGTTCTGCAGACGGAAACATATTGTACCGTGTAACCTGGTCAACGCCATATGTTTTTTCTAAGGTGATGAATGCGGAAAGTGGTACCATTTCATCACGTGAATTTTTTACATATAACTTCAGTATGTCTTCCGGTTTTTGGCGATACTCCGGAAGCGCCTGTAACATTACCCGGTACATTGTTCCGAAACGGATGAAGTTTGTCGCATACTCGCTACCAAGCATGGTTTGCAAAGTCCCCATTGCATTATTTATTGTTACGCCTTTCTGCGCGGCTTTATCCTGGTCGATCTTTAGTAAATACTGTGGATAACTGGCGTCGAAAATGGTAAATGCCGAGCCTATTTCGGGACGCGCTTTTAAATCCGCAATAAACGTCTGGACAACTTCTTCCATTTTTTTAAAGTCGCCTTTCCCTGTTTTATCAAGTAAGCGGAGTTCGAAACCACTTGCATTTCCATATCCGGGAACGGCCGGCGGTGGGAAAAATTCGAGCTGGGCATCCTTGATATGCCTTGTTTTCTTCTTCAGGATTTCCATAACTTCAAGAACAGACTCTTTACGATCAGTCCAGTTTTTGAGGTTGATAAGACAGGTTCCGTAAGTGGCACCTGTTCCGTCAGAAAGGATATTGGAACCCGCAAGTGTTGAAACAGATTCCACTGCATCGATGCCTTTACAGGATTTCTCGATTTCGTTTACAACCTCTTTTGTACGCTCTAAAGTAGCACCTGATGGCGTGGTTACACTGACATAAAACGTTCCCTGGTCGTCATTCGGGATAAATCCTTTTGGAAGTATTTGGCTGAAAATACCGGTTCCGATGCAAAATACAAGGAGTACAGCCAGTGTCAGGAATCGCCTGTTGATGATCAGTCCAAGTAGTTTTTGGTATTTAAGGAACAGATTTTCATAACCGGAGTTAAATCGCTTAAAAAAAGTATTAAGTTTTCCTTTCTTTTCCTGCTGGCCGTGTGCGTTTTTCAGGAACAATGCGCATAAGGCAGGTGTTAATGTCAGTGCGCTTACGCCCGATAATACAATGGAAATTGCCATCGTAATGGAAAACTGCTTGTAAAAAATACCGACCGGTCCGCTCATAAAAGCCGTTGGGAGAAAAACCGCCGACATCACGAGCGTAATGGCGATAATGGCTCCGCTGATTTCTTTCATGGCGAGCTCGGTAGCTTTTTTTACGGAATGTTTTCCGGATTCCATTTTAGCATGGACGGCTTCTACGACGACAATCGCATCATCAATTACGATCCCGATTGCCAAAACCAATGCAAAAAGCGTGATAAGGTTTAGTGAAAATCCGAGAAAATTCATAAAGAAAAATGTTCCGACAAGCGCAACCGGAACGGTAATCGCCGGAATTATCGTCGAACGGAAATCCTGTAAAAACAGAAATACCACAAGTGAAACCAGAAGAAAAGCCTCGATCAGTGTTTTGATTACTTCATGAACCGACGCATCCAAAAACCTTGAAACGTCATAACTGATTTCATAATCCATGCCGTTTAGGAACGTTGTGGCTTTTATGCGCTCCATTTTGGTTTTGATGTTCGCAATCACTTCACTTGCATTCGATCCGGGAAGCTGTTTCAGCATAATCGATGCCGCTGGTTTTCCGTTCAGTTTCGCTTCCACATCAAAATAATTGGTCCCGAATTCTACTTCCGCAATGTCTTTAATCCGAAGTATATCGCCGTTTTCGTCAGCCCGGATCGGAATATTTTCATATTGCTCTATCGTATTGTATTTTCCGGCATACTTGATTACGTATTGAAGTTCCTGAGATTTCTTCCTGTCAGAGTTCTCTCCGACTTTCCCCGGAGCCGCTTCCACGTTTTGCTCGGCCAGAACTTCCATGATATCATCTGTAGAAAGATTATAGGTCAGCATTTTATCGGGTTTTAGCCAGATTCGCATTGCATATTCCTTGGCTCCCATGATATCGGCAAACCCAACTCCGTTAACTCGTTTTATATCGGCAAGCAGATTAATATCCGCAAAATTGTACAGGAATTTTTCGTCGAGTTCCGGATCATCGCTGTAGAGGTTTAAATACATCAGCATTGCGTTTTCTTCTTTAGCGATTTTCACACCGCTTTTGATCACTTCTTCCGGGAGTTCGCCCATAACAGCACTAACGCGGTTTTGAACATTTACCGCAGCGACATCAGGATCGGTGCCGACTTCAAAAATCATTTGGATTACGCCCACACCGTCATTTCCGCCTTTAGACGACATGTATTTCATTCCGGGAACACCATTTACAGCACGTTCCAGCGGAACAAGAGCGGCTCTGGTAACGGTTTCGGCATTGGCACCCGTATATTCAACCGTAACGTTTACTTCGGGCGGAGCAACGCTGGGAAATTGTGTCATGGGAAGCTCAAAAAGAGACAATAATCCCAATAGGAATATGAGCAGGGATATTACAATAGCTAATATCGGCCTGTTTATAAAGGTCTTGATCATCGAACAGAATTTTAGGTTTATGTTATAGTTTTTGAGCTAAAAGGCTTTGCATTCCTTTGATTTCCGGAATGATTTTGTCACCGTTCTTAACAAGCTGGATGCCTTCATAAATGACTTTATCTGTGGAAGAAAGCCCGGATGCTATAACATACATCGAATTCAGTTTCGCCGATGGATTTATTTTTCGTGTCTGTACAATGTTATTCTCATCGACAACAAATACGTATATATTTTCCTGTACGCCGAAAGTTGACTTTTGCGGAATCAACAGCGCATCTTTGAAATTTGCCGACAAAACTACTTTTCCTGTTGCTCCATGGGATAGCCATGATTTCGGGTTGGGGAATTTTGCGCGAACGGCTATTCCGCCGGACGATTTGTGGATTTCACTTTCGGCAGTTTCTATATTTCCTTTGAACGGATAAAGCTGTCCATCGGCGGTAATCAGGCTAACGGCATTGTCCTTAGTATCACTGTTTTTAATGTAAGACATGTAGTCGCTTTCGGAAAAATTGAAATATACATATACTTCTTTATTGTTGGAAAGCGTTGTAAGCAATGCTCCTTCTTCTATCGCACTTCCGGCTTTAAACGGAATCCTGTTAATCACGCCATCAAACGGCGCTTTGATCTGCATTAAAGACAGTTGAATAGTTGCAGAATTAAGTTCAGCGCGTTTCTGCTCGATTTCTGCTTTTGACGCATCATACTTTGCGCGTGCCATTTCAAGTTCTGATTTAGAAACAATGTCCTGCTCTGCCAAAAGTTTTGTATTTGCCAATTCTACTTCTGAAACTTTTGATTCGGCAATTGCGCTTTTGAGTTCGGCTTTGGCTTTTGCGACTTCTTCGTTGATTTTCCGGTTACTGATTGTAAACAATAACTGTCCGGCTTTTACTTTTGCACCTTCATCAACGTGGTTTTTTTCGAGGAAGCCTTCAATTTTAGAATGAAGCTCAATATTTTGCAGCGATTGGATTTCGGCAACATAGTCGGTTGTGATGACCGTATCCTGAATTACAGGGTGTATGACAGTAAATTTTTCGGGATCGATGGTCGCGATTTGCTCTTTTCCGCAGGAAGCAAATGTTAAAAATAAGGATGCTGTAAACAGGTAAAAATATATTTGGTATAAAGATTTCGTCTTCATGTTTTTTAAATAAAAGATTAATAAAAATGTAATCTTACCAATATCAATGCTGAAACGGACGAATGAAACGGACACAAATATCCATTACAAATGCCGTAAAATAAGCAAATTGGTAAAAACTAAAATGTATTAAGCTTCTGGTGGCTGAAAGTTCCGGTCGGAAACATTCGGGTTGTAGAAAGAAGAGTTATAGGAAATAATCTTCTTTTCTTCTACGTGAAAATCAGGCTGATTTTGTGGAATTTCAATTGTTTTATTGTAGCAATATAAATCGGCTACAACAAGTTTCTGAAAATGTACGGTCCCGTCGTTATCGGCATCATCGAATTCCGGGATTGCGTTGTGTATTCCGAGAACATTCTCAAATAACAATTCGACAATACTTTCCATCTCATTGTAATTTAGATCTTCGGGAGATCCGGGCGTTTGCATATCCGGGTTGTCAATACTGAAATTCAGTATGTGCAACGCGATCAGCATCCATAAATAACGAAAAGCAATATGTCTTTGGAACAGTTTCATTTGCGGCCAAAGATATTGTATTATCTGTTAAAGGAATGTCAAGAAAAGAATTTATTGTAAAATTTGAGTGTTTTACATTACCAAATGCTGGTCGGATTCGCTTTCTGTTGTTTTCTCGATTTTCGCAATTACGGTTTTTTCCTTTTTGATAGTCTGCCGAATCAAAGCGAAAAGACTCATATACACATTGGCTATAAAAATCAATGCGAAACCACCAATCAGGTAACCGCGCCAGTCGTTTAGCAATAATTTATAATCGGTTATAAACAGGAAAATCAGTGTAATGTAATGGCTGAAACAATATTCACATGTAAAAAGGTAGAAGAATTTTCTCTCGAATATACTTCGCCCCGACTTGCACCGCCGTACACAAAATTCCCTGGGTTCACGAAATACTTCTTCGTGCGTTACTGTCCACGCTACGCATGCAATTGGGATCGAAAGTATGAAAAGCCAGATTATTTGCAGTTGAATATCCATTGTTGGTGCTTTTGGTGCTAACTAAATTACGCAATAGATTTGAAATGTAAAATTGTTTTAGCACAACTTAAACTTTATATGTTAAATACTTAAGAAAAATGAGTAATGGATTTAAAGATAAATGTACCTTTAATAGTAAATAGAAGCGAATTAATCTGACTAAAATACAAATAATTATGAAATGGTTTGGAAGAAGACAAAGCGATAATTTTGATGACCGTCGTGGCGTATCAGGCGGTAAATTAGTTGCCGGTGGTGGTATTATAGGTGTAATTATCCTACTGATAAATATGTTTATGGGAGGCGATTCTGCGCAGCTTTTAGACAGCCTGCAACAACAATCTGCACCAACCGAAAACGTTGAACTTACCGCAGACGAAAAACGAGAAGGCGAATTCATGAACGCACTTGTTGTCGATAATGAAGATGTCTGGGCGAAAATTTTTGCCGATAATAACCTGAATTTTACGCCTCCAAAAGTAGTCTTGTTTCGCGATGTCGTGTCAACAGGATGCGGAAATGCAAGTTCAGCATCAGGACCATTTTATTGCCCTGAAGATCAAACCGTTTACATGGATATGGTTTTCTTTCAGGAACTTCAAACACGTTTTGGTGCTAAGGGCGGCGATTTTGCTGTAGCTTATGTTGTAGCCCATGAAGTTGGACATCATATTCAGACGCTGTTAGGAATCTCTCAGAAAGTGCGCGAATTGCAGCAAAACGCAACTGAATCCGAAGCCAACAAACTTTCAGTCGCACTGGAATTGCAAGCCGATTTTTATGCCGGAATCTGGACGCATCACAATCAAAAAACAAAAGACATACTCGAAGAAGGCGATATTGAAGAAGCATTAAGTGCCGCAAATGCGGTTGGCGATGATGCGATTCAAAAGCGGGTTCAGGGTTCTGCCGTTCCCGATTCGTTTACGCATGGCACTTCGCAACAACGGATGCAATGGTTTATGAAAGGGTTTGAATCGGGCGATATCAATCAGGGGAATACCTTTGCTTCTCTGGGGATTCGCTAGGTGAAACTTAATTAGAAGCGTTCATTAGTTTGCTTAAATTTCTTTTATTCGATTTTAAGTGTATGCAATTCCTGTTGTGTATGAATGAACAAATAACGAAAATCTTCATTGATCAGATAATAGTTACTTCCATCGAAAGTGGCGATTCCTTCAACCTGACGGAAACGCTTTCTGAGCTTGATTCTTTTCCCGTTACCTGAAAAAAAGTCGGTTTCATTGACATTCGGGAAAACCAGTAAAAAGGGCCTGAGCCATAAGTTATATCCACAAAGCACAAGTTGTTTCGTATCTTTTTGAAAGGATGCTCCGGTTACTAAAACTTTCGTTTTGAGCGTACTTTTATAGTTTGCTACATAATTTCCGGGTAATTTCGGAATGGAGAAAACCCGCGTACGACGCCCTTTCTTATATTCTTTAGTGAATACAAAAATGCTGTCGCTCATTACAACCATTGCTTCGCAGTTTAAGTTTATTTTTTCCTGTTTGCCTTTCGTAATGGTTTTAGGCCAGTTGAAAACTATCGCGTCAACCAATGGCTCGTTTTTCAGAATCGAAAGCTTGTCAACACGAAGTATTTTCAGGTTTTCGCTGTTTCCGGAATTATTTCCGAAATCACCAATATAAATGAAATTCTCATCCTGGCTGATTTCTTCCCAATCGATATTTTTGACATTTGGGATATGATAAGTTGCGATGACCGAACCGTTATTAGGATCAATTTCATACAAATGAGAATCACTGCTGTCGTTGTGCGTCCACAGCGAACCATTCCACGCAATTAAGCCGGAACCTTCGGTAATCCTGGAATCAATTTTAAAAGAAGACGAAGGTTTTACTCGGCTTCGTTTGAGTTTTTCCTTATGGACAATTTCCTTATCCGCAACATGCATTGTGCTATCAGCCTGTGGATAAGCATAACAGAAACTAAAAAAGCACAACAGGAAAGTAACCGTTTTCATCGTTCCAAAATACAAATTCAATTTGAATAAAACCGGATCTCGATTTCAATTTTTGTTTATTATGGATTATGGCTTGACTTTTGTTTTGTGCTGAAGAAAAAAAATCCAAATGAAAAAATTAATTGCACTCTTACTTATAACAAGTAGTATGTATTCCCAGAAACAAGTTTTCAACGTGCAGCGTTATTGTATTGATGAACTTCCGTTTAAGACCAATTCCTGCGACATCAGCGGAAATGAATACTCGTTTGTTTTTTTAGATTCCGGTAAACAGGAAGTTGTTTTTTTCCTGACTTCGCAAAAACTAAAGTATGCTATTACCGATTCAAAACCAGATACCAGTAATCCGGATTTTACGATTTACGGTTTGAAAAACGAACAAGGAACAGCTGTGATGAAAATCAACAAGCAAAAAAACAAAATCGAGTTCCTTTATCCTGACAAGCATATTTATTTGACTGTCGGAAAATCTACAAAAGCAGTTCAATAAAAAAATCCCGGGCGATGAAACCCGGGACTAACAACAAAAATCAATTTAAACAAATCATTCCCAACCACCGCCGAGTGCACGGTAGAGTTCAACATTTGATGACAATCTGTTTTTCTTTACAGAAGCCAGTTCGAGTTCTGCCTGTAATAAATTTGACTGCGCAATGATCACTTCAAGATAAGTTGCCATTCCGTTTTTAAACAGCATATTGGCATTTGTTATCGCTTTTTGAAGCATTTCAACGCGTTGTTTTGTAATGTTAAATTGTTGTTCCTGCTTTTCGACGCGTGCCAATGCATTTGAAACTTCAGAAACAGCGACCAAAATTGTCTGCTTGAATTTTAATGCGGCCTGATCTCTTGATAGTTTAGAAACTTCATAACGTGTCCTGATTCGCTTACTGTTTAATAACGGAGCGGTAATTCCGCCGGCAACAGAAGCGAATATCGAACCCGGAATCGTAAACCAGTTATCGATTTCAAAAGCGTTTACGCCTGCGGAAGCTGTAATATTCAACGCTGGATAAAACGATGCTTTTGCAATCCCGACTTTTGCATTGGCTGCGATTAATGCCAGCTCTGCGCTTTTTACGTCGGGTCTTTTACTTAACAATTGTGTTGGTATTCCGGCAGAAAGATTGCCTTTTATTTCCAGATTATTCAGTTGGTTATTGCGCTCTTTTGCGGTAGGAAATCTTCCTGTAATCACGCTAAGCGCATTTTCCTGTAATTGTATATTTTGCTCTAATTGCGGAATTAATTGTGCGGCAACCAATCTTTGTGCTTCACTTTGCTGCATCGCCAATGAAGTTAATTGGCCGGCATCAAATTGCAATTTTACCACGAAAAGCGTACTGTCATTCAACGCGAGAGTTTTTTTCGCGATGTCAAGCTGCGCATCGAGCATCAGCAAATCGTAGAATCCATTTGAAACACTGGCAACGATTGATGTCTGTAGTGCTTTTCGGGCTTCACGGGTTTGCATGTATTCGGCACGTGCGCTCTTTTTGGTATTTCGGAATTTTCCCCAAATATCAGCTTCCCACGACAAATTCAATCCGGCCGAATAATCTTCAATATGATGCTGACCAAGTGCTTGTCCGGCGTTTATTCCGTTAAGGCTATTTTCGGAAAGCTTATTGGTACTGGCATTGACAAAAGCATTGGCTTGAGGAACATTGTTCCATTTTGCCTGCTTGAACTGAAGATTTGCAATGGCAATGTTTTTATCAGCGATAAGCAGATCGTTGTTTTTAACTAATGCCGTATCAATGAGTTTTTGAAGATCGGTTTCATTGAAAAAGTCTTTCCATTTGATATCGGCAATTGAAGTCGTATCAGCTGTATTACTATTTTTGTAAGCTTCCGGTAATTTTTCCTGTTTAATTGCTTGCGAGAACGATGCCCACGACATCAGCAAAAACAAAAATGCCGTGGGTATATTTAAAGTTGATTTCATTATTTCTGTTTGATTAGATTCCTGATTTTTTTTCATTGTTCAAAACGGCGAGTGGTTTTCCGGATACTTTTTCCTGTAAAAACTGAAAGACAACGAACAATACCGGAATGATGAATATTCCGAGGACAACTCCGGATACCATTCCGCCTGCCGCACCAATACTAATGGAATGGTTTCCTAGTGCTGATGGTCCTGTAGCGCGCATCATCGGCGTAAGCCCAACAACGAAAGCCAATGACGTCATAATGATCGGGCGCAGGCGCAGTTTTGCAGCTTCGAGCGCAGATGCGAGTAATGACTTTCCGGCGCGCCTTCTCTGGATCGCATATTCAACGATTAAGATCGCATTTTTAGCGAGAAGCCCGATGAGCATTACCAGTGCAACCTGTACATAGATATTATTCTCAATACCGGCGAAGCCAATTGCCACGA